>Ga0326597_10008428_pt1 | contig 13902 bp, 15 predicted proteins | sample RVTome_12_FD_203789 | JGI IMG/M metagenome (GOLD analysis project Ga0326597, IMG submission 203789) | Soil microbial communities from uranium-contaminated site in the Upper Colorado River Basin, Wyoming, United States - RVT100D185 | ecosystem: Environmental > Terrestrial > Soil > Contaminated >... | reverse complement strand
GCCATACTCATCGTGCTCTACTTTGGCACGCGCGCCCACGGCGAGAGCGAGCGCCGGCACGGCATTGCAAAGTTTACCGAAGCACGTGCGGCCACGGAGTTCGAGGCATCGCATCGGCCCGCACCTTGGCCACGACGTCGGGGAGCGGAACTTGAATCGCGGAGCCGGCTAGGAAACGGAGATGACGAGAGATGTGAGTACCCTGTAGATTTACTCTGTTGGTAGCGCATCGACAAATTTTGACAAGCGAATAGTAGAAACGGGAAGGAGATTGAGATGATCGCAATGACTGAGAAGATGCGTGTGCTAGGGCTCGCGGCCCTACTCGGGCTGGGTTTTGCAGCGTTGAGCGGCTGCGACAATGATGGACCGCTCGAGGAGGCCGGCGAGGAGATCGGTGACGCGGTCGAGGACGCCGGAGACGAGATTGAAGACGCGTTAGACTAGCTCGTAGCGGATTGTCAAACGAACCTGTCAATAAGGATCGGCCGTCAAATGCGGCCGAGGATAACTAGGGAGACTAGAGATTTAGTGTAGTGGGAAATGTTGAGACCACCTCGGGTGAAAAGAAAGAGCCCTTGGTTGCGGAGATTGGTTGCGGAGACGCTTGCGAATGCTGCACACGAGGCTGTCGATAGCGTGACTAAGAAAGCGAGCGCGGCAGAAGAGAGTTTTCGTAGCGCCGCGTCGGAGTCGTCGGAGTCGTCGGAAGCGATCCAGGAGAAACTAGAGACCGCGAAGAAGGATCTGGGGGAGTTGTCCGCGAAGGTTGAACGCTACGCGCGGGCGAATCCGCTCGCCGCGGAGCTTCCACTTCGGGACTGTTCAGATTTCTGTGTCAACGTAAGTTCGCATAGTTCATAAGATCAGAGATCGAGCACTGCATCAAGCCGACCTTCGAAGAAGATCGACAGCTGCGACACGGTGATATTCCAGTTCTGGATCGGCATCGTCCACTTCTTGCTAGCATTAATGATTCCCATGTACAGCAGTTTGAGCAAGCTGTCGTCATTCGGGAAGCCACCCTTGGTCTTGGTGAGTTTCCGGAACTGCCGGTGCACCGCTTCAATCGAGTTCGTCGTGTAAATAATGCGGCGGATGTCGTTGGGATACTTGAAGTAGGCCGATAGATTGTCCCATTTCGTTCGCCAGGACTTGATCACGATGGGGTATTTGTCGCCCCACAGCGCCTCGAGTTCGTCGAGCGCCGCTTCGGCTTCGCCCAGTGAGGCGGCCCGGTAGACGCGCTTCAAGTCGACCATGAATGCTTTGTGATTTTTCGCCGCCACGTAGCGCAAGGAGTTTCGGATCTGGTGCACGATGTTGATTTGTATGCTCGATTGACCCACTTTTCGAAGTATTTGCGTTGAATAGTTGACCCGCCGCCTGTTAGTGATCACGTGGCGTTGCTGCCCATCTGACGGATCACAATTCAGTGCAATTGCTGGATAGCTGGTAGAGAGGCCGGTCACCCGGACCTCTCCCCGTTTAGAACCCATCGTGCCCAATTAAGGCAATGGGCTCAAGATACTGCCATTCACGTGGCATCAGTGATCAAACAAAGAGATATAGACGACTGGCCGCGGCAGGATGCTGATCCATAAAACGCTGGAATTTCTCCCAGTTAAAGGACCGGCGTTGGCTCCGGCGGTTCAGCCATTTGTACATGATGCGCATGGCTTGCCTGATGAACATTTCAAGCGCTCGGTGATTGAACGACACGCCATAATAGCGAAGGTGGCCGCGTATCTTGGCGCAGAACGTGCGCGAGCCTGCCGATTGGCCTGCCCGCAGAACCCGATGCCGATACGCGACACGCCTATCATCTATACACAATTACCGTTACCGAGGATCGTTGCGGAATCACGCGCGATGCTTTCATTGACAGGATGACGAACACCAGAGTCGGGGTCGGCGTGCACTATCTAAGTCTCGCCAGGCACCCGTACTACGTCGGGCGTTTCGGTTGGCGGCCGTCTGATTTCCCGGCGGCCGATACATATGGCAATTCGACAGTCAGCCTGCCACTCTCGCCAAAACTTTCAGACAGCGAGGTTGACTACATTGTAGAAACAGTTATCGGCACCATTGCCGCGTGACGCTGACGAACCCACCCATATATTTTCTCGGCAAACCTGAACAGCTGGTACGCAGGCCGCAAGCCGAAAACATAGGTTTTATGCTCGCGCGTAACACCACCCCACTTCTCCTTGATATTGCACCAGGGTTGGCTGATCTGCCGGAGAATTTTTGAGCGCACTTCTGCTGGGCAGGCTCCAACCTTCCGACATCTCTCTAAAAAAGCGCAGTAGTTCTCCATGTTCATCATATGCCGTCCAGTCTGTGCCGACCTCCTTCATTCGAGCGTACGTGCGTTGTTCGTAGCGATACGAGAAATCAGCTCCAGATCCAACGATAACTGGATCTGGGACAAGGGCTTCGAGTTTCTCAAATGCCTTGTCGCAGACCTTCAAAGTTTCCAGCAAAAGAGTATCTGTCATACGACTATCGGCAATCCTGCCGGTTTGTTGAACTCCCGGCAGGTTCGAGGCTACCGAATGTCCTTTATCGCTCGACACTTAGGAAATGTCGAACACCCCCAAAATTTCCTGCCCGCTCTATTACCACTCCTTGCTGTGCGCTAAACCATAGGATTTCCACATCTGGGGCAAATCGGCTCCTGATTCGGACCCAAAGACTTCGTCGGACGACTGGATGTCGAGCCCTGGACAGCTTTGTGACTCGACAGTTTTTCAGCAATATCTTCGACTTGTTGATCACCCAGAATCCTTTGATTTTTAGATCGGATATAGGGTACCAATTCCTTTAAGGACACAACGTTCCACGGGAGATCGGTTTTGAATTCGGCTTTACCAACGAATGCAACTACAGAATGAATCGCCCCTTCATTCAACGACAGTAGCGTCTCTACTGCCTTCACGTGCTTGAAATTCTGGTGCAAGGGGTTCTGAAATCGAGACTTCTTTCTATAGAGTACCTGAGTCCAGGTTCGACTTTTCAGATCGCCAAATATCCAGCCGCTATAGTTTTTCGTTTCGATAACGAAGACGCCGAATGGCGACACGATGACATGATCGATCTGCGTTGTCCCGTCTGGTGTCTCAAGCACCAAGTCGTCGAAGACGACATACTCGTCAGGATCCAGGCCGCGAGCGATTGTTCTACCGACTCTGCGCTCACCCCTTCTGCCTTTGTCAGCAGGCGACCGCAGCCACAGCCCGATCAAGATGATCAAGAATAAGGCGATTAGTATTTCCATGCCGCCCAAAAGTCCTTATGCGGGTGCTTCTTTACACTGGCCCTATCAGGCGGGCCAGACAGCCGCGCGGGTGTCGCGCAGGAAAGATTAACCTCTGGAACGAGAGGTTCGCCTGTAACGGCGCTGAATGGTGCCTACACCGTGCCTACACGGCGAGCAGGCCAGATGAGGACCCACAACAAATTGGCGCGCCCGGAGAGATTCGAACTCTCCCAGTTTTTGAGCTTTTCAAACACTTACGTTTTCCTTGTGTCGTAGTTGTGACTTAGTAAATTGAAGTAATCGTATCAACGTCGGCTATGGCCGGTCGTGAATAAGCTACACCGAGTAACTGAAATACGATCCCTCTCCGTAGTCATATATATTTATCGTTGAACCGGAACGAGTGCCGGAAAAACTATCTCCTGACGAGTAGTCAAAGCCACTGAAGCGATTCCCCTTAATCTGAATTTGGATATGACCTCCAACTCCATAGTGATAGAGGTTGTAGTTTCCGTTTGAGCCACTGCCCGATATGTGACAACCGTCCTCATAGCCATAAATATCGACTGAGCTTGGAGAGACATTCCCGGAAAACTGAGAATATGATCCTGTAGAGTAGTCGTACACAGCGCTCTTTGCGCGCTCTTGAGCTCCAACTACGTAGGCTATTGCAGAACGCACAGATGGCTTCATGCCCGCTCTGCCCGAGCCTCAGAATCTACGCAATGCAAAATTCCCGCAGAAACCAACAAGATCCTGTTGGTGTTACTAATCATAGAAGTCTGACTTCGAACGTGCCGATTGCGACGTTGTGCATCCAGATTAATATCCAGCTCGTGAACGATGCTGTTCCTTATCGAAAATATCGGCGATAGAACTGTGGGATCGATGCCAGCAGTTGGCGGATCGACCCCGAGCGCACCTGCAACCTGAAAGAGAGACTCTGAGGACTGCAAACTGCCCTTCGTCAAGTCGAATATATATTCCTCGACGAGTTGTATCTGTGGGGATGGCTTCGACAGAATTCGAGCCAGAAACTTGTTCGCGGCAACACGATCTCGCGAAACCTTATCGTCGCCTAACTTTCTGGCAATAAATCTCTCAAAAGAATTCTGAGCCTGATCACTGCAGCTAATCAGCACCGGAAGCGAATCTCGAATGAGCTGCTTGCTCATAGAATCTAGCCCGGCAGTTGCCATTACAAGCATCGCCCTGAGCAGATCTTGCTCTTGGTCGGTCGTCATGCCACGACGACCACCTCTTTGATCCCTAGCCAGTTCATATGCGACGAGTAATGCGCTGGCAGATTGGTATGCGCGGCCAAGTATAAGAGCCGAGCTTCGACAGCAATCTGAATGCACGTCAGTGTTTACTGTTGCTAGTGATAGCGGTCGACTTGTTCGTGCCTTTTTCTTTGTAGAGGGCACTATGCCTTGCCTCGTCGAAACTACCAAAAAACCGCATGGGCGACCTGCCGGCGCATAGCATGTTCGAATCGCGCCAATCTACGGTTTAATACTAGAGCACGCCAGAAATTACTCGTCAACTAACGCTCTGATCTTGCCCTCGTCGCGACCAGGCGGCGAAAAGTTTCTTGCCGCCAGACACATCATTATCCGGTATCCAGCGACCATACACCTTGCGGATCATGCCCCAGTCGGAATGACCCATCTGATGGGCCACCCACATCGGGTTTTCTCCAGCCGTCAACATCATCGATGCGTAGGTATGCCGGGTGTTGTAGGCGGGTCGGTGACGGAGACCCGTTCGTTTGATCAGTGGATTCCAGAACTGTAACCGAATCTGCTCGTCATTCGCCCAAGGTTTTTCAGACTTCGGATTGTAAAACACTCGCCCGCCCTTGAACCGTGTCAGCGGCTGCTGGGCCTTTAGAGATTCCAAGGCAGGCGGCAGCAATATAACGTCGCGCTCTCCAGAAGCCGTCTTGGGCCGCTTTTCCTGGCCAAGCACAACTGACCGGCGGATATGGGCGATCTTCTTTTCCAGATCGATATCCGACCATTCAATGGCGATGAGTTCGCCCGTTCGCAGACCCGTAAAGAATGCGAACTGAAAAAGATTTTTCACTTGCCCTTTGGTTGCGGCCAGAATGGCCTCGACTTCATCGAACGAGAACGGATCAGGCTCCTTCGCCCGGTGGCTCAGGTTTCGGATCCTTGCCATCGGATCTCTGGGAATGAGCCCATCGATAAAGGCATCGGCGCAGATGCCCCTGAGCGGGATTAGTACGTTATTGATGCGCTTGTTACTGATCGTGAGGCCTGCGATCCATTCCTGCACCGCGCCGGTCGTCAGTTCGCTGATCGGCAGTGCGCCGAACGTGGGGCGTAGATGCTGCTCAACGGCACTTTTATAGGTTCGGTAGCTGCTAGGCTCACAGCTTCTGAACTTGCTGTCTAAGTACCGATCCAAGGCGTCACTGATCGGGATGCTTTCGGTCTCGCCAAAGAGCTTGGCTCTGCGGCTCTTGGGAAAATGCTCCGAATATCGAAAAGTGCCCTTCTCTATTTCAAATAGAATGGTTTCTCGCTTGCGCTGAGCGAACTTGAGATTGGCGGACGTCGGCGGGATCTTGAGCGTCTCTCGACATCGGACGCCCCGGTACTGAAAGTCGAGCTGGATGCTATCGCCGCGCGAGCGAACCCCTAATCTTTGCCTTCGATCCATCGCTGGATGGCCTCCAGGTTAAAGAACAGGTGCCCATCGGGCCCTTTGCGCCAGTGAAGACCCTCCCGCCATACACCGGTCTTTTTCTTGGCATAGATGGCGTCTCGGGTATAGCCGACTAGATCAATGAGCCGATTGATGAGGACCCATTTCATGACCGTTCTCAGTTCGCCTCGCTCTGAGCCTTCTTTCGCAGCTTGACGTACTCAAGCGCTAAGTAATCAGCCTGCGTCACAGGCTTTTTCGGGACTGACAGATCTGCTCGGCCTTTGCCCTGAAGGGCGCGCTGCAGCACACGCCTGCGGGCGTAAAGGATCAGCAACGCCTGACGCTCGGCCTCCCCGTCCTCGAAGAAAAAGCCGACGAAGCCTTTTTCATGGTCGCTCTGCTCGATCTCAGCGATTTGCTGCTCGATCCATTCCACTTCCTGGACCAATGTCGGATCGGGCACTGGGCGACGCTCGACAACGGTTATCCCGCGTTGCTCAAAAAAATCGATCAGGCGACGCGCACAATCGCCTTTCAGTCCCAGCTGCCCGGTCTCAAAGCCGCTTAATACGGTTCGATTGATACCCGTCGCACGTGCGAGCGCGGCCTGGGAGATGCCCAGATTGGCGCGAAGGTTGCGAATGTGCTCATGATCCATCATGATTTGAATGTCCTTGTTCGGAACATAATGTGTCGTATAGAGTCACATGACTACATCTGTATCTAAACGTACCCCAACACCCTCTACAAAGGCAAGTAGCCCGCCGCAGACCCGGCGCAAGCGCTTACCGGGCCCAGAATCAGGATTTGGCAAACGGCTGCGGGAAGCACGCGGGATTCAGACGCAGATCGAGGTCGCCAAGCGCGCAGACATCGCCCGATCTGCCTATGCGCGGTATGAAACCGGCGGGCGCTATCCGAGCGTCCCGGAATTGCGGCGCCTGTGTGAGGCACTCTCGGTCACGCCCGAACACCTGATATTTGGAGAGACCGGGCCAGGGTTTACCCCGAGTCCTTCGCCATTAACGGAAATTGCCCCGGCGGGTGATAGCGAGAACGCGAGAATCTCGCGGCTCGTATTAACGGGCGTGCTATTAAATGCATTACCGAAAAACGAAGCTGACGCCTTTCGGGAATTGATTTGGGCTTCAGCGACTAAGCACTTACATGATCAGCCCGAAACGCTCGTGGCCATCAAGCAAATTTGCACAGTAATGACCGAAGGTCTCTGGCCCGACATTAACGAATTCATCGATCAGAAATTCGAATCTGATCCGAATCTGAAAGTACTCGTCGAATCGCTGTCAGACGACGAGGAAAACAGTCCGTAAGACATTGTCAGACCTTGTCTGACAAGCTGTCAGACAAAAGCAAACGGAGTCAGACAAACGGACAGCGCGAATCCGACCAGTGATCTCTTCATGTTCTAAAAACCCCAACAATCCGGACGAAAGTGCCCGAGACACACCGGTACCGCACCGACTTCACGAAACTGTCCCCAGGAAATGGCAATCCGCGACGAGGGCCTAGCAACACCACGCTGCCCTAGCGACTTGCTCATAGATCATCTATGTTTTAGGATTGTTTCATAGGCTAACTATTTTCGCTGCAACAAGAAACCCTAGAAGTTTCGTGCGTATGTCTATAGCAATCGATACAGATTGCGTGGCATCGCAAGAAAACCAGCGAAGTGGGGGGATTTGATGTCGAGAGTCATTTTGCGCACAGCAGCGCATCTCGCTTTGGTCATAGCCGCGATTCGTGCCTTGACGGCGGGTGCCGCGGAGGTCGGTACGCTTCCTGGTGAATTCGCTGTAACACAGACCGGCGAGGCGACGTACTCGATCCCTATCTTTACGCCAGTGGCCACGGGCGGTCTCCGACCTAACCTGTCCCTCGACTACAACCAACGTGGCGGTATGCAAATCGCAGGGCAAGGCTGGAGTCTTGGCGGACTGTCGATGATTTCACGCTGCCCGCAAACGATCGCGCAGGACGGCGCGGTCGGTGAGATTACCTATACCAGCTCGGACCGATACTGCCTCGACGGACAGCGCTTGCAAGTCTTCAGCGGATCCTACGGCGCGTCAGGTTCAGACTACCGCAAGGAAATCGAAGACTTCACGCGAATCGCCGCTTCTACGGCGGTCCAGGACACGGCGCCGCAAGCGTTCACGGTCACCGCCCCAGATGGAATGCGGTATTACTATGGACATTTCCATAACTCTAGTCTCGGCGGCGTTCCCGGTACCACCGATTATCGATTCTGGGCCTTACGACAGATACAAGACCGGTTCGACAACAGAATCCGAATCTACTATACGAAGAATGACACGACGGGTGAATTCAAGCCTGACTACATCGACTACACGTACAACGCAGGGCTCACTCCGCAATACCGTATTGATTTCGGATATGAAACCCGCCCGTCGTCAGATCAGCGCAGCGGTTATTTGGGCGGGGCGCCGTGGCTCCAGGATGATCGTCTCAAGACGATCACGATTACCAACAACAGCGTCGAGGTCTACAAGTACACGCTGCTCTATCAGACAGATAGCGAGACCGGACGGAGTCAGCTCACGAGCGTGCAACAGTGCCGCGGCACAACCTGTCTAACGGCTTCGACGTTCCAGTGGCAAGACGGGACCCAGAGTTGGGCTACGGCGAGCAGCACAACGGCGAGCGAGACCGGTTATCAGTACGCCCGGCGCGGTGATTTCAACGGCGACGGGCTCCAGGATCTCTTCGTCCCACAAAGTGGTGAGCTGCGGATTCTCAAATCCACTGGTACGTCCTTCACGAATATCGATTCAAATAAGAGCTACACCTCTGGCGAAGTCATTGAGTTTAACGGTGACGGGCTCTCTGATGTGATCTTCCAGGGTGGCGATGGGGATTTCCACGTCTATGAATCCACCGGTAACGACACCGGTACGATCGTCATTGATCGGGACACGAATATCCCATACGCGGCCAGTTTCTACGCGGATTACAACGGCGACGGTCTCGACGACATTCTGATCAAGAACGGTACAAACGGCTGGAAGATTCGCCTAGCGACAGGTACGGGCTTCGGTGCGCTGTCGTCCTCGAACGTGCTCGATACCTGCGGCGGCCAATATACCATTGGCCTAATTCAAGCGACGAGAATCGATTTCAATAACGACGGCCGCGACGATATCGTGGCCTTTTGTTGGTACAACGATCCGGACAGCGCGCTCTACGACGAATGGTATGCGCGTGCCTATGTTGCCACCGCGACGGGCTACGTCTCTTACGGCAACTGTTATGAAGGCGAAGATCTGAATCGGGTCGTTCCGATGGATATCAATGGGGACGGTCTGACCGACCTCGCTTGTCATGATTCCAACAGCAGCATTAAATGGTATACGAAGCTCAGCACTGGCAATGGTTTAGCGACCGCCACCATGCTGGGGTCGCTGACCGGCATTTACGACCTCGTTGTCGCCGACTACGACGGCGACGGCCGACAGGACCTATTGGGTCCGACCTCGACTTCTGGTTGGTATGTCTATAAGTCCACCGGCACGACCCTTGCCACGACGCCCATCTCGATCGGTGGCAGTACCGACGGTACCGACGATTACTTGATCGCCATGGACATGACCGGCGACGGCTATGAGGACCTGGTCTACCGCGAATCTTCGTACTGGCAGCTGCGCGAGCATAACTCCGACTACGCGGATGTGGTGACGAAATTCACTGACGGGCTAGATAACTACTTTGAGCCGACCTATGCACCGATCTCGACAAGCTCTGCGTACTCGAAACTGAGTACACCCGCACCGGCGCTAGCGCCACCCCAGGTTCGGTATCTCGCAGCGCCGCTGTATGTCGTGGAAACCCAAACCGCAAGCGACGGATCGGGCAGTTCCTCCACGATTGACTATACGTATCGCGACGCTCTTATCGACATGCAAGGACGCGGGTTCTTGGGTTTCTATCAGCGCTGGGTGTATGACTATCGAGGAGGAACTCGGCGAACGCGATACTACTACAATCAATCATTTCCGTATATTGGCCGACTGGAAGGCGATCGGATGTATCAAGCCAGCAATACATTCATTTATCGGCGGAACCCAGTTTGGGCAAATGATACGCTTTCCGGTGGGCGCCGATTCGTCTACCTAGACTACATCGATACAAAACAATACGAGATGGGTGGCACGTATAACGGGCAGTTGATAACAGATCGCCGCGACGACTATACCTTCGAAAATACCAAAGGGCAGTTAACAAAGGTCGTGACGACGACGTCATCGCCTTATTACACGGGCACCTTTACGAGAACAACCGATCTTAGCTATTCAACTTCCGGATGGTGCTACGACTTAATCACTAACGTGTCGGTCACGGCTTCGGCACCCAGTGCGACAACCTATACACGCGAGACGGACCGCACCGTTGATACAGTGGATTGTGTTGTTCTAACGGAGACTGACAAATCTGTCTCTGACCTCGATTACAACCTTGAGACCACATTTACCTATGACAGTTATGGAAATGTAAAGACAATTACCGAAGATAGTGCGAACGGTGCGGCCGCGGATCGCCAGACCGAATTCTTCTACGACTCGGTTGGTCAGTTTCCGACATCGCAGAGCTTCTACATCTCTGGCCAACCAACGCAGACGATCTCGCGCACGTTCGACTACAAACTCGGCCTACCGCTGACAGAGACGGATGTCGGTGGGCTACAGACAACATTCACCTACGATATATTCGGGCGACGAACCGGTATCACGCGCCCAGACAATACGACGAGCACGACAGACTATACCGCCTGTTCGACCTGTTGGGTCTCGACGGCCAAATACTTTGCGACCGAGAACGAATCCGACGGCGGATGGAAAACAACACATTACGATAGCTTTGGGCGCCCCGTAGGTATTCGAACCAAGCTGCCTGACGCTGCCGAGTCGCGAGAGCTGTTCGTCTACGACGCGCGTGGCCAGATGACATCGCGAAGGCTGCCTTACCTCGACGGGGAAACCTACTATTCCGCGACCTACGCATACGATCTAATTGGCCGCCTATCGCAGAAGGACCTTCCAGTCAGCGAAAGCCAAGGATCTGGCTCAATTACGAGCTACGCGTTCGATGGGCTCGTTACGACAGTCACAAATCCACTGAGTCAGACTACGACATACGATCACGACCCCATCGGCCAGATCGTGAGCGTCACGGATAATTTGTACAGCACGACTAATTATGCATACGACGCGTTCGGTCTGTTAAAAACCGTAACGGATCCGGCGCTCAACTCGACTTCGATCTCCTACAACCAACGCGGCGACAAGGTCTCGATGAGCGATCCCGATACTGGGACTACGAGCTATGATTACAACGTCTTCGGAGAGTTGACGAATCAGACTAACGCCAAGAGCCAGACGACGACGTTCAACTACGATCAGCTCGGGCGTCTAACTAGCCGGGTAGATCCCGAGGGAACGACGAGCTACGGCTACTATGTCAGCACCGATTACAAGCTCGGTCTCGTCGCGAACGTCGCTTACGGAAGCTATGCGGAGAGCTATACGTACGATACGTTGCGGCGTCCGACACAGACCAGCACGACGATAAGCGGCAATAATTACCTCACGAATTTCGCTTATCTCGCCTCAGGCACGAACCAAGGCAAACTGCAACGCATCACTTATCCGACGAGCACCTCGAGCTATCGGCTCAAAGTCGACTACGATTACGAATACGGCCATCTCTGGCAGGTCAAAAACGGCGACACGCCCTCGCTCGTCTACTATGAGCTGAACGAGACGGATGCCTTGGGCCGCGAGCGCAATGCCACGTTGGGCAACGGTCTCGTAGAGGCCCGCGACTATGACGATGCCAATCGTTTCCTGAAAACCATTCAGGCAGGGCCCAGCGGCGGAAACTCTATCCAGAATCTGAGCTTTGGCTGGGATCAGCTGGGGAATCTTACCCAGCGTACGGACGTCAACCAATCGAGCCTGACGGAGTCCTTCACTTACGACGGGCTCAATCGCCTCACGCAGGCACAGGTCAGCGGACAAACTGCGATCAACATTGCTTACGATGCCATCGGCAATATCACCAGCAAGTCCGACGTCGGCAGCTACACCTACGGCGCGGGCAGCGCCGGACCACATGCGGTGACCAGCATCACCGGCACACGGCCCGGCACCTATGCCTACGACGCCAACGGCAATATGACCAGCCGTGCCGGCAAGTCGATTACTTGGCGTTCGTACAACAAACCGGCCCAGATCAACTACGGCTCATCGGACTATGCCGCTTTCTCGTACGGGCCCGACCGGTCTCGTTATCAACAGGTGGCGGTGACCGGTGGAGCGACGACGACGACTTATTACATTGGGTCGTTGTTCGAAAGAGAAATCGCAGGAGGTGTTACGACCTATCGGCATAACATCGTCGCAGCTGGTCAGACGGTGGCGATCTACAGTCGTCCTTCATCAGGCTCGAATACGCTGCGCTATGTGCACCGCGATCATCAGTCGACCGTCGTCGCCCTGACGAACGACACGGGCACGGTGTCGATTCAGCAGGCGCTTAGTTTCGATGCGTTCGGCAAGCGGCGCAACACGAACTGGACGGCCGACCCAAGCGATACGCAATTCGGCGTTTCTCACCTAACGGAACGCGGCTACACGGGGCACGAGCATTTGGACAACGTCAGGCTCGTGCACATGAATGGGCGCGTGCAGGACCCGATCACGGGAAGGTTCTTGAGCGCGGATCCGTACGTGCAGGCGCCCTACAACGGCCAGTCGCTCAATCGGTACTCGTATGTCTGGAACAATCCGGGAACATTTATCGATCCGAGTGGGTTTTGCCACACTATCGACCATGACTGTACGGATATCGACGAGGAGATCTACGACCCTTGGGACTGGGAGGATCGTTTCCCCACTATGCCGATCAGAGTCGGCCCACCTGTATTGCCGCGGGCGGATACGGGGAGTTTCAATGACCGAAATCGGCTGAGGGGGCTCCCGCAACTCGACAGTAAGGCACTCGACGCGGAGTATTGGGTGATAGGCCCAGATTTCGCGGACGGAATCGGAATCCCAGATCTTATCAAGGAGCAGATGCGTCGCGCCGTTGACGCATGGGATAGGGGAAGACTAGATTCTGTCGAATCGCTCCGGGAGCTTAATCGGGCGCTGGAGGAAGCGAGATTGTATCATGGCACAGAGGAGCAGTTCGCAGCGTTCGAAGGGCGATTCAAAATAAGTCCGAAAGCAATCACGAGTGGATCTGACATCTACCTTCCCCCGGGAAGAGGAGCCACACTGGGAACTCTCGGGCACGAAGTGAGACACGTGGGTCATTATCAAACGATTCCAGACTTTGATCAGAAAAACGAGAATTTCTATAGGCGAGCGCTTGAGCAAGACCTATCAATGAGGGCTGCGTATGAGGTCAACCCGTATGAGCGGCAGGCAAACCGTTTTGGTCGGTCTGTGAGTGATGCACCGGAGGAGGTTCCACCATGAGTTCCGCATCGAACATCTGGAGCAACGCACCCGTTAAGCAAGTGGTCCTAATACTTTCAGCTATGGCCTGTTCATGCCTCTCTCCGAACATGGCTCATGCCAACTGTGAATGGGAATCCTTCCGTCAGCTGCCGTCGAAGGATGCTAGGGTCCAGGCACTTACTCACTGTACTCCTGACCAGCAGATCGATTTGTATCTGCAATGGGCAAAGCTAACAGTTCCAGGAAATTACGACCTGGATAAGTTTATCGCCAGTCGTGGTTCTGCAATTATTCCGGCGATTATTAGACGATTTGAGACAAATGATCGGGACGATTGGCGCGCAGTTGAAATGAACCAGTTACTTTTCGTGTTATATACCATGGAGTCGAGCGGATACTATCGCGTCATAGACGACGAAGCTCTGATGGAACATCTCGAAAGAGAGATTGGGCGCATATCGAAAC
>Ga0326597_10008427_pt1 | contig 13902 bp, 12 predicted proteins | sample RVTome_12_FD_203789 | JGI IMG/M metagenome (GOLD analysis project Ga0326597, IMG submission 203789) | Soil microbial communities from uranium-contaminated site in the Upper Colorado River Basin, Wyoming, United States - RVT100D185 | ecosystem: Environmental > Terrestrial > Soil > Contaminated >... | reverse complement strand
GTCACGACCTCCGGTGTCGGCAAGGGGCGGATGCGCATCGTGCTGGACCCGTCCGAACGCCACTCGGCACTGACGGTCAACGAGTACGAAACGCTGCTGATGAAGAACGACCTCGCCGACGTACTGAAAAACCCGCTGCGGTTCTTCGCGGAGAAGAGTCGTCACGCGCTGGCGAATCCCCGCGCGGTGCCCGCCAAGACCCTTGGCTACGCCAAGTACGACTTCGTGCGCGTGCTCAACAAGAGTCTCGATACGCTCGGCTTGCGCGGGTCCTTCGTGGAGAAGGCGCTGGCGCGCACCCTCGCGGTGCCGGCCGCCCGCTTCTTCCGGATGCGGCGATCCGTGAGCCTGCTCGTGTCGGAGCGCGAAGACGGCACGCACGGCTTGATTGAAGGGACATATCAGAGCCCGATCCTGGTGCAGTGGCAGCGCGCCCCACGCCAGACCCGCGTCCTCGAAGTCACCCTGACCGAACTCCGCTGACCGGAGGCGGGTGTCGCGCGCAGGCGTTGACCCGCACGTCGCGACAACGGAACGAACATCTATTTCGGCAGGCGCTCCGGCATCTCGGCGATGACGTACGCCATGACGGCGAGCGCCGCGGCCGCCTTTGACACCTCGTCTGGCGCGATGCGCTCGACCGTGTCCGCCGGCGTATGGTGGATGGCGAAGTACCGGGCCGGGTTACCCAGGTACGCCAGCATCGGCACGTCGCCCGCCTGCGCGATCGGGCCGATGTCGGCACCGCCTCCGCCCTCGGCGATCTCCGCCAGACCGATCGGCGTGAGCAGCGTGCCGATATCGCGCACCATCGATCGAGCGGCGGTGCTGCCGGAGAATCCAATGCTTGCCGGCGCGAACACTCCGGAATCGGATTCGACCGCAAGTACGTGGTCAGCTGCGTGCGCCGAGTACCTGGCCGCGTACGCGGCGGCACCGCGAAGGCCGTTCTCTTCGTTGGTCCAGAAGACGATGCGAACCGTGCGACGCGGCCGGATGCCCAGCTTCATCATGAGACGCGCGGCCTCCCACGTCACGATGCAACCCACGCCGTCGTCAGAGGCTCCGGTACCGACATCCCACGAATCGAGATGGCCGCCGAGCAGAACGACCTCCTGCGGCCGCTCTCTGCCGCGAATCTCGCCGATCACGTTCGCCGACTCGACGTCTGTCTCTGTGTGCGCGTCCATGGTGAGGCGGACGCGGACCGGGATACCTCGTGCCCGCAGGCGCGAGAGGCGATCCGCGTCCTCCGCCGCGATGGCGGCGGCAGGGATCGGCGCTACGCCCTCGCCGTACTGCAGGCTTCCCGTGTGAGGCGTCCGGAGGCCGGTGGGTCCGACACTGCGGACGAGCGCGGCAACGGCGCCAAGCTGCGATGCCGCGCGGGCCCCGCCGGTCCGATACGTCACCGTACTGCCGTAGGTGGTGAACGGCACGTTGAACAGGACGATGCGTCCGCTGACCTCCGTCGCATGCGCACGAAGATCCGCGAAGCTGCTGACGACGACCACCTCGGCCTCGATACCCTCCGCCGGAGTCCCGACAGAACCGCCAAGGCCGAGCATCGTCAGCGAATGCCGCGGCGGGACGGTCATCTCCGCACTCTCGCGTCCCCTCACCCAGCGAGGCACCATCACCGGCTCGGCGCGCACATTCTCGAGACCGTCGCGCGTCATGGTTTCGACGGCCCACGCAGCCGCGCGGTTCAAGTTCTCGGAGCCGCTGAGGCGATTGCCGTACGTATCGGTCAACTCCGCCAGCCGCTGCCAGGCGAAGTCGTCGCTGGTTGACGCCTCGATCAAACGCGTCGCCGCTTCGCGGTACGGATCGAGCCACGGGACCGGGGCCGGGGTCGGCGTCTGCGCGTGCAGCACCAGAAACGCGCCACCCACAAGCGTCGCGAGAGACAGTCGAATGAGGAGGGGCTTCCGATGAAGCGACATGCCCGTTACTCTAGCGCAGCTCCATGGATTTCCGAGAAGGGAGGGTAGGCGAGTTGGGCCCCGCGACAGCCCAGAGGACCAGTTCTCGATGACCTGGATGTCGCCACGGTTATGCGTATAATACGGTTCGCGGAACAGGTTATTTCACTTCGATTTGACGCGAGGGCACCACTAATGACCGGTATCACACGTTTCGCCGTGCTTGCGTGCGTGGCTATCGCCTCGTCCAGCGTCATCGCGCAGGAACAGGCGCAGCAGTCCCAGGCGACCTGGCAACGCATGTACGAGATGGGGCTCGCGAACCGGACCGCCTCGGACCTGTATCAGACGTTGAAGCAGGCCGCAGGCGGCGGGCAGGCGGCGCCGCCGTTCAGCCAGTTACCGGATTGGTCCGGGTTGTGGACCGCTGGAGGCGGTGGCTCGCTCTTCGGCCGTAGCCCCGGTGGGACCAGGCCGAAGCTCACACCGGCTGCCGCCGTCGAAGTACAACAGGGGGAAGCACTGGCGGCGAAGGGCGTCGCGTACGATGAGAATCTGAGCCAGTGCGGCCCCCCGGGCTTTCCCCGCTGGCTCGTCATCCCCTTCCTCAGGGAGTTCATCGTCCGGCCCGAGCAGACGTGGCTGTCATCGGAGACGGTGAACAACGTACGTCGTGTATATACGGACGGACGCAGTCACCCATCTCCAGAAGAGGCCTTTCCGCTCTACTACGGCGACTCGATCGGGTTCTGGGACGGCCAGAAGCTGGTGATCCATACGAACCAGCTCATGGCCCGGTCGATGGGACGGAATCAGCCAGAGCAGAGCGAGCAGATGGAGACCGTGGAGATCTGGGAAAAGGTGGACGCCGGCACGATCGCGGCGGACGTCTGGATCTACGACCCCACGCTCTACCTCGAGCCGTGGTACGTGCAGCGACGCTACACACAGGTCCCCAACGCCGATGCGAGCCTCAGGATGAACTACTGGCACTGCGGCGAGAACCCTAACAACGAGGTCTTCAAGACGCCTGAAGGCGATACCCAGTACACGGACTTCACCTTCACGGGCGATGGCGATCCCAGCCAGGAGCCAAGCAGATGATTAGAGCCTTACGTCTCACCGTCTTCACCGCCGCAGCGTTTGCGTTCGCGCCCGCCGCGGAAGCGCACCACTCGGGCACGATGTTCGACGATACGAAGGAAGTCACCGTCGAAGGCGTCGTGAAGGAATTTCAGTACACCAATCCGCACTCGTGGCTCCTCGTGGATGTGACGAACGCGGACGGCACGGTGACCACCTGGGGCTTCGAAGCGGAGGGACCGACCACGCTGATGGCAAGAAGAGTCCGCCGCGGCGACTTCACCCCAGGCACCAAGGTGACCATCACCGGGCATCCGATGAAGGACGGCCGACCCGCCGCCGCATGGACGAAGGGGGTCAGGGCGGACGGCACGGCGTTCTACCCCAGAGGCGGAGCGCCCGAGGCTGACTAAGATCGCGGGGTGATCACGTGGTGATCCAGAAATAGATCGGCCAGCCTCGCACAGGCGACGGCGAATGCCGGATCCCTGTCGAAGATGTGCTCAACGCCCGCGAACGAGTGCAATTCGGCGGGCACCCCGGCGTCGCGAAGCACCTGGAAGAACCGCTGACTGCTTTCGAGCGGCACTGTGGTGTCCGCGACCCCATGAAACAACACCGTCGGCGGAAAGCGTTCCGTGACGTACGTCGCCGGTGACGCAGATGGTGGCGGGCCGCCTGCAGTGGCCGGGTAGTAGGCCACACACGCCGCCACCTCGGTGCCCACGCCTGCGTTTCCTCCCTTTCCCTCGAGCTCCGCCAGGTTCTGCGTGCCGGCAGCCGTCAGCGCCAGGTACCCTCCCGCTGAGTAGCCGACGATGGCGATACGGGTGGGATCGACGCCGAGCGAACTCGCGTTCGCGCGCGTCCAGCGAATCGCCGTCTTCACGTCCTCGATCATGGCGGGCCACCCCGCCTGTCCGGTCAGCCGGTACTGAGCGGCGATCGCCAGATGACCCTGCTCGGCGTACGGCCTCGCCCGCTCCGTCAGTGTCTCCTTGTTACCGCCTCCGAACCCCCCGCCGTGGAGGAGGATCGCGGCGAGGCGCTTTTCGGTTCCTGGGCGCGGCCTGTACAGGTCGCACCGAAGGTCCATCGCGCCGCCCTTGCCGAACACGACATCCTTCTCAACGGATATCGCGTTCTGAGGACTGCCGCCCTGTCCGGCCATCACGTCCAGCGCGGGTGCGGTCGCGGCGATTCCTGCCGCCGCCAGGAACCGTCGTCGCGTGAATCGATCCATGGTGCTCACTCCGTTTCAATTCGGTACGCGGACGCTCATGAAATTACCACGTTCGGCCTGTGGATGCGGCTGCGCACACGCGAGCGGATGATCACGGCGCCGCAGGCAAGCAGACTGAGGAGCGTCAGGCCGCCGCCCCACCACACACTGGTCGGCTCGATCCGCAGGCGAACGACGTGGGAGCCAGGCGGCACGGGAACGCCGATCATCGTGTGGTTCACCCGCGCGATCTCGACGTCCTGGTCGTCCACGGACGCGCGCCACCACGGGTAATACACCTCGCTGAGCACGAGCAGGCAGGGCGCATCCCCGCCCACGAGATAGCGATACTGCCGATCGACTTGCGTGAGAACGTCCGGGGCGGCGGCGGCTCCCGAGCCACCCTGCCAGTCACCAAGCGTGTCGAACTCGACGAGCGCGACACGTACGGGATCGAACTCGCCGCGGCCATCCGGCAGATGCCCCACCCGAATGGCCGCGAGCGCTTCGGCCGGCGTCACGCGGGCGATGGCCGGCACACACCAGGCGCGAGGAAGCGCGCGCGCATTCCTGAAGAGCGTGTAGCGCGTATCCGGATCGTTCTCGTAGTACTGCAGGTCCTCGATCGCCGACCACCGACCGCGGTCCTGGTGCAGGTCATCCGCGAGCGGGGTGCCCTGCGGCACGAGCACGTACCGGATGGAGAACAGGTCGAGACCGCGGTGCGGCGCCGATAGCGTGTCCGGGTAGACATCGCCAGGGCCGCCCATGCCCAGAACGTCCACGTATCGCTCGATGCCAAGCGGTCCCTTCCCGCTCGCCGCGGGCACATCCCACGGCCGCGTGAGGTTCGGCAACAAGAACGGGTTCCTGCTGCCGTCGGGGGCAAGTACCCGCTCCCCCGTCCGGCGCAACTCGTCCCGGAGCGCCACCATCCTTGGATGCAGGACGGCCTCTTCGCGGACGATATCGGCGTACTCGAACCGCTGGCCCGGCATCCGGGAGTGCAACATCGTCAGGTCGAACACCTGCAGGCCAATCAGGAGGAGCGCAAACACGAGCAGCGTGACGCTGCTCCTCGCCAGTCCCCACGCCATCAATGCGCACGCAGCCAGCGCGGCCGCCAGCATGAGGGGCCACCTGAGCGCCCAGCTCGCGTAGACGCTGCTGCTGGTCACGAGCGAGCGAACGTCTGGTGTGCGCCACGCGAACACGCCAAATGCGAGCACAGCGAGCGCCAGCGTGCCAACCACCGCGCCGGCGATGCGTCCCCACCCTTCGCGCCGGCGTGTCAGTTCGGCGAACGCCAGGCCGGAGATGACGGCGAGACAGAACGAGACCAGGAAGAGGTGTCGTGCGGGCACACGGAAACTGGCGTAGCCAGGGGCGTAGAAGAACAGCGTCCCGAGCGGCGTCGCCGCGCCGAGGCAGAGCAGTACGGCAATCACCGTGAGGAGGGCCCAGAGCCGAGCGTCGCGCCGATGGGTCGAGAGCACGAACGGCGCAGCCAGCGCGAGTGCCAATGGCAGCAACCCAACATACGCCGTGGTCTCTGCCGGGCCTCCAAGGCCGAAGTACGGCACCGGCATGCTCCCGGCCGACCAGAAGCCACCAAACATGAATGGCAGGGCAAGCGGCAGCAACTGCCATGGCGCCAACGCCTTTGAGATGTACAGCTCCCAACTCGCCTGCGACCTCCGGCTCACCTCACTCAGCTCGACCATCGGAAGGATCGATACGGCAGCGAGACCGAGCCCCACGATCAGTCCGAAGGCCGACCAGGTCAATCGCGCAACGACGACATCCCGTGACGGCCGATCGATGAACAGCCCGCCCGCGATGAGTGCGGCGGCCAAATATGCCGTGTACACCGCCACCTGCGGCTGTCCCGCCAGCCACATCAGCGCGAAGCCGAAGGCCAAGACGAGCGCGCCTGGGCGATACAGGCCTTCTCGCGTGAGCTGCAGACCGTAGATCGTCAGGGGTAGCCACGCCGCGGCGTGGATCAGGTTGAAGTGGCCGATGTGGCCCAGCATCACGCCACTGAAGCCGTAGACAAACCCGCTGAACACACCCGCCAGATTCGATCCGGTGAGGCGCCGGACGAGGAGGAAGCAGGTGGTGCTCGCCACCACGTATCCGGATATCAGGAAGCCGTTCCAGTCGAGACCGAGCAGACGAAACAGATGCAGGACCGGGTACCACGTCAGCGCCTGCGGGTCCGCCGCAATCGGGTAGCCGGAAAACATGCCCTGCGTCCACAACGAGGGCGAGGAGAGAAATGCTGCGACGCCGAAGTCGAGCGAGTCGCTCGGTGCGATGTAGTTGCCGGTAAGCAGGCTCTTGAGGAAGAACGCGGCATAGAAGGCGCTGTACAGCAGCAACGCCGCCGCACACGCGCGAGTCTCTCGACGTCCTGTGCTCGTATGACTGTTCGCCAGTGCTCAGTTCTTTCCGTAGTTCTGTTTGGCCGCGGCCTCCATCAGCGCCGCCGTCTCCGTGCCCGTGCACATCGCTTCCATGACCTGGTCGAAGGGGGCCAAGCGGTAGGTCTTCTTTTCTACAAAGGGCCGCACCAGAACCTTCGTGTCCTCATAGATCTTCTCGACTTCAAGCGCATTCGCCGCGACGCGACGATACCGCTCGACCACGTGCAGGGCGTCAGAGTGAAACGACACAATCCCCTGGGGCGAGATCCAGTTCCGGTCGTTGAAGTTCGTCACATCGACCACCAGCGTATCGCCATCCCAGTGACCCACGGAGTCTCCCCAGTACCCGGGCGCCGCTTCGTCGCTGTGCGACCGCCCTGGCTGCGTCGGAATCAGGCGAAAACCATGGAAGGTCTCCTGAAGGAGCACGACCCACTCCGGCGTCTGCACGAGCTGGATAACGTTGGTCCGAGGCGGCCCGCCGACACTCGGAATACAGTGCAGGGACGGGTCGTCTTTGTCGCCGAGCGTCTTCGCCCTGGCCACCGCCCACGGCTGGTACAGACTGGCGAACGTGGACCCGATCTCTACAGCAGGGGCCTCGCCACTACGGGGCGACCCGACCCTGCCGCCAGTCAGCCCCGGCTCAAAGCCCAACCACCATACGCCGGTCAGATCCGGCGTGCCGGCCGGCGTGCGGGGCACCATTCCGGACGCCTTCCAGTTCTCATCGATCTGTCCATCCTGAGCGCGTGCCGGAGATCCGACGATCGCAAGCGCCAGGGCCACGGCCGCTGTGACCCGGATGACGGCGCGAAGAGGCAATTCCATTCCCCTACCCTCCTCAGTTGGCATCAGCGTTTCCCCTGGGCCCGACGATGAACGATCGACCATCTTCGAGGACGATCTCTCTGGCGGCGCCCATGTTCGCCGACAGGTCGCGGGCATGCGAGCCGGTGACGGTGACCTTATCGCCAACCTTCACCGAGTCTCGCTTGTAGCCGGCCCGAATGAGTGAGGTCGGTGTATTCCCCTCGAACCCCCACCTCGTCACCGTGCCGCGCTCGTCGGTCACATCGAGGAAAAACCACGAGTGCGGATTCTCCAGTCGGATCTCGGTCATCACACCGGAGACGGTCACCGGATTGTTTTCATCGAACGCTGCAGAGAACGAATGGTGGGCCATCACAGGCATCGCTGCCAGTAGGACAACCCCGGCCGCCAGCACGGCACCCAACACCTTGCGATTCATATAAACCTCCCTGGAACAGGACGCGCCCACCACCGCGGATCGCGTTCCGTCACCTCGTCAGCGCGCCAGACAACGGACGCCGCGCAGACCCTGGATGCCGGCACGTCGATTTCCAGCGGCCAGAATACGCCAAAAGCTGCACTGAATGGCGAACGGAATGATTCGCCGAGCGTCCGACGCCTGGTGGGTCGCCCTGCGCGATGTCGCTGCCGCTCAGCCGGCTCTTTGCATCGAACGCGGGACAGACAGCGCCATGCGACAACTGCGCGGTCCCACACGCGCGAAGCCGCACAAAAGCGCCGGTATATAGTACGAAACTTATGGAGCCGGGCATCCGCATGCCTTCGATCGCAATCGTCGGCGCCGGTCTCGGTGGACTGACCGCCGCCGCCGCGCTTCGACTCGCCGGATTCGACGTGCGGGTGTACGAGCAGGCCAGCCGCTTCGCGCGCATCGGCGCCGGCATCCAGATGATGCCCAACTCGATGAAGGTCCTACGCACGATCGGCGTCGAGGCGCGCGTGCGCGGCACGTCGTTTCAGCCGTACTCTCACCTGAACCGCGTCTGGGATACGGGCGAGGTCCTCCGCGAGCTGCCGATGCCGGACGACCTCTTCGGCGCGCCGTACCTGTGCATGCACCGCGGCGATCTCCACGAAGCGCTGGTGTCCAGTCTCCCTGCGGAGATCATCGAGCTGCGCAAGATGCTGGTGGGACTCGACGAGCGCGCGGGGCAGGTGACGCTGACCTTCGAGGACGGCTCGTCGGCCAGCGCCGACGCGGTGATCGGCGCCGATGGTGTGCACTCGGTCGTGCGCGACCTGATCGTCGGCCCGGACGAACCGATTCATCGAGGACGGATCGCCTACCGCGCGATCTTTCCGTCCTCCCTGATGGGTGGGATCGATGTCGGACCCTCACGGACCAAGTGGTGGGGCCTGGACCGTCACCTCGTCATCTACTACACGAAGCCGGATCGGAGCGAGATTTACCTGATCACGAGCGTGCCCGAGCCGGCCGAATGGCTGACGCGCGAGTCCTGGTCGACCACCGGTGACGTGGGCGAGCTACGCTCGGCGTACGAAGGCTTCCATCCCGATGTGCGCGCGGTGCTGGAGGCCTGCCCGAGCTGTCACAAGTGGGCGATTCTCGAACGCGAGCCGCTGGCCACGTGGAGCGCCGGGCGGATCGTGCTGCTCGGTGACGCATGTCATCCGATGACGCCGTACATGGCGCAAGGCGCGGCGACGGCCATGGAAGACGCGGCCGTGCTGTCGCGCTGCCTCGCGGAGGTCGAAGGGCAGGACCCCGAAGCCGCGTTCGCTCGGTACGAAGCGCACCGCAAACCGCGGACGTCACGCATTCAGTCGATTTCGAGCGCGAACACCTGGATGAAGAGCGGCAACGAGGACACGTCCTGGCTGTATGGGTATGACGCATGGAAGGCTCCGCTAGACGCGCCGGCTCCAGAGCTCGCGTGATTCCCATTGACGATCTCCCATGACTGAATCCCTATGACAACCACCGCACCGCAGGACGATACGTTCACGCTCAAAGACGGGACCACCCTGGCCTACACGCGGCATAGCGCGCCGGTACCCGACGCGCCGCGGCTCGTGCTGATCCATTCGCTGGCCCTGGATCGCAGCGTCTGGGATGCCACCGCCCAGCAGCTCAGGAACGAGGCGGAGATCCTCACCTACGACTGCAGAGGCCACGGCCGATCCGACCGGAGGGCCGGGCTGTTCACGGCGGAGCTCTTCGCCCAGGATCTCGCCGAGTTACTCGATCACGTCGGATGGAGGAACGCCACGCTCGCCGGCTGTTCGATGGGTGGATGCGTGGCGCTGGCGTTCGCGGGCCTGTATGCGACGCGGACCGACGCGCTCGGCCTGATCGACACCACGGCGTGGTACGGCCAGGACGCGGCGGCGAAGTTCAAGGAGCGCGCAGATGCGGCGCGGGCCAAGGGTATGGCCGCGCTCTTCGACTTCCAGTCGACGCGCTGGTTTTCCGACGACTTCCGTGCCCGCCACCCTGACGTCCTTCAGCGGGCGCTGTCGGTGTTCGTGGCCACGGACCTCGACTGCTACGGCGCCACCTGCGCGCTACTGGGTGCGGTCGACGTCCGCACACATCTTCCAGCGTTCCGCATGCCCGTGGCGATCGTCGTCGGCGAGGAAGACTACGCCACGCCGATTGAGATGGCGCGACAGATGCACGAGGCGATCCCGCAGTCAACACTGACGGCGCTTCAGCACGGCCGGCACCTCACGCCCATCGAACATCCAGACGCGATTGCCGCTGAGTTGCGCGCGCTGATGGGACGCGCCCGCGCGCACCGAGCGTGATCGACACCCCCTCCGCGTCAGATCTGATTGCGCGACTCGAGCGCGTACCGATCACGCGTTGGCATCTGCGTGCGCGCGTCATCATGGGCAGCGCTACGTTCTTCGACGCGTTCGATGCGCTGTCGCTGGCCTTCGTACTGCCTGTGCTCGTTCGGCTGTGGGATATCTCGGCCATCCAAATCGGATGGCTGATTGCAGCCGGCTACTTCGGACAGTTTGCCGGCGCGCTCCTCTTCGGCGCCCTCGCCGAGCGGTATGGCCGCATCCGCAGCGCCGCGGGTGCCACCGCGCTGATGTCGGTGATGAGCCTCGCTTGCGCACTAGCCGGGAACTTCCCGGCACTGCTGATGCTCCGCCTCGTGCAGGGCATCGGCGTCGGCGGCGAGATGCCTGTGGCGGCCGTCTACATCAACGAACTCTCGAAGGCACGGGGCCGCGGACGCTTCTTCATGCTCTACGAAATGATCTTCCCCGTCGGGCTCATGGTCACCGGACAGATCGGTGCGCTCGTGGTGCCGGCGTTCGGGTGGCAGGTGATGTTCCTGATTGGCGGCGTACCCGGCCTGGTCATTACGTGGCTGCTCCTCCGGCTCCGCGAATCGCCGCGCTGGCTGATTGGCAAGGGACGGATGGAGGAAGCGGAGGCCATCATCAGGGAGATCGAAAGCTCGGTCACCGGCGACGGCCAGGCCTCGGAAAGTGAGTCGTCAGACGGTGAACCACAGACCTCCGGGAACAACGAGAAGGCCGCGGCCGTCGCGAATAACCGCACGCGCTGGGCAGAGCTGCTCTCACCCTTCTACCGACGCCGCACGGTGGTGGTCTGGACGCTCTGGGCGTGCGCATACTTCATCACCAACGGGCTGAACAACTGGATGCCGACGTTGTACAACCAAGTGTACAACCTGACCATCGCGCAGTCGCTACGGGCCGGGACACTCAACAACATCGCGCAGGTGGCCATCCTGCTCGGGTGCGCGTTCGCGATCGATCGGATTGGACGCCGCCGCTGGGCGACAGCCTGCTTCGTCGCCGGCGCGGTACTCCTGGCGGCACTCGGCTCATTCGCCTCGGGCTCGGTCACCGCCGTAATGGTGCTCGTCACCCTCAGCTACGGCATCGTCGGATCGGTCAACGCCGTGCTGTATCTCTACACGCCGGAGGTCTACCCCACCCGCATGCGCGCCATCGGCACCGGCTCGGCAACCTGCTGGCTGCGGCTGGCCTCCGCCGCCGGACCGCTGCTCGTGGGCTACTTCGTGGCCGAACGCGGCACCGGCGCGGTCTTTCTCATGTTTGCCGCAGCGGGGGTCGTAGGGGCCCTGGCCGCGACGTTCATGCTCGAAACGCGCAACCGGCGCCTCGAAGACATCGCGCCCTAGGTAGGCGCAGGGTACAACCCCTGCCTGCTCCCGGGGCTCCTCTTTTTTCTAACGAGGCCCTGCCTCAGACCGTGCCCCGCTCTCCGATCAGTGCACGACATGCTCGACGGTCTGAGGCAGGGCCTCGTTAGAATTAGTGTTCCGTGCCAGGCGCCGTGCTAGGATTCCGCCACTCTCCACATGAGCGGCGACGTGTGACGAACGCGAGGTTGTGCATCGTTGCAATGCTGAGTGAATGAGCCGGTTCGTTTGGCAGATCGTCAGACGCTTCGATGAACGTGGAAACCGGATAGCGGGAGGGGAAATGAACATCACGGTCCGAAGAGCGTTCGGCGGCGTCCTCGCAGGCCTCGTCCTGGTCAGTGTGAGCGTGGCCGGCTGCGAGGAAGGAAGGCGGTCTATGACACCCAGTTCCAGCCCCGATGCGGCGCAAGCGGCGACGGGTCTCCAACCGAGCGATATCGACTCCGAATCGCGCAGTCGCCTTCCCATCGTGGAGCGCGACAGCCTCGATGAGCTGGGCCAGCGGCTCTTCGACAAGACGACCGAGGACGTGCGGACGGGGCGTTCGCTGGCGGGATTCCAGGGGCCGAACGGAATGGTGCTCCACAGTCCGCACGTGGCGGAGCACGATCAGCTCAAGAACGACTATCTTCGGTTCGAGAGTCCGGTGGGCCGGAGGCACTACGAGTTGGCTGTGCTCGTCACGGCACGTGAGCTCGACCAGCAGTTCGAATGGACGGCGCACGAGCCGGCCGCCCTCAGAGCCGGCCTGGAGCCAGCGGTCATCGACATCGTCAAGTATCGCCGGCCGATTGAGGGGTTGCAGCCGAAGGACGCTGCGATCATTCAGCTGGGCCGTGAACTCATCGGACGTCGTTCTGTCGAATCGGAGACGCTTGCCGAGGCGCTGAGACTCTTCGGCGCGCCCGATCTGATTGATGTGGTATCGGTGATGGGTCACTATTCGGCGATCGCCGCCCTTCTCAACGCCTTTGATCAGCAGCTCCCGGTTGGCCAGGAGCCGTTGCTACCGGCCGGGTAAGCGGTCGGCGGTTGCGTCGGCCTTCGCTTCATTTCGACAGGAGAAATCATTGTGTCTGGTCAGAAAATCATCGCCGTGGTGGGTGCCACCGGAGCGCAGGGCGGCGGGTTGGTACGCGCGATTCTGAGTGACCAGGGGAGCGCCTTCACGGCGCGCGCACTCACCCGAGACGTCAACTCTGAGAAGGCCAGGGCGCTTGCGAAGATGGGGGCCGAGGTGGTGGCCGCTGACATCGATGACGAAGCGAGTCTGGCTGCGGCGCTTCAGGGCGCGCACGGTGCGTACTTCGTCACGTTCTTCTGGGCCCACTTCTCGCCTGAGAAGGAGAAGGCGGAGATCCGTAACATGGCCGGAGCGGCAAAGGCCGCAGGCATCACGCATGTGATCTGGTCCACGCTCGAAGACACCCGTCAGTGGATTCCGCTGTCGGACACCCGGATGCCCACGTTGATGGGCGAGTACAAGGTCCCGCATTTCGATGCCAAAGGCGAGTCCAACAAGCTCTTCACCGCGTTGGGGGTGCCGACGACGTTCTTGTACACGTCGTTCTACTGGGACAACCTCATCTCCTTTGGCATGGGTCCCAAGAAGGGTCCCGACGGGAAGCTCGTGTTCACGATACCGATGGGCGACAAGAGATTACCTGGTATGGCTGCCGAAGACATTGGCAAGTGCGCCTACGGGATCTTCAAGAAGGGCTCGGAATATGTCGGTAAGAGCGTCGGGATCGCCGGCGAGCACCTGACCGGCAACCAGATGGCCGACGCGCTATCCACAGCTCTCGGGCAGGATGTGCGCTACAACGCCGTGAGCCCGGAGATGTACCGCAGCTTCGGTTTTCCTGGCGCCGAAGATCTGGGCAACATGTTCCAATTCAACCGCGACTTCGAGCAGGTGTTCTGCGCGGCGCGCAGCGTCGATGTCTCCCGGGCCCTGAATTCCTCGCTGCAGACCTTCGACGCCTGGCTCGCGGAGAACAAGACTCGGATCCCGCTCGAGTAAGCTCATGGGTCCTGTCTTGTTGGTCGCCAGTCCGGTACACTCGTTACCGTCATGATCATCGCCACGATTGTTCTGGCGGCCGCCGCTCTCGTTCAGCAGCCTGCCGCCGAGGCTCCCAAGCCGGAACTTGCGGTCATCAGCGCGCGCCTGGGTGGCTGTGCCGCCGATTTCACCGTGAAAGACGCGGATGGTCAGCCCATCTATGCGGCCA
>Ga0326597_10008426_pt1 | contig 13903 bp, 7 predicted proteins | sample RVTome_12_FD_203789 | JGI IMG/M metagenome (GOLD analysis project Ga0326597, IMG submission 203789) | Soil microbial communities from uranium-contaminated site in the Upper Colorado River Basin, Wyoming, United States - RVT100D185 | ecosystem: Environmental > Terrestrial > Soil > Contaminated >... | reverse complement strand
AGTTCCCGATTGACGCTGCCCAGTTTCGCCGTGCGCCGAATCTGGATGCGGCGTTTCACTGTGAGAGCGGGCCGTTTGACGTGGTCGGAGTTGAATCCAAGTTCTGTGAGCCGTTCTCTACGCGGCGTCACGCCGGCCTGAAAGCCGCATACCTCGGAACGACCTGCACCCAGTTCTGGCGCGGGCTACCCGCTCTTCGGAAGCTCGCGGAGAGGATTTCGCCTGGCGATGGAGCGCACGAATATCTCGATGCCGCGCAGTTGCTCAAGCACATCTTGGGGCTGAGCCGAAGCTCGAAGCGGAAGTTCTTGCTGTTGTACCTGCACTACGCCGTACCCGGACCTGCCGGCGCACAACACGAGAGCGAAATCAGCGACTTCGTCGCGGTGGCCCAACTGGACGGCGTGACGGTCAGGGCGCTCACGTACCAAGACGTGATTGTCAGGCTGCTACGTGCCGGTACTGACGCCGATTCGGCGTATCTGGATTACATTGCGGAACGGTACTTGTGATGGGACCAAGGAAGCGCGTCCCACGAGCGGTCTCGTCAGAACGTGTGCCGTGCCTTCGCGCCGAATTGAGGCCCCACGTCGTGGCCATCCACGTCACCGTGACCGAATTTCTGCGAGCACGGGGTCAAGCCAGGCGCCCAGTAGCCGGTGGACGTCGTCAAGGTTTGTGGGTAGCCCGACGCGCTCTGCTTCCCTCCGATAGCTGACCGCAAGTTCGCGCGGAGGAGGTGGCAGTCGATCGGGCACCGGGTGCGTCGCACGTCGGTCGAACACGCGCCGAATCACGTCCTTGAGGAGCATGGCGTCCACCCGCTCGTTCTCGAGCACCAGCATCAGGTCCACGAGATCTCGGCCGCGAGTCGTGCCGCCACCCTTGTACGTGCGCGTGAAGGCATGCAGCTTCTCCGCAACCTGGCGCTCCAACGGGACGAGAAGCACCTCGATGGGGTCAAGGCCGACTGCAGTCAGGAGTCCCGGTCGCTGGGCGGGTTGAGCATCCCACGGATCGGGGACGCTGATACTGACGTCGACCTGAAGCGGCTCGAAGGGCCGTCCGGCAAGAGAACTCTCTAGTTTGTAGCGCACCGCGAGGCCGACACCGGCTTCGCGCAGTTCTTCGCTGCCGGCGATGGCGAAGCCGAAGTGATCGCCGAGATCTTCGATTGCTGCTCGCTGAAGATCGGCGCGTGCCGCTTCGACGCCGTACGCGTGATCCGCATCCAAATCCACCGAGACTCGGGCGTGCTCACCAAGTCTGGTCTCGAGAGCCATGCCTCCCTTGACCGCCCATCGGTCCGGCGCAACTCTCGTGAGGCGTACGATCACGCGTTCCAAGGCGGCCTGGCGACGGATGATGTATGCGGGAACGCCGAGACGACGGGCCCGGTCGCGCAGCGTGGCCTCGACCGCAGCGCGAAAGCCGGCGGGCGTCGCGTACTCACGCACGCTTGCCGGCCTCCGCGATGGCTCGTTCGACAAGCTGTCGAACACGTGCCGACCTGCGCCTGACGGCCGTGTGCAGTTCGTTCGCCGACACCAGACCTGTGGCGAGCGCGCGAGACGTTGCCTCGAGGACCACGCTGGGGTCACTGCCGATGTCGGCGACATCGGCAATGGTCCGGGCGGGCGAGGTGACCTGGACACCGAAACGGTTTGTGACCTCCTCTCGTCGCAGCGGTACCGTTGTCGTGTGCAAACTGACGGCGGTTGTCGTTTGTGGGGTGCGAGGTCGGCACTCACGAGGCAATGTGAGGTGGATCTCGTGCGAGCGGGACGGAGCCAAATCGTACAACGCGAGCGCGGTGTCGTGTGACACGACGCCTCCACGCGAGGCGAATCTGAGCCAGGCGGCGACGACGTCTTCGTGGGAACTCGCGGGTACTCCGACGAGTCGGTAAAAGCCACGGCTTACGCGTTCGACGTGTCCGGCGCTGACATGGTGCACGAGGCTGCGAGCGCTGTAGCCGAGCTCGTGGGCCTGCACGGCCGTGAAATAGCCGGCCTGCCCGGCGGCGAGCTCGAACAACCGCTGGAGCTTGTCCGTTCGTGAAGTAGGCGGCCTCGTCCGAGCCATGTCCCATTCAGTATACGCCACATGTAATTAAACATGGACATATACGCTCATCTGTCCGACAATAACTGGCGACCCTTGGGCGAGCATCCGCAGGGGCGCGAGATTTACCATGACCCAGCCGCGGGTTGGGGCGAAAAAAGGCGAACATTCTGCGTAGGACCAGCCTTGTCACAGCCAAAGGCCAGCCTGAGGACTGTAAGATGCCGATGAACCTCGACCGGACGATGTCGAACGTGGTCGTCCGCCGTTCCTTCGGCTCGGATTACTGAGCGTGTCCACGCCCATCCCGATTACCGCCGGTCAGATCCTCACGGGGCCGCTCTTTAGCGAGCCAATGCGGGTCGAGACCGTCCAAGCCAATGGTCCGGGCAGTTGGGTCGTGGGCATGGTCGGAACCCAATCTGAGCGGTTCCGTAAGGTAACCCTCGCGTCCGAGGACCTCGGTCGTCTCACCATCCTTCAGGCCCAGCACTCATTCGATGGGGACGGCCGTCTCCTGCGTCTCGGCCTCCAGGCGTATGCCCTTGGGATCGCGTACGAGTTCGACCCCTATTTCGGCCTTTCGATTTCGCGCGTCGATCCGCTTCCGCATCAATTGGAGGCAGTCTACGACCACCTGCTGAAGGTGGCGCGCGTGCGGTTCCTCCTCGCCGACGACGCAGGCGCAGGCAAGACCATCATGGCCGGCCTGCTCATTCGCGAGTTGGAGCTTCGAGGCCTGGCCGAGCGCATTCTCATCGTCTGCCCCGCGAATCTCGCATTCCAATGGCAACGCGAGCTGAAAGAAAAGTTCGACGAGAAGTTCATCGTCGTCAAGGGGCAGGACCTTCGCGAGCAGTTTGGCGTGAACCAGTGGATGGACCGCAATCGGCTGATCACGTCTCTGGATCTGGCCAAGCGTGAGGAGATTCTGCCCGGCCTCCGCCAGACGCACTGGGACCTCGTCATCGTCGACGAAGCGCATCGCATGTCGGCGACCGACGAGTCGCACAAGAGCCTGCGGTACAAGCTCGGCGAACTGCTGCGCGACACGACGGACCACTTCCTGCTGCTTACGGCCACACCGCATCGTGGCGATCCGGACAATTTTCGGCTCTTCCTCCAGCTCCTCGACGCGGATGCGTACGCCGATGTCCGCTCCATTCGCGAAGCGATGGACCGCCGACGAGCGCCCTTCTATCTTCGGCGAACCAAAGAAGTGATGGTCTACTTCCCGGAACGGCGGCCCGACGGGACGTGGGCGGCCGAGCCGATCTTCACGAAACGGATCCCGCACACCGTCGACTTTCAGATCGATGGAGCAGAGTTCGAGCTGTATCGCGAGGTCACGCGATTCGTGAAGCGGGAGAGTGCCCGCGCCGCGTCCGAAGGTGAGGATCCGCGGGCGCGTGCGATCGGCTTCTTGATGTCGCTGTACCAGCGACGCCTCGCCTCCAGCACGTATGCGATGCGACGGTCGCTCGAGAATCGGGCGAAGCGACTTGAGGATGCGCTCAAGCGCGCGGCCGAACTCGCGCGGTTTGCTCCGCCGGAATTGCCTGATCCTGAAGAACTGGACGAAATGGAGGAGACCGAGCGTGAGCGACTCGAAGCTCTCATCGAGGCCGTCACACTCACCGGCAGCGCCGAAGACGTTCGCGCGGAAGTAGCTGAACTCAAGCTCCTCGCTCTTCAGGCCCAGGCGGTCGAGGACGCTGGCGTCGAAGCCAAGCTGTCAAAACTCAAGCACGTACTTCATGAGCAGGGCTTCTTCGATCAGCCCGACAAGCGCCTGCTTGTCTTTACCGAGTTCAAGGACACGCTCGACTATCTGGTGAGCCGCCTTCAAGCGTGGGGCTTCAAGGTCGGCTTCATTCATGGCGGGATGAAGCCGGGATCCCGCGACGAACCAGGAACCAGGCTGTACGCCGAGCAGCAGTTTCGCGAAGGCGGCATCCAGGTGCTCGTCGCCACTGAGGCCGCCGGTGAAGGCATCAACCTCCAGGTCTGTAACGTCCTTTTCAACTACGACATCCCCTGGAACCCGAACCGGTTGGAGCAGCGCATGGGGCGCATCCACCGCTACGGCCAGCGGAAAGACTGCCTGATCTTCAATTTCGTCGCGACGAACACCATCGAGGGACGAGTCCTTCGTCGTCTTCTGGAGAAGCTCCAGGAGATTCGCGACGCGCTCGACGATGATGCGGTCTTCAACGTCGTCGGGGAGGTCCTGCCGGCTGCGCACGTGGAGCGCGTGCTGCGTGACTACTACGCGGGACATCTTGGCGACGCCGATCTGGAAGACCGGCTGCTGCGCAACGTTGACGAGAAGCAGTTCCGTGCGATCTGCCAGAACGCGCTCGAAGGGCTCGCCAGCAAGAAGCTCAATTTGGAGATGCTGATCGAACGCCGGGCGCAAGCGCAGGAGCGCCGTGTTGTTCCCGAAACGATTGCGCGCTTCCTTCAGGAAGCCGCGGAGTTCGTGCCGTTCACGCTCAAGCCCGTTCCAGCGATTCCGCACGCGTTCGATCCCGCCAGAACGCCCACGACGTTGCGTCGTTATGAACAAGCGCCCGATTGGAGACTGCCTCCGCTCGTCGATCGGTATCCGAGGTGTTCAACGGATCGCGAGGCCGCCGAGGAGAACAAGCTCGAGTGGGTGACGCCAGGCCATCCACTGTTTGAAGCCGTGCGCCGGCACAGCTACGAGCGGGCACTCGACATGTTTGCCAAGGGGGCGACCTTCTACTCTCTCCAGCACGAGGGCGCATCACGCATCGACTTCTACCGCGCCAAGGTCGTCGACGGCCTTGGCCAGGTCATACACGAGCGCATGTTTGCGGTGGAGATCGGCGACGATGGCGAGGCGCACCTCCGCGAGCCGTCCATCCTTGGCGATTTCGTGCCCGCCGAGACGCCAGATGTCCTGCCCCCTATTGCAGCGGTGCCGGAGGTCACGACGTGGCTCCAAGACGAGGCCCTCCGCCCGTTCCTTGAGGAGGCTAGGCGTGACCGGCTCAGTGAGATCGATCGCGTTGCCGCACACGTCGAGCTGTCCCTGACCGAGTTAATTCAACGAGCTGACGACGAGATTGGCCGCGCAGCGGGTGACGTCGAGCAAAAACTCGCCGGAGCCGAAGGACGCCTGGCGCAAGCAGAAGCGCGTCACGCAGAATTGCTGAATCGTCGCGACCGACGCCGAGTCGATCTCGAGCGCCAGCGCGCGCTGACGTTACAAGGTGTCGAACGCCTGGCCAGCGTGGTGGTCTGCCCTCATCCCGAGCGAGAAGCGCCCGACGTGCGGCGCCTCAAGCCGAATCCGGAGACCGAGGCCGCAGCGATGCGAGTGGTGATGGAACACGAGCGGGCCCTTGGACGGCAGGTTTACGACGTCTCGGCCCGCAACCTTGGATACGACATCACTAGCTTGGATCTGACATCCGGCGAGCTGCGACTGATCGAGGTGAAGGGCCTCGGCGCAGCGACGGGGACAATCCTGCTGACGCCAAACGAGCGCCGAGTCGCCGAGGATCGACGCGACTGCTATTGGCTCTACGTCGTGACAGATTGCAACGCGACACCCCGGTTGCAGGATCCGGTGAGGGATCCCGCTCGACTCGAATGGAACGAGGTGACGAAAGTGGCGCACTACTTCCTGAGCGTCAACGCGATGACGCAACCAATGCAGGTTCGCGAAACACCGCCGCCGTACGGATCCAACTGACCCGGCCATGAGAGCATCCCTCACCGACCGAGACCTCCGTCGAGAGCTACACGAGTATCGGGACCGTTACCCGAAGCTCGGCGAAGACGAGCTTTTTGTTCTCTGGTTCCTTCGGGCATTCGTAACCGAAAACGACGCAGATGCTGCAGCGGCTTTGTGCGGAGGGCCGCGCGATAAGAACGTCGATGCCGTTCTGATCGACGAACCAGCTCGCATGGTGTTCGTGGTGCAGGGGAAGTACCGCAGACATCTCGGCGCCAAGACCGAGCACCGAGGTGACGTTGTCGGGTTCGCGCAGTTGGCTGTCGACTTGTGTGGCGATACAGCGACATTTGCCAGCCTTGTGAAGGACCTGTCCCCCGAAGTCCAGCGAAAGCTGGCGGACGCGCGAAACCGTGTCCTCAAGCGGGGTTATGCGGTTCACATGTTCTACGTCACCCTAGGCCGCTGCAGTAAGGCTCTTCAGGACGAAGCCGACCGCGTCGTCAGAAACGCCGAAGCGCCGGTGGCATTCCAGTTGTTCGATGGCAAACGCATCGTGCTGTTGCTCGCGGATTATTTCGACGGCGTCGCACCGCCTGTGCCATCACTCGACCTGGAGATCGAATCGGGGGCGGGCGTGCGAACGAACGGCATTTTTAACAGGTACGACGGCAATACGGACATCGAGTCCTGGGCGTTCTCGATGACAGATGTTGCGGTCGCAGACTTGTTCGAGCGTGCGGGTATTCGACTCTTTGCCAGAAATGTCCGTGGGTTCCTCGGGAGTACAGAGATCAACAGAGGCATGGAAGCCACGCTGGAGAAGGAGCCTGAATATTTCTGGTACTACAACAACGGCATCACGATCGTCTGCGATGAAGCCAAGCAGGAGTCGAGCCGAGGCCGAAACATTCTTCGAGTCACGAACCCTCAGGTGATCAACGGGCAGCAGACGACGAGGACGTTGTCGGCCGCTGTTCGCAAGGGGTCGAGGGCGAGCGTGCTCGTGCGGGTCATTCGCGTCCCGCGCTCTGCGTCGAAGGGATCGAACCACTTTGACACGTTGGTCTCGAGGATCGTTTCCGCCACGAACTGGCAAAACGCGATCCGGCCGTCCGACCTGATGTCGAACGACCGACGGCAGATCGAGATCGAGCGCCAGCTTCGGAAGTTCAACTATCTCTATCTCCGGAAGCGCATGACCAAAGGCGAAGCGCGACGGGCGGCGGGCGCGCGTCACTTTCGTCTTGTCAAGAAAGAGGAGCTGGCGCAGGCGGTCGCTGCCTGCGACATGGATCCGTCGATCGTGCGAGAAGGGAAAGAGCGGCTCTTCGAGGAACGATTGTACGGACAGACCTTCCCAACCGGCGATCCCAACTACTACCTCACGCGGTACTGGTTGATGCGCGAAGTTACCTACATGTCGAGAGGTCGTCCCGAGCGGGCGTACGCCAAATGGCTTGTGCTGAACTTTGTGTGGACGCTGCTTGATCCTCTGTGTCGGGCGCGGGCACGCGCCGAGGCGTTCAGGCAGGCGTGCGAGCGCGACGAGGCTGATGTCGTCCGGCCTCTTCTTCGGAGTGTCGAACCCGTTTATCGCGAGGCCCTCCGGTTTTATCGCGCCAAGCGAGGCGCGGGCGAAACCGCAGCGGATGTATCCACGTTCTTTCAGCGCCGAAACCTTCACAGGGATTTCGCGCGGTACTGGCGAGGGGCGCGCAATCAGTCGCGCGGCACCTTTCAGAAGGCTTGGGGCAGGTTCGCGAAGGCCCTGCGGGGGAACAGCGAGCGGTGATTCCCAAGGACTGCAAGCGCCTCGCGGAAGTCGATTTCCCGATCGCGGACGTGTCGAGACATGCCGCGCGAGAGAAGTCGATTCGGCACGGGCACCCCTCAACGCTGCATCTGTGGTGGGCACGCCGGCCGCTCGCGTCCAGTCGAGCGGTGCTGCTCGCGCTGCTTTGGCCGGACCCGTGCGATCCGCTTTGTCCTCGGACTTTCAAGACGGAGGCAAGAAACCGCCTGCGCGAAGTCGGCGGCTGCAACCCGGGCACGACGGATGCGGATCTCCGCAAGGCGCTGCTCAAGTTTATTGCTGACTTCGCTAACTGGGACAACGCGTCGAACCACACGTACCTGGACATTGGCCGCGCGCTAGTGAAGGCGGCGCATGCCCCACCGGACGGAGACGCTTACGAGCCGCCGCTGGTGGTTGACCCGTTCGCGGGCGGCGGATCGATTCCACTCGAGGCGCTGCGCGTCGGTTGCGAGGCGTTCGCGAGCGATCTCAATCCGGTGGCATGCCTGATTCTCAAGGTGTTGTTGGAGGGCATTCCCCACCACGGACCGGCGCTTGCCGAGGAATTGCGCCGTGTCGGAGCGGAGATCAGCAAGGAGGTTGAGCAGGAGCTGGCCGGCCTCTACCCAAAGGATGGTGACAGCGCAGCGCCGATTGCCTACCTCTGGGCACGCACGGTGCGGTGCGAGTCGCCGAATTGCGGCGCAGAGATTCCGCTCGTGCGCTCGTTCTGGTTGTGTAAGAAGACCAATCGCAGGCGTGCGCTCAAGTACAGAGTCGAGCGGCCGAAGGGGTTGCCGCCGCGAGTCGAGTTCGACGTCTTTGAGCCAAAGACCGACAACGAGGTGTCCGACGGAACGGTGGCGCGCGCCAAGGCAACGTGCGTCTGCTGTGGTGTCGTGCTGCCGCCGGATCGCGTGCGCGCGCAGCTTGCCGCGCAGCGCGGCGGGGCCGACGTCGTGTTCGATGACGCGGGCAGGCGAACGGGCGGGGCGCGGATCCTTGCCGTGGTAGCGCTGCGTTCGGACGACGCCGGGCGGCACTACCGGTTACCGGCAGACGGCGACTACGAGGCGGTGCGGAAAAGCCAGGCGCATCTTGTAAGGCTGCTCGAAAACTGGACGCGCGGCGGAAAGCATGAACCGTGTCCGGTGCCGAATGAACCACTGCCACCGATTGGCACGTTGGGCTTCCGCGTGCAGCGCTACGGCATGCTCCAGTGGGGTGACCTGTTCACAGCGCGGCAGAAGGTCGCGTTGGTCGCTCTCGGGCGCGCAGTCGGGACGCGTGCGAAGACCGCGGTTTCTGAAGTGCTCGGTCTCGTGTTGAGTGGAGTAGTTGATCGAAATGCCGTGCTCGCAACCTGGCGGCCACAAGCGGATCAAGAAAAAGTGGAGCATGTGTTCGCGCGCCAAGCCCTTCCCATGGCTTGGGATTCTGCCGAGGCAGTCCCCCTGTCGCAGTCCACAGGAAGTTGGGGCGACCGCGTATCAGATACCGCCAATACAGTGGAAGCGTTTGACTCATGGGCGAACGCCGGAATCCGTCCGGGGCAAGTAATGGAAGCGGATGCGACGCGACATCCGTTGCCTGACGACGCAGCACGCATTTGGTTCACTGATCCTCCGTACTATGACGCCGTTCCATACGCGGATCTCTCAGACTTTTTTCTTGTCTGGCTGAAACGTACGCTGCCCGGCCACTTACTGTTGCGCGATCCGTTCGACTCGACGAACCCGCTGTCGCCCAAGACTCGCGAAGCTGTGCAGGACGAAACGAAACGAGACAACGGGCGGCCGAAGGACCGCGCATGGTTCGAGGAAACCATGGCCCGCGCATTCTCTGAGGGGCGCCGTGTCTTGAGCGAGGACGGCATTGGCTCGGTGGTTTTTGCCCACAAGACGACGGAAGGTTGGGAAGCCTTGCTTTCCGGCATGATCCGCGGCGGCTGGACCATCACAGGCTCGTGGCCGATCGCGACGGAGATGGGAGCACGTCTGCGCGCCAGAGACTCCGCAGCCCTCGCCACCAGCGTTCACCTCATTTGTCGCCCTCGGTTTGACGGCGCACCTGTCGGTGATTGGGCAGATGTCCTGCGCGAATTGCCAACGCGGGTCGGCGACTGGATGGAGCGCTTGCAAGGAGAGGGTGTGCGCGGCGCGGACCTTGTGTTCGCGTGCATCGGCCCGGCCCTCGAAATCTTTAGCCGCTACAGCAAGGTCGAGACCGCCGAAGGTCGAGAGGTCAAGCTCGATGAGTACCTGCAGAAGGTCTGGGAAGTCTGTTGGTCGAAGCGCGCTGGCCCAGGTGTTAGGCACCGCCGAGGCCAAAGCGCGCAACGGCGCCGCCGGTGCGGTTGAGGAAGATGCGCGCCTTACGGCGCTCTTTCTCTGGACACTTCAGGCCACCGAAGTTGAGGCCGTCGATGATGGCGGCGACTCGCAAGAGGACGAGGAAGGCATCGAAGACGAGGAAGATGAAAGCTCATCGCGCACTAAACCGAAAGGATTCACGCTGGTCTTCGATGTAGTGCGCCGTTTCGCGCAGCCTCTCGGCATCGAGCTGCCGAAGTGGGAAGGCCGTGTGATCGAAACGAAGAAGGGCGTCGTCCGGCTGCTTCCGATCGCGGAGCGTGCGAAGCAGCTATTCGGCGAAGACGGAGCCCAAGCCGTCGCTTCACGCTTGGAGGAGGACGCGTCCCTGGGGTTGAGGCCCCAGCTCTCGCTGTTCCCTGAGGAACGACAGCCGGAACTCAAGCTCCGCGCGCGAAGGGGACGGTCACGATCGCTAACGAGTGCACATGAAGAGTCTCTCAACGCGCCCAAAGAGGCCACGACGCTCGATCGCGTGCACGCGGCGATGCTGCTCCAAGCCAGTGGACGGACGAATGCCCTGCGCGCGCTGCTGAACGCCGAACAGGAACGCGGCCCTGACTTCCTCCGGCTCGCGAACGCACTCTCAGCGCTGTACCCGAAGGCCAGCGAAGAGAAGCGCCTGCTGGATGGCATGCTTCTGGCCGTGCCGAGATGAAGACCACAGCCGAAGCGAGAGTGCGCGATTGAAGGACAACACCCTATGAGCTTGGATGCCTGGTACAGAGTCACGATGCCCCGCCGCGAGGTGCGGGATGGCCGCTCGTTCAATCCCGACGAATTCGCCATCGCGCTTGAGCAGGTCGTCGCCGGTACGGCACCGGAGGACTACTGCAAAGCCGACCAATTCTTTGCCCGGACGTGCTTCACGCGGGCCTTGCGCGAGCACGCAGGAATGGTCCTTCGACGACTGTCCGGCCGGACCGACAACACCGCGCCGGTGCTCACGTTGATCACGCAATTCGGTGGCGGCAAGACGCACACATTGACGGCGCTCTACCACCTGGCGAAGAACGGCGAGGCCATCGCTGCAGCTAGCGGCGTTGCCGATTTGGTCAAAGGGGCTGGCATTTCCTCGGTGCCGAAGGCCAAAGTTGCCGTCTTCGTGGGCAACGCCTGGGATCCGCAACCAGGCCGCGAGACCCCGTGGATCGATGTCGCACGACAACTTGCTGGAGATGCCGGAGTCGCCGCGCTCGGCGCCGCCGCGAAGACCACGCCGCCGGGGACCGACTCTCTCGCTCGTGTCTTTCAAGCGGCCGGTGGTCCAGTACTCCTGCTGTTCGACGAAGTCCTGAACTATCTAAACCGTCATCGGGAGGGCGCTGAGGCGTTTTACGCGTTCATCCAGAACCTGACGGTGGCGACAACTGGTGCTTCGCATGTGGCTTGCGTGATCTCGTTGCCGCGCAGTCAAGTCGAGATGACGCAATGGGACCAGGATTGGCAAGACAAGATCTCCAAGGTGGTTCGCCGCGTGGCCAAGGATCTCATCGCCAACGACGAAACCGAGATCAGCGAGGTCATTCGCCGCCGGCTGTTCGAAGACCTGGGAGCTGAGAGAACGCGGCGGAACGTGGCGAAGGCCTTCGGCGACTGGTGCTTTGAGCGACGAGCGCAGCTTCCTCCTGAGTGGACCGCGGTCGATTCGGCGGCGACCGAGGCCAAAGCGCGCGAGTTTCTACAGCGCCGCTTCGAGGCGTGTTATCCATTCCACCCGGCAACGCTTTCTGTTTTCCAGCGCAAGTGGCAGGCGCTTCCACAGTACCAGCAGACACGCGGCACGCTCGCGATGCTCGCGCAGTGGATCTCGATTGCGGCTCAGGACGGGTTCCGAAAGGCGCGGACCGAGCCGTTGATTACGCTCGGGTCGGCGCCGCTGTCGGATCCAGGTTTCCGCAGCGTGGTGCTCGGCCAACTCGGCGAATCGCGCCTCGTCGCCGCGATCGACACCGACATTGCCGGCGACCAGGCGCACAGCCGAGCGCTCGATGCCGACACCAAGGGACCTTTGCGCGACATCCACCGACGCGTCGGCACGGCGATCCTGTTCGAGTCGTCAGGCGGCCAGACCGACAAGATGGCGCACCTCCCCGAGCTGCGTTTCGCGCTCGGAGAGCCGGACCTCGACACCACGTCCATCGACAACGCAGCATCCGCTCTCGAGGATCGGTCGTATTTTCTTCGCAAGTCCGGCTCGGATGGCTTCCGGATCGGCTACCAACCCACGATGAAGAAGGTCGTGAGCGATCGGCGCGCGTCGTTGGACGAAGAGGGCGAGGTTAAACCGGCGGTTCGCAAGCTTGTCGAAGAAGAATTCAGGCGCGGGTCGACTATTCCAGTCGAAATGCTCGGGGATGATGCCTCCGAGATTCCAGACCGACCGAAGCTCACGCTGGTAGTTGCAGACCCAGAGACCGAGTGGACGGGCACGGGAACAGTGCGCAGCCAAGTCGCCGAATGGACCCGGCTGCGCGGCAAGTCTCCCCGGCTCTACCCCGGTGCGATCGTCTGGTGTTTCAGGAAACCCGGCCGCGATCTGCGGGAGCACGTGGAGGTCGCTCTCGCATGGAGGCGCGTGGCCAAGGAGATCGCCGACGGTACTTTGGGCGGTGAGTTCGACCGCAGCGACCGTGCGGAAGTGCAATCGAAGGTGAAGGATGCCGAGGAGGGTGCCAAGGACGAAGTGTGGGGCGGCTACCGCTTCGCAATCGTCGCTGATGGTCAAGCGCAGGACGGGCTCAAAGTCATTGACCTCGGCGCCGGCCATTCGTCCAGCGGCGAGACATTGTGCGGTCGCGTCCTGGCGGCGCTCAAGTCTGAGGCCCTGCTCAATGAGTCGGTCGGCGCAGGCTACATCGACAGGAACTGGCCGCCGGCGCTCAAGGAGGCAGGAGCATGGCCCCTGGCGAGCCTGAGACAGAGCTTCTTGAACGGCTCGTTGACACGCCTTGTTGACCCGGACACCGTTCTTCGAAGCAAGGTCGCCGAATTCGTGGGCCGCGGCGACTTCGGCCTCGCCTCGGGCCAGCGTGCCGACGGAACATTCGAGCGAGTGTGGTTTGAGGAGGCCCTTCCCCTCGACGAAGTCGCGTTCGATGCCGGTGTGTTTCTGCTGCGAAAGGCGACTGCGACAGCACTGAAGCGGGGCCAACCCGCCGTGCCGCCGGCGAGTCAAGATGGCGGTACGAAATCGGTACCCGAACCGGAACCAGTCTCGACGATTACACCCTCGACGCTCACGCCGACGCCGTCCACTGAGACACGTGTATTGCGGCTGGTCGGATCAGTCGCCCCTGAGCTCTGGAATCGTCTAGGGACCAGAGTCTTGCCGAAGCTGCGCGCCGGGTCCGAGCTGCGGATCGGCGTGGATTTCTCAGTCGTGGTCAAAGACGGAGACGCCACCAGCCTGACGGCTGAACTTCGCCAGATCCTTCAGGATCTAGGGCTCGGGGAATCGGTTCGAGTTGAATAAGCACCGGACTTGACGTCGTAGGAGCTGCAAGTGGCCAATCCGAAGGATGCGATCAAGCACATCATCGTTCTGATGCTGGAGAACCGGTCATTCGACCACATGTTCGGCTTCATGACAGTCGATCAGCCCCGCATTCCAGGGGACAAGATCGACAACCTCAAAGGCAGCGAATCGAACGTGGATGCCAGCGGCAAGGACATCGCGGTGTCGATGGACGCCCGCTATGCCGGGGACTACCGCGTCGACCCCGGCCATCACTTCCCGGACGTGACGCAGCAGCTCTTCGAGAAGGACGAAGTGGCCTCCACCGCGAAACCTACGATGGGCGGGTTCGTCAAGAATTACGGCGAGCAGCCCGGTGGATCGCTGGCCGCTTCACGGCGGGTGATGAAGTGCTTCGACCCACGTAAGCTGCCGGCGCTGACAGCGCTCGCGAAGGAATTCGCCGTGTGCGATCGGTGGTTTTCGTCGGTGCCGGGCCCGACGCT
>Ga0326597_10008425_pt1 | contig 13903 bp, 17 predicted proteins | sample RVTome_12_FD_203789 | JGI IMG/M metagenome (GOLD analysis project Ga0326597, IMG submission 203789) | Soil microbial communities from uranium-contaminated site in the Upper Colorado River Basin, Wyoming, United States - RVT100D185 | ecosystem: Environmental > Terrestrial > Soil > Contaminated >... | reverse complement strand
GCGATGGTGATCACGGTCGGGTTCCTGATGCACGTGGCGGCCGTCAAGCTGCTCCGGCTGAGGTTCGTGTACCTGACCGGACACCTGATGTTCTGGATGAGCGTGGTCATCACGGCCTCCCTCACGGCCGCGTTCGGGACCATGGGCCAGTGGACCATGACGCTCATCGGCGGAGCGCTCGTCGCGACGTACTGGACCGTCCAGCCGATCTACATCGCCAACAAGATGAAGGCCGTGATCGGCTCGGACGAGTGGGGGTACGGACACACGAGCTCCGCTGCCTGCTACCTGGGGGCCGCCGTCGGGAAGCGGCTCGGTGATCCCGAGAAGCACGACACCGAGAAGCTGCACCTGCCGCGCGCGCTGTCGTTCTTCAAGGACGTCAACGTCAGCACGGCGTTGGTCATCGCAACGATCATGCTGATCGCGATGGCCTTCACGGACCCGGAGGTCCGAGCAGCGCAAGCCGCCGGCTACAACGCGAACATCAACCCCTGGGTGTGGGCGATCGTGTCCGCGCTGCGGTTCGCCGCAGGTATCGCGATCCTGCTGTTCGGCGTGCGGATGTTCCTCGCAGAGATCGTGCCGGCGTTCAAGGGCATCAGTGACCGGGTCATCCCCGGCGCACGGCCTGCGCTGGACTGCCCCACGGTCTTCCCGTACGCGCCCACCGCGGTGATGGTTGGGTTCCTGTCGTCCACGGCGGTGTTCCTCGTGGCGATGGCTCTGTTCCCCGCGCTGGGATGGTTCGGTGGGTTCGTGTTGGTGCCGCCGATGATCATGCTGTTCTTCCCCGGCGGTGCCGCGGGTGTGTTCGGGAACAAGTACGGCGGTTGGCGGGGTGCCGTTGCGGGCGGCGCCATCAACGGACTGTTCCTTGCCTTCGGTCAGGCGATCACCTGGCGCCTGCTGGAGAACACGGGACCCGAGATGGCAACGCTGGCAGACCCCGACTGGTACGTCGTCTCGTGGGCGATCCTTTGGGCGAAGCAACCGCTCGCCTGGGGCAACGGCTATGAGGCGTTCATCACCGTTTTCGGATGGGTCCTCGTTGCGGTGATCGGGTACGGACTCTACAAGGTCCTGACCCGCACGCCGACCGAGAAGGTCGAGGCTCCACCAACCCTGATCACGCCGGCTGCGTGACCGAGTGGAGGAACGGACGATGAACGGACGGAAGGGCGTGGAGGACGAGCTGGAGGTCCTGACCGTTTGCGGGGTCGGGATGGGGAGTTCGCTCATCCTGCGGATGACGGCCGAGGAAGTGTTCAAGCAGCTCGACCTCCGCGCCCACGTCACGGCGACGGACGTTTCATCGGCGCGCGGGATGCGCGCCGATATCTTGATCGGGCAGGAGCTGCACACCCCCGAGTTCATCGGCCTCGTGCCGATCGTGATCTCGGTGGCCAACTTCCTCGACAAGGACGAGATGAAGGCCAAGCTCGTCGCGGCGATGGAGGCGGCCGGATGGATGGCGGCCTGACCCTCGACGTCGCGGTCGCTGCTCGCACAGACATCGACGCGTCCGACTGGCGCGCGGCGGTGCGCGCGGCGTGCCGCCCCCTCGTCGACGCCGGGGCGTTCGAGCAGCGCTACGCCGACCGTTGCGTCACCATCATCGAGGAGCACGGTCCCTACGTGGTGCTCGCGCCGGGGATCGCGCTCGCGCACGCGCGGCCCGAGGACGGCGTCCGACGGCTGGGGCTCGCGGCCGCGGTCCTGCGAGAACCAGTGTCCTTCGGACACCCCGAGAACGATCCGGTGGACCTCGTGCTCGCGTTCGGCTCCCCGGATCCTCAGAGTCATGTTGGACTGCTCTCAGCCCTCGCGCGCCATCTGGTTGCCGACCTGGCCGAGCGGCTGCGGAGCGCCGCTTCAGACGCCGAGGCGCGAAGGATGCTCCAGGAGGTGGTCAGCGATGCGACCGACCGGGAATGACGCATCCGGCTTCGGCCGGACGATGCGCGAGCATCTCGCGCTCGTCGAGCGAACCAACGAGGCGGCCCTCGACCACGTCGCCGACGAGATGTTCCGCGTGATCTTCAACGACGGCCTCATCTACGTCGGGGGAACCGGCCATTCGATCGCCCTGATGCTCGAAGGCTTCTATCGCGCCGGGGGCCTCGCGTGTGTGCAACCGCTGTACCACCCCGCGCTCCTTCCGTTGCACGGCGGCGCAGACAGCACCCTGTTCGAGCACACCTCAGGCGTGGCGCGCCTGCTCGTCGCACGGTACGAGCCGACCTCGTCCGACATCGCGTTCATCGTCTCGAACTCGGGCGTGAACGTCGTTCCGGTCGAGCTCGCCGACGAGTTGCGCGCGCGCGGCACGCCCGTCGTCGCGATCGTCTCGCTGACGCATCTGAATGAGGCGCCGGCGCGCGCCGGGCACAAGCTGGATGAGGTCGCGGACTTCATCATCGACACGAAGGTCCCCTACGGTGACGCGGCCTATCGTGCGGAGGGCCAGTCCCCCACCGCCGGGCTCTCGTCGCTCACCGGCGTGTACGTGTGGAACCTGCTGCTCGCCCGTCTCGCCGACCGCGCAGCAGCCAAAGGCATCGAGCTTCCGTTGTGGACGAGCTCGAACGTGGAAGGCGGTGCGGAGCGCAACGCCGCCCTCATGGACAAGCTGCGCGCGCGGGTCCCGCTTCTATGACCACCATCGTCGCCGCGTCGACGCGCATGGCCGCCGACATGCGCGAGCAGCCGTCCGTGCTCGCGCGCATCGTCGAACGACGACCTCGCCTGCACGACGCGTTGCGCGCGGTTACGCCCGACCCGCTGCGCGGCATCGCGCTCGTCGGCCGAGGATCGTCGGGGAACGCGGCGCTGTACGGGCGGATCCTGCTGGAGGCCGAGACCGGCGCCCTCGTCACGCTCGTCCCTCCGAGCTTGGCGCGGCTCTCTCGGCCCGGCGCCGACAGAACCGGCTTCCTCGCGTTCGGCCTCAGCCAATCCGGCCGAACGACCGAGATCGGCGAAACGCTGGCCGCGCTGCGCGCCCGCGGCGCGACGACGGTCGGCATCATGGCCGATCCCGAGGGACCACTCGCGCAATTCTCCGACCTCGTGATCGATCTCGCCTGCGGTGGCGAGCGCGCCGTACCCGCGACGAAGACCTTCACCGCAGAGCTCGCGGTCCTCGCTGCGGCGACCGAGGCGCTCAGCGGCGCGCCGTGGCCCGACGCGACGTGGCGCGCGATGGCTCGCGCCGTGGCGCGCGCGCTCGACGACGAGGACACCGCACGCGCGGTTGCTGCTCGCATCGACGCAACGGCCCTGTCGGTGATCGGCGCGGGCGTGTTCGTCGGCGTCGCGCTGGAAGGGGCGCTGAAGCTCCTCGAGGCCGCGCGCATCGCCGCGACCGGATGGTCGGCCGCATCGTTCCGTCACGGCCCGATGACGCTCGCGGGACCGGGTCATCCCGTCATCGCGATCAGGGTCGAGGGGAAAGCCGGTGACGATGTTCGCCATTCGCTCACGATGATCGAAGCGGCGCCTGTGATCACCGTGTCCGACGACCCGACGGCCGACCTGCCCATCGACGGCGGGCTTCCCGAGGCGCTCGCGGCGATCCCGGCAGCCGTCCGTCTCCAACAGGTGGCGCTCGCCGTCGCGGTGAGGCGGGGGGTCGACCCGGACCGGCCCCCGCGACTGAAGAAGGTGACGTTGGCATGAGGACGCTCACGGCAGAACGCGAGGTCGAGGTCGCCGACGAGCTCGGCCTCCACGCGCGACCGGCGGCCGAGTTCGCGAAGGCCGCCGCGCGGTTCTCCGCGGACGTGCGCGTCGCGAAGGGCGAGCGCGAGGTGGACGCCACGTCGGTTCTGCTCGTCCTGACGCTCGACGTTCGGCAAGGCGACGTCGTGAGGCTCCGCGCGAGCGGTCCCGAAGCGACCGCAGCGGTCGAGGAGCTCGCCCGGCTGGTGGGTTCGCCGTGAGGACGCTTCGCGGCGTCGCGGCGTCGCCGGGAACGGCGATCGGCACCGCGTACGTCTATCGCCCCGACGTCTACGACGTCCCGACCGGCGAAGCCACCGACCCCGACAAGGGCATCGCGCAGCTCGCAGCCGCGCTCGACGCGGTGGCGGCCGACCTGGACGATGCGGCCGCGAGCGCCACCGGCGCGGCCCGCGACATCCTGGATGCACAAGCGGCGATCGCGCGCGACCCGGCGCTACGCGCGGCGGCCGAGCCCGCGATCCGACACCGCGCGCAGCCGGCGCGCGCGATCCTGGACGCGGGCGAGCGCTTCGCGCGCGAGCTCGAAGCGACGGGCAACGACTACCTCGCCGCGCGCGCACCCGACGTGCGGCACCTCTGCGACCTCGCCGCCCGAGCGCTGGCCGGCGCGCCGCCGCGCACCCCGCCCCACGCCATCGCACCGTGCATCCTGATCGCGGACGATCTGACGCCGGCCGACACCATCGGGCTCGATCCAACGCTGGTCCGCGGGATCGCGACGAGCGGCGGCACGCGCACGAGCCACACCTCGGTGATCGCGCGCGGCCTGGGGATCCCCGCGGTCGTCGGGGTGCGCGGGCTGCTCGACTCGGTCGAGCACGGTGCCACCGTGGGCATCGATAGCAGGATCGGCCAGATCGTCATCGATCCCAGCACCGAGATCGTCGAGCAGCTCACAGCCTCCGGCGAGGCGGAGCGCGTGCGACACGAGCGGCTGCGCGCGGCGTCCGGCGCGGGCCCCACGACCACCGCCGATGGCTGCCGCATCGAGGTCGCCGCGAACGTGCGCGGCGTCGAGGAGCTTCGAGCCGCGCTCGCCGAGGGCGCAGAGGCCGTCGGGCTGCTGCGCACGGAGCTGCTGTACATCGACCGGGACCGGCCACCCACGCAGGCCGAGCAGGAGGCATTGCTGCGCGGGCTGCATGAGCTGCTGGGGCGAGATCGACGGCTGCTCGTGCGCACCTTCGACATCGGCGCCGACAAGCAGGTCCCGTTCCTCCCGGCGCGGCCCGAGCGGAACCCGGAGCTCGGCGTGCGCGGGATCCGCCTCGCTCGCGTGCACCCCGATCTGCTCGACACCCAGCTTCGCGCGGTCGCCGGGACGTCGTCGCTCGGCCCGACGGCGGTCATGGCCCCGATGGTGGCCACGCTCGAAGAGGTTCGCTGGTTCGTGTCGCGCTGCCGCGACGCCGGCATCCCCTCGACGGTCGAGCTGGGCGTGATGGTCGAGGTGCCGGCGATGGCACTGATGGCAGCCGAGCTCGCACCGCTGGTGGACTTCGTCTCGATCGGCACCAACGACCTGACCCAATACCTGTGCGCGGCGGACAGGCGGCACGCCGGCCTGTCCGCGTTGCACGACGCGTTCAACCCCGCCGTCCTGCGCGCGATCGACCTGGTGTGTCGAGGCGCCGGGGACACCTGCTGGGTCGGTGTGTGCGGGGAAGCGGCGAGCGATCCCGCGTGGGCGCTGCTCGCCATCGGGCTCGGTGTCAGCGAGCTGTCGATGCAAGGGGTCGCGATCCCCGAGGTGCGCGCGGCGATCCGCGCCATCACGCGGGAACACTGCCGGGACGCCGCACGTGACGCGGTCCTGGCGTCCGACGCGGATACCGTGCGCGCGATCGCGCAGCGACTGATCAAGGAGCAGCAATGAGAACGATGCGAGCAGGAGTGAAGGAAGCGCTGATCGAGGGCACGGTCGTGCCCGGCGACGTCGAGATCGCCGACGGGGTCATCACCGCGGTCGGGGTCGCGCCCGCCGCGCGCGAGGGCATCGCCGTCCCCGGGTATATCGACGTGCAGGTCAACGGGTTCGCCGGCATCGACTTCCTGAACGCGGACGCGGAAGAATTCGCGCGCGCCGGGCAGGCACTCGCCGCGACCGGGGTCACCGGGTACCAACCGACGCTGATCAGCTCCCCCACCCCGACGGTCCTCTCCGCGCTCGAGCGCGTCTCCAAGGCGATGAACGGAGACGGCGCGCGGATCCTCGGCGTGCACCTGGAAGGCCCGTTCCTCGCACCGGCATGGAAGGGCGCGCACGACGAGCGGCACCTCGTACCGCCCGACCTCGAACTGGCAGCACGACTGTGTGAGGCGGGCCCGGTGACGTACATGACCATCGCGCCCGAGCAACCGGGCGGCTTCGAGCTGCTCGACTGGTTGGTGCAGCACGCGGTCGTGGTCTCGATCGGACACAGCGATGCGGACGCGTCGACGGCGCACGCCGCGTACAACCGCGGGGCGCGCGCCGTCACGCATTTGCACAACGCCCAGCGTCGGTTCACCTCACGCGATCCGGGCGTGGCCGGCGTCGCGCTCACACGCTCGGACGTGTGGGTCACCGCGATCGTCGACCTGATCCACCTCGCGCCCGAGACCGTGCTCGTCGCGTGGCGCAGCGCGCGCGAGCGATTCACGCTCATCACCGACGCGATCATGGCCGCCGGGATGGGGGAGGGCGAGTACAGCCTCGGTGACCGCACGATCATCGTGGGTGATGGCGCCGCACGGCTCGCCGATGGAACGCTCGCCGGCAGCGTCCTGACGATGGAACGCGCGGTCCGCATCCTGGTCGATCTGGGCGTCCCATGGCCCGAGGCCGTGCGCGCGGCGAGCATGGCGCCAGCACGGCTCATCGGACGAGATGAGCTCGGCACCCTGCGCCCCTCGACACCGGCCGACGTCACCATCCTCGACGAAGGGTTGCATCCGCGACGGACGATCGTGCGCGGTGACGAGGCGTGGGCGACCTGACGGCTTGGGGTGCGTTAGCGTAAGCGCTCGTGTCCGCCACACCGGCTCACCGCACGCTCGCAACCGGGCTCGGGTTCCCCGAGGGACCCGTCTTCGTCGACGGTCAGGTGCTGTTCACCGAGATCCGCGGCCAGCGGGTCGCGCGCTGGCGCGACGGAGACGTGGCATCCATCGCGCGCACGGGCGGTGGTGCGAACGGGTTGGCGCGCGACCGCGACGGCGCGCTCTACGTCGCGAACAACGGCGGCCTGAACGTGGGCCCAGAGGGGTACTGGCACGCGCCCGACGCCTTCAGCGGCCGCATCCAGGCGATCGCGGTGGACGGAACGCTGTCCGATCTGGTCGCGGACTTCTCCGCCGATACGCCGCGGCCGAACGACATCTGCATCGGGCCGGACGGCCTGCTCTACTTCACCGATCCACGCAACTGGGACGACCTCGCGAACCTGAAGCCGGGCCGTCTCTGGCGCTGCGCGCGCGACGGCTCGGGTCTCGAGCAGCTGGCCGAGATCGAGGGCTTCTGCAACGGCATCGCCTTCCGGGGCGACGAGCTGTTCGTCGCGCGCTCGATCGGGATGGACGTTCTGGCGTTCCCGTGGTCGGCATCCGGTGTGGGCGACCCGCGAACGCACGCACGCCTCGAGGGAGGCTTCCCCGACGGGATGAGCTTCGCCCGGGATGGGTCGCTGTACGTGTGTGGCTCGATGGGCCATATGATCGGCGTGTTCGATCCCGACGGCGCCGAGCGTGCGCGCATCGAGTGCCCGAATGATTCCGAACCGACGAACTGCTGCATCGGCGACGACGGCGTGCTCTACGTCACGTTCTCCGGCGTCGGCGAGCTGGTCGCGTTCGACCTCGAAGTCGAGGCGCTCCCGTTGTTCGACTGACTATGAAGGATCGCGACCCGTCAGCGCGAGCAGCCTCGCCTGCACCGCAGCATCGTCGGGCAGTTCGACGGGATCACCGAAGACACCGCTCGCCTTCAGCGCGGCGATCATCGGCTTCATCTGCTCGAACGCGATGGGCGCGAGTTCGGCATCCATCGTCGTATCCGCACCGATGCCCTTGGCCAGGTCCCATGCATGGATCAGATGATCCTGGAACAACTGCGTGATGTAGGCCTCACCCGTGATGTCCCCGAAGGACGCGTGAACCGTCGCCTCCAGGGACCCGGACACGGTGATTGCGTCGCGGGCTTCGTCCAACGCTGCGCGCCAGGCGGCCTTGGGATCCTCACCGAGCAGATCCCCGTCGAACGCGTCGCCCACCTCCGCGATGGTTTTCGATGCGAGCATCGCCGGCGCCCACCTGTTCTCCGACACCAGGTGATTCACCAGCGCGCGCACATCCCATTCCGTGCACGGCGTCGGGTTGTGCCATTGATCGTCACCGATCTCCTCGACGTACGCGCCGAAGATGCTCGCCGAACGCAGATACAGGTCAACCGGGTTCATGACTCCTCCCCTTTCGCCTCGCGTCATCCTAGAGGCGGGTGCGCGCGCGCGGGAAGTCCTCGCCTTCGACCCCGGGATCAGGACAGGTGCCGAGCAGCCTCGCCACGATCTCCATGAACGCATCGATCTTGTCCGGCGGCATGGACCGCCCCTCGGCCTCCCAGACCACCCAGCGCATCGCGGTGAAATCCGCTGCGCCCATGACCGCCCATCCGAGGACCTCGGGGTCGGCCTTCGGGATGAGCCCGGTCTCCATCCCCTTCTCGAGCAGCCCGACGTAGCGCTTCGCGAACTCGCGGTACCAACCTTCGCGCAGGGCAGGGTCAACGAACTCGGCCTGCCGCGTCACGCGGTAGAACCACGGATGCTCGACGATCCACTCGAAGAAACGCCGAAAGGCCTCCCGCTGCGTTGCCCAATCGGGACTACCAGGCTCCCCGACCCCTGCGAGCGCGTCGCGCATCTCTTCCCCGCGACTGCGCATCAGCTCGCGGAAGATCTCCTCCTTGCTGGGGAAGTGAAGGTAGAAGCTGCCCTGCGCGATGCCGGCGCGGCGAGTGATCTCTGCGATCGACGCGTTGTAGAAGCCCCGACGGCCGAAGATTTCCTCGGCGGCTTCGAGCAGACGCGCGCGCACGTCGGCACGGTCGGGTGAGCGCCCGTGGACGGGTAGAGCGGGGATACCCGTATCGGACATCGCGTCCATAACCATACATCTATGCGCAGCGTTCCAGACGGACGCCGGCGAACCAGGGGCAGGAGCTGACGAGCGAGGTCGAGATCGCCCCAGTTCCTCGCCGCGCTCGGCGGGGTGTAGCCGCTAGTCGGGGATCCCCCGCATCCGCCGCAGCAAGGCGAGGAACACGAAAAACCCGACCACGGCGACGCCCACAGCCATCTCCGGCAGGAACTGACCGAAGGGGATGCTGAACCCGCGGTCCTCCGGCGGGGGTGGCGGCGCGGCCGTCACGGTCGGCGTCGGCGTCGGCGAGGGTGGCAGCTCCCGTACGGTCGCGAGCAACGGGACCTTCCATGTCGGCGTATCGGGATCGTTGCTCGTGATCTCGACCGTCGCCGAGACCGGCCCGGGATCCTCGGGTCTGTACAGCACGCGCGCGTCGAAGCTTTCACCCGGCTGCAACCGCTTGGGATAGGTCGGTTGACGGTCGAGCTCGAACAGGTCCGCGTCCACGCCAGAGATCTCCATCCCCGAGACGTCAAGGCGGAGGCCACCTTGGTTGACCACCTGGAGGATGTCCTTCTTGCCCTGCCCGGGCTTCGCAGAGCCGAAGTCCACCCTCTGCGGCAACGTGATGATGTCGGGCAACACGCCGATGCCCGCGATGGGGACGCGCAGGGTCTGGTCTTCGCACGAATTGCTCTCGATCACGATCTCCGCGATGCGGCCGCCGACGCCTCTCGGCTTGAACCCCACGCGGATGGACACGGGTTTCCCCTCGGTGATGGTGAACGGTCCCGTCGCGTCGATCGTGAAGTCGCGCGCGTCCCGACCGCCCAGGGAGACGCGCGACACCTGGAGCGCCGTTCCGCCGTCATCGAGCATCTGCAACCTCTGCGGTTCCGCCGCGCGCCCGACCCGCAGCGCATCGAAGCCGAGCACCAGCGGCGAGGTGGCGACGAACCGATCGATGCCGCTGCCCGTGAGTGGGACCGACGTCTTCTTCGGGGTCGTGCTGGGGCTCGGCGTCGGCGTTGGCTCGGGGCTCTCGGACGGCGATGCGCTTGGAGACGCAGATGGGGGCTTGGTCTTCTTCGGCGGCACGACGGAGTCGTAGAAGATCACCGCGCGCGCCGACGTGCTCGGTTCGGCCTCGGGCTGGAACCGGACCTTGAACGAGATGGCCTCCCCCGGACCGAGCGACGGCCACGCGGTCTTGCCGCTCAGCGGGAAGATCCCTGCGTGGGTCGAGGGCGAGATCGACACCGCCACGTTGAGCGCGTCCTCATCACCGGCGTTGGTGGCGGTGACCGTTTCACCGGCTGACGCGGTTCGGACGCAGCGCCGAGCGAACTCCACCGAGGCGGGTGACGGCCCCAAGGTCGCGAGCGCATAGGCCGCGACGGGAGCCACAACGGGGAAGAGCGCGATCAGCGCGATCGCACGGCGACGCATGCGTGGCAGGGTAGCAACGGGGACGTGCGCTCGCGCGCACCACCGGCGAAGAAGAGGTCAGCTCACCGTCAACCGGAACCGGACGTCGGCCCCGGCGAACAACACGACGACCGCGTACCGGGCCCCGGCGCACAGCGTCCCATCCTCACTGCCGTCGAACCGGTCCCGCGCATCCCGTGGACATGGGTCACCGGTCCCGGTCGGGCCCTCGAGGTCACGATAGAACCAGACGTCAACGTCCGTGGTCCCCGGGGCCGCCGACACCACCGTGGCTTGATAGGACCGCGCCGACGCTGCGTTGGACAAAGGAGCCACCCATCCGACGGTCCCATTCGCCCGGTCGGTGATGAGGTGCAGGGTGCGGGGAACCGTCGGGGTCACCGCCGGAGAGCGCACGAAGCCGTCCACCACCAACGTGTCGGCGCGCGCGGGCAAGCCGGCCGCGAGAGCGGCCAGCACGAGGAACGTCACACAGGACCGCTTCATGCTGATGATTCGTTCGATACCGGCGAAGCCTTCTCCCCCGTCGCGGGTACGGATCTGCCGGTTCTTCCGGTGGCCTCGTGCGAGCGCGTGTCGTTGCAGGAGGTCGCGGGATCAGCAAACCGTTCTGATGTCGCAGCCCACGATGAACAAGCGCCACGCGAGCCCCAGCACGATCACGATGCCGAGGATGATCCACAGACGCCGCCACCACGAGCTCCGGACCAACGGCTCCTGCCGCGGACCCGCATCGGTTTCCCCGACCCCGAAACCGCCTTCGAGGAGCACCAGGCGCGCGAGATCGAGCTGCGATGCGAGCACGAACACGCGCACGGGCGCATTCACGTTGCCGGACAAGAACATCCACGACGAGGGCGAGGGATCATAGGAGTCGAGGTGGATCGGGACGACGCCGGCGGTCTCCAACAAGCCCCGAACGAGCTGTGCTTCGATGATGCCGCCGGCGGTGAGCAGCCATGCCCACCCACCACCACCACCGTCGCCGGTATCGAGTACCGGCGGCGGCGCCCGATCGATCGTCTGGGAGCCGCCTCGCATGCAGATAGCATAGCCCTGCGTACCTGAGGAGGTTGAGGGATGAAGATCACGATCGAGTACTGCGCGGTTTGAGGCTATCTGGACAGAGCCGTCGGTCTGACGGCCGAGATCATGGAGATGTATCAGCACGAGCTCGACGCGCTCGAGATCATCCCCTCGAGCGGTGGCGTCTTCGAAGTGACCCTCGACGGGGACCTGGTGTTCTCGAAGAAGACGCTCGGCCGGCACGCCGCGCCCGGTGAGGTGCTCGCCGCCTTGCAGGGGCGCGTCTGACGTGCAACGCGCGCTGCTGCTGTATAACCCCGAGGCCACCAGCGTGTCGGGCGCTGTCCGTGACCTGATCATCCACGCGCTCGCGTCTGACCTGAAGCTCGAGACCGCCGAGACGAAACGACGCGGTCATGCGAGTCACCTCGCGGCGGGCGCGGCGCACGAAGGCTTCGACGTGGTCGTGTGCCTGGGCGGCGACGGCACGCTCAACGAGGTCGCGAACGGGCTCGTGGGCACGCGCGTCCCCCTCGTACCGCTCCCCGGTGGCAGCACAAACGTCTTCGCGCGCACCGTCGGCCTGCCCAACGATCCGATCGAGGCGACCGCGAAGGTGCTCCGCTCGATCGAGGAGGGCGCGCAACCGCGCCGGGTCAGCGTGGGGCGGGTCAACGGGCGCACGTTCATCGCAAACGCAGGCATCGGGCTGGACGCCGCCGTCGTTCGTGCCGTCGAGAAACGGTTCCGGCTCAAGCAAAAGCTAGGTGACCCGATGTTCGTCGTGCTCGGGCTGAAGACGTTCTTCCTGGCATACAGGCGCGATGATGCGCCGATCACGATCCACGCGGGCGAGCGGTACGCGGGGCTGCGCATGGCGATCGTGTGCAACTCCGATCCGTACACGTTCCTCGGCCGGCGTCCCTTCCGGATGTGCCCACGCGCGACCAACGCTGGAGGGCTCGACGTCACGGCGATCCGCAAGCTCACCACCCTGCGCGCGCTGCGAGTGATCTGGCAGGCGTTCGGCGACGGCGACCACATCCGGTCGCGCAACGTGGTCGCGTTGCACGACACCGGCGGATTCCGGATCGAGTGCACCCGCCCGCTCCCGCTGCAGGTCGACGGGGACTTCGCAGGCGAGGGAACGTCGTTCGCGTTCGAAAGCGTCCCGAGCGCGTTGTCGATCTTGACCTGATCCCGCTCGCCGGAACGAATCGGAGCGGCCGCGCGCCCTTACCGTCCGAGGCCGGCGAGGATCCGGGCCGGGTCGTCGGTGAAGATGCCCTCCACGCCCATGTCGAGCAGCTCGCGCGCGCGCGCGACTTCGTTCACGGTCCAGCAGCAGACCGCCAGGCCCGCGTTGCGCGCGCGCGCGACCACCTCGGGCGAGACCGCGTCCTGGGCGGGATGGATCTGCGCGTGCCCGGCGGCCCGCGCCTGCTCGATCGCCTGCTCGATCGGGAAACCCCGGAGGACGGACAGCGCCGTGGGGATCGCCGGAGCCATCGCGCGCACCACCTCCACGCCGCCGGGGTCGAACGATGACGCCACGACGTCGGTCAACCCCACGAGCAGCGGTACCACCGCGCGCGCGACCGGTCCCGCGGGGATGAAGCCCCGCTCGTCCAACGTCGCCTTCAGCTCCACGAACACGCCGACCCGGCCGCCCACCAACGCAAGGACCTCTTCGACGGTGGGGACGCGCGCAGGCTGGGAGCGTTCGATCGAACCGGCACCCGCATCGAGCGCCCGCACCTCCGCCAGCGTCATCTCCGAGATGCGGCCGCGCGCGCCCGTGGTTCGCGTGACGTCGGCATCGTGCATCACGACGGGCGCGCCGTCGATGGTGAGCCTCGCGTCGAACTCGACGGCGTCAACGCCCGCCTCCAGCGCTGCTGCGAACGACGCCAGGGTGTTCTCCGGCGCCACGGCCGCCGCACCTCGGTGCCCGATCACCCGCATCGGTCATCGTCCTTCATCGATGTGAGCATGTGAATACCACGGGTGTAAGACCGACGTTCCGCGGTGAAAGGGTCACACTCTGCATAACGATCGCACACGTCAAGGTCCTTCTTGGGGAACACGAAGAACACAGGCAACTTTTTGGGGTGGAGGGTATTGCCAGGTCCTGGCCACCGCCCGTATAGTCGAGCACGCTTCGATTCGAGAAACGTTTCACAAACTCTCAGACTTCGTTCGTTCGCAGATCCCGGGTGGGGGTTGAACGTATGGATTGGCGACACCGCGCTGCCTGCAGGGATGTCGATCCCGAGATCTTCTTCCCCGTCGGTTCGACCGGCCCCGCGCTCGCTCAGATCCAAGCCGCACAGGCTATCTGTAGCGATTGCGCCGTCCAGCGAGAGTGCCTCGAGTGGGCGATCGACACCGCGCAGGACGCGGGCATCTGGGGCGGCACCACCGAAGAGGAACGGCGCGAGATCCGTCGCGGCGCCCGGCAGCGCGTCGCGGTCTGACAGCACCGGTCGCGCTTCCCCGCGCTCCGCTACCATTGCGTCATGCCCCGTGACCGCGAGGACTACATCGCACCGGTCGGCTT
>Ga0326597_10008424_pt1 | contig 13905 bp, 5 predicted proteins | sample RVTome_12_FD_203789 | JGI IMG/M metagenome (GOLD analysis project Ga0326597, IMG submission 203789) | Soil microbial communities from uranium-contaminated site in the Upper Colorado River Basin, Wyoming, United States - RVT100D185 | ecosystem: Environmental > Terrestrial > Soil > Contaminated >... | reverse complement strand
CGGACGGGGAAGCGGGACAGCAGCTTGCCGTGGGCGTAGGAGAGGATGCTCCCCCAGGCCCCGCCGATATGGATGGGGATTATCGGGTGGTCGGTGCCCTTGACGATCCGTTCGAAGCCGCCCTTGAATTCGTTAAGCATTCCGTTGCGGGAGATTTCCCCCTCGGCGAAGATGCAGACCATGTAGCCGTCGTCGAGGGCCTGGCGAGCGCCATTGATGAATTCCACCAGCCCCTTGCGGCCGTCCCTGGCGGAAACCGGGATGACCCCCATCAGCCGGCAGATCTGCCTGAGCAGCGGGGTCCGGTAGATGCCCCGATCCATGACGAAGCGGATGCGGCGCTGCTGGGTGGCCAGCAGCAACAGGGCGTCGACCCAGGAAACATGGTTGGCGATCAGCAGGGCGCCCCCTTCGATCGGCAGATGCTTTTGCCCGAAGATGGTGAGCCGGTAAAAAATCCTCATGACCACCAGGGCGATGAAGCGGAGCAGGAAATCGGGGAGCAGCCAGAGGGTCAGGCCGGCCAGCAGCAGGGTGATGGTTCCGAGCAGGCTGAAGGCGGCGCCGGAGGACATGCCGAGAGGGCCCGAAACCACCCAGAGCAGACCGGAGGCGGCCAGCGCCCCGACCCAGCTGAGGAAGCTGGAGGCCGCCAGGATCTCGCCCCGGCGGTCGGCTGGAGCCCGCAATTGGATGAAGGCCTGCAAGGGTACGATGAACAGCCCGGCGCTGATGCCGAAGAGGGTTATGAGAACCAGCACCGTGGGCATGTGGGGTGGGACGGCGTGCAGGGCAAAGGCGAAAATGGCCAGTCCGGCGGCGCCGATGGGTACCACGCCGAACTCGACGTGGCGGCCTGAGAGGCGCCCGGCCAGCCATGAACCGAAGCCGATGCCGACGGCGGCGGCCAGAAAGAGATAGCCGCTCTGTTCCTGGGTGAGCCCCAGTCTGTTTATGCCGTAGGGCAAAAGGTTAAGCTGGCAGAAAGCTCCGACGAACAGGAAATAGGCGGCGCCGATGATAGCCAGCAGCAGATAGTTGTCGTGCCGCAGTCTGCGCAGGGTGTGCCAGTAGGCAGTGGGGAATGCCGCGAGCTTGCGTTCGGACGCAGCGGATGGGGTCCCCGGCAGGGTGCGGGCCAGGAGGAAACCCCCAAGGCCGACGGCGATGCCGGCGATGAGGGCCGTGTCGTGACGACCGCCGGCCAAGTGCACCAGAAAGGGTGCCAGGGCGGTGCCGCCGATGATCGCCAGAAAAGTGAACATCTCCAGCAGGCTGTTGGCGCGGGAGAGACCTTCCCGGGAAACCAGTTCAGGAACCACCCCGTATTTCGCCGGGGCCAGCATCGCACTGTGGCAGCCTAGCAGGAAGACGGCCAGGTACAGCAGCGCCGGGTTCGCCAACCAGGCGCCGCCGACGGCCAGCAGCGCAATGCCGATCTCGCATCCCTTGACCCAGACGATGATCCGGGTTTTGGGGAAATGGTCCGCCAGCGAACCGGCCAGGGCCGAAAACAGCAGGAAGGGAGCGATGAAGGCCGCGCTGCCGAGGGCGGCGATGGTGCCGGCCTGTTCCGGGCCCTGCAAGCCGATGAGGAAGAAAACGATGATCAGCTTGATCAGGTTGTCGTTCAGGGCGCCGAGGGCCTGGACGAGGTTGAGACGACCGAAGGAGACGGGCAAAGACGGGGTTTGGTCATTGGAAGTCATAATTACCTCACGATGCAGACCGGCGCAGCAGCCGGTGGGTATTGCCAAGCACCCGGGACGGAAGCCCGAGGGCCAATTTCAGTTGCAGATCCTGGTCCCAGGGATTGCGCAGGGCGGCAAGCCGACGGATGGTGGCGAAAGGCAATCTGCCGAACTGGAACCAGGGGGAGGTCAGACCGGTACGGGGCAGCGGCATATCGGTGCCGTAATGGAGCCGGTCGTGGAAATCCTCGTAGCGAAGGATTCGCTGCAGATGGCCGAGCCGGTTGAGCTGGGTCAAAGCCGAGATATCGCCATGCAGGTTGGGAAAGCGTTTCATCAGGGCCAGAAAACGGGGGAAATTACGCTGCCCGTCGTTGCGGCCGTTGCTTGCGCAGTGAGCTGCAATAACCGTCACCCCTTGCTCCAGGGGCAGGCGCAATTTTTCCGGGTCGGCCAGGGTATTGTCGGCCCGGGTAAAGGACTCTTCCTCGCCGGTGTGGCTGAGCAGGGGCAGGTTCAACTCTGCCAGTCGGCGATAAAAAGGGATCAGGGAGGCATGGGACGGATCGATCCCCTGGATCGAGGGCAGCCATTTCAGCAGCACCGCTCCGCTCGCAACAGCCCGGTCGAGACGATCCAGGGCGTCGGGGCGCAAGGGGTTGACGCTCGCGCCGAAGAGCAGATTGGGGAGCTCCCGGCAGGCCTGCTCGATAAAGGCATCGGGGATCAGCAGTTCGGTGCGGCTTTCGTCGAGTTCTCCACTGGCGTCGATCACGCCGTCGAGGGCGAAAATGACGGCCTGGTGAACGGACGTCGATTCCTCAAGTTGTTCCGACATGCGGCGCATCACCAGCATGTCTCCCTCACGCTGCAGTTCCTCGGCGGTGACGCCGAAGGCCTTGAGATAGTAGCGGAATTTCCAGCTGCGGCGCATGCCATCCGCGATCCGGCAGCCGCTGTTGCCGGCGCCGATTCCTGCTGTGTGGCAATGGATGTCAATGACTGGCGTATCCTGCATGGGTACCTCTTTTCGAAATCCTGGATCCGTGATGGATTTTGTAGGGGCACCCCTTGCGGGTGCCCAAAGGCAGGACACCCGCAAGGGGTATCCCTACAATTACTGATTGTTACAACGCAGGAGCCGTGCCAATTTAGAGCCATCGGTCTATTCGGCCGATTTGGAAAGGAAATTTCTCTTTTCGGTCACAGACCTGTTCGGGACCAATAAATCCATTGACAAAAAATGCCTACACGGTGCACATTTTGTGCATGAATGATGGCGTAGCCATCCTGCGAGTTAGGTATCATGAATACACCAAAAATACTGATAGCCGAAGATCGCCGGACCTTTTCCCTGATCACCCGCGCCGCCTTCGCCAATCCCTTCGGTCCCGAACGGGAAGAGCTGGACCGGCAAATTGTCGGTGCCGACAAGACCCTCGGGCGGGACGAACTCTTCGCGCGGGCCGCCTCCCGGGCGAGGGAGGCCTTGCACGGCCTCGATTCCGCCGACCTGCGGCATTATGGCGCCGAAGACCGGGAGATATTGCGCCACGCCTTCCTGTTCGATATTTACCACCGTTTTCGGGACCCCTTCGACGCCTTCATCCGCCAACAGATCATGGAGGGTGACAAGCCCTGCAAGGCGCGTTTGGCTCGGGAGGTGCTCTCCGACCTGTCGGCGGTCGGCTTCGGCGACGAGGAAGCCCGGCGCTACCTGGCCATCTTCTATCAGATACGCCGGGCCTATTATTTCATCGAGGGAACCCTGACCGGTCTCTCCGCTTCGATGCGCACCCTCCGCCGGCAGCTCTGGAACAGCATCTTCACCAGCGACATCGAGCGCTACGAAAAGCTGCTGTGGAACCGGATGGAGGATTTTTCGACCCTGCTGCTGGGCGAAACGGGCACCGGCAAGGGCGCCGCCGCCGCAGCCATAGGCCGATCCGGCTTTATCCCCTTCGACGAGCAGAAGGGGTGTTTTGCCGAAAGTTTCACCCGCAATTTCCTGCCGCTCAATCTTTCCCAGTACCCTGAAACCCTGATCGAGTCGGAACTCTTCGGCCACCGCAAGGGAGCCTTCACCGGTGCCATCGGCGATTACGGCGGGGTTTTTTCCCGCTGTTCGCCCCACGGCTCCATCTTCCTCGATGAGATCGGCGACCTCTCTCTGCCGGTGCAGATCAAACTGCTGCAGGTGTTGCAGGAGCGCACCTTCTACCCCGTCGGCAGCCACGACCGTCGGCGATTCCAGGGCCGGGTCATCGCCGCCACCAATCGGCCCCTCGAAGCCATGCGCCGGGAAGGGCAGTTCCGCGACGACTTCTATTACCGCCTCTGCTCCGACATCATCGTCGTGCCCCCCTTGCGCCAGCGGCTGCGGGAGGAACCCGGCGAACTGGAGGTGCTGGTGCGCGCCGTGCTGCGCCGTTTGCTCGGTCCGCAGGGGGAAGAGCTGTCCGATTTCGTGGCCGGCACCCTGCTGCGCTCCGTGGGCGCTGCCTACCACTGGCCGGGCAATGTGCGGGAGCTGGAACAGGCCGTCAGGCGTATTCTCGTGACCGGCAACTACCAGGGGGAGCCGCTGCCAACCGCGACCCCTGCGGAGCATCAACTGCTACGAGCCATCGAAACCGGGGAACTGGACGCCCAGCAACTGCTTGCCGGGTATTGCGATCTGCTCTACCAAAGATTCGGCACCATTGAGGAAGTCGCCCGCCGTACCAGGCTCGACCGCCGAACGGTCAAGAAACATCTTTCCTGAACCCGAAGGGCGGGGAGGATGTTGCCTGGTTATTCATGAAAAAGGGCAAGCCCATGGCGGGGCCCCCTCTTTTTCATGTCCAAAGGCCTCAACTGAAGAAGATTTCAGCCTGGATATGGAGATATTTTCCACAGGTTGTACAGGATTTGGCTTGTGCGAGGATTTCCAACAGGCACCCCTGAGGTAATTTCATGTAAATAAAACGCCGTTAATTTAACCTATGGGAAAGATCAAGTCAAGAGACAGGGCGATCGGTGCAAAGTTTTCCCCTTCCTGGATTCTATAAAGGGGCCCAATTGAAATTAAATAGATTGACAGCGCATTAATAGAACGTTACTTTCCGCAGAATACATACTGATTTCGCACTACTTCAAATTCCTTCATGGAGGGGTTCAATAGACTGAAAAACAAAACATATTCAGAATTTATACCGCCGAAAGGGTAAACCTCGGGAGACCGGGGGGCACAAAGTCACCTGTCCGACAACGCTGCAACGTCGGATCGAGGGGCTATCGAAACGGTGACATGGTCGCAGTCGACCATTGCCCGCCCGCCTTTTCTTTTTCGAAGGTGGGTTTTTTTATGGAGCGTGGAATGAAGTGCCCAAAGTGTGGAAATGACCAAATCGGCACCAAAGAGTGTGAAGCTTGTGGCCTGATTTTCGAGAAATTCCGGCGCACCCAGGAAATGCGCGACCGGGGCCAAATCCCCGTCCGATCCAGGCCGGCATCCTCGGGATCCACGCAAGTTTTACGCTGGGGCGTTCTGGGGGGCTGCATCCTTCTGGTCGGGGGCTTCCTCTTTTTTAAAGGGGGGAACGGTCCTCCCCCGCAATCCGATCCGCAGCCTCCGGCCATGGTCGCCACCCCTTCATCCGAAGAATCACCAGGCACTCAAAAGGAAGGGATGGAACCCTTTGCCGGGTTGGACATTGTATCTCAACTCGAAAAAAACATGCCTCCAGGAAATCAGACCGAAAGTGCGCGCAATGCGACAGTCTTTATCGAGACCCCTTGGGGGCAGGGATCCGGGTTTTTCATCAATGAAGGGTGTACGGTTGTCACGAACAGGCATGTTGTTCGGCTGACGCCAAAGAATATCGCTGAACTCGAGGCCATGATTGCCGGGGCAAAGAGAGAAGCCAAAAAGATAGAAAAGATGATCCAGAACCATAAAAGGGTTTATCAAAGGGTCGAAAATGGCGAGGGGAGGTTGGTTGGTCCGGTATCATCTCTGGAGGAACTGGGGCAAAAAATAGATTCCGACCAAGAAAACTTAGACGGGTTTTTGCAGGAAATACGGGAGAAAGAGAACATCCTGGATAAGAACCGGTTCAGTTCGGATTTATCCATCGTCCTGGCGGATGGAACCAAGCTTCCGGGTTTGATCGACTTCTTCAGCGACGAGCACGATCTGGCGTTTGTGCGGCCTTTGCAAAACGCGCGCTGTCCGGCCATTCCCACGGGGGACTCCAGCGCCTTGAATCAGGGGGACAAACTGTTCACCATCGGCAATCCCATGGGATTGCGGCACGTGGTGACCTCCGGGGTTTTCTCCGGCAACAACGAGATCGACGGAAAAGAGATGCTGCAGACCGATGCCTCCATCAATCCCGGAAACAGCGGCGGGCCCCTCATCGATCAGGAAGGAAGGGTGGTCGGCATCAATACCCTGGTAATGGCCGCCGCGCAGGGAATCGGCTTTGCCATTCCGATCGAGGTGGCGATGAAATTGTTGCCGACGGGGGTAGGTGGTGGCCAGTGAAAAGGGATGCCGTCGGATGTTCAGATACGATGCCGTAACAGATGGTCCGCGCTCCACGGTCCTCCGCCGGCCAGGGACAGGTAAAGGAAAATAAAGCAATACAGCACCGCCAGTTCCCCGTGGTTCAGCACCGGCCAGAATCCTTCCGGCGCATGGGCCATGAAATAGGCGACGGCCATCTGTCCCGACAGCAGAAAGGCGACGGGACGGGTGAACAGGCCGAGGAGGATGAGCAATCCGCCGAAAAATTCCAGGATGCCGGCCAGGCCCATCAGCGAGAAAAGGGCGAATTCGGCCGAGGGCGGGGCGGGAAAGCCGAACAGTTTCTGGCCGCCGTGCTGCATGAAAAGCAGGGCCGTGATAATTCGCAGGACGCTCAGTAAATGCGGGGACCATTTCGCATGGAACAAATAGCAGGCAGTCATATGCGTCTCCTTTCCCCTCGGGTTCGAATACGACCCTGACTCTGCCAATCAGTATATCCCCTTTTCCATTTCTTGCCGCGAATCACGGTCTCATGCCCGTTCGGTTTGCTCGCCCAAGACGCAATTGCGCAAAGAAAGACAAAAAGAACTCAGGAAAATCAGCCTCACGCGACGACGCAACGACGCGACGTTTTTAAAACCCGGGTAATTCATGGTTTTCGTTGCGTCGTCGCGTCGTTGCGTGAGATCCGACTTTGAAGTTGCCTTTGATACTTGGGATTTTCAGGACCCTCCGCGACTCAAAACCTCGAAGCGCCGCTGCAGGCGGTTCCCGGACTCGTCGACCAGGGTGATGACGTGCCGGCCGGGCTCGACGTAGATCGTTTGCTGGTGGAAGGTCATGGTGGTGCCGAGAAATTGATCGTCGAGGTGCCAGTTCAGCAGCGTGTCCGGCTCCCGATGCACGGCATCCAGCACCACTTCGGTGCGTTGGCCGTCGAGATCGGTGGGGATGAAAATGCGGGCGCCCGAATGGGGATAGAGCAGGCCGATGGGGCCGTCGCCGCCGTCGGTGCCCGCCAGGGCGCGGCAGTCGGGCCTGAAGGGGGGAAGGGTGCGGTATTCCGGGTGATGCCGGCGATAGAAGGCCTCTTGGGCGGGGGGGAGAACGAACCAGTCGCTGGAGACCATGTTGGCGGGCGATTCGCAGTTGCCGTGAACCTGCCGGTTGCTCGCCGGATCGAGGTGGACCCGGCGATGGTAGGGGGTCACCTGCTCGAAGTGGCTTTCCCGGGGGACCCACTGGACCCGCGTTTCGCAGGAGGAGTTGCCGAGGTAGCCGTCGTCGATGCAGACCTCCACCTGTTTCATGAACCGGTTGGGCTGCTCGAACCATTCGGAGCCGTCCAAAAAGTCGAAGAGGTCGAACAGGAGCGGCGCGGCGGCTCCGACTCCAGTCAGTTCAGGATTGCCTTCGCCGCCGGCGTTGCCGGTCCAGACGGCAACCGTATGGCGGGGCGTGCTGCCGATCGCCCAACCGTCCCGCAGGCCGTAGCTGGTGCCGGTCTTCCAGGCGATCTTCCGCGAACTGGAGAAGTTGCGCCAGAAGCTGTCGTTGCCGGGGCGGGAGACTTCGAGCAGGGCCTCGAAGGTCAGCCAGGCCGCCGCCGGACCGTAATCGATGGGCCGGTCGGTCTCCACGGGTTGATCGGCAAGCAGCCTGAGCCGCCCGTAGCGACCGGAGGGGGGACTTTTGTCGCCGCGCGCGATGGCCGCCATGTTGGCGTAGATGCCGGCCAGGTCCCAGAGGGTTCCTTCGGCGCCGCCGAGGATCAAGGTCAGGCCGTAGTTCTCCGCGGGCCGGAACAGGGTGGTCATGCCCATGTTCTTCAGGGCCGTGTAGAAGCGTTCCAGGCCGTAGCCTTGCAGCATGCGCACGGCCGGCACGTTGAGGGACCGGGCGAGTGCCTCCTGGGCCGGCACGGCGCCGCGATAGCCGTGATCGTAATTGAGAGGTCGGTAGCCGTTGAACTGGGTGGGAATGTCCGGCACCAGGGTGGTCGGCAGGATGTCGCCGGACTGCAGCATGACGGCGAACAGCATGGGTTTGAGGATGCTGCCGGTGCTGCGCGGCCGGCGAACGATGTCGATGGCGTAGCCCAGCTCCCGGTCCCCCTGATGGTCGCTGTTGCCGACATAGGCAAGGACTTCGAAGCTGCGGTTGTCGACGATCAGGGCGGCCGCATTGTGAATGCCGCGCAGGCCGAGGCGGCCGGAATGCTGCCGAACCGTTTCGTCGGCCTGTCTCTGGATGACGGAATCGATGGTGGTGCGGAAAAGATGCCGGTCGGGAAAATCGGCCTGCAGGGTGTCGCGCAGATGGGGGGCGAGCTGCGGCATGGGCCTCGGCTGCCCCGGCAAGGGTTCGAGCAGGGCCAGTTTCAGGTCCAGATCATTCAGCAATCCCTGGTCGTGAATCCGCCGCAGCAGCCGGTCCCGTTTTTCCAGGAGTTGTTGCCGGTTTCTGCCGGGATGGATCAGCGCCGGACTGTTGGGCAGGATCGCCAGCATGCAGCTTTCGGCCCAGGAAAGTTGCGCCGCATTGCGGCCGAAATAGCGCCAGGCGGCGGCTTCGAGGCCGACGACATTGCCGCCGAAGGGGGCGTGTCCGGCATGCAGGGCGAGGATCTCGTCCTTGTTGCAGGCCAGTTCGAGGCGCAGGGACAGCAGTATCTCCCTGAATTTTTCCAGGTAGGTGCGGGACAGGTTTTTGCGCGACAGCCGGATGACCTGCATCGACAGGGTGCTGGCGCCGCTGATCACCCGGCCCCGGCGGAAATTAGCGATGACGGCCCGCCCCAGCGCCAGGGGATCGACGCCCGGATGGCGGTAAAAACGCCGGTCCTCGAATTCAATCAGGGCCCGGGCATACTTCTCCGGCACCGTCCCGGAGGGCGGAAACCGCCACTGCTCGTCGTCGGCGATGCGGGCGCCGAGCAGCATCCCGTCCCGGCTGTAGACGACGGTCGAGACGGGGTCGGTGAAGAGCGGCCGGGGCAGGCATTGCCAGAAGGCGACGGCCGCCCCGAGTAGCAGTAACAAAAAGGCCGTGCGCCGGGGGGCCCGGCGCATGGCGGATACGATCCTATTTCTCATCCTTCTCGATCGTCACCCATTCTCCCGTGGTGCGGGCCTGCCTGGCGGCGTTATACATCGCTTCCACCGACCAGCCGGGCAAATAATACCGCCCCAGAAAGGAAGCATTGAGCAATACCTTGAAGGATTTTTCCTGTCCCGCCTTGAGGGCGAAATAGGTGAGCAGGCGATCGTCGCGGATATCCTGGTAATCGATCTCGCCGTTAGCCGATTCCCCTTCGAAGCGGGCGTTGTGAATCTGCCAGCCGGAGGGTACGACCTGGGTCAGGGCCAGATTCTCCAGATCCCTTTCGGTCAGATTGCGCACCGTCACTTCCGCCTGGAAGTCGCTGCCCTGTGCCAGTTTCCCCGCCACGATGGCGCGGCCCTTCAGGTCGGTGAAGCGGACCTTGAGGGCCAGACCCTCGGAGGCGGCCAGCTCGTCTCCCACGGCTGGAATGCCTTCCGCGGTCAGATTGGCATACAGAGTCCGCCCGCTGGGATTGGCGATGGTCAGCGGGGCGCCGGATTCGGGGAAACCGGCCAGTTCCGTGCGGAAGATCGGTTTGGCGAGGGTCGCCTCCCGTACCGGTCCGTCGCCGATCTGCCAGGTGAATCGGGCCTGTTCGTCCATTCCTCCCCCGGCGCCGACGAAGCGGGCCATGGCCATCAGGGCGTAGGCGGTGGACTGGGTGCTTTGCCATTTGCTGGAGGATAGCTCCTCGGAGACCAGGTCCGCGACCTCCTTGGCCCGCAGGTCATCCTTCATCAGCACCAGGCTGTCGAGGAGGATGGCCCGGTCCCGCAATTCCGATCCGAAGGTAGATCCCGGGCGTTCATACGATCCCACCTGGAGGGCCGCCTGGCCGGTCAGTTCCCGCGCGGCGTCGGCCAGGCCCATCTGCTGATAGGCTGCCGCGAGCTGCCAGCGGCCCATGTTGTCGAGTCCATTGGACTCCCGCAGCCGGTTCATCGCCCCCAGTTCGGGGGATTGGGCCAGCACCAGGGTGTAGAGCCGGTAGGCCTGGTCGAGGCTCGACCGGTCGCCCCCCGCCGTCCAGGATTGGGCCGCCGATTTCTGGTAAGCGGTCCAGTCGGCCAGCATCTTGGCGGGCACCTGGTAGCCGAGACGCCTGGCTTCCAGCAGGAAGTGGCCGGCATAGTTGGTGCCCCAGGCATTGGCCTGGCCGCTGCCGGGCCAGTAGGAGAAGCCTCCGCCGGCCTGCTGGAACTGCCTCAGCCGTTCGATTCCGGCCTGGACGTTGATGGAGATCTCGTCCCGTTTGGTTTTCTCCAGATCGACCAGGTCCGGCAGATAGAGCTGCGGAAAAACCGCCGAAGTGGTCTGCTCGATGCAGCCGTGGGGGTAGTGAATCAGGTAGCGGAGCCGGTGATCGAGGTTGAGCGGCGGCACCATGGACAGCTCCAGGAACACCTTGTTGGTTCCCGGCAGGCCGTGGGGCGTCAATTCGGTCCGCCACCGATCGTTGGTCTCGATCACGGCTTTCAGGCTGCGCAGGGTCCGCTGGTTGGGGCTGCGCACCTGCAGGTTGATGGTCTGTTCCGCCTTGTGTTTGCCGCTGACTGCCTTGAAGCGGATGGTTCCCGTTCCCAGCTTTTGTCCGGCTTTCAGGGTGAGGAAGCCGAGCCGGTCGCCGGTGCCGTCGAAGCGAACCCGGACATGGTCCGGACCGACGACTTCGAAATGATCATCGGCGACCATGGAAAGGTCGACCTCCTTGATCGACTTGTCCATGACGAAGACCGACACCGGCACCCGCAATTCCTCCGTGGGGCCGAGTACCCGGGGCAGGGTGGCCAGCAGGGTGAGGGGCTGGCGGACCAGGGTGGTTTTTTCTGCCCGGCCGTAAGCTCCGTCCTGCCCGGAAACGGCCATCAGGCGTACCGCGCCGACATACTGGGGAAGGTCGATCCGGTGGCTGGCGCTTTTCCCGGCATCGAGCCGGAAAGGCCCGAGAAAACGCACCACCGGCGGGAAGCGGCGCTGTTCCTGCTGCCGTTTATCCCCGGCCAGATCTTCATCGCCGCCCAGAGCCAGCAGACGTTCGAGTTGACCGTCGTAGGCCCCCACCACCTCGTCGAACATGTCCCAGGTTTTCACCCCGAGGGCTTCCTTGCGATAGAAGGCGCGGTGGAGATCGGGTGTCCTGAAATTGGTCAGGCCCAGCAGGCCCTCGTCAACCAGGGCCAGGGTATAGGTCATGGGGCGGCCTTCCTTTTCGGAGATGCCGACCTCCACCGTAGATTCCGGGGCCAGTTCATCGGCGGCCGCGATAACCGGGGTCAGCCGGGTCCGCGGGTCGTCGACGCTGATCGGCACCACGCCGTAGAGCCGAATGGGACGATCGTTCTCCCGGTCCGCATGGGGCTGGACCAGGGTCACGCTGACATAGATATTGGGGCTCATCTCGGCCGTCAAGGGCAGTTTGAACTGAGTCTGGCCCTCGGCCAGTTCGAGCCAGTGCTGATCGCGAATGCCCGAGCCGTTTTCGATGCTGACCAGGGCACGCCCCTGCTTCGCCGGTGGCAGGTGAACGATGGCCGTTTCGCCGGCCAGGTAGGATTTTTTGTCGGTGTAAAGGGTCAGGGCATTGGCGCCTGCTCCCCGTTCCTCCTGGGCGCGGCCGGCCCAGCCGGGCCAATCGGCGTAGAACACCGTGCCGGTGCAGTGATCGCCCTTTTCGTCGCAGGCCCGCACCAGGTAGCGGCCCCAGTCGGGGTATTTGATCTCGAACTCCCAGGTTCCCCGGCCGTTTTTGGTGCTGACCACCCCTTCCTGCAGGGCCTGGACATTTTCCGCGCTGGCGTAGTTGGCCAGAGATTCCCCGGATTTGTCCCACCACCATTTCCAGTCGATCTTGTAGAGGGTGGCTTTGACCCTGGCGACGGAAGACGGCTCCCCCTTGGCATCCAGACTGGCGATTTCCACCTTGTGTTTGGTGTCGGTGAGCAGCATTCCCCGGGCCGGATCGCCCTTGGGCAGCTTGATGCCCAGGTAGTTATCATAGGGATGGAAGGGGACCGCCTGCATGCTGGTGCTGAAGGCCCCGCCCTCCTCGAAGACCCGGCTGGTGAAATTGGCCGTCAGCATGCCGGAGGGCTTGCTGTCGAACAGCAGGTCCTTTTTGATGCCGCCATAGCCTTCCCTGTCCAGCTTGTCCTCGAAAAGGGTCTGGCTCTCCCCCGCGAACACCCGGGCTGGATCATCGAAAACATAGTCCTGAAACCGTCCGAATCGTGTCGCCCTGGGCGTCAGCACGACCTTGACCTCGGCCTTGAGGTTCGAGGCCTTGGCGCCATGCAGCCACTGGCCGAACAGCCTGGTCTCAAGAGGCATGGCCGTTTTGTAGAGGGCTTCGTCGTCCTTCAGGTCGAGCTCCACCTTAAGACGGTTGGGAACCACCATTTCGATCTTCAACGTCTGGGTAAAGGTCATGCCCCCAAGCCGCGCCTTGGCGGTCCAGTTGCCGGTGACATCTTCCTCCGAGGTTTTCAGTGTAAAAGCGTAGAAGTCGCCGACCGGAGTGGTGTTGGTCAGGGTCTGCATCAACTGTCCCAGGGGGTTGAACAGTTCCAGGGTGACCGGGTGATTGGCGGGGATCGCGTTGTCCCTGTCCTGCAGAACCAAGGTCAGGTGGATGTCATCCCCCGGCCGCCAGACGCCCCGTTCACCGTAGAGATGTCCCTTGACACCCCGCTGAATCGTCTGGCCGGCCACATCGAAGTGGCTGACCGGCAATACGTTCCCCGTATTCAGCTTCAGGTAGCCTTTCTGGTGGCCCTTTTCGGCGACCAGGTAAAAAGGCGTCGAATCGACGGAAAGCTGCGCCAGCCCCTTGCCGTCGGTTTTTGCCCGGGCTATCGGTTGGTTCTGGAAGTTGTACAGGATGACGGCGACCTGCCCCAGGGGCTCGGCCGTGCGCAGATCGGTGGCGGCAATCCGCATCTTCCGGTCCGACCCCTGCTTGGCGATCAGACCGATGTTGGAGGCGACGAAATTACGGGCGTCGCTGATCCCGGCGGCGTGCCGGTAATAGGGATCCTTGCAGGGGTTGCGCCGATCGTTCCAGTCGGACGATTGATCGTTGTCGTAATAGTCTTCCGCATAGTCCCAGCTGCTGCTTTCGACCAGGTTGGGGGATTCCTGGTTCCTGATCGACTCCTCCGCGACCACCGGCACCGCCTTCTCTTCCTCGCTGCATTCAAAGATCGAGTTGCCCCGGTTGATCGACAGGGTGAGCCGGTACAGGCTGCCGGGCTCCTCCTTTAACAGCTCGGTGGCATCCAGCAGATGACGGTTCCATTTGTCCCGGGTGATGCCGGAAAGAGGCACGGTTTTGCGCCACAGGGAGCGGCCGACCACTCCGAGATTGCTGTTGCCGTCGAGGTTGTTGGACTGCAGGAACTGGCCGAGGTTGTTGTTGAACACGCGAAAGGCGGTAACCTGCACCGAATGGACGTTGACCGCCTCGAAGGGAATGGTCAGGCGCTTGTTGTCCGGCATGATGACCCCTTTGCCGACAAAGCGAACCTGCGGTTTCTCCGCCAGAAAGGTTACGGTTTCGGTAACCGGCTTTCCAAGGGAAATGCCGGCGGCATTCCTGAG
>Ga0326597_10008423_pt1 | contig 13905 bp, 13 predicted proteins | sample RVTome_12_FD_203789 | JGI IMG/M metagenome (GOLD analysis project Ga0326597, IMG submission 203789) | Soil microbial communities from uranium-contaminated site in the Upper Colorado River Basin, Wyoming, United States - RVT100D185 | ecosystem: Environmental > Terrestrial > Soil > Contaminated >... | reverse complement strand
TCGGTCACGGCGGGGCTCCTGGCCGCCGTGCCCCGGGCCGGTTTCGGCGCCGCGACCCAGCGGCAGGGCCCCCCGCCCGCTGCCCAGGGCCGGGAGGACCTGCGACAACTGGACTCCCTCCTGGGCGTCACCCTGGAGAGCCTCCGAGGGCAGGACGCGGCCCTGCTGGAGGACTACCTGCGGCGCCTCCTGCTGGTGGCCGACCGGCTCCACCGGCCGGGCACCCTGGATCCCACGCTGCGCGAGGCGCTGGATCAGCGGGTGCTCGGCCGCGCCGCCCACGTCACGGGCATCCTGCGGCAGCAGCGGCTGGCCCGGGAGGCCGGCGGCCCCGGCGCGGTCGGCCCCGAGCGGGACGCGCTGGGCGTACTGGTCGAATTCGCCGTGGGAGTGGCGCGCCAGCCGCTCCTCCTGGGCGGCGTCCTGGCGGGCGTCGTCCTCCTGTTCCTGGGGGGCATCGGGCTGGGCCAGCGGCGGGCCTGGGGGAGGCCGGTGGCTCCCCCCGCCTTCCCCGTCCGGACGGCGCCCGCCCCGCGGGCGCCCCTCCCCGCGCCGGCCCTCGACGCGCGCCGGGCCCGCCTGGCGGTGGCCGGCGGCAGGCCTCTCCTCCTCTCCCTCAGCTACGAGATCAAGCCCGAGCGCCGCAGGGACTACCTGGCGTACATGGAACGCCTGCGCGATCACCTGGTGCGCGAAATGGGATACGCCTACGCCGTCTGGGAGCAGGATGGGCGCCCCCACTGGTTCACCGAGATGCTCCTGTGCACCACCGCCCAGGAGTTCGACCGCCTGTGCGGGCCGGACGATTCGGTCACGCGGCGCCTCGTGATGGAGCTGGACCAGTACGTGCAGAACCCCGGCCGGATCCAGCGGAGCGCCCTCATGGGGATGTCCCCGGCCGTGGGGGCGGCCCGCGCCGCCAGCGAACACCTTGTGCGCACACCGGACGCAGTCCTCCAGCCCGATTCCCGGTCTGTCCCCATCCCCCGCGCCGCCCGCGAGGTCCCGCCAGACGCCCTCCCGGCCGAGGCCGCCTGATCGCCGGGCGACGCGGATGCAGAAACGCAGAAGGGCGGCGGAGCAGACGCGAGGCGGCGGCGGGTCCCCCGGAGTGGTCACGGAAAGCATGAAGGGATCGGAGACCAAGGTCCGCATCGACTGTCCGTTCTGCGGCGACACCATCGTGGGTGAGTTCTTCGAGGACGTGGACGCCCACATCATGGCCTGCCGGGAACGGCACCCCCAGAAGGGGCGCCTCACAGAGGAAGCCTGCCGCACCCGTCCCGAGCCGGAGCTCCCCTACGACCCCGATCGGGACGGTCAGGCCTAGTCCTCCCCTTCATCCCTCCCCCCTGGCCGACGCCCCGTTTTTCCCCGCGGGAGCTGTCTGACGCCGCGCTCCGGGAGTGCCCGCCCCGGGATTGCGGTTGACCGGGTTTCCGCGGGTTCGATATGATCTCCCATTCCCCTGCGGGGGAGCGGGCCCGATCCGGAACGGGCAGAAGACCTGCCGCCGCCGCGCCGGGCGAGGCGGAGAGCCGCCGCCGAGCGGCGCGAGGTGAGAAGCGAGGAGGGAGGGCCATGGCCGACAGCGAGGTCCTGGAAGGGGACGAGGCCTATTTCGATGCGGAACGGGCGCCTCGCCCGCTGGACGACCGGATGCTCCACGAACCCATCCGGCGGCTCGGCATGCGTCCGCCCGTCTGTGTGGCGCGGGGCGCCGCGCTGGCCGAGGCCGTGCGCCAGATGCAGCAGCACCGCGTCGGCTACGTGATGGTGGTGGACGGCGGGCGGCTGGTGGGGATCCTGACCGAGCGCGACATCCTGTACAAGGTCCTGGGAAAGATCCCGGACCTGGGAACGGTGACGGTGGACGCCGTCATGACGGCGGACCCGGAGGTGCTGACGCCGGACGACGCCATCGTCTTCGCCCTGCAGAAGATGAGCGTGGGCGGCTTCCGCCACGTCCCCCTGGTGGACGCCCAGCGGCGTCCCGTGGGCATCGTCTCGGTGAGGCACGTGGTCGACTGGGTGGTGGATTTCTTCCCCGCGCACGTCCTGAACGTCCCGCCCGAGCCGGGCCGGCTCCCGCAGCAGCCGGAGGGCGGGTGAGGGAACGGCACACGCCGGCCCCGGCCCGCGGGCCACGCCGCCGGCAGGAGGGAAGACCTCGATGGAGAGGACGGAGCGCGCCGCGCGATTCGATGGCTGGGACCCGGGGATGCTGGCGGCCGCCGTGGCGGGCGGGGACCCCCAGGGCGCCCTGCGGCTGGTCCAGGCGGCGTTGGCCGCCGGGGCCCCCGCGCCCGCCATCGTGCAGGAAGGCATCCTCCCGGGGCTGGACCGGCTCGGCGAGCGGTTCAGTTGCGGGGAGGCCTTCCTCCCCGAATTGATGGTGGGGGCCAAGGCGGCCATCGGGGCCCTGGATTTCCTGCGCCCGCATCTGGAGAGGGAACCCAGCGCCTACGTCGGCACCGTCGTCCTCGGCACGGTGCAGGGCGACATGCACGACATCGGGAAGGGTCTGGTGGCCATGCTCCTGCGCAGCGCGGGCTTCGAGGTGGTGGATCTGGGATCGAACGTGTCCGGCGCCCGGTTCCGCGAGGCCGTCGAGGAACGCCGGGCCCGCCTGGTGGGGATGTCGGCGCTCCTGACCACCACCATGCAGGGCATGGGGGGCATCATCCGGACCCTCCGGGAAGGCCCGGCGGGGCGCGCCGCGCGCATCGCCGTGGGGGGCGCGCCGCTGGACGCGGCCTTCGCCGAGCGGATCGGGGCCGACGGCTATGCGAAAGACGCGACGGCGGCCGTGGCCCTGTTCCGGAAGTTCCAGGCCGAGGTGGGGGCCGCGGAGGTGCGGCCATGACGTCGCGCGAGCGGGTCCGCACGGCGCTGAACCACCGGGCGCCGGACCGGGTGCCGCTGGAGCTGGGCGGTACGGCCAATTCCAGCATCGCCGCGCTGGCCTATGAGAAGCTCAAGGCCCACCTGGGCGTCCAGGCCCCCACGCGCCTCCTCACGAAGCAGGGCCAGGTGGCCGACGTGGATGATGCGGTGCGGGAGCGCTTCCGGATCGACACGCGCCCGCTCCGCATCCGCCCGGCGGAACGCTGGGAGGACGTGGCCCTGCCCGACGACGCTTACCAGGACGAATGGGGCGTGATCTGGCAGCGCCCGCCCGGGATGAACTCCTACTTCCTGCACCACAGCCCCTTCGAGGCCGAGGCCACCCCGGAGGCCGTGCGGCGGCACCGCTGGCCCGACCCGGCGGATCCCGGGCGCGTCCGCGGCCTGGCCGAGGAGGCGCGGCGCCTCGCCGCCGAGACGGACCAGGCCATCATCTTCGACTGCACCGCGTCCTTCTGGGCCGAGGCCGAATGGCTGCGGGGCTTCGCCGGGTTCTACTCCGACCTCATCACCAACACGGCCTTCATGCACGCCCTGCTGGACAAGGTGCTGGAGACCAAGCTGGGCATGATCGGGCCCGCCCTGGAGGCGGTGCGGGGCCACGTGGACGTGATCCTGAGCGGCGACGACCTGGGGGCGCAGCACGCCCCCATGATCTCCATGGCCATGTATCGGGAGTTCGTGCGGCCGCGCCAGAAGGCGCTGTTCGACTTCCTGCGCCGGAACGGCGGCGGGGCCAAGATCCTCTACCACTGCGATGGCGCCATCGTTCCCTTCCTCCCGGACCTCATCCAGATCGGCATTGACGCGTTGAATCCGGTGCAGGTCTCGGCGGCCGGCATGGGGGACACGGCGCGGCTCAAGCGGGAGTACGGGAAGGACCTGAGCTTCTGGGGTGGGGTGGATACCGCCCGGGTCCTCCCCTTCGGCTCCCCCCAGGAGATCCGGGACGAGGTGCGCCGCCGGATCGAGGACCTGGGCCGGGACGGCGGCCTGGTGCTGGGCGCCGTGCATAACATCCAGGAGGAGGTGCCGCCCGAGAACGTCTGCGCCCTGTTCGAGGCCGGCCTCGCGCTGGGGAGCTCTTGAGGGGAAGGGGATCGCGCCTACTGGAGGGTCTTGGCCAGCAGGAGGATCCCGACCAGGGTGAGCAGGACGAGGAGGACGCGGTTGAAGGTCTGCTGGTTGATCCGGTCCTGCACGCGGAGCCCGACGCCGAACCCGACGAGGGCGAAGACCGTGGCCACCACCGAAAGCCAGATCCGGGCCGGCGTGAAGAGGTTCCATCCCCACACCGCCACCGTCTGGGCCACCTTGAAGGAAAAGAACACCAGGGCGATGGACTTGACGAAGTCGAACTTGGCCAGTTGCAGGCTCAAGAGGTAGATGGCCATGATGGGGCTCAGCGTGTTGCTGACCCCGTTCAGGACCCCCGCCGCGAAGCCGACGGCCGGCGACATCACCGGCTCCCACTCGGCCGGCAGGGCAACGGCCTTCGCCCACAGGCTCTGCCCGACGAAGACGAACACGATGGCCCCCACGATCAGATTCACCACGCGCATGGGGATGGAGACCAGCAGCCAGGTCCCCACGAAGACCCCGAGGATCCCCGCCGCCAGCATGGTCCACAGGCGCTTCAGGTGCTCCAGCGGAAACCGCTTCCGGACGATCTGCACGGCGTCCATCAGGATATTGGGGGCCAGCAGCACCACGATGGCCGTCCGGATGTCCGTGAGCAGCACCAGCACCGGCGTGGCGAACAGGGGAAACGCCATCCCGGTGACCCCCTTCACGAAGGCCGCCCCCATGGCCGTGAGCCCCACCAGCAGCATCGTCTGATCCATCGCGCCTCCCCATGTCCCGCCCGACAGCCCGCCGATGAAACTCGAATCGCCACCGCCTGTCAAGCCCTCCGGCCGATCGCGTCCGGACCGTTCCCATCCCGCTTGACGGGCCCCCCGCTCCCGTGAGACCCCCTCCTCATCCCATGCGTCGCCAACCCCTCTCCCGATCCCGTGCCGCCGGGGCCCTTCGTGCCGCCCATCGTCGTGCGGCATTCCCTGCGCTGCGGGACATCGACGCCATCATCGCCGCCCTGAAACGGGCGGTGCGCGCCTGGGACCCCACGGCCGTGGCCGCCGTCGTCCGGGACGGCGGCAGCCCCTTCCGCGTCCTGGTCTCGTGCCTCATCAGCCTGCGCACCACGGACATGGTCACGGGCCCGGCCTCCGCCCGTCTCTTCCGACTGGCCGGCACACCCGCCGCCATGCTCCGCCTGCCCGCGCGCGTCATCGCCCAGGCGATCTATCCGGCCGCCTTCTACCGTACCAAGGCGCGCACGCTGCGGGAGATCTGCCGGGCCCTCCTGGAGGAGCACGGCGGCTGCGTGCCGGATTCCCTGGACGCCCTGCTGCGCCTGAAGGGGGTGGGCCGGAAGACGGCGAACCTGGTGGTCACGCTGGGCTACCGCCGCCCCGGCATCTGCGTGGACACGCACGTGCACCGCATCGCCAACCGCCTGGGCTGGGTCCGGACGAAGACGCCCGACGCGACGGAGTTCGCCCTGCGGGCGATTCTCCCCCGGCGGCACTGGATCGGGCTCAACGACCTGCTGGTGGCCTTCGGCCAGAACCTCTGCCGGCCCCTCTCCCCCCACTGCTCGCGCTGCCCCATCGGCCCTCTCTGCCCGCGGGTGGGGGTAGGCCGTCACCGCTGACATCCGCCTTCCTCCGCCCAAAGTTGGTACGGCCCCTGCTTACCTGTCTTGGCGCCCCGGCTCATGCCCGAATTCCGGGCCCGGGAAGCGATTCGGCGCCTCCAATCGGATGGCCGCGGGGCGGCGTCCCGCCGGGCAGGTAGGGAAAACACCGAAGGGATGGAAACGTCTCGGGCACGCGCGGCGGGGGCGGCCCGGGGGCATGGATGGCGTTGACAGGCGGCCGGTGGGCCGTTAGCCTGCCCCCGGTGGGTTCGCCAGAGGAGGGTGGCCTATGAGCTGGGGTGGCCTGATCGTCCTGGTGATCCTTGGGATCCTGGTCCTGGGGGTGATCCTCACCTACAACCGGCTGGTCCGTCTCCGCAACGAAACCGCGAACGGCTGGCGCCAGATCGACGTGCAGCTCAAGCGCCGGCACGACCTGATCCCGAACCTGGTGGCCGCCGTGAAGGGCGCCATGGAGTTCGAGCAGGACACCCTGACGAAGGTCATCCAGGCCCGCAACGCGGCGGTGAGCGCCCGGGGCGTGGCCGACGCGGCCGTCAAGGAGGGCGAGCTGAGCCAGATCCTCTCGCGCCTCTTCGCCCTGGTGGAGAACTATCCCGCGCTGCGCTCCAACGACAACGTGAAGCAACTGCAGGAGGAGATCACCTCCACCGAGAACAAGGTGAGCTTCGCCCGCCAGTTCTACAACGACATCGCCACCGAGTACAACATCGCCCAGGAGGTCTTCCCGGCCAACATCGTGGCCGGGATGTTCGGCGGCTTCAAGCCGGCGGAGCTGTTCGCCGTGACGGCGGAGGCCGAGCGCCAGGTCCCGCAGGTGAACCTGAGCCTGCGCTGATCGCATATCGCGCATCGCGGCCATGGCCCCCGCCCGCAACATCCTGGAGCAGCAGCGGCACAACCGCCACCTCACGGCGGCGCTGCTCTGCGTCTTCATCGGGCTCCTGGCACTGGTGGGCCTGGGCTTCGACGTCTTCTCCCTGGGCATGCCCACGCCGTGGCGGCCCCGAACCCGCGGGCTCCGCCTTCCGGTGGCCACCCTGGCCGCCGTGTGCATCGCCTCGGCCTCGGCGTGGTGGAGCTTCCGGTCGGGCGACCGCGCCGTGCTCGCCTCGACCCGGGCGCGCCCCGCCTTCCCCCAGGCCCCCGCCGAGCGGCAGTTCGTGAACGTGGTGGCCGAGATGGCCATCGCCGCCGGCCTGCCCACCCCGCAGGCGTACGTGATCCCGGACCCGGACCCCAACGCCTTCGCCACCGGGCGGGACCCGGCCCACTCCTCCATCGCCGTCACCGAGGGCCTCCTGCGGGTGCTGAACCGGGACGAGCTGCAGGGCGTGGTGGCCCATGAGATGGCCCACATCCAGAACTACGACATCCGGCTCATGACGGTGATCGCCGCCCTGGTGGGGTCCCTCGCCCTGCTCAGCGACTGGGCGAGCCGCATCCGGATCGAAGGGCGCAGCCGGGACAGCGACCGTGAGAAGGGCGGCCTGACCGACCTGATCGTGTTCCTGATCTGGATCCTGGCCATCATCCTGGCTCCGCTCATCTCGCAATTCCTGGCCATGGCCGTCTCGCGCCGCCGGGAGTACCTGGCCGACGCCACGGGCGCCAAGCTGACCCGGAACCCCCTGGCCCTGGCCGCCGCCCTTCAGAAGCTCGATGCCTCCGCCGAAGCCACGCGCTCCATCAACCGCGGCATCGCCCACCTGTGCATCGCCGACCCCCTGGCCCGGCGCCTGACCGACAGCGAGGGCTTCCTGGGCAACGCCCTCGCCACCCACCCGCCCATGAAGAGCCGCATCTTCGCCCTGCAGCAGATGGCCTACCTGTACGCCGGCGGGCGGCCCCAGCCCGCCGCGCGGCGTACCGCCTGACCCCGGCCACCGCCCATCTCCTTCGCAGCCGCCATGTCGGTCCCTGGCACCCCGCGGGATGACCATGGGGTTCGGCGCCCAGCCCGGACGGCCGTGAAGGCCGTCCCTGATCGCGGTCCGCCACCGGCGTAGGGCTCGGGTGTATCCCGAGCCGGTCCTGGCATCCGGGATTTTCCTGGCAGTGATCATGACCGCGCCGCTCACCACGATGGATGAAAATCGTGTCCGGTGGTCGGCGCGGACCGGCCTGAAGCCGGTCCCTACATGGGGATCCCGAGTTCGTGTAGGGCCGGGGTTCATCCCCGGCCGCCCCGGTCGCTGGCGCATTGTCTTGGCAGCTCCCCATGCCTCAGAAGGCACCGCGGAACATGAAACCGTGGGCTGGGCACGCAGGGCCCGGCACGGGCCGGCATGCCCGCCACACCAACGGCGGGCAAGAAGCCGGCCCTACACCTTCCGAGAACCCCCGCACGTTCGAACGTTCGAACTTTCGAACGGTTTTCTGTGTAGCGCGCGCCGCCCTTGCGCCGGGGAGGCATTCGCTGGTATATGACGCTTGAGGGCCCCACTCCGGGCTCCGCCGGAAGGGAGCGGAGGATGCGGCGACCGTCCCTGGATGCCGAGGCGATGGCCATGGTGTACCGGCGGCCGTGGGAGGTGGCGGGCCACCTGCTGCGGAAGTGCTGGCGGGACGAGTGCCCGCAGCGGGCGGCCTCCCTGGCCTACACCACGCTGTTCTCCGTGGTGCCCTTCCTGGCGGTGGCCTTCGCCATGCTGAAGGGCTTCGGCGGGCTCAAGCCGATCCAGCAGAAGCTGCAGGAGCTGGTCTTCACCCACCTGGTCACCACCTCCAGCCTCCAGGCCGCGGACTACATCGACAAATTCACCGAGGGCGTTCACGCCGGCGCCATCGGCACCGTCGGCTTCCTGGCGTTCATCGTCACGTCGGTCTCCCTGCTCAATACGGTGGGCGGCGCCTTCAACCGCGTCTGGGGCGTCGAGGAGCGCCGCAGCCTGAAGGACCGCTTCCTCACCTTCTTCACCCTCACCATCCTGGGCCCGGTCCTGTTCGGCGCCTCCATCTCCATCACGGGGACCATCACGGCCTCCCGGGCGTGGAGCTGGCTGCCCCTCGCGGGCCTCGGCCCCGCCCTGGGCTTCGCGGTGCCCTTCCTCCTCACCTGGGCCGGCTTCCTGCTCCTCTACCTGGTGATCCCCAGCGCGCCGCTGCGGCTGCGCCCCGCCGTATACGGGAGCCTCCTGGTGGCCGCATCGTGGGAGCTGATGAAGATCGGCTTCGAGGCTTACGTCTCGACCATGGCGGGGTACGGGAAGATCTACGGCCCCCTCAGCGTTATCCCCGTCTTCCTGCTGTGGCTCTACGTGAGCTGGCTCGTCGCCTTGCTGGGGTTCGAGGTGTGCTTCTTCCTGCAGCACCCCGAGGCCGCCCGCGGCGCCATGGCGTGGGCGGGACCCGCCCGCGCCGTCCCCGTGCCGGAGGCCATCCGGACCTTCGTCGTCGCGGCCCAGTCCTTCGCCCAGGGGGACGGCCCGGTGCGGGCGCGGCAGGTGGCGGATCGCCTGGGAATCCCCGAGCCCGCGGCACTCGCCATGCTGGCGGAGCTGGAGGGGCGGGCATATCTGGCGCGCGTCGCCGCCTCGACCGAGGCCTGGCTCCCCGCCCGCGACCCCGGCCGCGTGCGCGTCGCGGACCTCTGGCGGGCGCTGGGCGGCGCCATGGGCTCGTCCGAGGGCGACGGCCTGGGGCGGCTCCTCTCGAGCGCCGCCGAGGCCACGGTTCGGGCCATGGGCGACATCACGGTCCAGGACCTGCTCGATTCCGTGCCCGCACCGGACGCGGACCCCGCGGCCCGCCCCGCGCCGGCCGATGCCGCCGGGCCCGCCTGAGCCGATCCCTCATCCGCCGGGGCGCACAAAACCGTTCCGTTTCCCGCGGGGATACGCTACCCTCGCGCGGGTCGTGGCGCCCCGCCGCGGAAGCCGCGCGGCGCGCATCCAGGGCGCTCATCGGGGGCGGGCCGCCGGCCCGCACACTGTCGGGAGGACCACATGAAAGAGCGGACGCACAAGCCGATCGGGCTGGCCATCGTGGGCGGGGGGCGCGTGGGGCGCATCCGCGGCGAGCTGGCGGCCAAGCATCCCAGCGTGCAATGGATCGGGATCGCCGAGCTGGACGCCGACAGGGGGAAGGCGCTGGGGGTGGACACCGGGGCGGACTTCGTGACCACGGACTACCGGGAGCTGTTGCGGCGCCCCGAGGTCACGGCCGCCATCATCGCCACCGACGAGAACGAGCACGTGGACCCCATCCTGGCCGCCGTGGAGCGCCGGCTGGACCTGATGATCGAGAAGCCGCTGGCCTCGGACCTGGGAGAATCGGAGCGCGTCCTCAAGGCCATCGAGCAGAGCGGCGTCGACGCCGTGGTGGGCTACACCCAGCGCTTCCGCCGCCGCTTCCTGGTGGCCAAGGAGAAGGTCCGCACCGGGCAACTGGGCGAGGTCACACTGGTCACCTCGCGGGCCTTCATGAACCGCCTGGTGGCCATCGCCACCTACGAGCGCACGCAGCACCCGGAGCTGCTCTCGCCCATGGTGGTCTCGGGAACCCACAGCCTGGACGTGGTGATGTGGCTGATGGAGGGGAAGACGCCGGCCGAGGTCTACGCCCGCTCGGTGGACAAGGTGCTCGGCCCCACACTCAGGGGGAAGGACAGCACCTTCGGCATCATCACCATGACCGACGGCACGGTGTACAGCCTGGGCTGCTGCTGGGCGCTCCCCGTCGTCTGGCCGGGGTCCGTGTATAGCCTCGAGATCGGCATCGTGGGCACGCAGGGCGTCCTGACCATCGACGACACCCACCGCGATCTGGTGCTGGCCACCGAGATCGGCCAGCCGGCCGGATACACCCCGGAGGTCAAGCGCCAGGTGGAGTTCCTCACCAGCTACCCGCCGGGCGACACCGCCCTGGACGACTTCTGGGGCCCCATGCGCGAGGAGACCAACGCCTGGATCTCGCGCGTCGCCACCGGCGAGCGGACGCCCCACGCCACCGCCGCCGAGGCCCACGACCGCCTGATGCTCACCAAGGCCATGGACTTCTCGGCCGCCAAGCGGTGCGCCATCCCGTTGCCCATCACTCCAAAGGACCTGGCGTAGTGTCCTGAGTCACAAGTCGTTGGCAGGTCGTTCCCGTTCCCGTTCCCGGCGCTGACGCGGGAAGCCGCTTTCCCCACGGCCGGTTGCGCTGGGTCCCTGGCATCCTGTCGGGAACGGGAAGGGACGGTGAAACACTCTTCGGACGCAACGCACCGACCAAAGGAGTCATGCATGGAACTGGGTCTGAAAGGCAGGGTTGCCGTGATCACCGGCGGGGGCCAGGGCATCGGGTACGCCGGCGGCCTGGCGCTGGCCCGCGAAGGCATGCGCGTCGCGATCTGCGCGCGCACCAAGGCCGCCATCTAGGCGGCGGCCGAGCGCATCATCCGCGAGACCGGGACGGAGGCCCTGGGCGTGACCGCCGACGTCTCGGTGCCGGCCGACGTCGAGCGCCTGACCCGCGAGACCATGGCACGCTTCGGCTGGATCGACATCCTGGTCAACAACGCCAGCGGCCGGCGCCTGGGCCCGGTCCTGGCTCTCTCCGACGAGGACTGGGCCGGGCAGCTCAACCTGAAGCTCATGGGGGCGGTGCGCTGCTGCCGCGCCATCGTGCCCCACCTGCCCAAGACAGGGGCGGGGCGCGTGATCAACATCGCCGGCAACATGTCCAAGCAGGTCTTCCCCAACGGCGTCATCATCAGCGCCACCAACGCGGCCCTGACCAGCCTCACCAAGTATCTGGCCCAGGAGTGCGCCAAGGACAAGATCCTCGTCACCGCCATCTGCCCGGGGCTCGTGCGGACCGAGGCGTGGGAGAAGATCACCGCCGATCTGGCCAAAGCCCAGAATATCCCGCAGGAGCAGGTGTTCCAGAACGTCCTCGAGGCCAACGGGGTCCCCCTGGGCCGCTGGGCCCAGCCCGGCGAGATCGCGGACCTGGTGGTCTTCCTGGCCTCGGACCGTGCCAGCTACATCACCGGCACCACTCTCATGGCCGACGGCGGGCTGCTGCGCGCCGTGCATTGATCCGGCGCGCGGGGGAACGCACAGGGGCGGAGGCGGCGGGGAGCGCCGCGGTCAGCAGGCCGGGGCGGGGGGCGGGCCGTGCAGGACGCCCCGGAGCCACGCCTCCAGAGTGACCAGCAGCCAGATCTTGGCGCCGCGGCGCGGGCGCAGCCCCCGCAGGCGGCCGGCCAGCAGGCGCTCCAGGTAGTCCCGCTCCACGAGGCCGCGCAGCGTGGGGCGGTCCAGCAGCCGCGCGCGCGCCTCCCCCAGGAGCGGCCCCTGGAACCACCCCTCCACGGGCACCAGCATCCCGCTCTTGGGCCGTTCCAGGATCGCCGCCGGCAGCAGGTCCCGCACCGCCTCCTTCAGCAGATACTTCTCCACCGACCCCCGCAGCTTGAGCTGGGGCGGGATGGCGAAGGCTGTCTCGACGACGGCGCGGTCGAACAGCGGGGAGCGGGGCAACACGCCGAAGGGCGCACTGACGGCGTCCACCTTGGGGAGGATGTGGTGCCCCCCCTTGAAGACCACGTTGACGGCCATGAGCCGGGTGACGAAGTTTCGGTAGCGCGCGTCGGCCAGGACCGGCGCCAGGGACGCCTCCAGGCGGTCGCCGGCCACGGCCGCCCGGATCTCGGGCGCCAGCATGACCTCCAGGTCGTCGTAGCACTTCTGGTGCGAGCGCAAATAGCTGCGCTCGCGCGCATACGGGTCCTCCGGCGACGGGTTGGCCCCGTCGCCCAGCAGCTCGGCCAGGAGCATGGGTAGGTTCTTGGGCCCGCCGAAGCAGGGATCGCCCCCCTCCCCGTTCAGCACCACGCCCACCTCCGAGGCAGCCTCGCGGAAGAGCAGCGCGTTGGGCACTACCAGCGGGTCCCCGTTCGGCTTGCCCAGCAGGGCGATGGCCTCGTCCAGGTGCCGGAGCACCACGGCGGGCGACAGCTCCACGATGCGGTGCTCGGTGCGGCAATGCTCGGCGACCAGGGAGCTGAAGGACAGCTCGTTGAGATAGCCCGGCCCGAAGGACACGGACCAGGTGCGCACCGGCTTGTCGTGCAGGCGCCGCGCCAGGGCCACGACCAGGCTCGAGTCGATCCCCCCCGAGAGGGTCGCCCCCACCGCCTCGCCGGGGGGCAACCGGCGCCGCACCGCCGTCTCCAGGCGGGCGCGCAGCGTCCGCCGCGGGCCCTCCTCATCCGCCGGCGCCTCCCCGATCCCCTCGGCGGGCAGCTCCCAGAGGCGCCGGCGGGTGATCGTTCCCTCGTGGAAATGCACGACCTCGCCGGGCAACAGTTCCCACACGCCCGCCACCAGCGTCTCCCGTCCCGGCAGGTAGGCGTAGCTCAGGTAGGCGGCCACGGCGGGCAGGTGCAGGGTACGGGGGACCAGGCCCGTGGCCAGCAGGGCCCGGACACTGGAGGCGAAGACCAGCCCGCCCGGCAGGGGCGCGTAGTAGAGCGTCCGCTCCCCCACGCCGTCCCGCGCCAGGCGGAGCCCGTCCCCGGGAACCAGCCAGGCGGCGACGAAGGCGCCCTCGACACCGCCGAGCCGGCCGGAGGAGACCAGGGACCGCCACTGGTCGAGGTCCAGGACAGGCTCCCCGTCGAGCCAGCATGCGTCCCAATCAGCCACCAGGCCGCCCGTGGCGGCTGGCTCCCCCGAGAGGACCTGGGCCCCGGGCCCCAGGGCGCGGGCCAGCGCGGTGAGGGCCCCGTGGCCGGGGGGCCCGACCAGCCCGCCGATCCGCCCCACAGGACGGCGCCGCGGCGCGTCGCTGCCCAGCGGCGGGCCCGGAGCCGCCCGCACCAGTCGCTCCATCCTCCTACCCGAACCCGTCGGGGCCGTCGTCGGACGACCCCGCCTCCTGGGAGAACGACTCCGTGTCCTCGCGAACGCCCGACGAGCCATCTCCCCATGTGGTCCCATCGGTGCTGGTGTCTTCGTCGAAGCGGCGGTTGATGGCGCGGGACAGGCGCTTGAGGACCTGCTCCGGCCGGATGGCCGCCAGTTCCAGCGTGTACTGCGAGAGCCACGCGGCTTCCTTCTCGGTCACGCCCTCGCCGGGGGGGACGCGGCCGCCCTGGGCGCGGAGGAAGAGTCCCCTGAAGGGCGCGGCGTGCGAGGGCCGCAGGCCCACGTCGGCGACCGGAACCTGGTCCTTGAACCACTCTGGATCGTTGGCCAGCCGGTGGGCCAGCCGGCAGCCGGGCACGGTGGCGTCGTGCAGGGCGAACACGTGCAGGCGGGGATTGCGCTTCAGCATGGCCCGTA
>Ga0326597_10008421_pt1 | contig 13906 bp, 12 predicted proteins | sample RVTome_12_FD_203789 | JGI IMG/M metagenome (GOLD analysis project Ga0326597, IMG submission 203789) | Soil microbial communities from uranium-contaminated site in the Upper Colorado River Basin, Wyoming, United States - RVT100D185 | ecosystem: Environmental > Terrestrial > Soil > Contaminated >... | reverse complement strand
CTAAGCCTGGAATACTATCGGCCGGCTCACGGGGCGAGTCCCGTCCAGCGGTAGAGCACCCACTCCTCGCCCTCTTGTGTCACGACGTGTCCGCCGGCGGCGGGGACCGCGAACACCCCGTTGAAGCCGGTCCTTGGCGACAGTTCGAGTGTCACGGGGTCGGCGTCGATCGCCGCCAGGTACTCGAAAGTGTCTGGCTCACGTATGACCAAGCCGTCAGCCCATTCGAACATGGGCAACCCTGCGGTGGCGGCCGTCGCGAACTGGGGAGGAAGGCTGATCTCTTCGAGCCCGATCGGGTCGACCTCGAGCCGGAACGTGCTGGCTGGCATGTCCGCGGCGAAGACGACCATCTCGGTCCCAACCTGGAAGACTCGCAAAGGCTCGACGTCGACGGGCGTCCAGTCGATGCCGCCGTCCAGCGACACGCTCATCCCATTCGGGGGCCAAGCGAAGGTCGCGGACTCGCCTCTCACCACGACTCCCTCGCCCAAAGGCCAGATGGCCACGGGTCTTCCCGCCACCGGTGTCTCGGTGATGGGACTGTCGGGTTCGATCGGGATCTCGTACCGAGTGGTCACGGTCGCGTGGCGGAGAAACAGGATGATCGAATGGTCGGAGCTGTCCAGGGCAAGCAGAGCCCCCTCGAACTCCGCCATCACTCCGAACGCGTCGTCGTCGAATCGTCCGACCACCACGTGCGAGGCGGCCCGAACGCCGACTACCACGTTGTGGCCGCCCACTTCTCGTATCGCGGTGACGTTCAGCCCGGTCGGAAGTTCCCGTTCCTCCCACTCGAGGCCATCCCGACTGACAAGCAAGCTCGGTGTCGATGGCGACTGCAACCCGGAGGCGACCACGATGATCTCATCACCCGCAAACGCCACGAATGGGCCGTCGGTGGGAAGGGTGGCCACCCGTTCCCACAGCCGATCGGCTTCGGCGGGAGTCGGCGCCAGGACGGTTTCACCGCTGGCTCCCGAACGCCACATCGCCGGCTGGCCAAACACGCTGCCCACCACCGTCCCTCCGTCGGCGGCCATGAACAGGGCGGGCCCCGACTGCTCCGGCGCCGCGGGCAGGGCCATCCGCACAGCCGACCATCGTCCGCCGGTGCCGTGCCGCCACAACTGCGGCCGGAATCGACCGAACCAGGCGTTGCCGACGAGTTCGCCGTCGATGTCGGCGATCCAAAAGATCCCGCCCCGTCGAGACTCCCCGGCAGCAGCCCACGATCCGATGTAGCGGAACAGCTGGGCGCGGGGACCGCCAATGTCGAAGATGATCGCCGCCGCGTAAGCGTCGCCACCGACAACGGTCACATGGGTGAGCACCGCCTCACCGTCGATTGCCGGCGGGTGCTCCGACCAGGTGCTGCCCTGATCCATCGAATGCCAAGCCATCGCTTCGCCGTCGCGGCCACCGACGGCGATCCACTCCCCATCATGGGAAATGATCTCGTTCACGAATTCGGCGCCCGGGGGTGTGATGTCCGTCCAGTTGCCCGGCCCGCCGACCAGCACCACGGACGGACCCAAGGGAAGAAGGAAGTTGCTCCCGGGTTCGATCGGTTGACCGAGGAGGACCGTCTCGGTGTCCAGACGCCGGATCGAATGCAGGTGACCGGACTGGGGGAACGACTGGTCGATGATCCGGAACGGTCCGGCCGCCGGGCCGGCCCACAGCGTCGGCGTCGGGGACGCCCCACCGACGCTCCCGGCGATCAGAACATCGCCACCCACCATTGCCACCGACGAGACCGCCGCACGATCCGCCGCCTCGAGTTCGACGGCATACCAGGTCGAGTCGACAGCATCGAGGACCCACACCGCCGAACCGACGGCCGGCGCCGCCAGACCGGGACCGTCCCGGCCCGTTCCCGTGCTCGCCAATGCCACTGTCGCGTCGGGATGGTCCATGACGTCGACGAAAATCCCCGCACCCGGAAAGTACATCAGTTCCCACCCAGACATCGGCCGGGCCGGCCCACCGGCAACAGGCCCCAGTTGGCTGGTATCCGGGTTATCGGATGAGGAATCCTCCGACGCCGAGAACGCGCCCTCCACAACAACGACCGCGACCAGCACGAGGGCTGCCGCCACAACCGGGAGTAGCCACTTCGGAAGGCGCCGGACCCGAGATGGTGGTTTAGGCGGCAGCCCGTCGGAAGTCGGGACCTTGACGTTCACTCTTGCCGGATCGTACGCGGCGGATTGCTCCCGACGACGGCACCGACCCTGGTGGCGGGTCGGGTGAAGTAGACCTCGATGCGGCATAGGTAGCTGCGAGGCGCCGCCCAACCTCGAAGATCCCGGTCCAAGTCTTCCGGTAGCAGGCGGCCCATCCCAGGAACGACGACGTCTTCTGAATCGGCATCCAATAGCGACTGGTAGATGTCCGATTCCCGATCTTCGGACACCATCCACCAGGACCACCGGGCGGTTCAGCCAGCCGAGGACCGCCACCACGTCATCGGGGTCCGGGACATACGAGGACATGAGCACTAGACAGCCAGCCTTGACGAACCCGCCCTCGACCACTTCGATGCCGAGCGTCGCACCCGCCGAGAAGCCGACCACGATCACCGGCCGGACCATGTCGATGCCCGAGAGCTGTCGCATGACACATCGACCCGGGGCGATGTGTCATGGCTCCAGCTCCACCGCCTTCGGGAACCGGGAGCGAACCCACCGGCGTCACCACACCAACACCCCATTCGGAAGACACACCCGCCTCCCATCGATCGGCGATTTCGACGGGATCAGCGTGCGCACTATGTCATGCGAGCACGGTTCCGCCCAGCCTGACGAAAGTCGGGCGTTTTCTCGAGCCCTATCCTGCACCTTTGCTGGCAGCACCGGGTCTCCGGGTCTCGGGTCTCTGGGACTGCAAGAAAAGCCCGAAAACACTGGCCCAGACGCGGGAAACCAGACCCTTCGATCGGGCCTTTCTGGAATGCACACCGCCGCTGACTGGAATGGCCGGATGTATCAAGTCCGCCCTTGTCCCACGCTGCACGGGTTCGGATGTCACCGACGACTGTGCGCCTGGGGTACGTCTGTGCAATCCGCCGAGCTGAGCTCCCAGTGACCGTCGAGGTCTTGCCCACAGGAACCGCTACAGCGGAAGCATGCAAGTTGAACAGCACCCGGTTCGTTGGACAGGGGTCGTGTCTGTTTCATGCTGCCACCTCGCTGGTGGCTGAGGCGAATGCCTCTCGTGGGGTCATGTGTCCGTGTCGTTCGATGAGCCACGCTGTGTTGTAGAGCTCGGTCCAAGCAGCGACAGCTTGGCGTAGGTCGTCGACGGTGTCGTGGAGATCGGCCCAGAGGCACTGCTCTTTCAGGGTGCGGATGAACCGTTCGGCACAGCCGTTGGTTTCGGGTTCGCCGACGAAGGCGGCATCGTCTCCGATTCCGAGCCATGTGATGGAGCCGACGAAGTGCCGTGACCGGTATTGGGGTCCCCAGTCGTGCCGCAGCGAGATACCCCTGGCGACGTCGGGTCCAAGACTCCCGAAACGATCGATGACGGCGTCGTAGACGGGCTGGAGCGCGGCGATGCGGTCACCGGTCTTGGCGACATGGGTCCAGGCTTCTGCCGTCCAGTGGTCGACGTTGACAAAGACCCACACCCACCCGTCGAGACGAGTCCAGGCCATGGTGGCGTCAGTACCCCACCGCAGGTTGGGGCCGGCGGGGATGATCGTTCCGTCATGGGGCCGTTCCCGCCGCCGTCCCCTGACCCGCTGCGGTGCCAACAAGCCAGCCTGGCGCATCAGCCGCAAAACCCGCTTGCCGCCCACTCGAACGTCATGTTCTCGTCGGAGACGGGCCCTCACCTTGCGGTAGCCCTCCCCGGCGAACGGTGAGTCACCGATCACCTGCCGGATCCGGTCCACCAGGTCGGTGTCGCTGATCTCAGTGGCGGGTCCGGGTCGTGTTCCGAGCAGCTCGCCTCGGGCACGACGGTGATAGATCGTCGACCGTGACGCTCCCAAGATGTCACACACCCGAGCCAACGGAAACGGACCTTCCATCGCTATCTGGGCCGCTTCGGCGGCGGGATCTGGAGCCCCCTTTTTTCGGCGGCCCGCCGCAGAATCTCGTTCTCCATCGTCAACTCGCCGATCTTGCGTTCCGCCTCCGACAGACGCCGATCCGACTCGGGACGAGGCCGAGAAGCCTTCATTCCCGCCTTGCCCGACTCCAAGAAGTCGTCCCGCCACGCCTGGAGACGGTGCGCTTCCACCCCCACCTCCCGGGACACCTCCTCGAGAGATTCGCCCCGCAACAGACGCAACACCACATCGATCTTGCGGTTCGCTGACCACCTCGGCCTTGACCGGAAATCGCCGGCCTCGTTGCTGGATACCGACATGAGCGTCATGCTCGCTCCTATCTATCGGCTGTCCAACCACCCCGGGAGCGCTGGAAAGTGACGTGGACGAGCAGCCCCTGCCGTCAAGTCGCGTGATGTGGCCAAGAGGCGCCTGTCGAGAGCGAGGGACCCGGGTGTCAGACGGTGGACGTGCTCATCAAGCCGACGACGGCCTCACGCGCTTGGTTGCGGAACTTCTTCCGTTCTGTGATCCACTTCTTGTCGGCCGCATAGGCGGTGTGAAGATCGGGTATCACGACTTGAGCTGCGTCCAAGGCGAGGCGAACCCCCACGTTCGTCCCTTGAACCAACTTCTTCCGGTAGAAGGAAGTGCCGATGAAAGGTGAGAAGGACCCATCGATCGACAGGTGAACATCGAGCTCCAGATCCAAACCTCTGTGGAGAAGCATCACTTTTGCCGACCCGAATCGTGAACCCGCCTGACCGATCACTGTCAGGAGTTCGGCCCGATCCATCGAGGCTGAGTCTCGAAAATCCACCCGCTGGTTCGCCTGATTCATGGCCCGGGCGTACCTGATGCCGAGGAGTTCGATACTCGTTGACACCTTGGCATTCGAGTTCTGTCTGTAGATCAGCCACAGGAAGAAGTCTGGATCGCAGACGAAGCTCGGGTGAGCGACATCCACGTCAGGGGGACCGCCGCCAGCCGTCGCAACCGCAGTCGCAAGTGCCTTCATGACTCGGTCTCGTTCAACGGCGTTGTGCGTACCGACAAGCACTGTCGTCGTCTTCTCGCCGTAAACCAACACATCCGTCGCCAACAGTTCGTGCGTGTACGAGGCTGGCAACGTCTCAAGCATCTCATCGTCAAACTGCCTCGCCAGCCGAACGCTGTAGTGATCCGTGAGGAACCGGGTCGATAGCACACCGCTCCTCACGGTCCCAAGTCCCGGTGCACCCGGTGCGGCTCTCATCACGGCGGGGGAGTCGTGTGATTCATCTCCAAGTACGCCGCCCCAGCCAGAGCCTGGGGGCCCTTCGTACGGCTTCGATCGAAGTGCCTCAAAAATGTCTTCGAGTGTGGCTGCCGTCGTCATCCGTACTGGCGAGACATTGACGTGACCCGACGTGAGGATGTTCAACGGCTCTCTCCGGTAGCGCTTACCAGTCTCAACTCGTCGACAGATAGGATCTTCCGTACCAAGGTCTCGTGCCATCGAGTGCGGTGCGTACAGCCGACCCGGGGCCTCAGTCGCACGTTCACGACTGCTGATGATGGGATCGGCCGTACAGACACCTGCACAAGATCGTAGAAGTTCCGCTTTCGTATCAGCGGGATTACCAAACCGCTCGCGACGCGTTTCGTAGCACCAGTTCCCGACCGTTCCACAGCAAGAGTCGCCATCTCTGGCTCTACCGTTATGTGTACGTTTTCGTAGTGTCGCGACAACAGATATCCGAAGACACGAGCGAGGCCCGACTGGTCGTACGTGACGCTCAGTTCGAACAACCACACCGGTCGCTCCTGGGAGTATTCGATCGTCTGCACTCGTCCTTTGATCTCGCGACCGGCAAGGTCGTACCAGGTCACCTCAAGGCGCGGACGGACCGAAAGCACTGAAACGAGGAGCCACGTGGCTCCGATCGACAAGACGAGCGGTAGCAGTACGGAAAACGGCGCCCAAAAGTTCGTCCAGCTCTCCGGTAGTCCCCTTTCAATCACATGGAATGACAGGACAGCGATAGTGAGACGCGGAATGAAGACGGCCTCGGCCCGCAGGTCAGCGGTCATCCGTGCGAGCATCAAGCTCCTTCGTTTGCAGCGGCCAGCAACCGCTCTATGAGGAGGCTGTCCTCTTCGGCCGATGGCACCTGCGTCTCGATCGACCCAGCGCTGGTGATGCGCACGCGCCTGGCAGTGTCCACATCAGCGAGCTCGATGCTCTCGACTACGAGGCCGGATGAGATTGACGCGAGAATCCGCTCGAGTGCCACCCAGTCGCGCTCGAGAATCGACCGCCGGAGATCCGTCGCGACGGCGCGCAAGTCCTCAGTCTCGTCGGACGACCGCCATGCGGCGTCTCGAACTTCCACAGAGACGAGCCGGAAGAGATGCCCGGTCACGCGAATGGCGAACCGTACCAATCCGTCACTGCCAGGAACCAGCGGCTCCGCGCCCTCAGGCATGACCACCTGCGCCGGATGCCGCATGGCCTCGTTAGCGGCGGCCAACAGGCGAACGTTGCGCCCAACTTTGAACTGCGCGAGCTGCGACCTCGTCATGCACCATCACCCTATCGAACGTGGATGACCGAAACGGCGAGGCTCAAGCCGCCCGATTCGGCGTCAACAAGGCAACCTCCCGTCGGGACATGGAGGTGCTGTTGTGGAGGATGGCGTAGCTGTACATGTCGATGAGTTGGCGTTCCCAGCCGACGCTGGTGGCCCGGTTGACGAGCAGGCTGCGTTTGAAGGTGTTGTTGAGGGCTTCGAGGTCGTTGCGGAGCCCGTACAGCTTTTGGAAGGTCGGATCGTCGGGTGGGAGCAGGCGGAGGTGTTCGGGCCGCCACGCCTCGGTGTCGGTGGCGTGTGGTGATGTCCAGTGTTCGAAATCGCCGTTGGCACAGGGGATGGTGACGGCGAGGTTGAATCTCCAGGTGCCGTCGCTGCGGCGGATTCGTTTCACTTGGCGGCGGACGGCATTGCCGACGATGACGGGGGTTCCGTCGTCGGCGAGGGCGACGTCGACGATGGTGCCGTTGCGGATGTGGAGGGTGTGCCGGCAGGTGCGGTTGCGGCGGATCTGGTGGGTGACGGTGACATACGCCCGTTGTTTGGGGGTGATGGTTCCGTCGTCGGCGACGACTGCGGCAGCGAGCCGGTTGACGACGAGGAGGCCGGTGTTGCGCATGAGCCGGTCGATGTGCACGCCTTGGAAGGCGCCGTCGTAGACGACTGCTTGGAGTCCTGGTCCGGCGATGTCGTGGATGGTCTCGGCGAGTTCGACGGCGGTGTTCGCTTCTTGTCCTGGTGCGGGGACCCGGTCGATGGCGAGGACGATGCGGCCGTGCGGTTCGGGGTTGCGGGTGGCGAACCAGACGAAGTTGTTGCCGTAGATGTGTCCGTCATGGCGGGTGTGGATTTCGGCAGAAGGATCGACTCGCTTTCCGGTTTCTTCGCCTCGAGGTTGGCGGTAGATGGGACGTACGACGGTGCCGTCGCCGTAGATGGTTCGGGAGGGGTGGGGGTGGGTGACCGATCCGCCGCCGCTGGTGGTGAGCAGTCCGGTGTTGCGGGCGTGGCCGACGGCGAGGCGGGTGAATCGGTTGGCGAGAGCTTCGCGCAGGTCGGTGTCTCCGGCGAGGAGGTCCCGCCAGTGGGCGAAGTGGTGGTAGGTGAACGGTTCCGGTCCGGGGTCTGGTCGTCCGTTCGCCTGGGTGCGGCTCCGGATGAGGTTCCACAGGCCGGCTTTGAGTTCGTTGTCGAGGCGAGATGCGCTGCGGAAGTGACGGACGAGCGCCCCGTAGATGAACGGCGTTCCGGGCGGGTGGAGTCGTTTGCGGCCGGTGGGCGCCTCGTCCAGGAGGTCGCCGAGCGCTGCGGGGTAGGGGCTCGTGACCAGCGCTTCGATGACATCGCGGACCGGTCGGGCACTGGCCCGTATGCGGCTGGTCATGCCGCCTCCTGCCGCCAGGCCAGTCCGATGGCGTCAGCTGCCCGGTCGAGACTGGTCATCCCGAGCACCCGCGCGGCGCCGGTGAGATCCCGTTTCATGTCGTAGACGGCTCTGGCCCGCCAGTACCGGACGGATGCTGGGCGGACGTCGGGTTCTCGGCCCAGTCCTGCCGTGTTCAAGATGGCGGCGATCAGTTTGCACGATGCTGCCTGTGGGGATACCTCCCCTGGGGTCCCGTCACCGTCGTAGGTGAGCGGGAGGTTCTTGTCGCCGAGTTCTGCGATGCGTCGTTCGATGATCGCCTGACCCCACATGGTGAGGCTGAACCTCCGTGGCAGGGTTCGGGACGAGCCCGGCAGAGACACAATCAGCTGTTTGACGTCGATTCCGCGAATGTGCGGGATCTCCGATGTGGATGCGGTGGCTTCGGCAAGCGCCCACGCCGCCGGTCGCCGGAGGTCACTGCTTCTGGTCACGAACGACGCTGTCCGGCACAGCAGCACTTCGTCGATGGTGAGGGGTCGGGTCGCGAACGGTGAGCGGGGTGGGAGTTCGATGTCGAGGGTTGGGTCACCGATATCGGCACCGTCGGTGCGGATGGTCCGGAACAGTGCCCGGAGCGTGACCCGCCGGAAGTGGCGAGTACCAATCGACGGGTAGTCACCGGTGCGGGTGGGGGCGTTGATGAACTGCTCGCAATGGTCCGGCCCTGCCTGGAACAGGTCAAACACGCCGGTGACGGTCAATCGGGTCGCGAACCTGTCGGCGATCTCAGACATGCGCTGGACTGTCTGGTCGGTGCGGTCGTCCTCATTCCGCCACTGGTCCGTCACCTGACTGATCGTGTCCATCGCCGGAAGCTCTCTACTCATCAGCTGTACCTCCATCTCGGGGTTGCACACACCAATGCTGCCGGCGACGCCGCCTACGGCACACGACGCCAATGCTACGTCCACGATTCGGACGATCAGCCATGAGTCCAGTACCGGAGGGATCGGACGCGCCATCGCGCCTCGATGCTCGGCGTGTGGCGTGGCAGTATCAATCTGCTCCAATCGGAACAGAGAAACTGGATCAACCGCGATGCCCAACAATGAACTTGCACTCCTCGATCAGGTACTCGCTCAGCAGCAAGCCGAACGTGACGTGCCGCTTCCGGATGACGAGGCGTTCGAGGTGTTTGTCTGCGAGCAAGTCCTGCGCGTGTTTGATTTCTCGGGTGACGAGACGGTGGCGGGCATTGTTGGGGGCGGCAACGACGGTGGTATCGACGGGATGTTCGTGGTCCTGGGTGACACGCCTCTCGACGAGGACAGCGAGGTGTTTGATGATGACTTCCAACCGACGAGGGTGCCGGTCGGGACCACACTCCTCTTGTTGCTCGTCCAAGCGAAGAGAACGCCCTCCTTTGCTGAGACTGCTCTTGACCTTGTCGCATCGTCGTCCGACCGACTGCTCGATCTCTCAATCACCGAGGACGAACTCCGTCTCCTATACTCAGATGCTGTAGTCCAGCGCGCCGCGATCTTTCGAGATGCCCTTCAGCGTCTCGCAACCCGCCACCCGAGGGTCGAGATACGCTTCGTCTATGCCACACGAGGAAGCACAGACAGCATCAACATCAAGGTTGAGGCGAAGTCGAGTGATCTGAAAAAGAGATTCTCGTCCGTCACCCCAGGCGCGACTGGCACCGTCGACTTTCTCAGTGCTCGCGAATTGTGGGGACTAGCGAGTTCGGTGCCGACCTACACCCTCGAACTCTCCTATGCGGAGAACGCCACGAGTGGAAGCAGCTACGTCGCCATCGTCAACCTGAGGGACTACTTGGACTTTCTCACCGACGCGGCAGGGAATCTCCGCCGACATATTTTCGACTGGAACGTCCGTGATTTCGAAGGGGCAGTCGAAGTCAACAAGGAGATTCGCGATTCGCTCAATGACCCAGACTCACCCGAGTTCTGGTGGTTGAACAACGGCGTCACGGTAATTTGCTCCAACACCTCCATCGTCGGCAAGAAGTACATCCTTGATGATGTGCAGATCGTGAACGGCCTTCAAACGTCCCACACGATCTATCAAGTGTTGCGCGACGCGCCTGAGGATCATCCCGCCTTGAACCGCTCCTTGTTGGTGCGGATCCTCGTGACTGGAGACCCGCAGACGCGCGATCGTGTGATCCGCGCTACGAACCGACAGACCGCTGTACCTGCGGCTTCTCTGCGAGCCACAGATGAGATCCAACGTTCGATCGAAGCGTATTTCCTTCCCCGAGGGTGGTACTACGACCGACGAAAGAACTACTACCGAAACATCGGGAAATCACCGGAGAGAATTGTAAGTATCTCGTTGTTGGCTCAGGCGATCATGGCAATGGGACTGTCCAGACCCGACGACTCGCGCGCTAGACCGTCGAGCCTGCTCAAGCGCGACGAGGACTACAGGAAGATCTTCTCGGACTCAATCGGACTTGAGATCTACCTCTGGGTCGCGAAAGCTCAACGACAAGTTGATGCTTTCCTGAAGTCACTCGGCGCCGCACTCAGCGCGACTGAACGTACGAACCTGAGGTTCCACCTTTCGATGGTGGCTAGCGCCAGACTGCTCGGAGGCCGAGTATACGCACCGGCGCAACTGGCCACCATTGCGAAGGACGATCGGGACATCGCGCAAGCAGACCTACCAGCCTGTCTCAAGAGTCTCCAGGGGTACTACACCGACCGCGAGCAACTGACCGGCGACCCTTCAGACAAGATCGCAAAGTCTGCTCCCTTCGTCAGCTTCATACTCGATTCCGAGTGGCCCTGAACCGGTAAGGTGCGGCCACCGGCTACAAGCCACCATCTCGATCCGGAGATCCCTACTCCGGCCAAGGGAAACAGGACTATGGCCGCGTCAACACCATCCGGCTGCGGAGTCCGCCTGCCGGGTATCGGGATCGGAGTGTTCCAGCCAGGCGAGGGTGTTTCGCACGGTGGTGACCAGCAGCAGGTCGACGAGGAACCGATCCCTGGTGAATGGGCGCGCTCGGCTGCCGAGCCCGTCGGCGTTCTTGAGGCTGCTGTTCCAAGACTCTGCGTCGTTGCGTCGACCGAACATGCGGGCGAAACGTTCTGTGTGGGTCTGGTCGACAACCCCGAACTGTTGGGAAAGGGTGATCCCACGAGCGACGACTTCCGTCGTCTCAGTCGCGTCGGGGTCGATCAAGTGCAGACGGTTGGCACGTGTAGTGCGTGACCGTCGCATCTGGTACTTGAGCTTGCTGGCGTTGGGATCGAAGGTGATGACGTGCGGTCCGTATGGGCAGTGGATGCGGACGTCTACCTCCCATCGGTACCGATCACCCACGGGGATCCGCCGTACGCCGACGGTTCTGCAGGGCCGGCCCCAGCGGTCCCGGACATGCTTCAGTTCTGGTGACACCCCTACCAGGTTGGGACGCTCGTTCTCGACGGTCCACAACGCCCCGTACTGGATTCCCATCCGGTGAGTACATGTCGGGAAGGTCATCGTCCATTGGTCCTTCCTGGGTGCTGGACGGCGATACATGAGCCGTACCCAGTCGCGAGGACGGGGTTTTCGCTGTGGGTCCTTGGCATGAAGTCCGAGAAGATCACACATCTCCTTCTTCATCGACTTGGCCTTGTTGAACCCAACGAGCTTGTTCACCGAAAGCAACCCGAGACGGGCACGGATAAACCGATGATGCTTGCCGCGCATGGCGCCGTCGTAGACAAACCCGTTCACTCCACCTACTGGGAAGAGCGGCAGGAGCAGACCGAGTCGCTCGATCACATGGTCGATCTCGGCGGTCGGGTTTCCGGCCAAGGCGATGTCGACATCGACGATGATCCGCTGCCTGCGCTTGGGACCGCGAATGCCGATGGCGGTCATCGGATATCCCGCTGTCTTGCCCCCTCGTTTTCCATGAACAACCGCGTCGTAAACCTCGCGCGGTGCGCCACCGCGGCCGGCACGCGACGCGGTGATCGGTCGGCTGTACCCGAGCTCAGAGGCCATCTTGAACCAACAGCCGTCGCCGAACAGAAGGCTCTCCATGGCAAGGTTGAGGTAGTCGACCGGCTCGGTACCGGGTACGCCAAGGCCCATGTCCGCTGCCATTGCCACGGCGACCGGACGCCAACGGTTGAGCATCTCTTCGATGGCTTCCGGATGAGACAGATACTCCGTCCGGTAGGCATGCCAATGCGATGCCCTCGGAGGGCTCAGCGGCACGCTGTACCCGGCATGGACGAGCAAACGACGGAACTTCAGCCAATGCACCTCAAGAAAGGTGTCCGCTTTGCGGGTGCTCTGGTAGACCGCGACCACCGCCCCAACGAAGAGAGCGGCTGCCGGGGACACATCTGACGGACGGCCGCCACCGCGGCGGGCTGGCAACGAGTCCACCAATGCCCGGAACAGGGGACTACCGGTAAGAACAGCGAGCTTCTGTTCTTCGAGCACGGCACCGAACCTCAGCGCGCTCATCGCGCGACCTCAGGCTTGAGGTTGGGCCGGACGGTCAGGCCGCCGGCACGTCGGTTCCGTACGACAACAGGGCGTCCACCGCCACCTCCAGCCGGTTCAAGAACCCGTCGACCTCCAAGTCGAGAAACAGCCATGCCGGGAACCACACGGCCAACCGCCGGGCAGATGCCAGAAGCTGCCAGGCCCGCGCTGAGCCCGATCGTGCGGTATGCAATGCCGAGTCGCACAGGTCGTAGAACTGGTCGACCATCAGCTGGTCCGACTCGACATCCGAGTCGACCAGCGACATCGACGACGGATCCCATTCTGATAGAGCCATTGCTTCCTCCTCCGTTGACGGTCACCGCCTCTCTGGCAGCAGCCGTCACCATGCCGACGCCGGAGCTCACGGCACACGGCGCCAAGTGCTGTGTAGTGCGGCTCATCGAAGGATCCTGGGGAGATTGTCTTCTTTCACGCCGAGCAGATACGCGACCTCACCGATCGTCGCGCCAAGACCCAAACATCGGACAGCTCCCCAATAGGTGATCGATTTCGGCATCACCGACTCATCCGAACGCAGTCCGGCGAGACCGAGCACCTTCGCCAGGTCCTTGGACGCGGACGACCTCCGGGCACTCGATCCGGGCCCGCCCCTGCCCATGTATGCCAACAGCGCGTCCGGGGACCCGTCCAGATCCCGCACCCGCTGTCCCAGCACCACCCGTCCCCAGTCTGTGAGCAGGTGTTCACGTTCGGGGCCTCCTTGGCGACCAGGTCGGCGAACTAGCGTGGGCTCGTTCAGGTCGTCCAGCGCCCGCACTTGCACATCACATACCTCGCCACTGCTGATGCACGCCTGAGCCAGCGCCACACGAGACTCCGAGACCCCTGGCGCCGCCACCTGCTGAGCGACGGCCATCTCCTGATCCGTCAGCGCTCTGATCGATGGGGTCGGCCGGGACGGGACAGGATCGACCCGTGTCGAAGGGTCAGTCCCAGAAATGTCACGCATCGGCTTGAACAAGCCACGAAGAGTCACCCGACGGTTCACGACGGTGTTCTCCGCAGGCGGAGCGCCGCGGGCGGTAACCCGATACAAGTAGGCGCCGCACTGGCCGGGCGTCACATCTGCCAGCCGGTTCACACCCACCACCCCCAGCAGGTCGTAGAACTCCCAGAGCATCGCCTCGGTCTGCCGGACGGGCTGCTCACTCCGATTCTCATCTCGGAGACGAACGATCGCCTCCTGGAACTCCGCTTCAAGTTGCTTCATCAACGACACCTTTCAAGAGTCGACACGAGACCGCGAGACCGTCGCCCGCTAGTCATATCTCCCCTTCGCCGCTACCGCGACGGTTCTTGAACAAGTCCTGCCGTTGGGAGGGTCACTTTCCGCCAACGGGGGGGTAAAAGTCCGGG
>Ga0326597_10008420_pt1 | contig 13907 bp, 10 predicted proteins | sample RVTome_12_FD_203789 | JGI IMG/M metagenome (GOLD analysis project Ga0326597, IMG submission 203789) | Soil microbial communities from uranium-contaminated site in the Upper Colorado River Basin, Wyoming, United States - RVT100D185 | ecosystem: Environmental > Terrestrial > Soil > Contaminated >... | reverse complement strand
TTGATTGGCGGGGTTCGACAGGCCTGCCGATAAGATCGAAATCTGAGCCGAGGAGGATCGTATCTCAACGCCCGACATCCTGGCTTTTTCCAGGATTCTGCTGGTGCCGCTCATAATGGCGTTCACCCGATCGGATCGGATCGAGAACGCCCTCTTCATCGCTGCCGCCCTGTTCGCGGTGGCGGCCTTCACCGATTTCCTCGATGGCTACGTGGCCCGTAGGACCAGCGGCGGCACTCTCCTTGGTGGCTTTCTAGATACCACCGCAGACAAGATCCTGATCACCGGCACCCTTCTCGCCCTGGTCTCCATCGATCACGTGTCGATCTGGCCGGCCGCGATAATCATCTTCCGGGAGTTCGCCGTGATGGCGTTGCGAGGTCTGGTGGCCGCCCAGGGTGGGCTGATCGGACCTTCCACCTGGGGGAAGATCAAGTTCGGCACCCAGTTCCTGGCGATCTTCCTCGCCTTTGTCCGTCTCCCCGAACGGTGGGGTCCCTGGTATCTCGACCAGTGGGTCATGCTGATCGCAGTCATCGCCACGGTGGGCTCGGCATGGGGCTACTTGTCCGCCTTCTGGCACACGGTTCGCTCCGAGCCCACCCGTACCAGGACGTGAGAGCCGCCGTCACCGGCGGCAGTGGGGTGGTGGGACGGCCCCTGGTCCGAACGCTGGTCGAGGAAGGCCACGAGGTGGTGGCTCTTGCCCGGTCAGACGGCGCCGCGTCGACGATCGAAGGGGAGGGGGCACGGGTGGTGGTCGGCGACATCCTCGACCGGGTAAGACTGGGCTCGCTGGTCGACGGGGCGGACTGGGTCTTTCATGTGGCCGGCGTCAATGAGATGTGCCCCAAGGACCCGGCGAACATGGATCGGGTCAACATCGAAGGAACCGCCAATGTGCTCGCAGCTTGCCAGGTCACGAAGGTGGGGCGCCTGATCCACACCTCTTCGGCTGCGGCCATTGGGGAGAGGCAAGGGACGGTTGGGACCGAGATCAGCCCGCACCGGGGCAGCTACCTGTCGCGTTACGAGAGGTCGAAGCACCAGGCCGAGCAACTGGTGTTGGCCGGGGCCGGAGCGCTCGATGTCGTGGTGGTAAACCCCTCCTCGGTGCAAGGCCCGGGCCGGGCCAGCGGAACCGGAAAGCTGCTCCTGGACGTGCTCAACGGACGCCTTCCTTTCCTGGTCGACACCACCGTATCGATCGTCGACATCGACGATTGCGCCCGGGGTCATCTTCTGGCGGCAAGCCACGGAGTGAGCGGACAGCGGTACATCCTCAGTGGCGCCAGCGTCGGCATCATCGACGCGGTGGCACTGCTCTCCGAGGTCACCGGGCGAGCCTTGCGTCCCCGTTACCTCCCGGGCTGGGCAGCGGCGGCCGGAGCGGGGGTCGTCGAGTTCGGCTCCAGGGTGTTGGGCCGTCGACCGAAGCTGTGCCGCGAGATGGTGAGGGTGATGCGGGCGGGCCACGTCTACGACGGGAGCCGGGCGACAAGGGAACTTGGTCTCCAATACCGCCCTCTCGAGCTGACCATCCGCCGGACCGTTGAGTGGTTCGAGACCGAGGGGTTGTTGGTTTAGCCGCCCAACCCCAGGTTGGTTGGCCGTGGGCATCGGTACCATCGCCGGTCTCGATGGTTGCCCCTCTCGCACCTCTTCTGGCCGGGTGGCGGTCCGCGCCTCTACCTGATCTCCACGGCACCTGGTCGGTGGCGGCGGGTGGACGCGCCTTCGCCATCGCAGGTCTTGCCAGTCAGCTCGAGTCGACCCTGCTCGTTCTCGTCCCGGGTGAGCGTGATGCCGAAGAGCTCGCCGACGACCTCTCGCTGTTCATCGACGGGGTGGTGCTCGCCCCGGCCTGGGAGACGCTCCCTTTCGAGCATGTCTCGCCCAACGTCGCCACCATGGCCCATCGTGCCCAGGCTCGCCATGCCCTGGATGTGGGTGAGTCGGTGGTGGTCGTGGCGAGTGTTCGCAGTGCCATTCAGCGACTCAGCCCATCACCACACCAACCCCTCGTTCTCGAAACGGGGGACGAGGTGAGCCTGGACCGTCTCGCCCGGGACCTGGCCGATCTCGGTTACGCCAGAACCGATCGGGTGGAGGCCAGAGGCGAGTTTGCGATCAGGGGCGGAATCGTTGACGTGTACCCCGCTCATCTCGAGACGCCGGTTCGTCTCGACTTCTGGGGTGACCGCCTCGATGAGATCCGAACGTTCGCGGTTGGAACCCAGCGCTCGGAGGAGAAGGTGCCACGGCTGGTCGCCTTCCCGGCGAGGGAGGTGAGGCCGGATTCGAGCATGCAGGAACTTGCGACGCGGTTGGTACGTGACGAACCGTGGGGGTCGTCCACCTGGGATCGGATCGCACAGGGCCATCTCTTCTCCGGAATCGAGTCGTGGTTGCCATGGCTGGCCGAGCCGGCTTCGCTGATCGACGCCCTCCCGACCGGGGCCGACCTGATCCTGATCGAGCCGAGCCGGGCCTTCGACCGGGCACGTGACCTGGTCAAGGAGGAGTCGGAGTTGGCCGCCGCCCTGGCCCCCACCTGGGGGGAGCAAGCACCCGAGGCCGGGGCCCATCCCGCCCTCTTTCTCGACCTGGAGCAAAGTCTCTCAGGACGGCCCTATCTCGCCCTGCCCTCCACCCCCACCGGGCCCGGCGACCCGGTGCTCGAGTTGACCGGGCTCGATGCGGTGCCCGGTGATCCGGGGTCGGTGGCCGATGGACTGCGTCGGCTTCTGACCCGGGGCTGGAGCACCGTCGTTGCCTTGGACGGCGAGGCGGCCGCCGACCGGGTGGCGCGGGCGCTGGCCGAGCAGGGTTTGGTCCTCGACCGGTTGGAGTCGCTGGTCAACCCGAGGTCGGCGATTGTCCCGATGGGCATCCACCGGGGCTTCGTCGCCACCGGGCTGGGCGTTGCCGTCCTCGGTGAGCAAGAGATAGCGGGGCGGCGCCGTGCCCACAGGAAGATCGGGAGGGCGCGCACCGTGGCCGCGCCCCAGTATCGCGACCTGAGCGAAGGCGACTACGTCGTCCATCATCAACATGGGATCGGCCGTTTTGAGGGCCTCGTCTCACGGACCATGGCTGGCATCGAACGCGACTACCTGGTGATCGGCTATGCCGGTGAGGACCGGCTCTATGTTCCGGTGGATCAGCTGGCTGCAGTCCGCCGCTATACCGGCGGGGAGGTGCCCCGGATTTCGCGGATGGGGGGCAAGGACTGGTCGGAGCAGCGAACCAGGGTACGCACCGCGGTGGCCGCCGTAGCCCAACAGGTGGTGGAGTTGCATCGTCAACGGGCCGCCGCGACGGGCCACGCCTACGACATCGACACTCCGTGGCAGCTGGAGATGGAGGGGGCGTTCCCCTATGAGGAGACTCACGACCAGATGCAGGCCATCGTCGAGGTCAAGGCCGACATGGAGACCGATCGACCGATGGACCGGCTGGTCTTCGGTGACGTCGGCTACGGGAAGACCGAAGTCGCCATCCGCGCCGTGTTCAAAGCGGTCCAGGCGGGCAAACAGGCGGCAATCCTGGTCCCGACGACACTGCTCGCCCAACAGCACCATCAGACCTTCGTCGAGCGATTTGAGAGCTACCCGGTGCGGGTGGAGGCATTGTCCCGCTTCCTGTCTCCCAAGCAGCAGCGAGCAGTCGTCGCCGGCCTGGCTTCGGGTCAGGTCGACGTGGTCATCGGAACCCACCGTCTCTTGTCCGACGACATCCATTTCAAGGCTCTCGGGTTGCTCGTCATCGACGAGGAGCAACGCTTCGGGGTGTCGGCCAAGGACGCCATCAAGAGACTCAAAGTCGGAGTGGATGTGCTGACACTCACCGCCACCCCGATACCACGCACGCTGGAGATGGCACTCACAGGGATCCGTGAGGTCTCCCACATCAGGACCCCGCCTGAGGACCGCCATCCGATCCTTACCTACGTCGGGGCGTATGACGACCAGGCGGTATCTGCCGCCATCCGTCGTGAGCTACTACGCGAGGGCCAGGTGTTCTATGTCCACAATCGCGTGCAGTCGATCGATCGGGCGGTGGCTCGCCTCCAGGAGCTGGTCCCGGACGCAAGCTATGTGGTCGCTCACGGCCAGATGTCGGAGGGACAGCTGGAGCAGGTCATGATCGACTTCTGGAATGGCGAGTACGACGTGATGGTGGCGACGACCATCATCGAGTCCGGCCTCGACCTGCCCAAGGTCAACACCCTGATCGTCGAGCGAGCCGATCTGCTCGGACTGGCGCAGCTCTATCAACTTCGGGGGAGGGTGGGCAGGTCCGACCAACGGGCGTACGCCTATCTGTTCCATCCGGTCGACCAGTCGTTGAGCGAAGACGCCCATCGCCGTCTCGAGGCCATAGGCGAGGCGACCGACCTCGGCTCTGGTTTCCAGCTCGCATTGCGCGACCTCGAAATCCGGGGCGCGGGCTCGATCCTGGGTGAGGTGCAGAGCGGGCACATCGCCGCCGTCGGCTTCGATCTCTACGCCGAGCTCGTGGCGGAAGCGGTGTCAGAGCTGGAGGGTCGGGAGCCGGCATTGCCGGCTGCCCGGGAGGTGCGCATCGACCTCCCGGTGGATGCCCACATGCCCGATTCGTACGTCACCGACCAGGAGCTGAGACTGGAGGCATATCGTCGTCTTGCCACCACCACGACGGACGAAGAGGTCAACGACGTCGCAGCCGAATGGGTCGATCGTTTTGGGCCGATGCCGGGGGCGGCGGAGGCGTTGGTAGCGCTCGCCCGGCTGCGGGTGGAGGCACTGCGGGTGGGTCTCGATGAGATCGTCCAGCTCAGGCACGAGGTGAGGTTGGGGCCGGTCGATCTCAAGCCTTCCCAGGAAGTGCGATTGCGCCGGCTACAGCCGCGGTCGATCCTCCAAGCCACGCAAGGCGTGATCTTCCTACCCGCCCCCAAGGACTTGGTGTCGGGTTTGATCGGGTTCATCCGCGAGATGTGGGAGGCGGAGGAAACGGTCTGATCGGCCTACGGATTGCTGTCTGAACGCTCTACGATTCTCACGTTCCCCTTTCCAGTTAGGAATCCCTCTTGAAGAAGCTCGTATCACTCCTGATTCTGGCCGCGCTCGTTCTTGCCGCTTGTGGCGGATCCAATGCTGCCGCCGCCACCGTCGACGGCGAGGACGTCACCGTCGGCGAGGTCGAAGCCATGATCGACCCGGGCGACGAGTCCACGATCACCAAGGAGACGTTTGCCCAGTTTCTCGGATTCGTCATCCAGCAGGTGGTGGTGATCACAGCTGCTGAGGCGGAGTTCGGGATCGTCATATCCGAGGCCGACATCGACGCCGAAGCGGACGCGATCTTCCAGGAAGCCAACGTGGACGGCCTGAGTCGGGAGGAGTTTTTGGCCGACAGCGGGGTGACCGAGGAGCTTCTCCGCCGAGTCGCCCGCCAGCAGGTGCTGGACAACCGGGTCAGGGAGGCCTTCACCGAGAGCGCCGACGTACCGACCCAGGAACAGATCGATGAGGCGCTGGCCGAAGCCGAGTCGCTCTATTGCGCTTCGCACATTCTGGTGGCCACCGAGGACGAGGCCAACGACGTCCTCGATCGTCTGGACAGCGGGGAGGAGTTCGCCGATCTCGCCGCCGAGTTGTCTACCGACACCGGCAGTGGGTTGCAAGGAGGATCCCTTGGCTGCTCGGCAGCAGACGTGTATGTGACCGAGTTTGCCGAGGCCCTGGAAGCTGCAGAGGTTGGTGTGCCCACGCTGCCGGTCGAGAGTGAGTTCGGCTTCCACGTCATCCTTCTCGGTGAGGATGAGATTCCCACCGAGGAGCAGGTCATCGAACAATTGCAGAGCGTGGCCATCGGCACCGCAACCAACGACTGGTTCCTGCAGCAGGTCGAGAACGCCGAAATCACCGTGCCCGAGCGCTACGGCACCTGGCAGGCGAGCCCCGTTCCACAGGTAGTGCCTCCAACCGAGTGATAACCGTCATCGGACTCGGTCCCGGCGACTTCGACCGGATCCCGGAGACAATTCGTTCCATCATCCTCGATCCGGGGCGGACGGTGATCCTCCGCACCATCGACCATCCAGCCGCCGAGCAGCTCGCCGGCATGCGGGAGGTTGCCGCCTGTGACGATCTCTATGAGAGCTCGGAGACGTTCGAGGATGTCTACTCCGCCATCGCCGACCGGGTGTTGACTGCCGGTTCAGCAGGCCCGGTGGTCTACGCAGTGCCCGGAAGCCCCCTGGTCGGCGAGTTCGCGGTGAGACACCTGTTGTCCTCGGGCACCGACATCGAGTTGATCCCGGCCGAGTCGTTCATCGACGCAATCCTCGCCGAGACGGGTTACGACCCACTCGATCGTGGCTTGCAGATCCTCAACGGTCATCAACTGCCCGACCCCATGGTGCTGGACAAGCCGACCATCGTGGCTCACCTCGATCGACCCGAGATCATGGCCGAGGCAGCGGCTCAAATCGCCCGTGTGCTGCCCGGCGAGGCGATCGTCACCGTGTTTGCCGGGGTCGGCTCGGCCGAGGCGCTCAGGGCCGACTCATCCCCCGACCGAGTCGATTCGAGTCTGGCCGGATTCCGCACCTCGATCTACATCGACTCCGAGCCAGGCGGCTTGGTCGGAGCGGTGCGAACCATGAGAGTCCTCCGCGCGGAGTGCCCCTGGGATCGTGAGCAGACGCATCAGACTCTGGTCAAGTACCTGATCGAGGAGTCTTACGAGCTGATCGACGCGGTGAGCCGGCTCCCCGACGACGAGCCGGATTGGGTCCGATATGCCGAGGTCGAGGACGAGTTGGGAGACGTCCTGCTCTCGGTGTTGTTCCATGCTGCCATCGCCCGGGAGAACGGGGCGTTCGACATCGACGACGCGGCCGAGGTCATGAGACAGAAACTGGTTCGGCGTCACCCGCATGTGTTCGGTGACGTCGAGGCCGACTCGGCGAGCGACGTCAAGCGCAACTGGGACCAGATCAAGGATGACGAGAGGGGCCAGGCCAGGGAGTCGATGATGGACGGGGTGCCGAGAGACATGCCAGCCATTCACCGTGCCTCGAAGATCCAGAATCGGGCATCCAAGGTCGGCTTCGACTGGCCCGATGCTGCGGAGGTCCTGCCCAAGATCCGCGAGGAGCTCGACGAGATGGAAGCAGACCTCGACGATCCGGAGCGGGCCGAGTCCGAGCTCGGTGACGTGTTGTTCTCGGTTATCAACCTCGCCCGGCATCTGGGACTGGACGGCGAGGTGGCGCTGCGCCGGGCCATCGACCGGTTCGAGACCAGATTCCGGGCCATGGAGACGGCCGGCCCGATCGAGGGAATGACCCTCGGCCAGCTCAACCAGCGTTGGGAGCGGGCCAAGGACGAGGGCTAATCGCCTGGCTGGCCCGCCGCTGCTGGTAGTTTGGCGGTCCAGCCGTACCGGGGATTCGACCAGCAATGACTGATTCCAAGATCGAGCGCATCGTCGCTCGCCAGGTTCTCGACTCCAGAGGAAACCCCACAGTCGAGGCCGAGGTGTTCACCACCGAGAATGCTTTCGGACGAGCGATCGTGCCCTCCGGCGCTTCTACCGGCGCCCTAGAGGCGGTCGAGCTCCGAGACGGTGGCACCCAGTTCCAAGGCAAGGGCGTGACCCAGGCTCTGGCCAACATCAGGGACCAGATCGCACCTGCTCTGATTGGCGTAGACCCCACCCGTCAGGAGCACATCGACCAGGTGATGATCGACATCGACGGGACCCCCAACAAGGCCAACCTGGGCGCCAACGCCATCCTCGCCGTCTCTCTCGCCGTGGCGCGGGCGGCCTCGGCCACCGTGGGGCTGCCTCTCTACCGCTATCTGGGCGGCCCGGCGGCCCAGCTCTTGCCTGTGCCCTGCCTCAACGTCCTCAACGGAGGGGTCCATGCCGCCAACTCCGTGGACATCCAGGAGTTCATGATCGTGCCCGCCGGGCTTCCCTCCTTTTCCGAGGCGCTGCGTGCCGGGGTCGAGGTCTATCACTCGCTGAAGAAAGTGCTGGCCGGCCGGGGCCTGGCCACCAACGTCGGCGACGAGGGAGGGTTCGCCCCCGATCTTCCCAGCAACGAGTCGGCCCTGGAGTTGTTGGTCGAGGCAATCGACGCTTCCGGCTACAAGCTCGGTGATGAGGTCGCGCTGGCGCTCGATGTGGCAGCTTCCGAGATCCACCGGGACGGCCGTTACCACCTGGAGGGGAAAGAGCTGACCTCGGCCGAGCTCGTCGACTATCTCACCGATCTCATCGAGCGCTATCCACTGGTTTCGGTTGAGGACGGAATGGACGAGGCCGACTGGCCGGGGTGGATCGATCTGACCAGCCGCGTCGGCGATCGGGTCCAGCTTGTCGGGGACGATGTTTTCGTCACCAACGAGGAGATCCTGCGCCGGGGTATCTCCGAAGGTGCGGCCAACGCCATCTTGATCAAGGTGAATCAGATCGGCTCGGTATCCGAGACCCTGCACACGATGAGCACGGCGAGGGCCGCCTCATTCGGGATGATGATCAGCCACCGGTCGGGTGAGACCGAGGACAGCTTCATCTCTCATCTCGCGGTGGCAACCAACGCCGGTCAGATCAAGTCGGGTGCCCCCGCCCGTGGCGAGCGCACCGCCAAGTACAACCAGTTGCTGAGGATCGAGGAGTCGCTCGGCAACGAAGCTCGCTTCGCTGGTTGGGGAACGTTCCGGAGACCGGCATGACCCTGCTCCGACGTCCCGGCGTTGCCCTTGTCACCCTGCTCTTTCTCTTGCTCGGAGCGGCGTTCCTCACGCAGGTCGTCCCCTATCGCCAGATCATCGAGGCGCAGCGCCAAGTGTCCTCGGCGCAGACGCAACTCGCCTCCCTCGAAGCCGAGAACGAGTTGCTCCAGGCAGACGTGACCGCCCTGAACACCGATGAGGAGATCGAGAAGCTGGCCCGGGAGAAGCTGGGTTACGTGCAGCCAGGGGAGACTGCCTACGTGGTCCTCGACCCTCCGGCGAGCGCGACGACGATTCCACCGGTGATCGAGGCCCCGCTGGCTCCTGAAGGAACCTGGGTGGACCAGATATGGGACTTTCTCACCGGGGACGACCTGGATGATTCGGGGTGAGCAGCGCTGATGACCGGGAGGTCATCGAGACCCAGATCGGGCGCCCGCTGCGTGCCGAATCCTCACCCGTATCGAGATGTCACCTCGGTCTGCCCGTCGTGGCCCAGGTCCCCCCGCTCCTCGACGACGGCACTCCCTTTCCCACCCTCTACTGGCTGACCTGCCCCCTGGCCACGACCCGGATCGGGCGTCTCGAGGGTGCCGGCGGAGTGAGGAGAATGGAACGCAAGGCAGAAACCGACGACGAGTTCGGCCGTCGCCTGGCCGAGGCTCATGTCGCCTACGCGGCTGAGCGGGACGCACTGGTTCCCACCGACGCATCAATTGCCCCTTCCGGTGGTGTGGGAGGGACCACGCTCGGCGTCAAATGTCTCCATGCCCACTACGCCCACACCAGGGCCGGTGGTGCCAATCCGATCGGTGAGCTGGTCCAGGAGTGGATCGAGCCCCTCGATTGTGCCCAGCCCTGCGTCGTCGGTGGCGAGATCAACCCTGATTGGGTCAGCAATCCGTGAACGTGGGTGTCGTCGACATCGGGACCAACTCGACGCGGCTATTGATCACCGATGGGGTCGACGAGACCGGACGCTGGGTCGAGGTGACCGGGCTCGGTCGCGGAGTCGACCGGACCGGCTCCCTCTCCCCGGAAGGGATCGAAGACTCGCTCGCCGCTTTGGCCCGTTTCGGGAGGGAAATGGACGACGCCGCAGTCGAGCGACGCATGGCCATCGCCACCTCGGCCGCACGCGACGCGTCGGACCGTGAGGCGTTCTTCGACCTCGCCGAGTCGGCGTTGGGCGTCAGACCCACTTTGATCACCGGGGAGATCGAGGCCCGGCTCGCCTTCGTCGGGGCTACTGCCGCATCGGACCACGAGCCACGGGTTGTCGTGTCCGACATCGGTGGGGGAAGCACCGAGTTCGTCACCGCCGACACCGCGGTCTCGATCGATATCGGGTCGGTTCGCCTCACGGAGCGCTCGATCCCGTCCCGCCCGGCGCCCGCCGCCGAGCTGGACGCGGCTCGAGACCTCGTCGCAAGACTGTTCGAGACAGTCGATCTCGAGGCGAGGACCCTCATCGGGGTGGCAGGGACCTGGACCAGCCTGGCCGCGATCGCCCTGGAGCTGCCCGAGTACTCGCGAGACCTGGTTGACGGCTACCGGATGCAAAGAGACACGCTGACCGCGGTCATCGAGTCGCTGTCCGGCAAGAGCGTGGAGGAGACGGCGGCGATCCCGTCGTTGGACCCCAAGCGGGCCCCGGTCATCTTGGCCGGGTCGCTGGTGGCCGAGGGTGTGATGGATGTGCTGGGAGCCGAACGGGTGCTTGTCTCCGAGCACGACAGCCTCGATGGTGCCGCCATGGAGCTGCTGGCCCTACCCTGAGCGGCACCCGGCCCGGGTGGCGGAATGCAGACGCGAGGGGCTTAAACCCCCTTGAGCCGAATCGGCTCGTGTGGGTTCGAATCCCACCCCGGGCACGATTGTGATGTCGCGGGATAGCCGGCCTACTTCTTCCTCAGGCGGTCCGTACCCCACCGAGATCGTCGACCGTTTCGTTTCCGCCATCGCAGGAAGAGGTCGTGAGACCCGGGCCGGTGGGTGGGGGAGGGGAGAGGAACCGGACCCGGGCCCCACGATGCGCGAAGGAAGATCCAAAGTGTCTTGTCGGATCACCTTTTCCCATGGATCGACCCCCGTGTGCGAAGTGTAATCCGAGCAAAGCCCGCGGCTTGTTTCTCGTTGGGCGCTCGGGCCTTGGTCCGTCCGTCACCTCTATCGGGGGTGGCTAGCGTGATGACAGCGCATGGCCGATTACCCGTCTGAGTTCGAGCTGGATGTTGCCCTCCGAGATGGTGGTGGCGCCAGGATCCGGCCCATAAAGCCCGAGGACGGTCCGCTGCTGGTCGAGTTCTTCGAGACTTTGGGCCCGGAGTCCCGCTATTTCCGTTTCTTCCGGATCAAGGAGACCCTCGAGCCCAAAGAGGTGGCCTTCTTCACCAACGTCGATTACGTCGACCGGATGGCTCTGATCGCGATGCACGAGGGCAAGATGATCGCGGTGGCTCGTTACGACCGGGAGACACCCGGAGGTGACGCCGCCGAGGTGGCCTTTGCAGTCGCCGACGACCAACAGGGGCGGGGAATCGGGACCCAGCTTCTTCAGCTCTTGACGACCCACGCCCGGTCACACGGGATCGAGAAGTTCGAGGCTTTCGTCCTTCCCGAGAATCGTCAGATGATGCGGCTCTTCCGAAACTCCGGATACGAGCTGACCAGGACGATCGAGGACGGGGTGTTCACCGTCGACTTCCCGGTCGCAGAAAGCGAGGGCTTGCTCCAGGCCGAGTGGGAGCGGGAGAAGCGGGCCATAGCCGCGTCGCTGCTTCCCCTCTTCTTTCCCCGCTCGGTGGCGGTGATCGGGGCCTCGACCGACCCGACGGCGATAGGCGGCCGGCTCTTCCACAACATCATCTCCGAGGGTTTTACCGGCCCGCTGTACCCGGTCAACCCGAAGGCCAAGGTCATCGGCTCGGTCCGGGCATATCCCACGATCGGTGAGGTGCCCGACGAGGTCGACCTCGCCTACATCGTGGTTCCCCAGCCGTTGGTTGTCGAAGTCGCCCGGCAGTGTGCCGCGGCCGGAGTGCGGGGCATCGTGGTGATCTCGGCCGGCTTCTCCGAGATCGGGGAAGAGGGGGCGAAGCTGGAGGCCGAGTTGCTCGAGATCGTGCGCGACTCGGGGATGCGCATGGTCGGGCCCAACTGCATGGGTCTGCTCAACACCGCACCCTCGGTCCAGCTCAACGGAACCTTCGCACCGGTCTACCCGCCTGCCGGAAATGTTGCCATGTCCAGCCAGTCCGGCGCCCTCGGCATCGCCATCCTCGACTACGCCAACCGCAACAACATCGGCATCTCCCAGTTCGTTTCGGTTGGCAACAAGGCAGATGTCAGTGGCAACGACCTGATCCTGGCCTGGGAGGACGATCCAGCCACAGACGTCATCACCCTCTACCTGGAATCGTTCGGCAACCCGATCAAGTTCTCCCGCCTCGCCCGGCGAGTGGGTCGCAGCAAACCGATCATCGCGGTGAAGTCCGGACGCTCCGAAGCAGGGAGTCGGGCCGCCTCGTCGCACACCGGGGCCCTCGCTTCGTCCGACGTCGCAGTTCAGGCCCTCTTCAGACAGTCTGGTGTGATCCGGGTCGACACCATCGACCAACTCTTCGACGCAGCCAGTCTTCTAGCCAATCAGCCGATCCCGATCGGGGAGCGGGTGGGGGTGATCACCAACGCGGGTGGCCCCGGAATCCTGGCTGCCGACGCCCTCGAGGCCAACGGTCTCGTGCTGCCCGAGCTGTCTGCAGAGCTGAGGGAGCAGATCGGCAGTGTCCTCCCGGCCGAGGCGTCCACCCGAAACCCCGTGGACCTAATCGCCTCTGGAGGGCCGACTCAGTACGAACATGTCACTTCTCTCCTGCTCGGGTCGGGCGAGGTCGATGCGGTGATGGTGATCTACATCCCGGTCTTTGCCGGGGGCGCCAAGAAAGTTGCCGAAGCCTTGCATCGCTCGCAACTCGCCTACGACGGCGACGTGGCCCTGCTTTCGGTCTTCATGCAGACCGGGGAGGAGGCCGCCGAGTACTTGGCCGGGAAAGACGGGGCACGTGCCATACCGACCTACATGTTCCCGGAGTCGGCGGCGCTTGCCCTCACCCGGGCGGTCCGCCACGGGCAGTGGCGTCACCGCGACCCTGGCTCCGAGGTCCCACTTGACCACGCTGTCGAAGATCGACTCCGGGCGCTGGTGGGTGAAGTCCTGGAAACCATGCCGCCCGAAGGCGGATGGCTCGAACCTGACCTGGTGGCAACGATTCTCGAGACCGTCGGGCTGCGGGTGCCCCAATCGGCCGTCGTGACGTCCGCCAAGGAAGCCGTCGCGGTGGCGGGGAAAATGGGAGGGCCGGTGGTCGTCAAAGTGATCTCCCAGTCGGCATTGCACAAATCCGACGTGGGTGGAGTGGTGCTCGACGTCGAAGGGGAGAGCAGGGTCAAGGAGGCGTATAAGCAGGTGATGCAAGCCGTCGACGACGCCGACGGAGTCCTGCTCCAGCAATTCGTCTCGGGCGGGCACGAGGTGCTGATCGGCATGACCCAGGACCCCAACTTCGGCCCCCTGGTTGGCTTCGGGTTGGGTGGCATCTATGTCGAGTTGCTCCAGGACGTGGCCTTCCGCATCCATCCGCTCACCGATGTCGATGCCTCCGAGATGATCAAGGAGATCAAGGGCTCCCGGCTCCTCGACGGCTACCGCAATCAACCCAAAGGCGATGTCGTCGCCCTCCAGGACGCCTTGCTCAAGGTGTCCGGCCTCATCGACGCACTTCCCGAGTTGGTCGAGATGGACATGAATCCGGTGAAGGTTCTGGAGCCCGGTGACGGAGTGGTGGTGGTCGACGCACGAATGAAGATCAGGGCGGTGGAGGCGAGGAAACATCCCCGGATGCGGGACCTGCCCGGCGTGACCTCGTAAGCGAGCGCCGGGTTGTCCCCCTGCGGAGCGGGGGGACCGTCCGACCGAAGGTCGGGCGAGGGGGGTGGGGCCCGGCCGAAGGGTGAACCCCCCTCGACCTCGCTTTGCTAGGTCGGTCGCGTTCTGCTGTCCCCCTGCGGAGCGGTGTCGCATTTCGCGATGGGTGCGACGTGTGACGGTCATCAGCGGTGCATCCTTTGGATTCGCGAGCCGAAGGAGCACCGCTGATGAAGGTCCATGAT
>Ga0326597_10008419_pt1 | contig 13908 bp, 12 predicted proteins | sample RVTome_12_FD_203789 | JGI IMG/M metagenome (GOLD analysis project Ga0326597, IMG submission 203789) | Soil microbial communities from uranium-contaminated site in the Upper Colorado River Basin, Wyoming, United States - RVT100D185 | ecosystem: Environmental > Terrestrial > Soil > Contaminated >... | reverse complement strand
AAACCTACGCCGATCTGCTCGATGCCAAGTGGAAAGGCAAGATGATGATGGAAGGGACCAAGGCGGAATGGTTCGCCGGTCTGTTGCAAATCATGGGACAGGAGCGCGGATTGAAGTACATGCGCGACCTCGCCAGGCAGCAGCCGAGCCCGCGCGAGGGACATGAACTCTTAGCTCAACTCGTCGCCGCCGGTGAAGGGGCCATGGACATCAATATTCCCGCCTCCTCCGCAGAACGGATGAAAGAAAGAGGCGCGCCCATCGATTGGATAGCTCTGGGTCCGGTCCCTGCCGTCATGGTCGGCATCGGATTATCGGCGCGAACGGCGCATCCCAACGCGGCTAAATTGTACCTGGACTTCGTACTCTCCCGCGAGGGGCAGAAACTGGCGCAAACCCCGGGACGATTCGTCGCCCGCGCAGACCTTGCGGCGGAAGCGTCGAGCGCGACAAGAGAGATCAAAATGGTGCCGGTCAACCCGGCCCTGGCGGAAAAGTTAGACGAGTACGCCAAACAACTACGATCGATTTTCGGCAACTAAGATGTCCTGCTTGTATTGGTCCTATTCTAGTCCAAGGAGAAAATCATGCGCATCATGTTTTTAAACCATTCGTTTCACCGTCATTCGCCCGAGCTGGAAGCTCATATCATCGAGCTGCTCAAGAGCTACGCCTCGCCTGATACCACCTTCGAGCTCGCCTATCCCGAAGATCTCGGCGGCGGCGAGGTGCTGAGTCTGCTGGAACGGCGCAAGGCGCTGTCGGGACTACATCATATATTGGAAACACCGGCGCTGGTTAAAAAAGCCATCGAAGCCGAGCACCTGGGCTTCGACGCGGTGATTCAGAGTAACACCTTCGATCCCGGGGTCGAAGCCAGCCGGCTAGCCGTGCGCATGCCCGTTATCGGCCTGCTGCGCGCCTCACTCCATTTCGCGGCATCGATCTGCGACCGCTTCGGCCTCATCGTGCCGCTGGAAACGCATATGCCGCACACGATGCGCTTGGCGCAATCCTACGGAATGGCGCCATTTGTCTGCGGCATCAGAACCGTTGGCCTGTATGATACCGGCGATCTGTCGGGCTACCATGATGTCGTCATCGAACGCACACTGGCGGTCGGCAAGGAGCTAGTCCAGCAAGGCGCCCAGGCGATTATTCCTCTGGGCGGGAAGATCTACCCCTACGTCGTCACGCCGCAAGAGCTGGAACCCCATCTCGGCGTGCCCATTATCAACACCAAAGCCGTCGGCGTGAGCTACGCCGAATTAATGGTGCGCTCAAGGATCAGTCACAGCGCGAAGGCCTATCCCTGCCCCACGGGGTTAAATGCAGAGTTGGTGTCGCAGCGCTCAAAGTAGGGTTCAGTGGAGTCCCCTCACGGGCAAGCCCGTGGCAGTCTCCGGTACGCCCGTGGGGCGAAATCCTGAGCACGAGCCCGCTGCCAAGGCCGGGGCCTCGCTTCGAAGGGTCGCTGCTGTGAAGTGGGCGCGAACTGATTCGAACCAGAGGACATGACCATGATCATCGACGCCGACGGCCATTTTTTCGAGACCGAAGAGATCTTTGAAAAATACATGGAACCGCCGCTCAGAAATTATCGCCCGCGCCTTTTGGCGGACGACCAGGGACATAATTCTTGGGTAGTCGACGGCCAAACCCCCTACAAAAGGCCATCGATCAAAGGCGCCGGCGCGCCCGGCACTGCCGCCCCTCCGGGCAAGGCGATCCAGTCGGCGCGCCGTGCTTCCGTGGGCAGCCAGACGTTGACGAATCTTCAAGAACGGCTCGACGATCTCGACAAAGAGCAAATTGACCTCCAGTTCATCTACCCAAGCTTTCTCCTGCACGTTAACGCTTGGCCAGATGGAATTTTGGCTAACGGAGTCTGCCGCGCCTATAACATGTGGCTCGCCGAGGTCTGCAAAAAGGCACCGGACCGCCTCCAAGGAGTCGGCGTGGTTTCCCTACAAGATCCCGAAGGGGCGGCCAAGGAGCTGACGCGGATCAAAGAACTGGGAATGAAATCTGTCATGATCAACGGCACCGCCGGGTCGAAACGGCTGGATCACCCCGACCATGATCCGTTTTTCGCCGAGGCGCACCGCTTGAAGCTGCCGATCGCGGTCCATTTTAGTCTGCAATTTCCCGTCGTCGATCAGATGTTCGAGCACCATTTTCCGAACCGGGTGCTGGCAGGCATCTTTCCGATCATGGCCGGCCTCACTAGCCTGGATTTCCACGGAGCGCAATTCCCCTAAGAATGAGCGGGATCGGCCTCCGGTTGGCCGTCTCCCCGACGCGGTTGAAGCCTGGGCCGAGTGCGGTGTCGGCAGCCGCCGTTCCCTCGTAGTTCGGGTCGGCGAGCGCCCGATCCTCCGGCTTTCGCTGCCGACCCAAGCCCGAACTGATTCCAACCGAGTCCTGAGTTAGTATGGTGCTCTGATCGCATAGTCTGGACATCCATCATTCGCAACGCGTAGCTCGTTGCCTTGCCTGATCGCTCGCGGGGCGTGCAGGCGGAACCCGGTAGCGTCATAGGGAAATCCAGCGGGATAGCGGTAGCAGATGTTCGGACCTGTACATTGGGCTTGACGATTAGTATTATTGAGAATACTGTCATGATATGCCTATCGGAGCACCAAAGAGCCTAAGCACATGCAAGCGCTTCTTCCTTGAGCCCCGCTCCCCAAAGCAGCGGCAGTACGAGGCCCTCCGGGCCTACTTCGCTGAAGAACTCCCGTCAGCAAAGGCCGCCCGCGCTTTTGGTGGAACGGCTCAACCCTTCAAATGCTCGCCTGACGTGCCACTCCGATTTGCCGCTCGATGCCGCAAATCCTTAGGGGAATTCCCTTCCGTGGAAATCCAGGCTAGTGTGCTTTGTTCGGGATTGTTGGATTGCTATAAGAACCTGACCTTCGCCTTTCTCGAAGGCGGCATCAGCTGGGTTCCGGCACATGTGGAACGGATGGATGATCATTTCGCAAATCCGCGTTATGGCGCAAAGGATCTGATAAGCCATCCGCCCAGCGATTATTTAAAGTCAGGCCGAATCTTTTTTGGCTGTGAGGGGAACGAATCTTTCCTCGGTCGCGTCGTGGAGGAAATCGGCGAGGACCTTTTCATGTTCTCGTCCGACTATCCGCACGCGGACCGGACGGAAGGAACGGCTAAATGCCTGAAAGAGCGCGACGATATCTCTGCAACCGTTCGAGCAAAACTGCTGGAAGATAACGCTCGAAGTTTCTACGGATTTTGATCTGGCATTTTTGCTCTTTTTCCTTGAAGAGAGGAAAACCTAACTCAAAATCAGATTCTAAATTTGCGTGCTCTTATCCAGTTTCATGGTCATTTGAAGCAATTTTGAGCTTCTACGTCTAACGGAACGAAAGGAGGTGATATTGTGAAAAACATGCTCAAGGTTTTAGTTATCGCATTAACTGCCCTGGCTTTTAGCGGTGCGAGCTTTGCAGCCGATACGGCAACGAAGACAACCACGAAGTCCGAAAAGCCGAAGGCGATGAGCGCCACGGGTGCGGTTACGGCGATGGATGCCAAGGCGGGTACGCTGACCGTCAAGACAAAAGATAAGGACCTCGACTTGACCGCTAGTTCCAAAGCGAAAAAGGCTCTGGAGAAGGTCAAGGTAGGTGACATGGTTAAGGTTTCCTACACCGAGAAGAATGGAAAGATGAACGCCAGCTCCCTATCTGTTGTTAAGGCCCCATCCCCAGCCGCGGCTAAGCCGGCAGGTGACGTGATGGAAAAAAAGCCTGCAACGAAGTAACCAACATTCGTGACACTTTGAAAGAGGGATAGTAGCACACGCTGCTATCCCTCTTTTTTGGCTTATTCTGCATCCCTCAATAGCTAGATCAGTTTTCTTTGCCCAAAGGATGCGAAGCCTTGACAAATTTCATTTCCCGTTGTAGTTTTTGTCCCGATCCGTTCGCGGCTCCAGGTGACAGGGAAGTCCGGTGCAACCCCGGGGCGGTCCCGCCACTGTGATGGCTACGAAAGCCGTAATCAAGCCACTGTCAGCCTCAGGCTGACGGGAAGGCGCGGCGAGTAGAATAAAGCCTAAGCCAGGAAACCTGCCTGGAGCCTATTCAACCAGCCTCTCCGGAAGAGAGAGAAAGGTGCCCTTGTCTTTTTTTGCCACTTCCCCCGAGGCCATGGATTCGAACTCATGAAGCTGGCCTCATTCATCGTCCTATCTGCTGCGTTGCACGGCGTGGCGCTCGTTTTCCCTATTTCCTTTTACTCTCTGGACGGGGAACCATTTACGCCGGTGATACTCGTCACTCTGGAAGAAGCCGGCGACGCACCAGGTAAAGGCGGCGTAGTCGGAAACGAAGTCCGTGGCTCTATGCCGCGAGCCCAAACAGCACAAATTACCTCAGACCAACAAATCGTTGAGCTTGCCAAAATTCACACGCCCAGCGCCGCTATCCCGACCGCGGCAATTTCCGTGACCGTTAGCGAGGGGCTGAGCGCCGTTAGATCTGCCGATTCCTTTTCCTTCGGAGCCGCCGCGCTGGCGCCCGGTGCTGGGGGCGGAAGCGGAAACGGCGCCGGGGGAACGGGTGATTCGGAAACAGGGGCGGGCATGGGAAGCGGGAGCGGTATCGCGAAGGGTGCCGGCCAGTACACGCGGGCGCGCACCAGTGATGCGCCGAAGCCGAAATATCCGGATACGGCGCGCCGCGATGGCAAGGAGGGGCGCGTCCTGCTGCGCGTCCTGGTGAATGAGGAAGGGCGAACCGCGTCCGTCCAAGTGAATCGCAGTTCCGGCGCCGAAGCCTTGGATCAGGCGGCAGTGGCAGCGATCAAGCGTTGGCGCTTTTCTCCGGCCCGCTACGGCGAAAAACCGGTTGAGAGCTGGGTGCGCATCCCCATCGATTTTCGGCTCAACGACACACAAGATTAGAGACGAGATTTGAGGAGGCACAAAGAAGCATAATCAACGGCTGCAGACGGATGTAAGGGAAAGGGGTGACTCACCCACCCGCCATATCCCCACCAATTTTCGATTTTAGATTTTGGATTTTAGATTCGAATCCAAAATCGCCAATCAAAAATCCAAAATTGGGATGGCGGAAAGGCGGGGGGGCGTGAATTCCCCTGCTGCCCCGCAACTGTAAGGGCCACGAAAGCCGCAATTAAGCCACTGTTCTGAGCCCGGTCGAAGGATGGGAAGGCGCGGCGAGTAGGAGACATCGTGATCGTGGTTCGTGATCGTGTTCGTTGAAGGAATTTACGAGCACGAGAAACGAGCACGAACACGCATCCAAGCCCAAGCCAGGAGACCTATCCGTTCTGCCCCAACGTTCCCCCTTCGCGGGAAAAGGAGGATCTCATGAAAGTTTGTTTATTTCTTCTGTGGTTATTTCTGTTTTGCTTCTCCGAACCGGCTGGCGCACAATCGCTAGAACCTACTCTCCCTCCGGTTTTTGTGACGTCAACGCGCACCGCAACCCCCCTTGAACAAGTCACAACGTCGGCATCGGTAATCATCGCCAAGGATATTCAAAACCAACAGGCGGAGACCGTTCTGGAAGTATTGCGCAATGTGCCTGGATTGGACGTGGTCCAGTCGGGTTCGCGCGGCACCGGTACATCCGTATTTATTCGGGGTTCTGAGTCGGATCACGTTTTGGTTCTGATCGACGGCGTCGAAGTTAACAGCACAACCCTCGGCGCTTTCAACTTTGCCCACCTGACGACCGACAATGTCGAGAGGATCGAGGTTCTGCGCGGCGCCGGTGGAACGCTCTATGGGTCACAAGCGATCGGCGGCGTCATCAATATCATCACGAAGAAAGGCCAAGGACCGCTGGAAGCGGGCTTATCCCTTGAAGGCGGTAACGGTTCGACGCATCGCCAACTCCTCACGCTGAGAGGTGGGCTGGGGAAACTCGGCTATTCATTCAGCGCGGCGCGGATGGAGAGCCAAGGCTTTCACAGCGTCAACGACGACCACCGGAATATCGCCTCATCCGCGCGTCTGGATTATCAAGTGACAGAAGACGGCAATCTCAGGGGTATTTTTCACTTCGTCAAAACCGATCTCGGACTTTTCAATAACAACAACTTCGCCTCGCAGCCCGATCCCAACGCGCGCGAGGCCAGCACCCAATATTTGGGTAAATTGGAGTGGGAGCAGAAAATCCTCAAAAACTGGGACTATCGAATCTCGGGATCGATGTTTAAGGAACACATCAAAGACAGCGACGATGTCGATGGCTGTGTATTTTTTGGCTTCCCGTGCGATTCGCGAACTCGGGATCGCTTTCGTCCGCAAATTCATACCGGCGAATTCCAGACGAACTATCGCGTCGAAGACTGGAGCACCACGACTTTCGGAGTCGAATATAAGCGTAGAGCGGCGAATACCAGCGGCGGCATCGATAAAGCCATCGGCAACCTGGGTTATTATCTGCAGGAGCAACTCCAGTTTTTCGACCGCCGCTTGATCATGATTCCCGGCATTCGTCTGGACGATAACCAGAGCTTCGGTACCGCCTGGACGCCTTCTTTCTCCGCGGCGTATCTTTTCCGGGAATCGGGAACAAAGTTGAAGGGCAGCTACGCCAAGGGCTTCAAGGCGCCTACCTTGAATGAATTGTTCTTTCCTCCCGGCTTCGGCTGTCCGGCATTCGGCAATCCGAATCTCAAGCCGGAGCGAAGTTGGGAATTGAATGCGGGAGTCGAACAGAACCTTTTGAGCGATCGTCTAAAGCTGGGGCTGACCTACTTTCACCGCGAAGTGGAAGATTTGATCGAGGGCCGGCCTATTCCCGGCGACCCTTTCGGTTGCTTTCGCGCCGAAAACGTCGGCACCGCTCGTTTCGACGGCGTGGAGTGGAGTTTAGGCATAAAGCTCCTGCCGTCACTAACCGCGAATGCCCAGTACACTTACCTCGACTGGGACACTGCCGATGGCAAACTCCGGCGCCGCCCAAGACATCGAGGCAATGTGAACCTGAACTATCTCTATGACAACTTGAATCTCAACTTGAGCGCTAATTTCGTCGGCAGGCGAGATGATTTCAGAACTGCCTCTCCTTTTGGCGACACGACCAAACCGGGCTTCGTGAAATTTGATCTTGCCTCTTATTATTCCCTGCCCTGGCAGATGCCGGGAGTAAAGAACGTAACGCTGTTCGGCAAGATCGAAAATCTCCTCAATAAGAAGTATGAAGAAGTGGATGGCTTTCGCGCCCGGCCGTTGAATTTTTTGCTGGGCGTGCGTACGAGTTTCGGCGGCTAGTAAATTCGACTTTGGGAAAAAGTCGGTGCGGGAACGGCGCGGCGGATGATTCACCGAAATTATCGAGAAGAGTTCAGGTGCCGGGCATAGTCGAAATGCTCTAGTGGAAGATGATCGAAGTTACCGTAACGATTGATTTCGGCCCCGCGAACCGCCAGCCGGTAGAAGCGAAACTCAGCCTTGCCGAGAGGAACACTGTGTTCGATGCTCTGAGGATCGCCGTTCCCGTGGTCACTTCGCATAAGTTCGGCATGGATCATTTTGTCGAGGAGGTCGACGGCATCAGAAACGATTTTGCCAGCGACCGCGGCTGGCACTTCGAGGTCAACGGTTATCGTTCCAACGTTCCCGCGGAACGATATCTGGTAAAGAACGGCGACTGGATTAAATGGCTTTACCTCGCGTAGCCGAAATGGAATCAACCGGTCGAAAACGCGCATTGATGATTCTGGGAACCGCTTCGCATGTGGGAAAATCGATTCTCACGGCGGGGCTGGGACGTCTGTTCGCCGACGACGGCTATCGCGTCGCGCCTTTCAAGGCGCAAAATATGTCGCTCAATTCCGCGGCTACGCCGGACGGCGGCGAGATCGGCCGGGCCCAGGCGCTGCAAGCCGAAGCCTGCCGCGTCATCCCCAGCGTGGAGATGAATCCGGTTCTGCTCAAGCCAGCCACCGACACCGGCGCACAGGTGATCTTGTTGGGGAAGATTTGGGGACAAGTGATGGCGGCGGATTATCATACGCGCCGCGTCGAGCAGCTTTTTCCACAGGTGCTCGGCGCATATAGGCGCCTGGCCGCGAGCCATGACCTCATGGTGCTCGAGGGTGCGGGCTCGCCGGCGGAGATCAACCTCCGGGAACACGACATCGTCAACATGCGTATGGCTCACGCCGCCGATGCCGCCTGCCTGCTGGTCGGCGACATAGACCGCGGCGGCGTTTTTGCCTCGTTGTTGGGCACACTCGAATTACTCGACCCGGAAGATCGCGCCCTCATTCGCGGCTTCGTCATCAATAAATTTCGCGGCGACGAATCGCTGCTGCGGCCCGGCGTCGAGATGATCGAACGTCGCGTTGGTTTGCCATGCGTTGGCGTCGTGCCCTTTCTCCGCGATCTCGGCCTCGACGAGGAGGATGGCGTCGCGTTGGAAGACCGCCCCTCAGCGGCGCGCCGCTGGAGAAATCTGGAATCAGGATCGGCGCGAGCGCTACGCATCGGCGTCATCGCTCTGCCGCACATGGCGAATTTCACCGACTTCGACGCCTTGGCGCTTGAGCCGTCGATCTCTCTCGCGTTCCTCGAACGGCCCGAAGAAATGGCCGCGGTTGATCTACTCATCTTACCCGGCACCAAGCAGACACTTGACGATCTACGCTGGCTTGAGCAGCGCGGTTTTGCCCAAGAGCTTCGGCGGCTCGCTGAAATCGGCGTCCCGATCGCCGGCGTCTGCGGCGGCTTCCAGATGCTTGGTCTATCCATCGAAGATCCCCAAAGTATCGAGAATCAAGGCGAACCCTCTAGCCGAACGGCGCTCGGTCTTCTGCCGGTGCGCACCGTGCTCCGCACAGAGAAGACTGTGCGGCGCGTTCAAGGCTCATTGCGACGCAATTTGTTCCGCAACAATTCTTCTTCGCCGCAAGTTACGTTCGAAGGCTACGAGATCCACGTTGGTGAAACACTTTATGAAACTGGAGCGCATCCTCTCGCCGATATTGAGCGCGAGGGAGCGATGGAATCCGTCTCCGACGGTGCCGTGAGTGAATCAGGTCGCGTCTTCGGCACCTACGTGCACGGCCTTTTCGACAACGACGATTTTCGTCATGGGTTTATTCAAACCGCCCGAGCTGCCGGCGATCTCGCTCCTGCGGAAAAACTTGCTCGCGTCGGCGCCGAACGCGAGGCGCGCATCGATCGCCTCGCGGACCATCTCAGAAAATCATTAGATCTGAATCTGCTCAAGAGTTGGCTCGCCGGTCCGTCCGGTCGAGGAGTGGAAAAGCGCCGAGGTTGAAGCCGATTATGCGATCTATGAATGGACCGTTTGCCGTTCGCGCCGATCAAGATGCGTTGATCGTGAGTTTTCCCGCGCCGGTGCGCGCCTTGAGCTGGGCTGTTCTCAACGGCGGCTTTTGTTACGCCGATCACGTCGTCAATCACCAAGTCGGCGGCGGCGATCGGTTGTTCTGCGCCCGACCGGAGCGATGGCTCGAGCATGCAACGGTAAGATTGGGACTTCAAGGGAAAGTTGTCGCTATGGCGACTGCCGTAGAGATGAAAAATTCAGTTCAAGTTTCACTCTCGGGCGGCAACGCCGAAGTGACCTGCTTTGCGACGGTGGGCTGCGGCAACGCTCTTTCAGTGGGAGACCCGTCGTCTGCCACGATGGAGAAACCCGCGCCGTCGCCGCTCCACACCATCAATATAATACTCGCGGTTCAGCCGGGACTCACGGACGAAGCCACGGTGGAAGCGATCCAGATCGTTACAGAGGGCCGCGTGCGCGCGCTTTATGAAGCGGGGATTCGAAGCTCGATATCGAATCTCGCCGCCACCGGCACGGGCACCGATTGCATTGCCATAGTTTGTCTCGACAACGGACACACACCCTATTGCGGTAAGCACACTCATGTCGGTGAACTGATTGGACGAGCGGCATACACCGCTGTAAAAAACGGACTGGCGCAAGCATCGACCAAAAACGGCGCGGCGCCGGGAGGCAAATCTAATGATTGATAAAAGTCGATCCGCGCAAGCGGCGTTTACGGCGTCTGAGCGCGACGCGGTTTACAAGGCGATCTTCTCGCGGCGCGACGTCCGGCGCTTTCTTTCCGCATCGATTGCGGCGGAAGCGGTCGAGCGCATTCTGCTGGCGGCGCATCATGCGCCCTCCGTGGGCTTCATGCAGCCGTGGAATTTTATCGTGATCCGCGACCCGCACACAAAAACCGCCATCAAGCAGGCTTTTCTCTCGGCGCGCGCTCAGGAAGCCGAGCGGTTTTCCGATGACCGGAAAAAACTTTATCTCAGCCTAAAACTCGAAGGGATCGAAGAAGCGCCGCTGAATATCTGTGTGACCTGCGACTCGACGCGCCACGGTCCCGCTGTTCTCGGGCGGACTCTCATGCCTCAGACGGACGTCTATTCCACTTGCTGCGCCATTCAGAATCTCTGGCTCGCCGCCAGAGCGGAGGGTTTGGGTGTCGGATGGGTGAGCATTCTCTCGGAACAACGCTTGAAAGAAATCTTGCGCATTCCCGTTCACATCGCCGTGGTCGCCTATCTGTGCGTGGGCTATCCGCAACGCTTCGAAGCCAAACCAGAGCTCGAAACCGTCGGTTGGCTCGACCGCCTGCCGCTCCGCGATGTGGTTTTCGACGAAACCTGGGCCGGCATCGTCGCTGCGGACTAAAGATATCGATGGACTGGCAATCTCTCCTAAACTCCTCGGCGGCGCTCTTGATCGGCGCCTTCCTTTTGGATCTCGCCGTCGGCGATCCGCGCTGGCTGCCTCATCCGGTGGTCTTGATGGGCAAAGTTATCTCGCATGGCGAACGGTTGTTGCGAAGCGGCAACGCCCGCCGCGACTCTCTCGCCGGCATGACGCTATCACTCTTTTTAGTTACGCTATCGGCAGCGGTAGCGTTGGGGCTAGTTGCTCTGTTTAACTTACTGCCTCTATGGCTTTCATTCAGCGCCACCGCGGCCTTGGCCTCGACCACTCTGGCGACCCGCGGATTGCTCGACGCCGTAAAGCTCATCGAATCGCCGCTCCGCGCCGGTAACCTTATTGTTGCCCGAGAAAAACTTGCTCGCATCGTCGGCCGCGAGACAACCGATTTAAACCAAGACAAAGTCCTGCGCGCCAGCCTGGAATCTTTATCTGAGAGCACATGCGACGGCCTCGTGGCGCCGCTCTTTTATCTCTTCCTCGGTGGCGTCCCGCTGGCCATGGCTTACAAAGCAGTGAGCACACTGGACTCCATGATCGGCTACCGCACCGAGCAGTATTTTTATTTTGGCAAGTTCGCCGCGCGCCTGGACGATGCGTTTAATTTTATTCCGGCGCGCTTGACCGCAATCTTTATCGTCATCGCCACGCTGGCGGTGCGTCTGAATCCAGCGCGCGCCTTGCGCGTGGCATGGCGCGATCATGCGAATCATTTGAGCCCCAATGCGGGCTATCCCGAGGCGGCGCTGGCGGGCGCCTTCGGCATCCGTCTCGGCGGCCCGAGCGTTTACTTCGGCAAGGAAATCTGTAAGCCCTACATGGGCGACGACTTGCAGCCGGTCAGAATCGAAATGTTGAAGGAGGGACGTGTCTTATGTCTGGTCACGGCGATTCTCTCGCTCGCGACTTTCGCGCTGCTGTCGACGCCGCGCGGCTAGAGCCGCGCCTCGACAGAATACATGGCGGCGATATCGACGCCTGGGCGCGTAGCACCGGCATCGAAGCAGGCGAGATGCTCGATTTCAGCGCCAGCATCAACCCCCTGGGACCGCCGCCTTCAGCGCACAAAGCTTTTGTAAAAAGCTATGGCGAAATCTCGCGCTATCCCGATCCCTACGGAGATAAACTCAAGAAAGCCTTGGCTGAGCGCCATGGGATGAGCCCCGCGGAAGTGCTGGTCGGCAACGGTTCGACCCAACTTATTTATCTATTGTGTGCCGCCCTGCGGCCGCGCAGAGCATTGGTCGTTGGCCCGGCATTTTCCGAATACGCTAATGCCCTGGTGCTCGCGGGCGCAAACGTGCGCCAGATGAGTTTTGCCGGCGCCGACGGCTTTCAGTTCTCGACGCAGCGGCTGATGGCGGCATGGGACAAAGATTGCGACATCGTCTTCCTCGCTACGCCCAACAGCGTGACCGGCCAGTTGATTCCAAAAACAGAAATAGAAAGCATCGCTCGTGTCGCTTTGACAAGAAAGAGTATTGTCGTCATCGACGAAGCTTTCATCGACTTTGTCGAGAAAGAATCCGTGAAGACGCTCGTGCGCCAAAATCCCTATCTGATCGTGTTGCGCTCACTGACCAAGTATTACGCCATGCCGGGGCTTCGGCTCGGCTATCTTCTCGGTGAAGCCCGCCGCGTCGCACAGCTCGCGAGTTATCAGGAGCCCTGGTCCGTCAACACCCCCGCCTTGAGCGTGGCGCTCGCCTGTCTCAAAGACGCGGGCTTCACGATGAAAACGGAGCGCTGGCTGGAAAAGGAACGAAGGTTTCTCTCGCGGAACCTGACGGCGCTCGCTGGATTTCGTCCATTCCCATCTCAAATTAATTTTCTGCTGGTCAAAATTGACAGAAACGGTATCGACGCGTTGCAACTGCGTTCTTTCTTGTCGAGAAAGAAGATACTCATCCGCGCTTGTGACTCTTTCGCAGGGCTCGGCGCCGATTATTTCCGCATCGCCGTGAAACGGCGAAAAGACAACCTCCGGCTGCTCGCCGCGCTCAGGGAATGGACGGCGTCATCGATCGGATAGTGCCGTGACCAAGCAAATCATTTTAGTTACCGGCGGCGCGCGCTCGGGAAAGAGCAAATACGCCGAACTGCGCGCTGAAGAGCTAGGCGGCCGCCAGCTTTACATCGCCACCGCCGAAGCCAAAGACGAAGAAATGGCACAACGCATCGCCGCACACAAAAGGCGGCGCGGCAGCGATTGGGCCACCATCGAGGAGCCGCTGGACTTGTCCGCGGCGTTACTGGCGCGGCGAGACCGAACCGACTGCGCTCTGGTGGATTGTTTGACTATTTGGCTGAGCAATCTCCTGCTGCACCGTGATGCAGAATTTGCCGGCGAGAAAGTCGAACAATTAGTGGAAACACTGCCGCGCTTGGATTTTCACGTCGTATTGGTCACCAACGAAGTCGGCTGGGGCATCGTGCCGGACAATGCTCTGGCGCGGCAATTTCGCGACCTCGCCGGTTGGGCCAATCAGCGGATCGCCGCGGCAGCCGACGAAGTCGTTCTTACCGTTGCGGGAATCCCCATGATCGTGAAAAAGGCAACGCCATGTCCCTAGACGAGATGCTCAAGCAAATTCGCCCGCTGGATCGTTCCAGCGAAAGCGCCGCGCAGCAGCGCCTCGACTCTTTGACCAAGCCGCAGGGAAGTTTGGGCCAACTGGAAGAGTTGGCGCGGCGCATCGCCGTGATCCAAGGAAAAGTCCCGCCCCGGCTCGGGCGAAAACTCTTGTTCGTCTTCGCGGCGGACCACGGCATCACCGAGGAAGGCGTCAGCGCATACCCGAGAGAGGTCACGGCGCAGATGACTTACAACTTTCTTAACGGCGGCGCCGCGATCAACGTTTTAGCGCGCCATCATGGCGTCGACACCGAAGTCATCGATGTCGGCGTCGATTATGAATTCGCCGCACCGGGCGGCTTGCGCAACTGCAAGATACGGCGCGGGACGGCGAATTTCGCTCGCGGACCGGCGATGACACGGGATGAGGCTGTGCGCTCCGTGGAGCTCGGTATTGAGCTCGCTCGAGAAGCGGCCGCGGAAAACATTTTTCTTCTCGGCGCCGGCGAGATGGGGATCGGCAACAGCAGCAGCGCCGCCGCTATTCTCTGCGCTTTGACGGGCGCGGCGCCCGCCGATGTTGTCGGGCGGGGCACGGGAATCGACGAC
>Ga0326597_10008418_pt1 | contig 13909 bp, 13 predicted proteins | sample RVTome_12_FD_203789 | JGI IMG/M metagenome (GOLD analysis project Ga0326597, IMG submission 203789) | Soil microbial communities from uranium-contaminated site in the Upper Colorado River Basin, Wyoming, United States - RVT100D185 | ecosystem: Environmental > Terrestrial > Soil > Contaminated >... | reverse complement strand
GGTCGCGGCCAGTCGGCAACGTGTCCTTGAGCCACTGCAGGGCCTGCACGATTCGCATCGCCGGCCGGCCGGCCCAGTACAGCTTGCTTGGGGCCGTGCGCTTGAAGTCGATCGTGAGATTGTCGAGGGTGATCGCCCGCCGGCGCGCGTCCGTATGGATCACGACTTTTGCCGGCACTGCGGTGGTCAGGCCTAAGTCGTTAGCGGCGGTCAAACCGTCGACCAGCATACGGACCTGGTCGCGGCGAGCGAGAGCGTCGACGATCTGTCGATAGTCGGTCACGGCCGGTCGCTTCGTCAGGCTATTGAGCCGCGGAGTGTCGTACAGCCCGCGGTCGATGCGGCGGAGTTGGCCCCCGTGAACCAAACGCTGAAGCGCCTTGTCCACAGCATCCCGGCTCCCGAGGTCGAGGAAATCGACCGGCGTCCATACCTGAGCTTTGGGTGCGTCGGCAACCCGGTCGGCGACCAGTCGTTTGAGATCAGCCACAGTCCGATATTTGTACACATTGTTCGGACAGGCGCAAGCTCAGGTGCGTCCGAAGTTTGTACACACACTTCGGACACGTCGCCACGCCGTCATTGGAGCTCAGAGTGACCCGCGTGGCAGCCCAAGTCGCTCCAGGATGCAGGCGAGATCCTGGGGCAGCCAACTGTGACGTAGCACAAGAGCGACCGCAATGGCCTGCGGGTATCGGCGTTTCTGCAGCTCTCGCGGCCGGCTGCCGAGTACCTCTTCGAGGCTGCCATCCACGTACAGCTCCTCGAACAGAAGCTCCAGCAAGGCGGGCGACCAGGGGAGGGATTCGGTTGCGACGACTGCCGAACGAAGGATCTGTGGCCGGACCTCGCGGCGCCAACGCTTGGTTGTCGCCCGTCTGCCGCCGCTCTTTGTGCGGTTCGCGTCCGAGCGCACCGCCGTTGAGACGAGTGTAGGCGCGGGTGTAGCGGGAGACTTTCGACGGACTGGCATGTGGTCGTTCCCTCGGAATGGAGGCGTCCGGAGACTGTCTAGTTCACAGCCAGTGCCATCCTTCAGGGTCTCCACCTGCACGAGATTACGGCAATTTGTTGCGCACGTTCGCGTCAGCGCCAGACAACATCGGGTATCTGGTACCCAGAACGTAATCATCGGGGAAGCCTGTGCGCGTCGCTGGAAGCGCAGTCAGGCCGCGCTTGGTGAAGCGGAATCCGTGATGTGCGTGAGCCGAGTCAGGTCAGCCCTCCTTCATCCAGACCGACGACGGTTCTTGAGCAACAGGGCGATTGCCAAGGGCGAGGGCCGTCAGCGAAGCCAGATGCGCGACGGAGAAGATGCCGACAACCCGCTCGTTCACTCGGCGGCCATTGAAGCAGCGGACGTGGCACTGATGTCGGATGACCTGTCGAAGCTGCCGTGGCTGATCCGCCACTCTCGCCGCACCCTGCGCGTGATTCGGCATAACGTCGTGCTCTCTCTCGGCGTGAAGGCCGTGTTCGTGGTGCTGACGTTCGCTGGCGCCGCAACCCTGTGGGCCGGTATTGCCGCCGATATGGGCGTGTCCTTGATCGTTATCGCCAATGCCCTTCGCCTATTGCGTTCGGTTGATTGAGAAGAGGGCCGGCGGCAGTCCGGTCGAAGATACGCCTAAAGTTGAAACGTTGGTGGATCGCCAGCCGCCCGCTTAACGAGCTCTTCCTGATTGCGAATTGCCCAAAATTATCGTGGCGCCTGCAACAACAAGAGACAGCGAGATCAAATGCGCCAGCGTCAGCGGTCCCACCAGACGCAGGTTGACCCGGATGAACTCAATTGCGAAGCGGATTGAGCCGGCCAACATCAAGTAGCGACCAAAAACAACAGCATCGGCCACGCCCTTGCGACGCCACCGAATCAGCAACCAAGCGACACCGACAAGCGCGACGGCCTCATAAAGTTGCGTCGGGTGCACCGGTACGGACGTCGGCGGGAGCCCCTCAGGAAACGCGACGGCCCAGGGCAGATTGCTTGGTCGCCCGTAGTCGTCGCCCACCATGAAGCACCCGATCCGCCCGATCGCATGACCGACGGCGAGCGCGGGCGTCGCTGCCGCCAGCGCACGAACGACAGGAACTCGGCGACGCCGCAGCATCCATAGACCTGTCCCAACGCCTCCAATCAGTCCCCCAAACCAGCTCAGGCCGCCACGGCTAAAGAGCAGATCGGTGACGGGCGCTTCACCAGAGAATTCCAGAGTCCACAGCAGCTTGGCGCCAATCAGTCCGCCAATCACGCCTGCCACTGCCGCGTCCACGCCGTAATCGGGCAGGCCGCTCCGTTTCAGCTCTCGGCCGAACATCCAGATGCCAACGAAAGCGCCAACCGCCACGAGCACGCCGAAGCTCGTGATCTCGAAATCGCCTATGCGGAATAGAACCGGATACATGCTCTCACCCTTGCGCGGGAGCTGCGTTGACGATGGCGGTCGCGAGCGCCCTCCAAGCGCGTTGAACGGAGCTGATCGCCATCATGTTCCGGCCCATGAGTGTGAGCGTCTTTTCACCGCATACGAGTCGACCATCAACGGCCGTGGGTCGCAAACACCTCAGAGCGCCCCTGCTTGTCAAACGTCACCACCTCGTATGGCCGTGCGTTCGGTCCTTCCATTCCTGGCGAGCCTATGGGCATGCCCGGCCCCGCCAACCCGACAACAGACGGGCGTTTCTTGAGCAGCGCGTGTATGTCCGATGCAGGCACGTGGCCCTCAATGACGTAGCCGTCGATTAGACCCGTATGGCACGACTGGACGCGGCTCGGAACTCCGTGCCGTGCCTTCACCTCAGCGAGTCTGTCGAGATTGACAGTTCGTACGGTGAAGCCGTTGTTGCGGAGATGCTCCACCCACTTGTTGCAGCATCCGCAGGTCGGAGTCTTGTATACCTCGATCGCCGGCGTCTGCTGCGCGCGTGCGGCTGTCTGTGGCACTAGCATTGCGACCGCGAGCGCCACCATCAGAATTCTTGGCATCACTCCTCCTTTGTGCTGCTTCACTCACTTTGCCTGCGGCGCCAGCGGAGAGCCGCAAGTCGACATCGCCTTTCCGAAGTACGGATTGCTCATCGTGTCGCCTCGCTGCATCCACGGCTTCTGCTTCATGGGGCACACGTAGGCGTGAACCCCCGCGATGCCTTCGGCCTGAAATTTCGGGACGAGAGCGGCTGACAGATCACCGAAATGCATCCGCGCATCCTCGAGCGTCTTTGCTGCTGCGAGCTGGTCCGCGGCCTTCGTTGCAGCGTTGCCGGCGACCGCCCCAGCCAGCGGCGCAAGAGCCTTGGCGTGCTTCGCGGTCTCTGCGAGCGTATCGTTCGAGAGCGCAACTCGGATCTCCTCGTAGTGGCTGAATGCCTGCACCGCGGGCTTTTCCTGGCCAGCCGTTATGGCCATCCAGCCCAGAGCCATCGCGACGATCGTGGCCGTGCTGATTACTGTTCTCATCGCATCACCCCTGTCTGTCTGAACGTTGTTCACCTATCGTCTTTCGATCCGTTCTCAGCGTGTTCCTCTTCGGCTCCTCCATACGCGTGCGAGCCACAAAGTCAGTGGCGTGAGTATCACCATCTGCGCTAAGGGCACGATCCCCACGACGGTGCCAGGGACGCGCGGCATGTGCACCTGATACGACCACCGGCCGGTGGCCAATCCCCACAGTTCGATGGCGACCGCGAATATCAACCCCACCAACGCTGCAAACGCGTATCTGGCCAACGTTGGCTCCACGAACCATCTACTAGATCGAAACAGCACGGCTCCGGTCGCCACAACCAGCAGGATCGTCAGCCCGTCGCCAAGGCTCGCGACGAAACACCGTCGCGTGGCCTCCCATACCGTTCCCATCGGTTCGTAGAGGCGTGCCTGTGCCATCTCCCACCCGAAGTTCAGCGCGACAGCGGCGACGAACGTGCCGACGACAAGGCGCCACGCATCCCCGTTCACTGTCATTGCACGACGACGGTCCCGCGCAGCATGTTCATGCCGCACGCGAACGCAATCTCGCCAGTCTTGTCAGGCGTGAATTCGATCGTGACTGGCTGGTTGAGCGGCAGATCGCGCCGGATGTTCAACGACGCGAACACGACCGCCGTGGCGCACGTCTTGTCGCTCGTTCGAATGAATGTCAGTCGCGCGGGCACCCCGGCCCGCAGCGTGAGCCGCTGTGGTTCGAAGCTCGCGTCCGTCACGGTCACCTTTGCTTCCTGCACCTTCATGTCGCCGTGCGTCGCGCCCTGTGCCGTGGACGCTGTTGACCCCGAAATTGGTGGGGCGCTCGCAGGCGCCGGCCGCAACCCGAGCCGCTCACGCTCGGCGCGGACATAAAAGCTGCCTTCGCCGACCACTACATCCCCCGGCTGGACACCAGACACGACCGCGACCTGGTCGCCAGTCACCGCGCCGAGCCGAACTTCACGTTCCACGAACTTCCCAGGCTCTTTCGGGTTCACGAGGTACACCACTGTCCGGTTGCCGACGTTTTGGACGGCGCTGCGCGGGATGACCGCCGTTGATGGGCCACCCCCGCCGTCGCCGAGAAGCGCCTCGGCATACATACCCAAGCGCAGTTCATTGCGCGGGTTGGGCACTTCGAGGCGAACCTTGGCGGTCCGGGTGTCTGCACTCACTTGCGGGTCGATGTAGCTCACGCGACCCTGCAGCACCCAATCCGGATACGCATTCGTTGTGACGGTGGCGGGACTGCCGACCCGGACACGAGCAAAGTCTTTCTCGTAGAGATTCGCGACGACCCAGACGGTGGAGAGATCGACCACCGTGAAGAGTTTTGCCGCCTGGTCAACGTTGAGACCGACGTTTGCGAGACGCTCAGTCACCACTCCTGTGATAGGCGCAGGGACGTCCGTTGTGGCGCTCTGATTCTTTTCGGGTCCAAGCGCTTCAATCGCATCAGTAGACAATCCAAGCAACTGCAGACGGGACGCTGCGCTCTGCACATCTGCGCGTCGTGCCGTATGCCCCGCGTGAATGCGCTCCAGTTCCTGACGGCTGGCGGCGCCAATCTCGACCAGTGTTTCTGTTCGGGCGAGCTCTTGTTCATGCGCCTCCAGCTCCGCCCGTGCCGAGATATAGCGGGTTTGCGCTTCGGCCAGCTCCGGGCTGAAGATCTGCGCGAGCGTCTGACCCCGTTGCACGTGCTGGCCCAGTTCGGCCTCCACGCGCGTGATCCGGCCGCTCACGACCGGTGTCACCACGACTTGTTTGTACGCGTTGGGCTCCACCACACCGGGTGCTCGAAGGCCGCCCGACATGCTCCCAGCCGCTACTGTGGTGACGGTGACCCCAGCGCGGTCAACCGCTTCCGGGCTGAGGGTCACCACGACGTCCGGTAGCGCCGCCGATTCCAGTCCGGCAGCGGCAGGTTCCGCGGCCGGACGCACAGCCGGTGAGAGTGTCGCCGCGATCGCCGTGTGTTCGTCCGACGATGGCGACGTGGCTCTCGATCGCAAACCGATGTACGTCGCCCCTGCACCCACTGCAACGAGCGCCAGGCCTGCAACGATAAGGACTGCCCACCGCACTGACACGCGTGATTCCGAATTCATCTTGTCTCTCCAAGCGCGCGCTTGAGAGCGGCACGTGCCTCCCAAGCCTCGCGTAATGCGGTGGTGTACGCGTGCTCGATATCGAGATACCGGCGCTGTTCCGCCAGAACGTCGAAGACCGTGGCGCGACCGAGGTCGAACGTCTGCCGGACGACGTCGAGGTTCTGTCGCGCGAGTGTGCGCACCCTGCCGGAGTAGAGGCTGACGGCTCGCTGCGTCTGCGCATCGCGCGCCTGCGCCGCGGCGACCTCCGCGCGTGCGGCCAACTCCGCTGCTTCGCGGCGAGCCTCCGCGCCAGTCCGCTCTGCCTGGGCCGCGGCGACCTGACCCTGGTTCCGATTGAACAGGGGCACCATCACCATCGCGCCCCCTGCGACATAGTTAAAGCGGCCACGCACGCGTTCCAGCGCTCCCGTCGGGCCGAACCCTTGCTGGGGAAAGCCGGCGTCCATGCGCATGTAGGTCCCAAAGAGGCTGACGTCGACGCGGCCCTCCCGGCGTGCCTGATCGATCCGCGCGTCTGACACGGCCACGCGCGCCTCGGCCTCGCGCACGTCCGGCCGTGCCGTGATCGATTCTGAGGGTGCCGGCGCCGTAGCGGTGGTGCTCGCTGCCACAAGGCTCTCGAGCGTTTCACCCAGCCGCAGCGGTTCTTCTGGGGACATGCCAAGCAGCTGCTTGAGCTGCACCATTGCCGCATCGGCGCGACCAGTGGCGAGCAGACGCTCTGCTTCGAAGCGGCGCAGCTCCACCTCCAGCAGATCGCGCTCCAGCGGCGGCGTTGCACCGGTCTCGGCGCGAGCGCGCACGATGTCCCACTGGCGCTGAGCGGCGGCGACCACCTCATCGGCGATGACCGCCTCACGGACCGCCGCCGCGGCGACGCCGTATTGCATTCGCACGTCCGCAGCCAACAATCGTTCGCGATCGGTGACGCCCAGCTGAGTCGCCTGCAGCTCGCGCTCGGTTGTTCGCACGCGTCCGCTCCGGCGGAAGAGATCCAGTGGCCATTCGATGCCGACGCTGCTCTGGTTGTCCGTGCCGCGCGGTTCATTGCGGCGCTCGAACGTGAGCGTCGGATTCGGCCGCAAGCCTGCCTGCTGCCGCAGCCCTCGTGCCATCTCGATGTCCGCCCGCACGGCGCGAAGCGACGGCTCGCGCTCAAGCGCGCGTGTGATCGCCACGTCGAGCGCTACACCCCCCTGCTCGTCGACATACCGCGGAGCGAGGGGAGCGGCCGGCGCAGCCTCCTGGCCGCGCACTGGTGCGGCGAGCACAAAGGCCGCCAACATGAAACTCGGGATTCGTCCGTATGTCGTCATTGCACAGATCCCTCGAAGTTGGCCGAACCTTGGCCGGCCGGACCATTCCATTCGATGCTCATCTGCCACGCTCCCGCCATCCCGAACTCGGCGGTCGCGGTATAACGCCCGGCCACGCCCGACGGATTCACCTGCACATTCCCAGGCATGACCATTCCAGGCATCGGCATGTTCGCGGCGAGGCGCACCGTTCCGACATCGACAAGATCGCCCGATGGCGAGCGGAAGTCGATGGTGAACGTGTTGCGGCCACTTCGAAGCGTTCCGGTCGGAGAGAGCAGCACGATCGCCACGTCTCCAGACCGCACCGTCTGGACCACGGCACCGGCCGCCGCGGACGAACCGGCATCGGTCGCTGGCGTGCGCGTGAGCCGCCAGGTGGCAAACGAAACGCCGACGACCGCGATCAGAACCAGTGTCGCGATCAGAACCGCGCGTCGGCCGAAGGGCCGGTGCGTGACGGCGGGTAGAGGCTCGTGCTGCAGGCCCAGCTGCCGCTCACGGATCGAGAAGAAGATGACTGGGGTCACGATCAGCACGTGGATGAGCGATGAGATCATGCCGCCGAGGACCGGCGTCGCCAGCGGTTTCATGACTTCCGCGCCGACACTGGTGCTCCACATGATCGGCAGGAGCCCCGCGACGACGGTGGAGACTGTCATCACCTTGGGTCGCAGGCGCAGTAGCGCGCCCTCCATGACCGCGTCCCGCAATGCCGCGCGCGTGAGCGTGCCTCCGAGCGCGCGCCGCTTGCGCTCAACAGCCTCTTCCAGGTAGATGACCATCACGACGCCGGTCTGCACGGCCGTCCCGAAGAGCGCGATAAAACCGACCCAGACGGCCACAGAGAAGTTGTAGCCCAGCAGCCACAACAGGTACACGCCGCCTGTCAGCGCAAACGGAACGGCGAGCAGCACGTGCGCGGCTTCGACCGCCGATCCATATGTGAAGTAGAGGAGGATGAAGATGATCACCAGCACGATGGGGATCACAATCTGTAGCCGCGCGCGAGCGCGCTCCTGGTTTTCCCAGCGTCCACTCCAGCCGATGTAGTAGCCTGCGGGCAATGTGACTGTACGTGCGACGGTCTCGCGAGCTTCCTGCACAAAGCCACCGACGTCGCGTCCCTGCACGTTCAACAGCACGGTGGCGAGAAGTAAGCCGTTCTCGGATGAGATCATGGCCGGCCCTCGCGCGTGTTCGATGCGCGCAAGTTGCCCGAGCGGGATCTGAGCTCCTCCTGGCGCACTGACGAGCACCTGCGCCAGAGCCTGCGCGTCCGCCCGGTCCTCGGGGCGATAGCGCACCCGCACTGGGAACCGCGCTCGGCCTTCGATCGTCGTCGTGAGCACCGTTTCACCGACGGCGTGCTCAATCACCTGCTGCACCTCGCCGACACCAATCCCGTACCGGGCGGCTGCCGTGCGGTCCACCTCGATGTTGAGGTACTGGCCGCTCGTGACCTGCTCGGGATACACGTTGCTCGACCCGGGGACCGTACGCACCGCGTCAGCCACCTGTCGCGCCAGACCCTCGAGCTTCGTCAGGTCCGTGCCGAAGATCTTCACGCCCACTTCGGACCGGATGCCCGTGGTCAGCATGTCGATCCGGTTGATAATCGGCATCGTCCAGATGTTCGATACGCCGGGCATCTGCACCGCGCGGCCCATCTCGGCACGCAGACGATCGAGCGTCATGCCCTCCCGCCATTGGTCCTTGGGTTTGAGATGAACCACCGTCTCCGTCATGTTCAACGGCGCGGGGTCAGTCGAGGTATCGGCCCTCGCTACCTTAGCGACGGCATAGGCAACCTCGGGGAACGAGGTCAAAATGGCGTTCTGCTTGGCGGCGATCTTGGTGTTCTCTTCCAGCGAGATGCTCGGATCGGCGATGGGCATGAACATCAAGTCGCCTTCGTTGAGGGGCGGCATGAACTCGCTGCCGATTCCGCGCGCCACAAACAAGGCACCAGCAAATAACAGTGCGGCGATTGCCACCGTCACCACGCGTCGCGCGAGCGCCGCCTCCAGCGCGGGACGATAGAGTCGCTGCAACCCACGCATCACCGGGTTGTCGTCTTCCTTGTGGAATTTGCCTCCAAGCAGCAGGCTGCACAGCACGGGGACGAGCGTGACAGCCACGACGGTCGCCGCGAGCACGGCAAACGTCTTCGTGAAGGCGAGCGGGTGGAACAGCTTGCCTTCCTGACCGGTGAGCGCAAACACCGGGATGAAGGCCAGCAGGATGATGGCCATTGAGAAGAACACGGGTCGGCCCACCAGACGCGTCGACTCCAGCACGGTTTCCCAGACCCGACGGCGGTCCTTAGGGTCGACCCCCCGCTGTTCCATGAACCGGAAGGCGTTCTCGGTGACGACGATGCCCGCATCGACGAGGACGCCGATGGCGATCGCGATGCCGGCGAGACTCATGATGTTGGACGAGATGCCGGCGTAGTACATCCCCAGAAAGGAGATGAGTACAGCCAGCGGCAACGGGATGGTAACGATGAGGATCGACCGGAAGTGCATCAAGAACACGACGTGCGCGAGCGTCACGAGCACGATTTCTTCAATGAGCGCCCGCCGAAGCGTGTCAGCCGCCTGCTCGATCAGCGTCGACCGGTCGTAAAACGGCACGATCTTGACGCCCTCGGGTAGCCCTGGCTGGATCTGGGCGATGCGCGCCTTCACGGCATCGATCACCTCCTTCGTGTTCACGCCGGTGCGCGCGACGACGACGCCGCCGACTGCTTCGCTCGTGCCCTTAACGAGCGACGCCACGCGAAACGCGTTACCGATCTGCACAGTCGCAACCTGCTCGACGTACACCGGAGTGCCGTTCGAGGCGCCGATCACGATCTTCCTGACGTCGTCCACCGAGGCGATCAACCCGACGCCTCGTACGATCAACCAGGCCCCGTTCGACTCCAGAACGTTGCCTCCGACATTCAGGTTGCTCTCGCGGACCGCGGAGACGACAGCACTCAGTGGCAGCCCGTATTGCCGGAGGCGGTTGGGGTCCACATCGATCTGGTACTGCTGCACGAAGCCGCCAACGGATGCGACTTCCGCGACGCCAGGAACCGCGTTGAGTTGGTATCGGACAAACCAGTCCTGCAAGCTTCGGAGTTCCCGCAGTGAGTGGGTGGGGCTTTCGAGCGTGTACCAGAAGACGTGACCGACCCCAGTGGCATCAGGCCCGAGCGTCGGAACCACTCCGACGGGCAGTGTCTTCGAGACGAGACTCATCCGCTCGAGCACGCGCGCCCGCGCGAAATACAGATCGATGTTGTCCTCGAAGACGGCGTAGATCATCGAGAACCCGAACGCGGACTGCGACCGCACGACGCGCACGCCGGCCAAACCCTGAAGGCTGACCGTCAGCGGATACGTGATCTGATCCTCGACCTCCTGGGGGCTGTGCCCTTGCCAGTCGGTGAACACGATCACCTGGTTGTCGGACAGGTCCGGGATGGCGTCAATCGGCGTGGCCGTCACCGCCCACCAGCCCCAGCCGGCGAGGGCGATGAAGAGCGCGATGATGATGAACCGATTCCGCAGCGAGAGCTCGATGAGACGGTTGATCATGCGACAGACCTCGCGCACACGTCAGCGCGCGCAACTAGAGCCAAGCCGCCGAATCGGCGGCGGGAGACACGGGTACTGTCGCGAGTTAGATCAGGAAGACGGAGAGCAGCAGGTGCTTCGGTGCCTGACTTCCGGGGAGGGGAACGTGCTCACGCCAAGAGCCGAGTGGCGTAGACAGCGCCGTCACGGGCTCTATGGTGGTGAGAGGGACGACCAGCGCCGCTGACAACGAAATGGAGAATGCTGGTGCCGACGGCGTCGACTCGCTCTGGTCGGATGCCGCGCAGCAACTGTCCGCTTGCGCTTGTGTGACGACTCGCTCAGTGCGTGAGCCGCTCTCGGAGGCTCCGTGCATCGGGCACGGCCCACTGTCTGAGCAGCACGCCATGCGTGCCTCAGGCGTGAACGCCCAGCCCGCGCACTCGGCCCATCCGGCGATGCCGAGGGTAACGGCGACCACAAGCGCCGCCGCGCGTCTGAGCAACAGTTTCACAGCTCTAGGATGCATGATCGGCTACAAGGTTTCAACGTCGATAGATCGCATGGGGGTTCACACGGCGGCCCGCTACTTCGCCGTGACTCGGAGCTTCCGCTGGCCGATGTCTTGTCCACCACGCGTTACCTTGACCGTGGCGTCCCATTCGCCTGCCATGGCCACACTTCCCGTACCGAGATAGCGGCCATTGGCGTCGTGCTTCAAGGGCACGGTGCTTCGCATCTCGGCCATGTTCATTGACGGCATCGCCGGCATCACGAATTCGACCGACACGCCCGCATCCATCACGGGTTGCCCACCGACCATCACCATCGCCTCCAACGCGTTCTCGCCGACCTTCAGGGGATCAGGCTCGGTTTTCAGCGTGATGTCGATGTCTTGCATCGTGCTCGTTGGCCGCGCCTCGGCCGCGGGGGGTGCCGCTGCTGGCATCGACGCCATGCCTTGGCCCGACGCGTCGTTCTGCTGAGTGCCACCACGACAGCCTGCCGCGATGAGGCCGACCAGAACCGCCATGCCAAGTGTCACGCCCATCAGTTTCATGTCTCGTCTCCTATGCACGCCCGTCGCAACGACGGCGCCCTCTGTGAATTGACCCGACCGGAATCTGAGTCCCCCTGTGGGGCGACGCGCCCCACGAGGGTCGCAGCACCCCTCGTTAAAGGAGAGTTCGCAGCGTGCGAGGGTTTGGTTACATGGAGCTCTAGGACTGGGGCGAGGCGGCTGATCTCGGACTCGCCGTGTAACTAATTCGGTCCCGTTGACGGATTCCTTTGTAGAGGGCGTCTGGCGAGGCACAACCGGTCGCGCCAGCCGACCTCGAATCGAACCAGGTCGTCGTCGCCTTTTATAGCGGCTGCCTCCATGGCTGACGTTAGTGGCGACGCAGGTCGCCGAGAAAGGTTGGTCCGTCATGTATACGCTCCGTCCTCGTTCATGCTCAGTCGCGGCCCTGGCATTTCTGGCGTTCGCAGGAACTGCTGCCACTCAAACACTGCCGTCGGCCGCTCTGAACACCCTCGAAGTGCAACGGCTGGTCGGCAGTGCCGACACCATCGACCAAGCCCGCCTCGCTAGCCACTTCTCGGCCCTCGCGGAGCGATACACCGCGCAGGCCCGGCGGCACATGGCAATGGCAAGGGCATTCAGCGGGAATCCGACCCGCCAAATGGCGACCGGGTGGGCGGCTCACTGCGAGCGCCTGGCCAAACTCAACACCGAATCGGCCGGTACCGTGAGAGAGCTCGCGGCGCACCATCAGCGGTTGGCCACGGGTACCGCGTCCGCCGCGCCGCAGGACGGCGCCGGTTTCGAAGCCGGTGCGGGCGCGCTGACGCCGACCGACGAAGACCTCGTCGCTTTGGCAGCGAAGGCGCGCACGCCCGCCGATCACCGGGCACTCGAAGAGTACTTCGTGACGCTGGAGAAACAGTACACCGCCGACATCGCGGAACATGTGGCGATGGCGGGCACCTACAGGGGCACGCGAATCGCGTGGGCGGCGGTGCACTGCGATCAGTTGGCTAAGCGCGCGCGTGAGTCCGCTCAAGCCGCCAAGGAAGCGGCCGCCACGCACAGGCGCATGGCCGCCGCATCGCTGTAGTCAGGTTGGCGGTGAGCCTACCTGGGACGAGGCCGACGATCCGTGGGCGGCATGTCCCAGGCGAGACCGTGGTGGAACCAGGGTACATGCAGTCCGCCTCCGATGGTTTCGACCGTCCTCTTGACGAACAATGGGACGTACATGAGAACGGATGCGCGAGTGCGATGACCGATCAATCGAGCGAGCAGGAACTTCGATCGCTCATGTGTGCCGGCCTCGACGGCGACGCCGACGCGCATCATCGCCTGTTGGTCGATCTGAGTCACCGCCTCCGAGGATACTTTCGATCGCGGCTCCTGCAGTTCAATCGGGGACCGACAGAGGCAGAGGACCTCGTGCAGGAAGTCCTGCTCGCGGTGCACACCCGGCGCGACACGTACGATCGATCGCAGCTCTTTACACCATGGCTTTATGCCATCGCGCGCTACAAGCTCCTGGACTATCTTCGGCGCACCAAGGTGTCTTTCCGGGATATTCCGGCGGACGACGCAGAACACTTGATCGCCCAGAACGACCTCGACGGCGTCGAGAGCGCGTATGACCTCGATTACCTCTTGGCCACGCTTCAACCGAAGTCGAGGCGCGCCATCCGGTACATGAAGCTCCAGGGCCTGAGTGTTCGTGAGACCGCCGCAAAGACCGGCATGTCTGAGTCCGCCGTGAAGGTATCCGTGCATCGCGGGCTGAAAGCGCTCTCGGCATTGGTGAAGAAAGGGAACAAGCCATGAATACGGCACAGCTGATCGAGGCGTTGAGCGCGGACGTGGGCCCAGTGAGGCGGGCACTACTCGCGAGAACCCTGTCGTGGGTCATGGTGCTTGGCGCCGTCATCGCCGTCTGCGTCATGCTCGCGACGGTCGGGCCGCGACCTGGTCTCGCCGAGGCGCCCGTCCACTTCCTGGCGCTGAAACTCCTCTTCACCATGAGCCTGGCCATCATCGGGGGAGTCGTGCTGTTCAGCGCCATGCATCCCGGTCGCGATCTGCGAAGGTGGTCTCCTTACCTGCTTCTGCCCATCGTCCTGGTGGGCGGCGGAGGTGTGGTGGCGTTGGCGCTCACGCCACTGGCGGCCTGGGGCACGATGATGCTCGGGACGCACTGGGCGATGTGTCTCGTCTGCATTCCACTGTTTGCAACGCTGCCATTTGCCCTGTTGATCTGGGCGTTACGGAAGGGAGCCCCGACCGAGCTCTGGCGCACTGGAGCGATCGCGGGCTTGGTTTCTGGTTCTCTTGGAGCTGCTGCCTATTCGCTCCACTGCCCGGATGACTCGCTGCCGTTTGTGGCGATCTGGTACGCCGGGTCAATCATCCTTTGTGCTTTG
>Ga0326597_10008417_pt1 | contig 13910 bp, 14 predicted proteins | sample RVTome_12_FD_203789 | JGI IMG/M metagenome (GOLD analysis project Ga0326597, IMG submission 203789) | Soil microbial communities from uranium-contaminated site in the Upper Colorado River Basin, Wyoming, United States - RVT100D185 | ecosystem: Environmental > Terrestrial > Soil > Contaminated >... | reverse complement strand
ACGTCCCGTGCCGTCACTGCGCGGCTTTGCACGAGGGCAACGCCCTTGAGGTTGCGGATCGATCGTGCGAGCTTCTCGTCAGCCGCCACGTCGATGAGCAGCGCCCGGCCGTCAACGCCCAGGCGCTTCAGCAGCGCCACCGCCGCACTCGTCTTGTAGGCCTCGGCGGCGAGCGTCTCGACGACTACGACCTGCCCGGCCTGCAGCTTCTCCGCGAGCGCCATGCGCAGGGCGCCTCGCTCGACCTTCTTCGGCAGCTGGTAGTCGTAGCTGCGCGGCTGCGGGCCGAACACCGTGCCGCCCTTGCGCCACAGGGGGTTCCGAATTTCGCCGACGCGGGCCCGCCCCGTGCCCTTCTGCTTCCAGGGCTTCCGGCCGCTGCCGCTCACAGCCGAGCGGTTCTTCGTTGCATGCGTCCCCTGCCGCTTGGACGCGTTCTCGCGCACTACGGACTCCCAGATGAGATCCGAACGGACGCGGCGGCCGAAGACCTCATCGGACACCTGTACGGCGCCGACCTTCTCGTTGTTCGCGTTCACCACGTCGAGCTGCATCGCCCCCGCCCTACTTCTTGCCCTTCTTGGGCTTCTCTACCTGCGCGACCTTGAGCTTCTTGGCCGCGACGGCCTTGCGCACGATCACGACGCCCGTCGGCGCGCCGGGGATACCCCCTTCGACAATCAGCAGGTGGTTGTCCGGATCGACCCGGAGCACCTTCAGGTTCCGGGTCGTCACCCGCCCGCCGCCCATCCGGCCCGCCGCCCGCATCCCCTTCACCACGCGGGAGGGGAACGACGAGGCCCCGATCGATCCGGGGGCGCGGTGGAACATCGATCCGTGGGTGGCCGCGCCGCCGGCGAAGTGGTGTCGCTTGACGACGCCCTGGAATCCCTTGCCCCGGCCCGTGCCGATGACATCCACGCGCTCGCCGTTGCTGAAGATCGACACGAGCACCTGGTCGCCGGCCTTGACCGCCTCACCGCCGGCCGCGACCTTCACCTCGCGCCGCACCCGGGTCGGCGGAACGCCGGCTTTCCGGAAGTGCCCGCCGAGCGGCTTGCCCAGCTTCGCGGGTCGCTCGTCGACGAGGCCGAGCTGCACGGCCTCGTACCCGTCGGCCGCGGCGTTCTTCGCCTGCACGACGACGCACGGGCCGGCCTTGATGACCGTTGCCGGGTGGATCGTGCCGTCGGCGTCGAACACCTGGGTCATGCCGACTTTTCTGCCGATGATGCCTGTGACCATCACTGTATCCACACTGGCTCCAGGCTCCGGGCTTCTGGCTCCAGCCAAAGCCGAGAGCCCAAGCCGAACGCCTGCTACTTGTGCTCCTTGCCGAATGCCTTGATCTCGACGTCCACGCCGGCCGGCAGATCCAGCTTCATCAGCGCATCGACCGTCTGCGGCGTCGGCTCGAAGATGTCGATGAGCCGCTTGTGCGTGCGGATCTCGAACTGCTCGCGCGACTTCTTGTCGACGTGCGGCGAGCGGAGCACGGTCCACTTGTTCTTCACTGTCGGCAGGGGGATGGGGCCGGCCAGCCGCGCGCCCGTGCGCCGGGCCGTGTCGACGATCTCGCTCGTCGACTGGTCGAGCACCCGGGAATCGTAGGCCTTGAGGCGGATTCGAATCTTGTCGCTGAACGCTGTCGCCATTCGCTATTTCCCCTGCATCCTCGCCACGACTTCCTCGCTGACGTTCTGGGGCGCCGGCTCGTACCGATCGAAGTGCATCGAGTAGGTCGCCCGGCCCTGCGTCCGCGACCGGAGGTCGGTGGCGTAGCCGAACATCTCGGACAGCGGCACCCGCGCCGCGATGATCTGCGTCCCCCCGCGGTCTTCCTGCGACTGGATGTGACCACGCCGGCTGGACAGGTTGCCCATGACGTCGCCCATATGCTCCTTGGGGACGGTCACTTCGACCCGCATGATCGGCTCGAGCAGCACCGGCTTCGCCTTCTTCGCCGCGTCCTGGAACGCCATCGATCCGGCGATCTTGAACGCCATCTCCGACGAGTCGACGTCGTGGTAAGAACCGTCGTACAGCTCGACGCACACGTCGTCGATCGGATAGCCGGCGAGCACACCCCGGGTGAGCGCTTCCTTGATCCCTTCGTCCACCGGCTTGATGAATTCCTTCGGGATCGCGCCGCCCACGATCTCGTTCTCGAAGATGTAGCCGGTGCCCGGCTCGCCCGGATAGAGATGGATCTTCACATGGCCGTACTGGCCGCGGCCGCCCGTCTGCTTCGCATACTTCATCTCACCGTCCGCCGGACGGGTGAGGGTCTCCTTGTAGGCGACCTGCGGCTTGCCGACCGACGCCTCGACGCCGAACTCGCGCTTCAGCCGGTCCACGATGATTTCGAGGTGCAGTTCGCCCATCCCGCGGATGATCACCTGCCCGGTCTGCTGATCGGTGTTGACGCGGAAGGTCGGGTCTTCGGCCATGAGCTTCTGCAGGCCGTGGCCGAGCTTCTCCTGGTCGGCCTTGGTCTTGGGCTCGATGGCAAGCGAGATGACCGGTTCGGGGAAGTCCATCGACTCGAGCACCACCGGGTGTTTCTCGTCACAGATCGTGTCGCCCGTGGACACGCTCTTCAGACCGACCGCGGCGGCGATGTCGCCCGCGTAGACTTCCTTGATCTCCTCGCGCTTGTTGGCGTGCATCTTCAGCAGGCGGCCGATGCGCTCGCTCCGCTGCTTGGTCGCGTTGTAGGCGTTTGACCCGGAGGTGAGCACGCCTGAATAGACGCGGATGAACGTCAACTGACCGACAAACGGGTCGGTCATGATCTTGAAGGCCAGCGCCGAGAACGGCGCGTCGTCGGCCGCGGGCCGCTCGATCGCGGTCGGCTCGACCTTCGTAGGGTCCAGGCCCTGAATCGCGGGAACATCGACCGGCGACGGCAGGTAGTCGACGACGGCGTCAAGCAGGGGCTGGACGCCCTTGTTCTTGAACGCCGATCCGCAGACGACGGGAACGAACGCGGGCTCGGCCCGCTCGCCCGTCGTGTGGACGGAACTGTTGACCCGCTTCCGGAGGGCTGCCTTGATCTCGTCTTCGGTGATCTCCTCGCCATGGAGATATTTCTCGAGCAGCTTGTCGTCGGCCTCGCTCACCTTCTCGATGAGCTGTTCGCGATAGTGCTGGACGTCGGCCAGCATGTCCGCCGGGATCTCGCTGACAGCGTAGTCGGCGCCCATCGTCTCGTCCTTGTAGACGATGGCCTTCATCCGCACGAGGTCCACGACGCCAACGAACTTGTCTTCGGCGCCAATCGGGAGCTGGATGGCCACGGGGTTGCCGCCCAGCTTCGACGTAATCTGCTCGAACGTGCGCTTGAAGTCCGCACCAACGCGGTCCATCTTGTTCACGAAGCAGATCCGCGGCACCCGGTACTTATCCGCCTGCCGCCAGACCGTCTCGGACTGCGGCTCGACGCCGGCAACTGCGTCGAACACCGCGACGGCCCCGTCGAGCACGCGCAGCGACCGCTCGACCTCGGCCGTAAAGTCCACATGGCCCGGCGTGTCGATGATATTGATGCGGTGATCGCGCCAGAAGCACGTCGTGGCCGCCGAGGTGATCGTGATGCCCCGCTCCTGCTCCTGTTCCATCCAATCCATCACGGCGGTGCCTTCGTGCACCTCGCCGATCTTGTACGTAATCCCGGTGTAGAACAGGACGCGTTCCGTGGTCGTGGTCTTCCCGGCATCGATGTGGGCCATGATGCCGATGTTTCGTGTGCGACTGAGCGGTGTTTCCCTGGCCATGGCGGTGCTTACCAGCGATAGTGCGCAAAGGCCTTGTTCGCCTCGGCCATCCGGTGCGTGTCTTCCCGCTTCTTGACGGCGCCGCCGCGGAGGTTCGCGGCGTCGAGCAGTTCGCTCGCCAGCTTCTCCTCCATCGTCTTGCCGTCGCCCCGCGCCGTGGCGTACCCCACCAGCCAGCGGATGCTCAGCGACAGCCGGCGATTGGGGTTCACCTCGATGGGCACCTGGTAGTTCGAACCGCCCACGCGCCGCGACTTCACCTCGAGGCTCGGCTTGACGTTGTCAATGGCCTTCTTGAAGACCTTGAGGGGATCGTCGCCGGTCTTCTCCTTGATGATGTCGAAGCTCTTGTAGAGGATCCGCTCGGCGGTGCTGCGCTTGCCGTCGCTCATCACGCAGTTGATGAACTTGCTGACGAGGGGGCTGTCGTACAGCGGATCGGCCTCGATGTGGCGCTTGGGAATTTCTCGTCGTCTCGGCATGACTGCAATCTCATTGGCGTTCGGCCTCAGGCGTTGGGCTTTGGCCGAAGCCTGGAGCCCAGCGCCGAAAGCCTTACGCCTTCTTCGGCCTCTTCGCCCCGTATTTCGACCGTCCCTGCATCCGTCCCTGCACACCGACCGCGTCGAGCGTGCCCCGGACCACGTGATACCGCACCCCCGGGAGATCCTTCACGCGGCCGCCCCGGATGAGGACGAGCGAGTGCTCCTGCAGGTTGTGGCCCACGCCGGGAATGTAGGTCGTGACCTCGATGCCGTTGGTCAGGCGGACGCGCGCCACTTTCCGCAAGGCGGAATTCGGCTTCTTCGGCGTCTGCGTGAACACACGGACGCAGACACCCCGCTTCTGCGGGCTGTTCTGCAGGGCCGGGCTCTTCGTCTTGCTGACGATCTGCTTCCGCCCCGCCCGGACGAGCTGACTGATAGTCGGCATACAGCGTTTCGGCGTCGAACAGAAACCCCGGGCACCGCGGACGCATGCGCGGTGCCGTCGTGTTGCTTCAGGCCTAGAAGCCGCAAGGCTTGGCGCCTGAAAACCCTGATACCCCTATGCTCGTAATAGGTCGCGCGACGGACGGGTCGTCCCGGTCGTCCCTCGATTCCACTCGGGACGTCCCTGAGCGCGTCGAAGGGTCGAGGCTAGATAGGGTGTCCCAGCCTCAACAGAACCTGACGAATATAGCATGGGTCCGGGAGGGTCGCAACTGACACGGGGCCCGGCGGGGTCGTGTTTCCCCGGGCACGTGGCGCGCCTGTCGGCTTCAGATGAGGAATTCCGCGACGACCGCGGTGCAGTTGTCGCGGCTGCCCCGGTCGAGGGCCCCCGTCACGAGGTCCCCAGGCAGTCCGTCGAGGCCACGCCGAGCGCCATCGGCCACCGCGCGCTCCAGCCGCTCGAGATCCAGAACCCCGTGGACCCCGTCGGTCGTCAGGAGGGCGATATCCCGCCCAGACAGAGGGAGTTCCAGAAGATGGACATGCACCTCGGCGCGTGATCCAACGACGTTCGTCAGGGCGTTCCTGAGGGGGTGCCGCTGCAGGAGGACAGGGTCGGCTGTCGGGTCGCAGGCGAGCACGCTCGCCATCCACGAGTCATCGGCCGTCAGTTGCCGCAGGTGTGCCCCGTCGTACAGGTAGAACCGGCTGTCCCCGACGTGTGCGACCGACAGGGTACGGCCCTGGACCAGGGCGGCGACGATGGTCGTGCCCATGCCGGCGCAGTCGGCGAGGTCCCGAGCCGCGTCGAGCACGCGCCGATTGGCGGCATGAATCGCGTTCCGCAGGAGCGTTCCACCCTCCGAGACGGACGAATCTGGAGCAAAGGGGCCCAACGACGTTCCGCGGCGCACGACGTCGACGACCGCGTCCGCCGCGAGACGGGACGCGACCTCACCCGCGTTGTGCCCACCCATCCCGTCGGCCACGACCACCAGACGGTGTTCGCTGTCGATCCGGAAGCAGTCTTCGTTCGTGCGGCGAACGCGTCCCTGGTCCGTCACCCCCCACGCTCGCTGCGTGGCCTGACCGGAGCCGACGTCGATCGTCGTGGACGTCATACGGGGAGTCTGGATATGTATCGGTCGCGCGGGCCACGGCAACAGAAAGCCGCACATCAGCCATGCACGCTTCGGCTGGCGCGTGCACACGGGTTCACGCGGCGCGGCGCCCATCCGGCGACCGGCATCGCTGTTCCGCCGGACCTCGCTCTGCGTCTACAATCCGTCAGCCCCTGTCATGCGTTCGAACTGGCTGCAACACGCGTTCGCGGTCGACCCGCCGGGTCCGGCCCAGCCCGACGAGGCCCAGCGACCTGTGGTCGAAGCGCTCTGCGTCGAGGTCGTGCGCCGCCGGCTGACGTCGCCGGCGCTCATCGCGCTCGAGATGAGCCGCCCGCTGAACTACCTCTCCGCGCAGGCCCTCCATTTCTTCCAGCCGTTTTTCTCTGCCGTCGCCGACACCGCTCGGTACGACCACTTCACCCGGTTCCTGCAGCAGCGCGGTTCGGTCGAATACCTCATCGAGCGCCTCGAGGCACTCGATGCCCTGGACGCGCCGACTGCAGGAACGACCGGACACGACCGGACCGGCCGATGAGGACGATCGACCCGTCGGCGGTGCAGGTCATCCTGGCCACCGACTGCGGCAGCACGACCACCAAGGCCATCCTGATTGAGCGGATCGACGGCGTCTATCGGCAGACGCACCGCGGTGAGGCACCCACGACCGTCGAGGCGCCCTTCGCCGACGTCACCATCGGCGTCATCAACGCCGTCACCGAAGTGCAGGAACTGGCGAAGCGACGGCTCGTGGGCGACGACGGCCGGATCCTTCAGCCCGCGACGGGCGACGCCGGATGCGACATCTACATCTCGACGTCGAGCGCCGGCGGCGGTCTTCAGATGATCGTGGCGGGCGTCGTGCGCGAGATGACGGCGGAGAGCGCGAAACGCGCGGCCCTCGGGGCCGGCGCGATCGTGATGGACGTCATCGCGTCCAACGACAGGCGCCGGCCCCACGAGCAGATTCAGCGGATCCGGGAGCTCCGCCCGGACATCATTCTGATATCCGGCGGCGTCGACGGCGGCACGACGACACACGTCGTCCAGATTGCGGAGCTCATCGCCCCGGCGAGACCGCGGCCGCGGTTCGGGAGCAAATACACGCTGCCGGTCATCTATGCGGGCAACAAGGACGCGGCGCCCCTCGTCCGGCAGGCGATCGGCAACGGGTTCGACCTGACGATCGTCGACAACCTGCGGCCCGTCCTCGAACGAGAGAACCTCGGCCCGGCGCGAGACGCGATCCACGACCTTTTCCTCGAACACGTCATGGCGCACGCCCCGGGCTACGACGCGTTGATGCAGTGGACCGATGCGCCGATCATGCCGACGCCGGGCGCCGTCGGCAACATCCTGCAGACGATCGCCGCCCGTCAGGGCATCAACGTCGTGGGCGTGGACATCGGCGGCGCGACGACGGACGTGTTCAGCGTGTTCGACGGCACGTTCAACCGCACCGTGAGTGCGAATCTCGGAATGAGTTATTCCATCTCGAACGTGTGCGCCGAAGCCGGTATGGCCAACGTCCTTCGCTGGGTCCACATGGCCATGGATGAACGGGAGCTGCGCAACCGGGTCAAGAACAAGATGATCCGGCCCACGACCATTCCGCAGACCCTCGACGCGCTCGTCTTCGAGCAGGCCGTCGCCCGCGAGGCGTTGCGGCTTGCGTACGTCCAGCACAAGGCGTTCGCGACGACGCTGCGCGGCGTACAGCAGCAGCGCACGGTCGGCGACACCTTCAGCCAGGCGGTCTCGGGCCAGACCATCATCGACGCGATGAAGCTGGATCTGCTGGTGGCCTCCGGCGGCGTGCTGTCCCACGCCCCCCGAATGCACCAGACGGCGATGATGCTCATCGATGCGTTCGAGCCGGAGGGCTTCACGGCGCTCGCGAAGGATTCGATCTTCATGATGCCGCACCTGGGCGTCCTCGCCCAGGTGCACCCGCAGGCCTCGCTCGATGTCTTCGAACGCGACTGCCTGATCCAGCTGGGGACGTGCGTCGCGGCCACTGGGACGGGCCAGGCGGGACGTCCGTGTTTCCGGTTCGCCCTCCGGTCGGGGACGCGCAGCGAAACGGGAGAGATGGCTTTCGGTGAACTGCGCCTGCTGCCGCTTGCGGCCGGCGAGACCGCCATGCTGACGGTTGATCCGGAGCGCGGCTTCGACTGCGGCGCTGGAGCAGGACACCGCGTCGAACGTGAGGTCCGCGGCGGCACGGTCGGATTGATCCTCGATGCCCGCGGGCGGCCTCTCGGGCTGCCCGACGCCGGAGAGGCTTCCCGCGCGCAGGTCCGGCGATGGGTACAGGCGCTCGACATCTATCCGGACCGTGCTGAGACGGCCCAGGGGCCCGCATGACCGCCGGAAGCGCCTACACACCGGGCCTGAGGGCCTCGGCACGGACCCGCTACCGCGTCCAGCGTCTCCTCCCGATCCGCGGCGACGTCCTCGTAGCGGCAGGCGATCACGTCGAGGCGCAACAGGTCGTAGCGCAAACGTTTCTGCCCGGGGACCTCACGCCGCTCAACATGGCGAAACTGCTCGCCATCCCGCCTGCCGACGTTCCCGAGTGCATGACGCGGACGACTGGCGATGCGATCGCGCCGGGCGATGTCCTGGCCCGCACGAAAGGCATCTTCGGGCGATTTCGGACGGAGTACAAGTCCACCGACGCAGGGACGATCGAGTCGATCTCTGCAGTGACGGGCCAGGTCATCGTGCGGGGCGCCCCGCTCCCGATTCAGGTGAAGGCGTTCCTGGCCGGCCGGGTCGTCGACGTCCAGCTGTTCGAGGGTTGTGTCATCGAAGCCGACGTCACGCTCGTGCAGGGCATCTTCGGGATCGGCGGCGAGGTCTTCGGCCCAATTCGCGTCGCGTGCACCCGCCCGGACGAAAACCTGACGGGCGAGCGCATCACGCCGGCGATGAAGGGTGCCGTCATCGTTGGGGGAGCCCGGGTCACGGCCGATGCGATCGAGCGCGCACGAGCCGTCGGGGCGGCCGCGATCGTGTCCGGCGGCATCGACGACGAAGACCTCAGGACGCTGCTCGGCCACGACCTCGGAGTGGCGATTACGGGCTCGGAGCGGGTGGGGATCACGCTGATCGTCACGGAAGGGTTCGGCGAGATAGCGATGGCCGATCGCACGTTCGGCCTGTTCGCGGCCCGAGAAGGGGCAGCGGCCGCCGTCAACGGCGCGACGCAGATTCGCGCCGGCGTCATGCGACCGGAGATCGTCGTGCCGATCGACGGTCCGTCCGCAGTCGCGGGCGATACCGCGAACGAGGCCGGCGTGCTCGGCATCGGCACGACGGTTCGCATCATCCGTGATCCGTACTTCGGGCGGATCGGCGCCGTCTCGGCGCTGCCGCTCGAACCCCAGGTCCTCGACTCCGGATCGCGTGCACGCGTCGTCGAAGTGACGTTCGGCTCCGGCGGGAGTGTTATCATCCCGCGAGCCAACGTCGAGCTGATCGAAGAATAGGCCCATGAGAGCGTGGATGGCGGCGGCGCTCGTGCTGGCGATGACCGCGTCAGCCGCCGCTCAAGGTCAACCTGTCGCCGCGCCTTCGGACCTGGTCGCCTCGGACCACCCGTGGGACAACGGCACCCGCGTGGACCTGACCTGGACGTTGTCGGGCGAGGACGCTGCACTCCTCGGCTACGTGGTACGGCGCAAGGGGGCCAACGACCCGGAGTTCGTCCGCGTGGAGCTCGTCCCGCCCGGCACTCGTGCGTTCACGGTCAGCGAACTCAGCCCGTCGGGGTCTTACCTCTTTCAGGTGGCGGCCGTCCGGCCGGACATCACGGAATCGACGCCCGCCTCGACTGAAGCGTCGCTCACACCAGCCGTCCAGTGGTTCGACGGCACGCGGTTCTGGTTCCTCCTGACGTTGATCGTCACGAGCGGAGCGGTCATCTGGTTCATCGTCCTGGCCCGACGCGGGGCGACTCTCAAGGTCCGCCGCATCGCGGGACTCGAGGCGGTGGACGATGCCGTCGGCCGGGCGACCGAGATGGGACGGCCGGTCCTGTTCATCCCCGGCATCCAGGACATGAACGAGATTCAGACGATCGCGGGCATCAGCATCCTGGCGCGCGTCGCGCGAACGGCGGCCGAATACGATGCCACGATTGAGGTCCCGACGAGCAAGTCGCTGGTGATGACGGCGGCCCGCGAAACCGTGCAACAGGCGTACCTCTCGGCCGGGCGTCCAGACGCTTACAACCAGGACGCCATCTACTACGTGACCGACGAGCAGTTCGGCTATGTGGCGGCCGTCCAGGGCATGATGGTCCGCGATCGCCCGGCGGCGTGTTTCTACATGGGATCGTTCTTCGCCGAGTCACTCCTGCTCGCCGAGACCGGCAACGGCATCGGCGCGATCCAGATCGCCGGCACGGCGCAGCCCGCACAGCTGCCGTTCTTCGTCGCGGCCTGCGACTATACGCTCATCGGCGAGGAGTTCTTTGCCGCGTCCGCCTACCTGTCTGGTGAGCCCGATCAGCTCGGCAGTCTGAAGGGGCAGGACGTCGGCAAGCTGCTCGTCGCTGCCGGCATCCTCGCGGGCGTGCTCGGATCGACGGCGGCCGCCCTGACAGGATCGACCTGGATCCAGTCGATCGTCGACTACTTCACGTTCACGATGCTCGCCTGAGGCGTGGAGACGCATGAAGCGCACGATCCCGCTCCTCATCACCGCCCTCGGCGGATTCGCGCTGATTGTCGCCTACTTCATTCCGCACACCCAGAGCTGGGGCGAGCAGGTAGCGGTGTGGTTCGACGTCCTCGCGTCGCTCGCCTTCGTGCTCGGCGGCGCCAACCTGCTGAAGATCCACCTGAAGCATGTGTCGGATCGCGCGCGCGGCTGGGGCTACTCGGCGATCGTAATCGGGTCCTTCCTCGCCACGCTCTTCGTCGGTCTGATCAAGGTGGGCGTCTCGCCCGCCGCGCAGTCGCCCGACTACGCCTGGTCCGGCAGCTACCGGCAGATCGGAAGCGCCTTCTGGTTCGGCTACGAATACGGGTTCCAGCCGCTGACCGCGACGATGTTCGCGCTGCTGGCCTTCTACATCGCGTCGGCGGCCTTCCGTGCCTTCAGGGCGAAGAACCTGGAGGCGGTCCTCCTGCTCGGCACCGCCTTCATCATCCTGCTCGGTCGCACGTTTGCGGGCGTGGCCCTCACGAGCTGGATCGATCCGGCCAACTGGGAAGGATTCCGGTACCTCACGTGGCTGCGAATCGAGAATCTCACCGTGTTTGTCATGAGCGTGTTCAACACGGCCGGCAACCGGGCCATCATGATCGGCATCGCGCTCGGAATCGTGGCGACGTCGTTGCGCGTACTGCTCGGCATTGACCGCTCCTACCTGGGGAAGGACTGAGATGGGTGCGTTTCTCAGGGACGAGTGGTGGATCATGCTGCTGGCCGCGGCATCCTTGGCACCTCTTGTCCGCCGCTTCGCGGGCGAGGGCTTCTTTCCCGCGTTGCGCACGCTCGACCGCCGCTGGATCTTCCTGCTGATGTTCTGGTCCGTCCTGCTGCCGATCTACTACATCGGCCTGACCGGCCAGACGTTTCCGGAAGTCCCGAGCGCCCTCAGCCAGGCGACCTTCGACGAAATCGAGCGCCTGCAGGAAGGCGACCCCATCCTGCTCTCCTTCGACTACGACCCGGCCAGCGAGGGCGAACTCGGGCCGATGGCCACCGCCTTCGTCAAGCACGCGGCCGCGAAGGGGCTGCGGATGTATTTCATGGCTCTGTGGCCCGTCGGCGCCCAGATGATCGACGACACCATCGCCCGGGTCATCCACACCGACTACCCCGAACTCGTTTACGGGCAGGACTACGTCAACCTGGGCTTCAAGTCGGGGAACGAAGGCGTCATAAAAGTCATCGTGACGAACCTTCGCGAGCTCTACACGACGGACGTCCGCGGCACGGCCATTCGAGACATCCCGATGATGGAGGGCATCACCAACATTCAGCAGATGAGACTTGTCATCAACGTGTCCGCGGGCTACGCCGGCACGAAGGAATGGGTGCAGTACGCCGTCACGCCGTTTCCCGACCGAATCCGCCTGGTCGCCGGCAGCACGGGCGTGCAGGCGCCTCTCCTCTATCCGTACATTCCCGGCCAGCTCGCCGGACTGCTCGGGGCGATCAAGGGCGCCGCTGAATACGAGAAGCTCGTGGTCGACGCCTATGGCGGCCCGAATCCTGATCCGCGCTATCTCGAAGGCCTGCGGCGCATGGGGCCCCAGCTCGTGGCTCACCTCCTCATCATCACGCTCATCGTCGTCGCGAACGTCCTGTACCTCGCCGACCGGCGCCGGGAGATGCGACGATGAGTCGTGACGCCAGGCTCTGGACGACCCTGATGATCCTCGGCGCCCTCGCCCTCCTGGTGCGAGCGGCGTGGACGGATCAAGGCATGGGACGTGAGTATGTCCGCGCTAGCCCCGCAGCCGACGGGCGCATCACGCGGTACGAGCCGGCGACCTTCGGCGACTATCAACGATCCGTCGCGGCCGATCCCGACCAGGCGACCGTGCGGGTCAGTGTCCCGCGCAGCGTCGGCCTGTGGCTGGCCGCGTTCTTCACGCTCGCGGTGTTCTCTTTCTTGTACAAGGACAATCCGTTCTACAAGATCGCCGAGGCCGTGCTCGTCGGTGTCTCCGCCGCGTACTGGATGGTGGTCGGGTTCTGGGATGTGCTCGTCCCGAATCTCTTCGCCAAGATCTTCCCCGGCGTGGTCCAGGGATGGGCCATGCCCGGGCTGACGGGACCGGAGGCGGAACGGAACCTCTGGTATCTCGTTCCCCTTGGGCTCGGGGTGATGCTCCTCTGGCGCCTGGCTCCGCGAGGCGCGTGGATCGCACGATGGCCTCTCGCTTTCATCATCGGGACGACGGCTGGCCTCCGCCTCGCGGCGTTCCTCCACGGCGACTTCCTCGCGCAGATCCGGAACACCATCCTGCCGCTCGTCGTGCTCGGCGCGGACGGGACCTTCAATCCCGGCGCCTCAGTCGCGAACATTCTCATCGTCGGATCGGTGCTCTGCTGTCTCGCGTACTTCTTCTTCTCGTTCGAGCACAAGGGAGTCGTCGGCGGGGCCGCCAGAGTCGGGATCTGGGTGCTCATGATCACGTTCGGCGCGGGCTTCGGCTACACGGTGATGGGCCGCATCGCCCTGCTGGCTATCCGCCTCGAGTTTCTGCTCGACGATTGGCTGTGGCTGATCGATCCGGCGGGGCGGCGGATGGCCACGCTCGCCCAGGGACTCCTCGTCAACATCTGACCCTCCGGGAGCCTCGCCCCACATGCCCCGCCTCATCGCCCAGCCGACGCGCATCGCCTCGGCAGGCAACAAGCCGAAGCAGATCGAAGAGTACGCCGGGCTCGTGAACACCGGGGATGGCGCCGTCAGCGTCGCACGTATGCAGTCGCCAGGTGGCTGGCAGGAGCCGGGACAGCGTCCCGAGTTCGAAGAGATCACCGTGGTGCTGCGCGGCACGCTCCGGGTCGAACACGAACAGGGCGCGTTCGACGTACGCGCCGGCCAGGCGGTCGTGACACAGCCCGGGGAGTGGGTGCGCTACAGCACACCCGACCCCGAAGGCGCGGAGTACGTGGCGGTCTGTCTGCCGGCGTTTTCGCCCCAGACGGTCCGCCGGGACGCGTAGCGGGAGTCCTACAGGAGGCCCAGTCGCGCCCTGATGCGAGGGAGCTCGGGAATCAGGACCGACGCGTCGGCGGCCGCAACCGGTCGCTCGTCCTCCATCAGCCCGGCGAGTTTCGCGGCCCGCCCGATCACGTCGGGCGCCGCCCACCCGCGGGCCCTGAGCTCGTGAACACCCGTATCCCCCTCAGACTTGCTGAGCTTCGCTGCGGCGGTCTTCATCACGAGGGGATGATGCAGGAAGAGAGGTAATGCCGTGCGGCCCAGGCGCCGGGCCAGGTAGATCTGCCTGCCGACCGATGACAGGAGATCGTCGCCGCGGATCACGAGCGTCACGCCCTGGACCCAGTCGTCCACGGTCGCGGCGAACTGATAGGTCCAGTAG
>Ga0326597_10008416_pt1 | contig 13911 bp, 12 predicted proteins | sample RVTome_12_FD_203789 | JGI IMG/M metagenome (GOLD analysis project Ga0326597, IMG submission 203789) | Soil microbial communities from uranium-contaminated site in the Upper Colorado River Basin, Wyoming, United States - RVT100D185 | ecosystem: Environmental > Terrestrial > Soil > Contaminated >... | reverse complement strand
GGACGCGTGCTTGAAGTCGACCAGACGCCGATCGGCAAGACGCCGCGCTCGTGCCCGGCGACGTACGTCGGCTTCTGGGACGCGGTCCGGCGGCTGTTCGCGGAGGTCAGCGAAGCGCGCATGCGCGGCTACACCGCGAGCCGCTTCTCCTTCAACACCAAGGGCGGGCGCTGCGAAGGTTGCGAAGGCCAGGGCACCAAGACGATCGAGATGAGCTTTCTGCCCGATGTCAAGGTGACGTGCGAAGTCTGCGGCGGAGCGCGCTTCAGCCCCGAGACTCTGGCGGTGCGCTTCAAGGGCAAATCGATCGGTGAGGTGCTCGCGCTATCCGTCGACGAAGCGGTCGAATTCTTCAGCGCGCACGCGTCCATCCACCACGCGCTGCGGCTGCTGCAGGACGTCGGACTTGGTTACCTCACGCTCGGCCAGCAAAGCCCGACGCTCTCCGGCGGCGAAGCGCAGCGCATCAAGCTCGTCACTGAATTGGCCAAAGTGCGCAACCCCCTCCCCGACCCTCCCCCGCAAGCGGGGGAAGGGAAAAATAATGGTGGCGCTGCGTCCGTGCGCGGGACAACGGCCAAAAATATCCCCCTCTCTCCTCGCGGGAGAGGGCTAGGGAGAGGGGGCAATCAAACGCTTTACGTACTCGACGAGCCGACCGTCGGCCTGCATATGGCCGATGTCGAGAAGCTGATCCGCGTGCTGCACCGGCTGGTCGACGCCGGCAACACCGTCGTCGCGATCGAGCACAACCTCGACGTGATGGCAGATGCCGACTGGATCATCGATCTCGGCCCCGAAGGCGGCGACGCCGGCGGCCGCATCGTTGCGCAGGGCGCGCCGAGCGCTATCATCAAGGACACGGACCGCTCGCATACGACCCGCGTGCTTGCCGAATTCCTCGCCGAGCGCAGCCGATAAACGTCTTCCTCATTCCGCCGCGAGCCACCTGACCCGCTGTTCACCGCCGCCCTGGCGCGAGAGCACCGGCCACAGCCATGCGAGTATGGCGTGCGCGGCGGCCTCGAAGCCGAACGGCGGATTGACGACGAGCAGTCCGCAGCCGCGCATGGTCAGCATCCACTCCCTGGGACGCACGGAAATCTCGAGCTGCAGGATCTTGCGTATGCCGGTGGCTGCCACTCTGCGCTCGAACGCCTGCATCACCGCGGGCTCCAGCAACGGATACCATAGCGCGTAGACACCGGTCGCAAATTTCCGGTGCGCCTCGGCGCAACCCTGCGCGAGGCGCTTGAACTCCTGTGCGCGGTCGAAAGACGAATCGACGAACACCAGAGCGCGCCGCTCGGGAGGCGGCAGAAACGCCTTCAGCGCATGATAACCGTCCATCAGGTGCACGGTGACCTGCCGGTCGCGTGCGAACAGCGTGGCAAGGGAAGCACAGTCTTGCTTGTTGAGCTCGCTCAGCACCAGCCGGTCGTGCGAACGCATGAAGCGGCGCACAATACGCGGCGAGCCGGGATAATAGCGCAGCTTGCCGTCCGGGTTCTCGGCGCGTACCGCGTCCAGATAAGGCGCCAGCACTGGCGGCGCATCATTGCGCCCCCATACCAGTTCGATGCCGTCCTTGAATTCGGCGTTTTTCTGCGCCCACTCGTGCAGCAGGTCGTAATGCGCTATACCCGCGTGCGTGTCGAGGCAGAAAAACGGCTTGTCCTTCTTTTCGAGCGCAAGCACGAGCTGCGCGAGCAGCGCATGCTTGAATACGTCGGCAAAACTGCCGGCGTGGAATTGATGACGGTACGCGAGCATGCGGAAAGCGGGATTCGGGATTCAGCATGATAACAGCACCAACGACGGCGGCTGCAACCAGCGCGCCGGCGCGTGCGTGCTATCATCAGTGCCCATCCGCATCGCACGACAATCAGAAAAACTGATCCCCTCCCCCTCGACGGGGGATGGCTAGGGTGGGGGTGAAAATTACCAGAACTCGCAACGCTTTCACCCCCATCCCAACCTTCCCCCGTCAAGGGGGAAGGAGTTCTTTTAGAATTTTGTGACGCAGTAAGATAAATGTCGATGCCACTTCCTGTCACCGGTAGCAGCGCGTGAGGTTCGGCAAAGCGTTGCTGGACATGGCAGTGCCGGCCTGCGTGCTGGCTGCCGCCTATTTTCTGGTGCCCGTCGCGTCGGAGTTACCGGCATCGCTTGCGGGCCTCAACGCATACGTCGCCTATATGGTGCTTGCGCTCGGCGCAATCGTGAGCCTCGTCTTCAAACGCGGGCGGGTTGTGCTCGCCCTGCTCACACTGGCGTTGGTCTATGCGGGTTACGAACTGCTGCTGCAAGAATCCCTCGCCGGCTTCCGCGCACGCACGGTCTTTGTTGCGCTGGGCGTGTTCGCCCCCTTCAATTTTGCGGCGTTAAGCCTGCTCGAGGAGCGCGGCATATTCAATATTCACGCCTTTCAGCGCCTGGGCGTAATAGCCCTCGAAGCGATATTCACGGGATGGATCGTGCTCGCAGGCAAAACCGAAACCACAGCGTGGGCTTATGCGCCGATCTACGAGACCACGCTGTTTGCGGCTTCTTCAATTCCGCAGTTCGGGCTGGTTGCGATGGCGCTCGGATTTGCGGTTTGCATCGCAGCGTGGTGCCTGGCGCGCACGCCGCTCGACCTGGGATTCGCGGGCGCCGTAATTGCGTTTGGCATCGCGATGAACGGCATCGCCGTGCCGCAAGTGTTTCCGGTTTTCATCGCGGCGGGCGCGCTGATCCTGATCATCGCAGTGCTGCAGGACACCTTTCGCATGGCGTTTCGCGACGAGCTCACCGCGCTGCCGAGCCGCCGCGAATTGAACGAGCGCATGATGGGGCTCGGCAGGCGCTACACGATCGCGATGGTCGACGTCGATCGCTTCAAGAACTTCAACGACACGCATGGCCACGACCTCGGCGACCAGATACTGAAGATGGTCGCCCGCAAGCTTGCCGAGGTCGGCGGGGGAGGCAAAGCGTATCGCTACGGCGGCGAAGAGTTCACGGTGCTCTTTCCGGGCAAGGACCTCGACGCGACTGTGCCGCACCTCGAAGCGCTGCGCAAGGAGATCGCCGATTACAAGCTCGCGCTGCGCGCGGCCGCACGCCCGGGGCAAACATCGGCGACCAAGCGCCGGCGCGGTGCGTTCCGCGCGGCGAAGTCGGTTTCGGTCACGGTCAGCATCGGGCTCGCACAGCGCAACGACAAGCTCGCGACCCCTGAGGATGTGATCAAGGCCGCGGATAAGGCGCTCTACCGCGCCAAGCGCGGCGGGCGCAATCAGCTGAGCCGGTGAGGGGCCGTGCGACCCTCGCAGCGCGCACGAGGCAGCTTCCCGTTTGATCGGGGAAGCGCCTCAGCCGCGGTGTGTGCCGATGTTCCAGCCGTGGCGGACGAGGTGTTTTTCGCTTCGCCCTGCGGGTAGAATAGCGCCTCGCCCCGATCCCTTTTTGACCGATGGATATCTCCGACCTGCGCCAGGAATACATGCGCGAGAGCCTCGACGAGAAAGACGCCGCACGCGATCCGCTCGAGCAGTTCGCGCGGTGGTTCGACGAGGCGGTCAAGGCCCAAGTGCCGATGGTGAATGCCATGACGCTCGCCACCGTGTCCCCCACCGGACGGCCTTCGGCGCGCATCGTGCTCCTGAAAGGCGTCGATCACGGCGGCTTCGTGTTCTACACCAACTACAAGTCGCGCAAGGGCCGCGAACTCACTGCAAACCCCGAGGCGGCGCTGCTCTTTTACTGGATCGAGCTTGAGCGCGAAGTGCGCATCGAGGGCCGCGTCGAAAAAATTTCAGCGCCGGAATCCGACGAGTACTTCGGCAACCGTCCGCTCGGCAGCCGCCACGCCGCAATCGCCTCCCCGCAGAGCAAAGTGGTTCCCGACCGCGCGGCGCTCGAGGCGCTTTTCGCTGAGGCCGAACAACACTATGGCGACCAGACGCCGCGCCCGGCGCACTGGGGCGGCTACCGCCTGCTGCCCGCGGCGGTCGAGTTCTGGCAGGGACGTCCCAACCGGCTGCACGACCGCGTGCTCTATACGCTCAAGTCGCGCGGCTGGAAAAGCGAGCGCCTCGCGCCGTAGGGCGCGGATTTATCGCGCCATAACCCGATGGTAGCTATCCGGCGCGATGAATCTGCGCCCTACGGCGCCAGCGGAATCTTGCAGTTGGTAGGGCGCAGCTTTAGCGCGCCATCAGCCCGGCGGCAACTATTCGGCGCGATGAATCTACGCCCTACGATGGGAGCGAGTCTAGCCATGCCCGACAGAGAACATTACGACCTGATCGTCCGCAACGCGACCCTCATCGACGGCACCCAGGCGCCGCGCTACCACGGCGAGATCGGCGTGCGCAATGGCCGGATTGCGAAGCTCGGCGCGCTCGGCGACGCGCACGCCGACATCGAAGTCGATGCGTCGGGCCTGATCGCAGCACCGGGCTTCATCGACGCGCACACGCATGACGACCGGCTGTTGCTGTCGGATCCGGACGTAATTCCCAAGCTGAGCCAGGGCGTCACCACCGTCGTCACCGGCAACTGCGGCATCAGTCTCGCGCACTCACCCGCACCGCACGGCACGGTCACGCCGCCGCTCGATCTGCTCGACAGCGAGGGTCCCTGGTTCAGGTTCCCGAGTTTCCGCGCCTACCGCGAGGAACTCGAGTCCCGGCCGGCGGCGATCAATGCCGCGTGCCTCGCCGGCCACACCACATTTCGCGTCGCGGCCGTGGGCCGGCTCGATCGCGCCGCGACCCCCGCCGAAATCACCAGGATGCGCGAAATGGCGCGCGAATCGCTCGCCGCGGGCGCAATCGGCATCTCCACCGGAACTGCCTATCCACCCGCCGCCAAGCCGCACCCCCGGCTGTGGGGTACGTTCCCGCGGGTGCTCGGCCATTACTCGCGCGATCTCGGGTCGTTCCCGCTCGAAACCGCCGTCTACAAAATGACGGGGCTGACCGCCAAAACATACGGCCTGCGGGAGCGGGGCGTTCTGCAACAGGGCGCGTGAGGCAGTATTACAGCAAGAGGTGCGCGATCCACCACACGACTGCCGCGATGAACGCCGAGCACGGGATGGTGAAAACCCACGCCCAGACGATGTTGCCGGCAACCCCCCAGCGCACGGCGGAAACCTTCTGCACCGAACCAACGCCGACGATCGCGCCGGTAATGGTGTGAGTGGTCGACACCGGCACCCCGAGCCCGGTCGCGAGAAACAGCGTGATCGCGCCGCCGGTTTCGGCGCAAAAGCCGCTCACCGGCTTTAACTTCGTGATCCTCTGGCCCATGGTTTTCACGATGCGCCAGCCGCCGAACAGCGTGCCAAGCGCGATCGTGCCGTAACAGGCGAACACCACCCACAGCGGGAGCGGATCCTTGGCCCCGAGAGAACCGGCCGTGATCAGCAGCATCCAGATGATGCCCATCGTTTTCTGCGCGTCGTTGCCGCCGTGACCGATGCTGTAGAGCGCGGCCGATACCAGCTGCAGCCTGCGGAACCAGCGGTCGATCCGGCGCGGCGTCGAACGCGCCCACACCCACGACACCGCGAGCATCAGCACCACGCCGAGCACGAAACCGAGCGCCGGCGACAGCAGTATCGCGGCCGCGGCCTTGAGGAAGCCGCCCACAATCAGGGTGTACACTCCGCCCTTGGCGACCGCAGCGCCGCCAAGACCGCCGATCAGCGCGTGCGACGAACTCGACGGGATCCCGTAGTACCAGGTGATGATGTTCCAGCTGATCGCGCCGACTAGCGCACCGAAGATTACGTAATGATCGACGATCTCGGGATCGATGATGCCCTTGCCGATGGTCGCGGCGACCGCAACGCCGAAGATCCCGAACGCAACGAAGTTGAAGAACGCCGCCCACGCCACCGCCCAATGCGGCCGCAGCACCCGGGTCGAGACGATGGTCGCAATCGCGTTGGCGGCGTCGTGAAAGCCGTTCATGAAATCGAACGCGAGCGCCACCACGACCAGAAACACCAGCACTTCGTAGCTCATGCTGCTTGCCCTGCCATTCGCCCTGAGATTGGCCGCGGGCTCATGAATTCTCGATCACGATACCCTGGATGATGTTGGCCACGTCCTCGCAGCGGTCGGTCACAGTCTCCAGATGCTCATAGACGGTGCGCAGCTTGATCAGTTCGCGCACGTCGGGCTCGTCGCGGAACAGGCGCGCGATGGCCGCGCGCATCACGTGGTCGGCCTCCGACTCGAGACGGTCGATTTCGATGCAGATCACCATGATGGCGGCGGCATTGTCCATGCTGGAGAGCAGCGCGACCGCGCTTTGCATTTTCTCGCAGCAGAAGACGCAGATGTCCGCGAGCTTCTTCGCCTCGGGCGTGGGAACCCGCACGTCATACAGGAACATGAGTTGCGCCGCGTCCTCGATCAGGTCGAGGATATCGTCCATCTTGCTGATCAGCTGGTGGATGTCGTCGCGGTCGATCGGCGTGATGAAGGTCTTGTGCAGCAGCTCGATCGTGTTGCGGGTGATCCGGTCGGCGTGCTTTTCGATCGACTCGATGTTGTGGGCGCGGCGCTCGAGGTCGTCCCCGCTCGCCATCAGCGCGGCGAGCTCGCGGCTGCCCTTCACCACCGCCGCGGCATGCTCGTTGAATAAATCGAAGAACCTGCCTTCCTTCGGCATCAGGCGCCCGAACATGAAATCCCCCCTTGCGAACAAAAAAGTGCATGCGGTTGAGCGTACTGGCCGCAGCAGCAGCACGCATATTTTACTCTGTTTCTCACCGCTCGCCTCATTCGGTGCGCGACGGCAGCAGTCTGCCGCAAGGTATACTCGACGCATCAACACGATACGCAAACTTTCACCAGCGTGACTACGCCGCTATCCGAACGCCGCTGGTTCGCGTCTTTCCTCGCGTGGTATTTCGTCGCCATCTGGGGCTCGGGCTTTCTTGCGACCAAGATCGGGCTGCAGTACGCAGCACCATTCACTTTCCTCACGCTGCGATTTTTGTTCGGCATCGCGTGCATGCTGCCCATCGTGCTGATCATGCGCCCGCGCTGGTCGGCCACGCGCGCCGACCTCGGGCATTTGATCGTCGCCGGCCTGCTGATGCACGCAATGCATCTCGCCGGCAGCCATTACACGCAATATCTCGGCGTCTCGGCAGGCATTACCGCGGTGCTGTTGTCGGTTCAGCCGTTGCTGACCGCACTCATCGCATCGCGCTGGATGAGCGAGCAGCTATCCGCGCGGCAATGGCTGGGAATCACGCTCGGTCTCGCCGGCGTCGTGCTCGTTGTATGGCACAAGATCGACGTGCGCGAAATGACAATAGGCAGCCTGCTCGCAGTCATCGTTTCGCTGCTGGGGGTGACCGCCGGCACGCTCTATCAGCGCGTGTTCTGCCCGCTCGTCGATCTGCGCATGGCAGCACTGGTGCAGTTCGTCGTCGCAGTCGTAGCACTGGCGCCGCTCGCCTGGCTGATCGAAGACTTCAAAGTGAACTGGGCGTGGCCGATGTTCGGCGCGATCGCGTTCTTGGTGATCGGCGCCTCGATTCTCGCGGTCAACGCACTGCATACGCTGATGCGCTACGGCGAGGCAACGCGCGTTACGAGCCTGATCTACCTGACGCCGATCTTCGCGGTGGTACTCGAGTTCGCAATTTTCAAGGTGGTCCCGACCGCGGTCTCCGTCATCGGCATCGCGGTCACCTGCGCGGGCGTCGCGCTGGTCGCCTGGAAACGCCGGCAGCCGGCGCGGAGATGAAGTTGCCGCTGAGGAAAACCCGATGGTGCCGCACAAACGCGGGTAAAATCGCGCCTCCAAACCGGTTCTCCGTCGTCAAACATGCAGATTAACGGGCTTTGCCCAGTGTAGCGTTGATACTTTATCTCGTCGTACTGTCCACCATCCTGCTGCACCTCGCGTTCGCAGGGTGCCGCGTCAACCTGTCGCTGTTCGCGCTGAGCCTCAACGCAACGCCGTTGACGGTAGGCGTGGTCGTTTCGCTGCTCGCGCTGCTGCCGATGATTTTCGCCGTCAGCGCGGGACGCGTGATGGATCGCATCGGCGTGCGCAAACCCATGCTCGCCGGCGCGTGCGCGACGATTGCAGGCCTCGTGCTCGTATTCGCAGTGCCTCGGATCGAAGTGCTGTTCATCGCGAGCCCGCTCGTGGGGTCGGGCTTCATGCTGTATCACATGGCGGTCAACCACGCGGTGGGCACGATGGGCGCGCCGGAAGACCGCGTCCGCAATTTCAGCCTGCTCGCGCTCACGTTTTCGACGTCCAACTTCCTCGGACCGATGCTGACCGGCTTCTCGATCGATTGGATCGGACACCGGCAGACCTTCCTGCTGCTTGCGGGCAGCGCGTCGATGGCGCTGATCCTGCTGCTCCTCAAGCGGCTCGAGGTCGCCCGGCACAAACCGGCGGACTCGCCCGGCAAGAAGCGGCGGATGGTGGATTTGTGGCGCGATAGCACCATGCGGCGCGTTTTATTCATCAGCGGCGCGTTGTCGATGGCATGGGACCTGTTCGCGTTCGTCGTGCCGATTTACGGCTCGCAGATCGGACTGTCCGCTTCGAAAATCGGTCTTATTCTGGGCGCCTTCGGCGCGGCCATATTCATCGTGCGCCTCGCGCTCCCGCTGTTCGCGCACCGGGTAAACGAATGGCGCCTGCTCATCATCGCAATGATGACCACGGGCGCAGGCTTCTTCGTGTTTCCGCTGGTGACCACCGTGCCCGTGCTGATCGCATTTGCGTTCATCCTCGGCGTCGGGCTCGGCGGCACGCAGCCGATTCTCATGTCGCTCCTTTATGCGCATGCCCCACCCGGCCGCGGCGGGGAGGCGGTCGGCGTGCGCACGCTGCTGCTGAACTTCAGCCAGGCCGGCATACCCCTGCTGTTCGGCGCGCTCGGCGCCGCGCTCGGCATCGCGCCGGCGTTCTGGGCCATGGCGACCGTGCTCGCGGGCGGCGGCTATTGGCTGCGCAAACCCTGAACGCCGGCTGCGCTCCGGACGTGAATCGGCAAACGGCCGGGCGCGGAAAGCATGATCGGGATCGTGGCGTGGTTGCGGCTGAGCGCCCACTGGTGATCGGGTCGATTGGCAGCACGAACCGTGGCGTCCGCAGGGTCTTGCCAGGAACCAAATGCCGCTTGCGCGGTCAGACCCGGCGGGTAGAATCGCGGGCTATCGCCTGCTCACAGGAGGTTTACCAAATGAAACGTGTCGTGTTGTTCCTCGTCACCAACCTCGCGGTAATGTTAGTGCTGTCGGTAGTACTGAGCGTGCTGGGCGCTGATCGTTTCCTGACCGAAAGCGGCATCAACATCAGCATGCTGCTGGTGTTCTCGCTGGTGCTCGGCTTCGGCGGCTCGTTCATTTCGCTGCTGATGTCAAAGCCGATGGCGAAATGGTCGACCGGCGCGCAGGTGATCGACGGCTCCGAAGGCCCTGAGCAGCGCTGGCTGGTGGATACGGTGCGCAAGCTCGCCGGCGAGGCGGGCATCGGCATGCCCGAGGTTGCCTACTACGAAGGCGAACCCAATGCGTTCGCCACGGGTGCGTTCCGGAATTCGGCGCTGGTTGCGGTTTCCACCGGGCTGCTGCAGGCGATGAGCCGGGAGGAGGTCGAAGCCGTGCTCGGCCACGAAGTCTCGCATGTCGCCAACGGCGACATGGTGACGCTGACGCTGATCCAGGGTGTCGTCAACACCTTCGTCGTATTTCTCTCGCGCATCGTCGGCTACATCGTCGACAAGGCGGTGTTCAAGACCGAGCGCGGGATCGGCATCGGTTATTACATCACGGTGATCGTGTGCCAGATCGTTTTCGGCCTGCTGGCCTCCATGATTGTCGCGTGGTTCTCGCGCCAGCGCGAATTTCGCGCCGACGCCGGCTCGGCGCGGCTGCTCGGATCGGGCCGTCCGATGGTCAACGCGCTGGCGCGGCTCGGCGGGCTCGCACCGGGCGCGCTGCCGCAATCGGTCGCCACCGCCGGCATCAACAACACGCCGGGCTTCATGGCGCTCTTCTCCACGCATCCGCCCATCGAAGCGCGCATCGCGGCGCTGCAATCCCGGCAGTAGCCGCCGGCGGACCAAGCAAACGGCCGGTGCCGCGCAAATGCGGTACCGGCCGTTTGCTTTGATGCGGTCTCGTGACCCGGCTGCCGAGTCACTGCGATGCTTATTTCAGGTGCTTGCTGACCAGCTTGGTCATTTCGAACATCGACACCTGCTTCTTGCCGCCAAAAACTTCCTTCAGCTTGTCATCAGCGTTGATGTTGCGGCGGTTCTTGGTATCCTGCAGTCCGTTGCGCTTGATGTAGTTCCACAGCTTTTTCGTTACCTCGGTGCGCGGGTACGGGCCGCTGCCGATCACTGCGCCGAGCGCAGCGGAAATCTGCATCGGTTTCATGAACGCGGCGCTTGGTTTACGTGCGGATTTTTTCTTCGCGGGTTTCTTGCTAGCTTTCTTTTTTGCGGCCATCGTCTTCTCTCCTGTAAAGACACACGAATATCACCCAAAAATTGGGTTCGGAGAATTGTAATCCAAAGTTTGCGTCTGTGGTGCAAGCTTCGAGAGATATTCTGTCTGACGCCCAGGCCCCCGGAATCCGAGGTCACGCCCCCCTTTTCTATCTCCCGTTTGTCATACGGCTTCGCGGCGTCGAAATCGGCCGGCGCGAGGTCAACGTTATCCCCCCGGGAGAAGACCTGCCATGGTCAAGCTTGCGACCTGGACGGCGCACGCGCGGCGTCCAGGCACGACCAGCGGCGACATCGAGGGCTAGCCGCTCGGCGCATCGAGCCAGATCGCCAGTCCTTGCGCGTTGAGCTCGATGTCACCGGCGAAGATGCCGAGCACCCGTTCGCGCGGCAGCGTCCAGCCATAGCGCTGTGCCTCGCCCAGCACGATTTTCGTCACGCCATCCTTGAGGCGCTCATGCCGCGCCGCCCCGGCATCCCGCTCACGGCGCGCGAGCTGCGCGTGCGCGTCGATCAGCCGGTGCATGTCGGCGCCCATGCGCGCGATGTCGCGCACCTGGCTGTAATGCGTGGCGTAGATCGCACCCGGCTTTAAGCCCAGGATCAAATCGAGCGAGCGGTGCGCGGCAACGGGGTCGAACTGCGTCGGGCTCGTCGTGCAGAACGCGTACTGGCGGCCGTTGCAGTCGAGTTCGCGGTAGGACAGGCCGAACGTGTCGCCTGCGAACAGATGTCCCGACTTGGTGTCCAGCACGCAGACGTGATGGCGCGCATGCCCCGGGGTGTCGAAGAACAAAAATTTGCGACCGTTGAGCGTGAGCGATGATTCATGCGCCGTCTCGATAATACGTTCGCGCGGCACCGGCACGATCTCGCCATAGCTGCGGCGCGCCTCTTTCTCGCCATAAACCGCGATCGTGCTTGCGATCAGCCGGCTGGGGTCGGCCATGTGCCGTGCACCGCGCGGGTGCACGGTCAGTCGCGCGTTCGGCAGCTGCGACACCAAAAGCCCCGCGCCGCCGGCGTGGTCGAGATGAATATGCGTGAGGATCACGTAATCGACCTGCTCCGGACGCAGCCCTTTGTCGCGCAGCGCAGCAAGCGCCCGCGGCACCGAGCTGTTCACGCCGGTATCGATAATCGCCGCGCGACCGCCCTCGACGATCAGATGGATCGCATCGAACAATGGCCGCTGGTAGCCCGAGTCGATCGCGCTGATGCCGAATTCGTAATCGATGACGTGAGCCATCGCGCGTCGCGACAGCAGGGATCAGGCGCGGTGGCGCTCGCCGTCGGCTGCGACGGCGGCGGGAAACACACGGCGCCCAGAGAAGCGCACCGCAAAGCGGCTGCCTCTGCCGGGCTCGCTTTTGATGTCGAGCGTCGCCTGGTGCCGGGTCAGAATATGCTTGACGATGGCCAGTCCGAGGCCCGTGCCGCCGGTTTCGCGCGAGCGGCCGCGGTCGACACGGTAAAAACGCTCGGTCAGCCGCGGAATGTGCTCGGCCGTGATGCCGATGCCCGTATCCTGCACTGCAAACTCCGCTGCATTCGCCGAGGCGCGCCACGTGAGGCGCACCTCGCCGCCGGCCGGCGTATAGCGGATCGCGTTGCTGACGATGTTGCCGAAAGCACTGGCGATTTCGTTCTCGGCGCCCAGCAGGTCGAAATTCGCCCCGGCATCGAGCACGATCTTGTGCCTGCCGCCGCTCAATGCGGCGGCGTCGGCGCGCAGGCGGCCGAGCAACGGCGCGACCCGCACGCGTTCGTCGAGCGACGGGCCCGGCGCGGATTCGAGCGTCGACAACGTCAGGAGATCGTCGACGATGCGCTGCATGCGCGTACTCTGTTCCGTCATCAGATTGAGATAATCGCGCGAGCGCTTCGGATCGAGTTCCAGTTCCTTGATGGTCTCGAGAAATCCTGACAGCACGGTGAGCGGAGTGCGCAGTTCATGCGACACGTTGGCAACGAAATCACGCCGCATGGTCTCCAGCTTTTCCAGCCGGGTGATATCGCGCGACAGCAGCAGTTTTTGCGCATCGCCGTAAGGGACGATCTGCACCGACACAACTACGCCGGCGCCGCGCGGCGCGCGCAACTCGACCGGATGCGCGTAATCCCCGGATTCGAGGTAGGCAACGAACTCCGGCTGGCGCACGAGATTGGTGACTGGCTGGCCGGCATCGGTCTCGACGTTGAGGTCGAAATAGGTCTCGGCGGTGTCGTTACACCATTCGATGCGGTTGTTCGCGTCGAGTATCACCACCCCGTCGGGATGCGCGCGGCCGGCCTGGCGGAAACGGGCCAGGGTTCTTGCGATTTGCTGGTGCTGCCTGGTCTGCGTGAGTTCGAACCGGTGCAGCAACGCAAACACGTAATCCCAACTTCCGCGGCCAGCCGGCACTTGCCCCGGCGTCGGCTGCTTCAGCCAGTCCACGAGCAAATCCACGTGCCGGACGTGATGAAGAAGCAACAGCAGAACACCACCCGAAAACGACACCCAGCCGGAGGTAGCGCCGAAAACCAAGCCGATCGGCAACGCGGCTACCGCGATCAGCGAGACGGCGATTACGGTACGTAGCAGGAGATGGTCCACGCGTGCCCGTGTGGGGAATACCGCCGCAATTATCGCACGCCGGCGCGGCCGCCGCAGGGGTTGCCGCAGCTCGGGATTGCCCGGAGCAAGAGTTCAGCCGTGCAGGCGATAGCCGGAGCCGCGCACGGTCTCGATCAGCCGGTCGTGACCGGTCGGCTCCAATGCCTGCCGCAGTCTCCGGACATGCACGTCGACGGTGCGCTCCTCGACGAACACGTGATCGCCCCAGACGTGGTCGAGCAATTGCACCCGGCTGTAGACCCGCTCCGGGTGCGTCATGAAAAAATGCAGCAGTTTGAATTCAGTCGGTCCGAGCTGCAGTTCATTGCCCCGTCCGGAAACGCGATGTGCGGCCGGATCAAGTTGCAAGCCATCGATTTCGATCGCGTCATCGGTGAGCTGCGGCGCGCGCCGCCGCAGCACCGCCTTGATCCGCGCCAGCAGCTCTTTCGGCGAAAACGGCTTGGTGATGTAATCGTCCGCGCCGGACTCGAGGCCCTCGACCTTGTCCCGCTCCTGCGCGCGCGCGGTCAGCATGATGATCGGGATGTCCTTGCTGCGCGCATCGGCACGCAGCCTGCGAGCCAAGGCCGTGCCGGCAAGATCCGGCAGCATCCAGTCAAGCACGATCAGATCGGGGCGGACCGCGCGTATCATGGCGTCGGCTTCAGCCGCGGTGTGGGCGCGCTGCACGCGGTGTCCGGCGTGCTCGAGGTTGACCGCGATCAGCTCCTGGATCGCCGGCTCGTCTTCGACCACCAGAATATCGCTGCTCATACCAACATCGCGCACGGACCGTTTCAGCTCAGCGCCTCGC
>Ga0326597_10008414_pt1 | contig 13912 bp, 17 predicted proteins | sample RVTome_12_FD_203789 | JGI IMG/M metagenome (GOLD analysis project Ga0326597, IMG submission 203789) | Soil microbial communities from uranium-contaminated site in the Upper Colorado River Basin, Wyoming, United States - RVT100D185 | ecosystem: Environmental > Terrestrial > Soil > Contaminated >... | reverse complement strand
ATTCAGACGAAAAGGAAATCGTGCAGCGTTTTTTTGATGGCATTGAACGTTATAGCCCGATGCTGGTGTCGTGGAATGGCCGTGGTTTTGATCTCCCGGTGCTGCATTACCGCGCCATACTGCATGGAATCAGTGCACCCCGTTACTGGGAAACAGGTGGTGATGACCAGAGTTTCAAGTGGAATAATTACATCAGCCGATACCATGAACGTCATACGGATTTGATGGATATGCTTGCGGGATATGATCCACGTGCTTTTGCACCATTAACTGATATCGCCAGCATGTGCGGTTACCCCGGCAAGATGGGCATGAGCGGTGATAAGGTCTGGGACAATTATATCGAGGGCAATATCGAAACTATCCGTAATTATTGTGAAACCGACGTGCTGAATACCTACCTGATATTTCTGCGTTATGAATTGATGCGCGGACGCAAAACACAATCAGGCTATGATTCCGAATGTCAAAAAGTACGTGAGATGTTAAAGGCTGAAGCAAAACCCCATCTCCAGGAATTTCTGGATGCATGGAAAGCCTGATTTCTTCTGTGGCTGCTTTCATGACTGGTAACCAATCACCCGCCGTTCTTGTGCATCCCTGCACTCACGGCATTAGTGCATCCATGCACGTCATCACCAATCACTGTTTTATTAATGTCCAGCCGTAAGCGTTTATCGAAAGAACCTGTTACTGTATCCATCGAATCCCTGTCCCATAAAGGACGCGGAGTAACACATGTTGCAGGCAAGACAGTATTTGTTGATGGTGGATTGCCCGGTGAAAAAGCCGTTATTCAGTTTACACGACAGCATTCGCGCTATGGCGAAGCCAGGATTATTGAATTAATGGAATCAGCGCCGGAACGTGTTGATGCAAAATGTGAACATTATGGTATATGCGGTGGTTGCAGTTTCCAGCATGCCAGTCCGGAATATCAAATCGCACACAAACAGAAAATACTGCTTGAGCAATTACAGCATATTGGTGGTGTGCAGCCGGAAGAAATTATTCCACCACTGACAGGACCTGTGTGGGGATACCGGAGACGTGCCAGGCTGGGTGTAAAATATGTCGAGAAAAAACAAAAGATCCTCGTCGGGTTTCGAGAGAAGAATTCTCCATTCATAGCAGATATCAAGCATTGTGACGTATTGCATCCATCTGTTGGCTTGATGATCGAGGAATTGCAGCAGTTGATTAGCCAATTATCGATCTTCCGGCAGTTGCCACAAATTGAAGTGGCTGTCGCTGATAATGTAGTGGCACTGGTATTTCGCCATCTGGTGCCACTGACAGAACTGGACATCAGTCTGTTAAAAAGATTTGAAATTGAAAAGAAAATAAAAATATATCTGCAGCCGGGTGGACTGGATACAGTTAAACCATTGACACCTGAACAGTCAGTTGATCTGATATATGTATTACCTGATCACCAGGTCAATTTTACTTTTTTGCCTGTTGATTTTATCCAGATCAATCCGCACATCAATTATGAAATGATAAATCGTGCACCAGCATTGCTGGAGCTCAGGAAAGAAGATAACGTGCTTGATCTGTTTTGCGGTTTAGGTAATTTTTCCCTGCCTATGGCAAGACAATGCCGGCAAGTTACCGGTGTGGAAGGTGATGCAGGATTGATTAAACGGGCAAAAACCAATGCAGAGAGAAACAATATCGATAATGTAGAGTTTTATGTCGCGAATCTGGCTGATGAAAATTTGCAGGCTAATTTTATTAACCGGGAATACAGCAAGGTATTGCTTGATCCACCCCGTGTCGGGGCTATGGAAATTATCAATCACATGACATTTGTTGGCACTGACCGGATTGTCTATGTTTCCTGTAATCCGGCCACACTGGCGCGAGATGCAGGGATACTGGTCAAAAACAAGGGGTTTCAATTGCAAAGCGCGGGTGTTATGGATATGTTTCCGCATACAACACACATTGAATCTATAGCATTGTTTACACATTGAGTTACATCAAATCTCAAAGTTATATATACAGGTTTATTTTTTCTGTTTTACTTATTCTGTTGACTGTAGCATGCACGCAACAGGAAGAGGACACCATCAGATTTGGATTAAGCACTGCTCCAGTCACGCTCGATCCGCGATTTGCTACCGATGCTGTTTCACACCGGATTAATCGCCTGCTTTACCAGCGACTGGTGGATTTTGATGAAAACTATCATATGGTTCCGATGTTGGCTGACTGGGAGCAACTGGACCCGTTACATTATCGTTTTGTATTGAAGCCGGGGGAAAAGCGATTTCATAACGGTGATACTTTGACAGCCACTGACGTCAAGGCGACATATGATTCCGTACTGGATACTGCTAATGTTGCCCCACACCGTGCAACGCTCATCAATATCGATCATATCGAAGTGATAGATGACGATACTGTCGATTTTCATCTGAAAATTCCGGATCCATTATTTCCCGGGCGTCTGGGCATAGGTATATTGCCGGAACAGTTAATCCGTTCATATCACCCGTTTCATCGCTCGCCGGTTGGCAGTGGCGATTTGAAATTTTCAAACTGGCCGGTTGAAGACACCTTGATACTGCAGAGAATAAATGATGGTCAGTTAATAGAATTCATTACGGTCAAGGATTCCACGGTACGGGTACTAAAACTTTTGCGTGGTGAAGTTGATCTGATCCAGGGTGATTTGCCTTTCGAATTGATGGACTGGCTGCAAGGACATGACAACATTGCAATTGAAACAGGTCCGGGTAATGTTTTTACCTATATCGGATTCAACATGCAGGACCAGGCACTTGCCAATCTGAATATACGCAGGGCCATTGCCCATGCCATAGATCGTGATGCCATCATAAAACATGTACTGGGTTCTGCAGCACACAAGGCTGGTGTTATTTTGCCGGCCGGGCATTGGTCTGCACATACTGGACTTGCCGGATATGATTTCGATCCTGAAAGAGCAAAAACACTACTGTCACAGGCAGGTTATGATAAAAACAATCCATTGAAATTAAGTTACAAAACTTCCAATAATCCCTTGCGGGTCCGTCTGGCTACCATCATCCAGTATCAGTTGAAACAGGCAGGTTTTGATGTCAACGTGCAGAGTTATGACTGGGGCACTTTTTATGGCGATATCAAGGACGGGCGCTTCCAGATGTTCAGCCTGTCCTGGGTGGGACTCAAAATGCCGGACATTTTCCGGTATGTCTTCCACAGTAGCTCAGTTCCTCCGGATGGTGCCAACCGTGGCAGATATATCGATACACAGGCAGACATATTGATAGAAATCGCTGAGAAGAAAACAAATCTTGATGAACAGGCAGCCGTATACAGGGAATTGCAAAATCACCTGCACGAGCAGTTACCCTATGTACCGCTCTGGTATGAAGATAATATACTTGCGCATCAAAAGAATATCAGTGGATATGATTTATCAACAGATGGCAATTATGATGGTTTAAAGAAAGTCAGGCGAATTCATTAATATATTTGTATGAAAAACAATCTGCATATTGAAATCAATATTAAGGAACAATCGCTTAAATTGTTCGACGGAGATGAACTGGTAAAACAATATTCCATATCCACGGCCAGTAATGGCGCCGGAGAACTCATGGACAGCGAGTGTACGCCACGGGGTTTGCATATTATTTCTGAAAAAATCGGCGCAGGTTATGCGCCGGATACAGTATTTGTTTCGCGTGAACCTACAGGTGAGTTATACACCCCGGATCTGCGCAAACAGTTTCCGGATCGTGACTGGATTTTGACACGCATCCTGTGGTTGAGCGGTACAGAACCCGGTTGCAATCAGGGTGGTGATGTAGACAGCCATGACAGGTATATCTACATTCATGGCTCGCCGGATGATGTGGAGATAGGCAAGCCCGGGTCCCGGGGTTGCATACGGATGCGAAATGAGGATGTGATGGAATTATTTGATCAGGTAGAGGAAGGTACACCGGTCCATATTGCAGAAAAGTAATGCTATCCGTTTATACAACCTGAATTATACCTGAATAACATAACTATCTGATTATCCAAAATTATTAAAAAATTATGAATTGTGTGGAATAATGCGACCACTTTGGTGTCAAAATTCCTGAAATTAAACTGCTGCCTGTATCCATATTTTCTGGATCATGTGCCGCACTACCATACAAGGGGCTCATCCTTGTGCGGTAATTTATAAAACTGAAGACCCTGGAGGTAATCTGATGAGCGATACAAAAAATACGATGTCCGGTAGCAGAGCAATATCGGGACACCGCATATGGCCGGCCGGGTTGGCTGCATGTATGGTTATTTTACTGAGTGGAACGGGTTCTAATTTGCTGATCCCTGCAGCCGCCGCTGAAGAGCTGGATGGCGGACAGTTATACAATACCTATTGTGCCATTTGCCATAAAGCTGGTCTGAATGCTGCCCCCAAATATGGAAGCAAACCGCTTTGGGCCAAGCGTATCGCACAAGGCAGGGATACCATGTATGAGAACGCAATAAATGGATTGCGCGGCATGCCCCCGCGTGGTGGCTTCCCTGATTTAACAGACGAAGAAGTCAAGGCTGCGACCGATTATATGGTTCGTGCTGCTGGCGGCTGGGGTGATTAAAAAATCACCTGAATAGCAGTAATTTTATTATTAAGGCCGGAATCGCATGATGTGGTTCCGGCCTTTTATTTTGTCTATATCAAAAATCGTAACACGATGTAGGGCACCAGATTCAGCAGGAATATTCCAATTTTGTAGATCGCCATACCGGCGTAATGAATGGCATCGAAATTCTGGTGAGAAATATTAAACCATCTGCCGTGCAGGCGATAAATCCAGTCTCGTGCCAGCATGAAAAACATAAACCATAGCAACAACAATCCATAGTTAATTACAGTGCACCAACCAAGAATATTACGGATTAATTCAATGGTCATCATATTCTCCTGTCAAGTGACACAATATGGTTGAATCTGTCTGTTAGTAAATCTTCTTTATGTTGTTTGCAGGGATAAAATATCTTCAATTTCGCTTACACGGGCAATATTGATCAGTTTTTGCGGTATGCTCAATATCCGGATTGATCTTTTATCGAGTACAGCCCTGCGTTTCCACTCCAGTAACAATGCCAGACCGGCACTGTTGACGTAGGTCACACCGGATAGATCAATAATAATGGATTTGAATTTCGGGAATAATTCATTGGCACGCTGGTTGAGTAATGTGACACTGTCAAAATCCATCACGCCGGCAAGCATGAATCTGCCAGTGTCATCACTGCTTTCTGTGACTTCAAGATTACAAACCGGTTCCTGTTTCATGGGTTACTCTGAAATCTTGTCAGCAATAATACGCCCTATCATTTGTTCCAGGATCATTGCGGAATCCGCCATCATGAGTCTATCGCCATCTTTCAGGTAATCATCTTCAGCGCCTGGTGATAGTTCGATATATTGTTCGCCCAACAGCCCTGCTGTATAGATACTGGCCCTGGAATCTTTGGGAAACTGGTTGAATTGCTGCTGAATGCTGAGAGTTACAATGGCTGAATAGGTTTTATCATCATAGGCAACGTTGCTGACACGCCCGACCAGCACACCGCTGGCCTTGACAGGTGAACGGACACTCAATCCGCCAATGTTGTCAAAACGCGCGGTGACATTGTAAGTATCGCCGGTTGTGACAGTGCTTAAGTTGCTGACTTTCATGGCCAGCATGAACAGGGCAGCAATGCCTGCCGCTACAAAAATGCCTACCCAGATTTCCAGAGTATGCCGAGTCATTATGTTGTCTCCAGTGTTAAAGCAGTCAGAATAAAATTCAGTGCCAGTACTGTCAGTGATGCATGTACAACGCTTTGTGTTGTCGCCCTGCCCACACCTTCTGATGTCGGAACAGTATCGTAACCTTCAAAGAGTGCGATCCAGGTGGCAACAAATCCAAATGTAATACTTTTCCAAACACCGTTCATAAAATCTTCGTGGAAATCCACTGATTTTTGCATCTGTGCCCAGAAGGCTCCGTCATCAACGCCGAGCAGTGCAACTCCGACAAAATACCCGCCATAAATACCAACGGCGCTGAAAATAGCGGCTAGCAAAGGCATGGAAATAAAACCGGCGAGAAAACGCGGTGCAATGACCCGTTTGAATGGATCAACAGCCATCATTTCCATGGCAGAAAACTGATCCGTGGTTTTCATCAGGCCGAGTTCTGCGGTCAAGGCTGAGCCGGCCCTTCCTGCGAATAGTAATGCAGTGACCACTGGACCCAATTCACGTACCAGTGTCAATCCCACCATGGTGCCAAGTGATGATTCGGAATTAAACCGAACAAGAATATTGTAACCTTGCAGGCCCAGCACCATCCCGACAAATGCACCAGCTACCAGGATGATAACAATCGTCAATACACCTACGGAATATAACTGCTGGAATATCAGCCATGGCCGAAATAATGCAAACGGGAGGCTTTGAAATATCCTGAACAGGAAAAGTGCGCTGCGGCCAATACGGTTGAAAAACAGTATGGCACGCTGACCCAGTGTCTCCAGAGCGTTGACTGTGTTTTCCAGAGGGCTTTGCATTTAATCAGATTCCAAACAGATCATTTTGATATTCAGGTGCAGGATAATGGAAATGTACAGGGCCATCCGGCAGACCCTTGAGAAATTGCCTGGCCCATTCGGAACTGGTTTTTTCCAGTGCGGCAGGTGTGCCCTGATCCATGATGTTACCATTACTGATGATATAGATGTAATCCGCAATCATGGACACTTCTGCAACATCATGGGACACGATAATACTGGTCAGCCCAAGATTATCATTCATGGTTTTGATCAGCTTGATCAACACACCCATGGAAATTGGATCCTGTCCGCCAAACGGTTCATCGTACATGATCATCATGGGGTCCAGCACAATTGCACGCGCCAGGGCAACACGCCTGGACATGCCGCCGGAAAGTTCTGCGGGCATCAGGTTGGCAGCACCTCGCAAACCTACGGCATGCAACTTCATCAATACCAGGTAGCGGATCATGCGATCATCAAGCGAGGTATGTTCACGTAAAGGATAGGCGACATTTTCAAAAACATTGAGATCAGTCAGCAGTGCCCCGGTCTGGAATAACATGCCCATACGCTTGCGCATTTCAAACAGTTCGGATTGCCCAAGTTGGTGAATGTTCTGGCCTTCAACCAGCACGGTACCGGATTCCGGTGTCAGTTGTGCGCTGATGAGTTTTAATAATGTGGTTTTCCCTGATCCGCTGGGACCCATGATGGCCGTGATCTTTCCACGCTGGATGTCCAGATCTACGTTATCAAAAATGATCCGTCTGCCACGGCGAAAGCCAAGGTTTCTGATTTCAACCAGATTATCCATGCAAAGTTACGTCGTTACGCCGTAATGAAAAGAAGTCAACGGATTATAACAATAGATCAATAACACATTCAGATATCATATGCATGCATGTATTGAATTACCGGATGAAAGCACATGGGAATTTGTTTCCGAAAATTCCATAATAAAACACTCGGGGAAACTTCTTATAAATTCCTGCAGTCCGAGAATGTGCACCTCATCGTTGAAAGTGTTGCGATAGCTTTTTACCAGGCTGATCCCATCAATAATTATATCGACAACTTTCCAGCTCTTGCCATCAGGATGCATGGGGTATTCGATGGGTAAGGGTTTTGCTCCGTCGCGGGTAATGGTTTGCCGCACGGAAACATAATCTTTCTCACCGACAGGTGTGGCTGGTTCATAGGTTATTGATTGATTGTTGTAATTGAGCAGGACACGAGCATATCTTTCCACCAGCATGTCCCGGAAACTGCTGGTAAAACAGGCTTGCTGTTGTTCGCTGATTTTTCCCCAGTGCTCTCCAAGCACCAGTTCGGACATGGTATTCATATCGAAATGTGGAACGATGAGTTCCTGCACCAGTATTTTAAGGTATTCCGGGTCTTTTCTGAGTTCATCCCTGTCCATATTGAGCCAGCGCAATACTTCATTCGTGGTTTTGCGGACTGCGTCTTCCGCAGACAGCGGCTCGGCCGTCAGAGTCTGACAGAAGAGCAGTAGTGGCAGTAAAATATAAACTGGTTTTTTCATACATAATCCAGGGTATTGAAACTGATATAACTCTACCGGTAATTCAGATAAATATAAATGCATAGCGAATGGATATTCGGGATTTGCTTGATCTGAATCAAGCGGATTTTTTATCAATTATTATGATTTTCCTGTCAACCAATTGTTTACTGGTGCGTTATTAAATATGTAAAACTTGATAACTATCAGGAGAATGTGATGAAAAATAAACAGTTAATTACACTGGGTCTGGCGAGCATCGTGGCAATGGGTGTATATACCTTGCCGGTTCAGGCCGATGAAAACAAGGGCCCGTCAAAAGAACAGGCCAGGGAATACATACATGGCAAGCATAAGGACTGGCATGATCGCCGGGAAAGCATGAGTCCGGAGGAAAGGGAGGAACATAAGGCAAAGCGAGAGGCCATGCGTGAAAAGATGAAGAATATGACGCCTGAAGAGAAAAAGGCATTCTGGAAACAACGCAAGGAAGAGAAGCTGGCGAACATGACGCCGGAACAGCGCAAGGCCTATGAAGATCGCCGTGCGGAAATGAAGAAAAAGTTTGAGAGTATGACGCCTGAAGAAAAAGAAGCCTGGCGTAAGGAACACCACAAAAAATGGAAAGAAAAACAGGGTGAAGGTGTCTGAGACCGGAGATAAAAATGGCAGCGGTATTGTGCCGCTGCCATATACTTTGCAGTATGATGTCTTGCATATTAACAAAATCAGCAAGAGGGAAAGACTTCTGGAACAGCGCCTGGAACTGGATAATTTTCTTGCCAGTGTACAAAAACGAGCATTCCGCATGGCCGAGATAGCAACAGGCAACAGGGAAGATGCGTTCGATATTCTGCAGGATGCAATGTGTAAATTTGTGGAGAAATACAGTAAGCGCAATATTGAAGAATGGACGCCACTGTTTTATACCGTTTTACAAAGCCGGATCAGGGACTGGTACCGCAGGGAAACGGTTCGCAACCGTTTCAGGGTATGGTTTGGATCATCTTCCGAAGAACGGGAAACGGATGGTATGGAGAAAGTTGCGGATGAGCAGATGTGCACACCGGAACAACAATTACAAAATACCCGGGGTATAAGAGCACTTGCTCAGGCAGTTAGGCAATTACCCTTCCGGCAGCAACAGGCCTTCATGCTGAGGGTGTTTGAAGGGATGGATGTCGCACAGACCGCCAGGGTGATGGGTTGTACAAGCGGGAGTGTGAAAACACATTATTCAAGAGCTATACATACATTACGTGAAAAACTGGAAGGGCAATGGTCATGACAGATCAAAAAACAGAGCAGCAGTTTATTGATGCCATCAAACACAGGCTTGATCAAAGTGTTGATCAGATCGATGCAGGCACTTTGTCCAGATTAAACAGTATCAGATATAATGCGCTGGATTCTTCTGATAAAAAATACCATCACCGGTTTTTATTGCCGGTTGGTGCGATGGTCGCAGCATCAATTGCCGTTATTGTATTTACTTTAATACAGCCTGATTCATCTTCATCTCCATTCATTGCAGAAGACATTGAAATGTTGTCTACATCGGATGGGATCGATTTTTATGAGAATCTGGAGTTTTATCAGTGGCTGGATGAATATGAAATTTCAGCCTAGACGCATGTCGTTAACCAGGACAGTCTTTCTGTTGCTGGTTTTATCCGGTCATCAGGTGTGGGCGGACGACAAAATTCCATGGGACAAACTCACCAGCGACCAACAGGAAGTATTGCAGATATTAAAAGATTCATGGGATGAAATACGGCCCGAGCGGCAGCAGCGTTTGCAAAACATGGCTGAGAAATGGAGTGAAATGCCCGAAACTGAACGCGAAAGAATGCAAAAGAGGATGGAACATTGGCAATCCATGAGTCCTGAACAGCGTGAAGATGTCCGTAAACGCTATAAAAAATTCAGGGACATGCCGCCTGAAAAACAAAAGGAATTGCGTCAACGACGTGAATGGTTCAAAAACCTGTCAGAAGAAGAACGTCAGCAACTCAGGTCCCGATGGGAAAAGATGACCCCGGATGAACGCCGCGAGATGCATGAAGAAAGCCGGCGTATGTCCCCGGAACAACGTCATAAATTACGGGAACATATTCACAACCTGCCGCCTGAGGAAAGAAATGAATTCCATCGGAAGATGCATACGATGGAACCGGAAGAGCGGAAGAAAATGATCAAAGAAATTGTGGATCAATAGTGACTTGAGATTAGTAATAAATCAGAAATAATTATCACCAATCACCCGCCGCTCATGCGCGGTCGCTCCCAGCATCCTGCTTCTCACGACACTAATACATCCCTGTATGTCGTCCTGTACTCGCGGCTACGACCGCCATGGATGGCGGAAGTGTCGAAAACGTAGGGAACAATTTTCGACCCGTACATCCTGTACATAATCACTATCTGCCTTTGCTTGATTCTTTCACCAGCATTTTTGCAAATTGCTTGATCTGCATATCGTAAAGCACCAGTTCACCGCCGGTTTTAATGGCCCGCAGTGAAATACTGGCAATCAGCATTAACAGCATCAGCATGATGATCCAGGCAAAGAAATAGGATACACGAATGTGGCTATCGGCTGCTTCTGTGGTCCCTCTTGTGGTTTCCTGTTTGCCAATGCCCGGGAGGTTTTCGTCTTCTTCTGCCGGTTCCTGGACCACAGCATCCCTGATTGAAGAGAGGCTTTTGTCTATATTTGAACCTCTCTCGATTGCGAGAGCAAAGCGCTCGATAGATTGTGGGTTTTCATACAATTCCATAGCCTTGAGCATGACGTGCAAGGCAACATAAACACCGGCGAGTAACAGAAACAGCCCCACAAAACGGACAAATATACTCATAATTCCTTTGCCGACATCCTCAATATTATTATCATTCATGTTATTGCTATCCCGTGTGTCACACTGATAATACCGGTATTCTACTATCAATTAATGAAATAACGCGAGCCTGTAACCGGTGTATATGCACAGCATTCCATATAAAAAATATACCTGTAAATATCATTTGTCATGCTGAATTATTTTTTTGCAAGATGCATCACAGCGATTATCGTGATATTCGGTGTATCTACACTGGTATTCATGCTGATCCATATTGTGCCAGGGGACCCGGTTGAGGTCATGCTGGGAGAAACAGCCCAGTTTGCAGACACCGAAGCATTGCGTATTGCACTGGGACTGCATCTTCCCCTGCATCAACAGTGGCTGAATTTCATGTCACAACTTTTTACTCTCGATCCGGGTACTTCCCTGTATTCAAAACGGGAAATCACAGATCTTCTGGCAGAGCGTATCCCACCCACAGTCATACTGGCTTGTGCGAGTATTGTAATTGCGATCCTGATTGCCCTGCCTTTGGGTATTATGGCGGCAGTCTATCGAGGCAGTCTATGGGACACTTCTGCCATGACTGTATCCATGCTGGGAATTTCCATTCCTAATTTCTGGATGGGCCCGTTGTTGATTATGGTTTTTTCATTGTGGTTAGGCTGGTTCCCGGTCAGTGGCAATGAAGGATTTGCATCGTTAATACTTCCTGCGGTTACACTGGGCACAGCACTGGCTGCATTGTTATCACGCATGGTGCGGGCAGCACTGCTTGAAGTATTAAGTGAAGACTATATCCGTGCTGCACGTGCGCGCGGTCTTTCACAAGCAATCGTGGTGTTACATCATGGTTTGCCGAATGCTGCTTTACCAATCATCACTGTCCTTGGTATGCAGTTTGGTTCACTGCTTGCCGGTGCAGTGATTACTGAAACGATATTTTCCTGGCCAGGTATCGGGCAACTTACCATTGAAGCCATACAGAAACGTGATTACCCGGTGGTGCAAGCCTGTGTGTTATTAATCAGCCTGGTTTATGTCACGGTTAATTTGCTCACTGATCTTGCCTATGCATTCCTTGATCCACGTGTGAGGCTCGAAAAATGATCCGCTCATTTTCTTTTCCTCTGATTATACTGGTTGCATGGTGTCTGCTGGCATTGAGTACCACGTTATTGCCTCTCAGACCGGATGAAATAATTTTGCAAAAAATACTTGCACAGCCTGAATGGCAGTCCTGGCTGGGTTATGATGATCTGGGACGCCCGATTGCAGATCGATTGATAATGGGTGCACGAACTTCATTACTGGTGGCATTCTGTGTGGTGTCGATTTCTCTGATTGCAGGCACAGCCATTGGTGTGTTTTCCGCCTGGTTTGGTGGCTGGTGGGACAAGTTCACTGTTTTAATTATTGATATTTTTATCGCTTTCCCGGGCATCTTGCTGGCCATTGCGCTGGCAGGTCTGTTGGGACCGGGCATCATGAATGCCGTCATTGCATTGTCCATTGTCGGTTGGGTCGGGTTTGCACGTCTGGCGAGAGCCCAGACATTAACCGTTAAACAACGTGAACATGTGACTGCTGCACGCGCACTGGGCACCAGTACATGCCGCATCGCATTCCGGCATCTTTTACCTTTAATCATGGCGCCGTTGATTGTCGAAGCTACATTTGCAATAGCCGGGACAGTTATTGCGGAAGCCAGTCTTTCTTTTCTTGGTCTGGGTGTACAACCACCGGATGCATCCTGGGGCAGTATGATCCGCGAAGGTACACGTTATATGCTGGTGGCTCCGCATATGGTACTGGCGCCGGGTATAGCAATATTCCTGGTGGTTTTATCTATTAACCTGTTAGGGGACAAGTTACGCGATAAAATGGACGTCAGATTAAACAACGGCAAGTAATATTTCTCGATAAAGATAAAATATATATGTCACTTGGCCCCATCATGCTGGACCTGAAAGGATGCTCCCTCACAGTTGAGGAACGCGAACTGTTAAAACATCCATTAACAGGTGGGGTTATCCTGTTCTCCAGAAATTATGAATCAATCGATCAAATCACCGATCTGGTGGAATCCATTCATGCCGTACGTAAACCTGGATTACTTGTGGCGGTAGATCATGAAGGTGGACGCATCCAGCGTTTTCGTGAAGATTTCACAAAATTACCAGCCTGTGAATTGGTTGGAAAAATTTACAGCAATGATATCCAACACGGATTGCAGCTTGCAGAAAAAGCGGGTTGGTTGATGGCAATCGAGCTGCGCGCCATTGGTGTTGATTTCAGTTTTGCCCCGGTACTGGACCTGCATAAAGACATCAGCAAGGTAATTGGCGATCGATCATTTCACCGCGATCCTGAAACCGTAGCCATACTAGCGAGGTCATACATGCACGGTATGCGACGTGCGGGGATGGAAGCCGTAGGTAAACATTTCCCCGGCCACGGTTCAGTTGTGGAGGATTCACATCATGAAATACCGACGGACAGCCGGCGGTTTGAAGACATCCAACTGGATGACATGGTGGCTTTTGAGCGACTGATTCATGCCGGAATAGCGGGCATTATGCCGGCACATGTGATTTATCCGGCAGTGGACAACAAACCAGCAGGATTCTCATCGATCTGGCTGAAAAATATCTTGCGACAGCAATTGCGTTTCCAGGGGGTGATATTCAGTGACGATATCAGCATGGCTGGCGCCGAAGTAATTGGAGATTACAAAGAGCGCGCACGCAGTGCACTGGATGCCGGATGTGATATGGTACTGGTTTGTAATAACCAGGATGCAGCAGTCGAGATACTTGAAAAATTTGAATACAGCCCCAATCCTGCATCACAAGCGCGATTGATCAGGATGCATGGTAAAAATCAAATAACTTATAAACAGATGAAGGAAAACAGCGAATGGCAGGCAGTCGCAAGTGAAATGAACCGGCTGAATGTCACACCTGAACTCGATTTGGGC
>Ga0326597_10008413_pt1 | contig 13913 bp, 11 predicted proteins | sample RVTome_12_FD_203789 | JGI IMG/M metagenome (GOLD analysis project Ga0326597, IMG submission 203789) | Soil microbial communities from uranium-contaminated site in the Upper Colorado River Basin, Wyoming, United States - RVT100D185 | ecosystem: Environmental > Terrestrial > Soil > Contaminated >... | reverse complement strand
TGGATCCACAAGAGCGTTCTTGCCAAACTCAACGTAGTAGCGGTCGTCCTTGAGAAATTTTGAGCTTGGATTGTCACGACCCTGAAATGAGGGTGTTTGGATGGAAACTCGGGATGTCCCGGTACCTGATCGAGACTGTGAGGGTGCGATGACTGGTGGAGCGGATTGCTCCAACTGGCTTTCCCGCGCAAAGGCTTGAGAATTGTCATTCTCAAAAAGAGGAGCAAGCCGCATGCCACCGTAGACGGCACCCAAAATGGCCACCATGGCAAAACCGATGAGAAACCAGCCGGGTATGCGGAATTGCTTCCGCTGGGATCCTTGGGATCCTATTGTGATCTGCATAGAGACCACCTCCTTTGTTTAATTTTTGTAAGAACGTAATGATCTACTTTAGTTCTACCACCCTTTGAGGGGATTTGTCAAGGTTTTTTAACAAAAAAGGATTATATGGTTTAGAAAGTAAACTTCTATCCTTTTTTACTTTTACATATATAAAAAGATGCGGGGTTAAAGCTATTTGGTTGCGCCAAGCACAATACTGCGCCTGACTAACAGGGTACAATACTATACCCCGTGTAACAGGGTGCCGACTGGCACCCTGTGGAGGGTACAGTTCTGTACCCTCCTGTGGATAACTTGTAAAAAAGTTTGCAATAATTTGCGTTATGTTGACCAAGAACCATCCAATTGATATACTAAAAACACAATGAGTATCGGTAATATAGCAAAAATGTTTGATCTTCCCGTGGCTGAACTGCAAAGAGAAAGCATAAAAAACTTTCTTGAAAAAAAGCTTTTGGAAACAAAAAGCGAACTTTTCGCTTTGGCTAATAAGTATGGGGTGAAAAGTGTGCGGGAGTTCGAAAAGCTCGCAGAAAAAGGAAAAATACGAGAAAACGCGGAAACGCGCGACGACTTCTTTCAAATTGACTATCTTCAAACACAGGAAGAGCGTATCAAAAAAGCTCTCATTTCCTTGCAGGAATGACAAAAGAAGAAATTCGGATCATCGTTGAAGATCGGTTTCTTGACGTGGTCGAAGAAATACTTGAGCCTTCTTTCGAGAAGGTTCGTTTGATTTTAGAAGATTCGAGTTTTGTGGATATTCGCGTATCTCGGAAAGTAAAAAATCGTTTCGACTTTCACTGGGAACGGCGACATGTTGACGGAACAATTTACCGGTACGACAATTTCCCTGACACAAAATTTAAGAAACTGACTACATACCCTTATCATTTTCACGATAAGAACGAAGGCGCGGCGAAAAGTTCTCCATTTCGTTTAAAGTTGCCTTACGCGTTTATTGATTTTATGGAGTTTGTACGGAGAAAGACGAAATAAGTTTCATCAAGGTTTTTTAACAAAAAAGGATTATATGGTTTAGAAAGTAAACTCCTAGCCTTTTTTACTTTTACATGTATAAAAAGATGCGGGGTTAAAGCTATTGGGTTGCGCCAGGCACAATACTGCGCCTGACTAACAGGGTACAATACTATACCCTGTATGCAGGGTATATTCTATTTCCGCAAGGCAGGGTGTAGAATTGCACCCTGTGGAGGGTACAGTTCTGTACCCTCCTGTGGATAACTTTCTGTACTAAAATCTAAAATACGGGAAGTTTACGGATTCGCACTCCCTTCGGTTCTACAACAAGAATGCTTCCTTCCTCAAGCTCTATTTGGAATTTTTCTACAACTACCCGCAACGCTCGAAGTTCCTGCTCTGTTTGAGGGGGAAATCTGCGAAAAAGAATCACGGAAGGTTTTTGTTTGTTCCATTTCGCCAGAAGAAATCCAAAGTCGGTATCGGCAGATACAATAGTTCTGTTTTCGGAAAGCGCGCGCAGAAAAATTTCTTCATCGGAGGCGCGTTGCATTTCATACTCGCGCACATGCACAGCGTCAAACCCAAGCTCACGGAGGGATTGGGTTTGACGAGGGGAAAGATTATTATCTATAAGAAATTTCACGAAAGCTAGAGAGCAACCGGTATTGTACGCTCTTTCAGAGTTTGAGCCGCAAAAACAAGCGCTTCTTTAATATCGTCTTGTTCAAGATCGGGAAGTTCTTGCAGAATTTCTTCTTTATCCATGCCGGCAGCTACCATTCCCACTACCGTAGCTACCGGAATGCGAAAACCGCGGATACAAGGGACTCCGCCCATTTGTTCAGGATTTATGGTAATGCGTGGAAACTGGTTCATTATAGATTATAATACCATTTTTGGCATGCAAGGTCAAAGAGGAGGTGCGCTGTAGTTTGTGTTGTCGCAGGCGCAAAATGGTTGTTAGGCCGATAATACTAAAATAAGCAAAAACAGCAAATTGATAAAGTTGCGTGTAAATTGCCATTCGTTACCTACCAAATCCGAGTTGACGCAAAATCGGTACCGATGTAGAATAGCCACATATGGCACAGCGCAATTTTTCTTATACTCTTCCTGAATGGGTCGCGGAATTAACCCCTCAACCCAAAGAATACCTTACGGGTATATTGAAGAGCATTGTTTTTGCAAAAATGAAAGAGTATGAACGCCAATTGCAGGTTTTCGAAGCAAAGCACAACACTTTATTTTCCCAGTTTGAGAAAAAAGTAAAGGCTCAAAAGAAAGAAGATTTTGAACTGTGGGATGATTATGTCGTTTGGAAAGGACTTTACGAGGCATACAATAAATGGCATAAACGCTACCAAAAATTTTGAATGTACCATCTTATTGAACTTCTTAGCAACAGTAAGATTGTTTCACATCTGGATATTCTTCATTTTGTCGACGAAGAAGATATCCAGGTTTTTTCTGCAAAGGCAATAGTAAGAGATTCTTCTCTTCTTTACATCCGCGAACTCACGACCAAAACAGAAACAAAGTATTCATATCACTGGCAGACCAAAGCAGGAAAACTTATTTGCCGATGGGACAATGCGCCTCACCATCGCGCAATTCAAACATTTCCTCATCATAAACATCAAGGGAACGGGGAAAACGTTCTGTCCTCAAAAGAAGTTACGCTTGAACAAATACTCAATATTATCGATAAGCAACTCAACGGGGAAAGGAAGAAAAAATAAGTCGGGGAACGGTGCCGTCGTAGTTTGTGTTGTCGCAGGCGCAAAATGGTTGCTAGGCCGATAAACGACGCGGATAACTTTATTGTAATTCTAACTCATACCATTTTCCAAATATGGTAATGTTAAATTCAAATATTCCAAGCAAGAAGTTTAATAACAACCAAGAGAATAAGAGTATTAGCACGCCAATGCCAACATGTCGCCAAATACGTTTTACCAAAACAAGAGTATTTACGTCGCCCAGCTGAAAGTACATAATCGCGCCCGTAAGTACTACCATAAGGGCAATAAGCAAAGGAACCATTTTCCACAAGGCAAAGGTTACCACGTTATGCAAAAGCAAGAAGGCATGCCGAAACTCACAGTCGGCGGTTTCGTTGTAGGGGGTATCGGGATTGTCGATAATAATTCCGCATGGGATTAGGCCAAATCGTTCGGGAGCTCCGTATTCTATGACAATTCTATCGCGGCTTGTTTTTTCTCCATCGAATGCTTCCAGCCAAAACGTGTGTGTTCCCGCTTGATCAAGCACCACTCCGGTTATAAGAGATGTATCTCCGCTGGAATAGGTTACGTTTCCCGGACCTATTTCCCGTATCCATTTTGTGGTTAGCGATGGCGGCGCGGGAAGATTATCGTCGCTTGCCGTTCCGCGGAGTTCTAAAGGAAATCCAAACGGAAGGTTTAGCGATGAAAGCCCCGCGTCTACAATGGGCGCATCGTTTTTAATGGTAATTTGTAGAAGATCTGCCGTTGTCGCGGAGCCGTCATATACTTGGAGCCGCAAAGTATATATTCCGCTCGCGGTAAAAGATGCCGTGGTGTTAAGGGCCGTGCTGTTAGAAAAGGTTACGGGCGCGGGTCCCGTTACCAATTGCCATTCTGCCGTGGTGTCTCCGGGAGGAATAGGAAATCCGTCATCGGTTACTGTCGCGCTTAACGATGCTGTGGTTCCCAGAGGAATATCGTTTTGATCTGGCCCCGCGTTTACTATTGGTTCGTGGTTTATGTTAAATAATTGATCATCGCTTTGGGTGTTTCCCGCAATATCTGTCGCGGTTATTCTTACTCCGCATATATCTTGCCCGGAGACGGGACACCACGAAGAAACATCCAGCACTTGAGTCAGGTTGGTTCCTCCGCAATTAGCCGAGACGGGAGTGCTCCACGCGGCTCCTCCGTTACTGCTGTGCTCGAAAGTACACGTTTGAATGTTTGCGTCTGTTGCCGTGTACGTAACCACAAAATTGTTTTCATACCAGTCTTCAAACGAGGGACCGGTTATTTCAACAATAGGGGGTTGCGTGTCTTTAATAACTCGAATAGGCCCTTTGGAATCTCGAAAATCCAGCGAATCAGAGGATACTCCTCCGCACGCGTGCAAGCCTTGTTCGTCAATACAGTTGCCGGCGTTATCAATAACATGAATGCCATACCAATACGTGCCGTCCGGAATCAAGGCATCGGTAAACGAACCCGCCGCGGGTATGTTGTCTGCAACAAGGCTCCACGCGGAATTGTTTGGGGAACCGGAGACATCATTGGTTCTCCATACTTCTACTTCTTTTACGGCAGATCCATTGGAGTCAGATACGATCCAATTAATTAAAGGAGCGGTTGTAAAGATGGGCATGTTTTCAACTCGTCCTCCGCTTACGGTAAAATCGCTTACTACGGGAGCCGTAATATCCAAAGAAAACAGGCGCGTAGCTTCGTGAACATTGCCCGCGATATCTTCCGCGTATATTTTTACTCCGCAGTTGTTGGCTGTTTCTACGGTTCCAATGGGGCACCACTCCGATATATCTATAGTTTCAGAAGTGCTATCGCATGAAATATTCGTTTGTTCCACCCATGGGCCTCCAACCGTAGAGGTGGATAGCGTGCATCTCTCCGCTTCTCCTTGTATGGTGTAGTCCACGGTAAAGTCATTATGAAACCATGTTCCGGCAGTAGGATCGGTAATTGTTACAACAGGGGGGTCTACATCTATGGAAAAAAAGCGAGTGTCGCTTATGGGAATAATATTAAACGCTTTGGTCCATATTTTAATATCGTCTATGGCGCCTTGAAAGTACGTGTGGTATAAGTGGTTCCCCGCGCCCCCAATTGTAATGCCATGTCCTGCTTGAGCTAATGGTTCATTTTCAAGAGATCCTCCGCTAGAGTAAATTCCACTGTCAATTCCCCCAACATATACATTGGAATAATCGTTTCGTTTGTATACCCCGACAATATGCGTCCATACGCCCGGGGTAATATTGCCTCCAAGTTGTTCGGCGCATGAAGTCGTAAATTCATAACAAGGACGAAAACGAGCAGATCCTCCCGAAAGGGTAAGAGAGTATGTTTCGTCAACCGTTGAAATAGCGGGGCCTTTTGATAGAATTCCCCAGTCTCTTCCGTCGGGAGGAGGAAAATCAATAAAATCTGGCTTTATCCATGCCGATATCGTAACTTCGTCGGTTGGCTGGATCGAGGCATCAAAAGGTATTTGTACATAATCATCTATGCCGTCAAAGTATAGCGCGCTTCCGAATTTTCCCGGCACCCATGTGGGGCCATGGAAAAGTGTTCCGTTATTGGGTCCCACGCTATTGAATGCCGTAGTTCCGGATCCTTCGTTGAACGCCCAATGGGCGGCGGGAGTTCCGTCTAAAATGCCTAAAGGATTTTGTTGAGCCCATACTCTTACTCCGCAGGTATTCTCTCCGATAGTATTACACATGGTGGATATATCTACGGCAAAGGATTGAGAATCTCCGCATAGTTCACTGCCTCTTGCTTGTTCTGTCCATATGACTCCTCCGTCATTGCTTGTTTCTATCCAGCATGTATCAAGAGCGATATGAGTCGCGTTATATCCCACCGTAAAGTCTCCGGTTTGCCACGAGGAAGGGGCGGGGGAGGTAATTTCTACAACAGGAAGCGTAGTGTCAAAGGAAACTTGAATAGGTCCTCTGGGCGATCGATTATCAAGATTGTCTGAAGAAATGCCTCCGCAGTGTCCGCCGGCCTCGGTAATACAGTTTCCATTATTGTCTATAATATGAATACCATACCAATACGTGCCGTCACCCGGGGCGTCGGTATCACCGGGCGATACATTCTTTACCAAACTCCAAGAGCCGGGGCCTCCCCCGGAGTCTGTGGCTCGCCACAATTCTACGCGGTTAATGCCCGCGAAACTATTATCTGTAATGGTCCAGCCAAACGAAGCGGAAGAGCCGGTAAGTACTTCTCCGCCGGTATGATCAATGCTGTTTACGTTAAACGAGGTTACTGTAGGAGCTACGGGAAATACACGGTTGTAAGAAACCTGGCTTTCATTTGGATTTCCCACATTGTCTACCGCTTGTATCTTTATCTTGCATTGCCCCATACCTCCTGTGGTGCACCAACTTACGGCATCAATAAACCTGGATGAGCAAGAGCCTGTTCCTCTGTTTACCCAACCGGCTTGTCCGTTTTTTGTTTCTAAAGAACAAGTATTAATTCCGGAGTATTGGTCTGTTGCCGTAAAATGTACCGTAAAATTTTCAGAAACCGTGCTTCCGTCCGCGGGAGAAGTTATAGAAATTGCGGGAGACTCAAGATCAAGGGAAAAGGGTGCGGCCGCGGTTGTGATTCCGCCGTTGTTTTGTGTCGTGATTTGCACCTCACACGCGTTTGTTCCTGTTTCGTTGCACCACGCGGGCGCGCTGATTGTGGTGCTTGTTCCTGCGCATTGTACTGTTCCTCGAGTAGTCCATGCGGGATATCCGGCGTCGTTAGAGTCTCTGGTTGCGATCGTGCACGTAGTCGCGTTTGTAATCGAATACGCAACGGTAAAGTTTCCTCCATGCCAAGCTCCGGAAGGCGTTATGGATACGACAGGAGGAGGAATGGCACCAATTCTTATACTCCCATTTCCTGCTCGGACTCCTTGTTCATTGGTTGTATCGGTGGTGTACGCGGGATTAACATAATTGGATCCGCCACCTCCGCCGCCACCGCCTGTGATTCCGCTACCGCATTCATCGCGTGCATCGCCTCCGTCGCCTCCGCCTCCACCATACCATCCGCCTCCTGCTCCCGCGCCGCCTCCGCCTGGGGCGCCACATCCGGCAGGGCGAGGATCGCCATCGTTTCCATTGCCTCCGTTACCGAAAGATCCGGATAGACTTCCTCCCGATGTTTGCGTACCGCCTCCACCGCCGTTACCACCATTGTGGCTTCCTATATTATTTCCGTTTGTGCCGTTGCCTCCATTTAAACCGCCCCCCGCGCCGCCCCCCGCATTCGTCTCGCCGCCGCCTCTTCCTCCGCCACCGCCGGCTACCACAACGCGCTCTGAAATATCAATGGCATTATTGTTGTTTGTATCGTAGCGGATATCGGAAGCTCCTCCTCCTCCGCTCCCTTTCCATGAGGATCTCATTCCACCCGGTATGGCGCCACCGAGGCCGCCGTTTCCTCCGCCATTAAATCCCCCTGGATCTGGCACATTGTTGTCTGCATTGTTTGCTGACCTTCCACCCACATATAGCCAAAGAGTTTTTCCGGGCGTTAGGTTGGTAATTATTGTATGTGTAGCTCCGCCCAACCCGCCATTACTTGTGGAGTGCCCTCCTTGCGCTCCATATGCGCTAACTTCAAAACCCGTAGTATTGTTGGGAATAAGGCATTCGTATGCTCCCGGCGTGTTCCATGTGCCAACGCACGAAGGCAAGTGGTTTGTCGCGTATGTTTCGCTAAACAAAGAACTGGTAAAAACCTGCGGTAAAATAAAAAACATACCGCAGATGACAAACGCACCAAACCAAAATTTAAACATTAGTATATTATAGTGCTTTTGCGAGGTTTATCCAATCTTGTATGGTCAATGTTTCCGCTCTTCGATTTGGAGCAATGGCGTGGCGCTTTAAAAGAGACGCAACCGCCTCTTTTTCTATGCAAAGACCAACGGAAAGATTATTGATAAGCTGTTTTCTTGGATGAAGAAATCCCGCTTTTACGATTGTAAAAAATTGAACGGGGGTGACAGCTAGTGTTTTTTTGTGCGGGATAATATGAATAATGGCGGAGTCTACTCTGGGCTGTGGCCAGAAACTGGATTTTTTTACCGAAGATATAATTTTTGCCGCGGCATACCATTGCACAGACACTGCCAATATACTCATGTTGGGAGGTTTGGCGCATATGCGCTGGGCAACTTCTTTTTGAATGATGAGTGTGATTGATTCCGGTTGGTTTGGCGCCTCTAAAAATTTTCGTATGGTGGGGGCGGTAATATGATAAGGCAAATTTGCCACTACTTTATAATTGGAGTCTTGTGGCGCGTATGGCGCGTAATCCATTGTTAAAGCATCGCCATGAATGATGTGTACCTTTTTGGAATCCGCGAACGTGTTTTGCAAAAGCGCAACCATGGCGGCGTCTTTTTCTATGGCTATAACTTTTTTTGCTTGTTCGGCCAGCCGCGCGGTTAAAATTCCAAGCCCGGGACCAATTTCGATAATCGTGTCGTTTGGCCGGATTTCAGCTACTGCCAAGAGCTTTTCAACAGGATGTTCGTTAACTAAAAAGTTTTGGCCCAAGCTCTTTATCGGCTTTATCCCGTGGATTTCGAACATCTTTTTGGGTGTGGATAATGCGTTTGACGGGACATGTGCCATAAGGTATTCTAAACATAATTTATGCAACTAGCAAAGAAGGAGATTGCGGATTCCCGTTTGGTAGGCAAGCAGATACAACACAAAGCAAAGAGAAACCGGTGGTCCGTAGCCCTTGGAGCTGTTTTTTTGTTGCTCGGAATTGGGTTTGGCGTCCAAAAAGTTTCCGGGCCCATTGAAATAAACGGAGATATTTTTTTGGCTGTTTATCCGGTTTCAGCGAGTAATGGGATTTTATCCGCTCATATTCACACAAGAGAAGTTTCTGTTGCAGAAACGCCCGAACTTATACTATTGGGCGATACGAGCTTGGTGGCCGCCGTGCCTACTATGGCGGTAACTCCAAAGATATTGGGAGCTATGTTGGGGGAATCTTCCATTGATTCACGAAAGACCAAAGAAGTTATCCATTATGTTGTCCAAGAAGGAGATACGGTACAAAGTCTTGCCGATACATTTGAAATTTCGGTTGATACTATTTTGTGGGCACATGATTTGAGTTCTTTAGCAAAGGTACAAGTCAATGATGAATTGGTTATATTACCGGTTTCCGGAGCCTTGCATTTGGTGCGGCCGGGGGACACGTTAAGCGAAATCGCGTTATGGTACAAAGCAGATATCAATGAAATTCTTGATTTTAACGATTTGGAATCCGCACAAGGTATTTTTGTGGGAGATATGACGATTATCCCCGGCGGTAAAAAGCCTCAAGCGCTTCCTAACGGCAGACTTACGAGGCTGGCTAATTCATACTTTATTCGCCCGGTGGCGAGCTCATATAAAAACACGCAGGGAGTTCATCCGTTTAACGCGATTGATTTGTCTAACAGGTCATGCGGGGGGCCGGTATACGCGACGGCAGGGGGTACGGCTCAGCTTGTAGGGTATAATAGCGGATATGGGAACTATGTACGAATTTTACATCCTAACGGAGTGGTAACACTGTATGCCCATCTTTCCGGGAGTACAATTTCTACGGGCGCAAAAGTATCACAAGGGCAAACAATAGGGTATATTGGGCATACGGGACGCACTATTCCCGCGGGTCCCGCGGGATGCCACTTGCACTTTGAAGTTCGAGGTGCCACAAACCCATTTGTACTATAATTTTGGAAAGGTGTAATAAAAATGAAAAAGGGCTGTTCAGCCCTTTTTCATTTCGAAATATACGCATTTTACGCGGTGCACTTTCCGCACATGGCGGCTTCTGGTGAAACCTTAAGACGATCTAATGGAATTGGGGTTTCGCATTGCGTGCATATGCCGTAATCTCCACTTTGCATGCGTTCTAACGCCATGTCTACATTTTTGAGCTGAGTTTCCAGCGCAAATTCCACATGAAGTTTTGTTGAGTATTCTTCTACTTCGTCCGCGGCTTCTTCCAGATTTCCTTGGGGTACTCTGGGGTATTCGGTGTCCCAATCCCCTTTTAAGTTAGGGTCTTTTTTCGCGAAAGAGCTTAGCTGGCTTTCTAGCTGTTCTTTTTTTGTGTGGAGTTGCGACGTGAGCTCTTGCAATGTTTCAGGAGAGATGTGAGTTTGTTTCATATAGTATTTTTACTTGTTCTGGGAGAGATGGTCAAGAGGGACGCTATAATCGGTTTCAAAAAAGAATTTTTTCTTTGCCTCCAAAATGCGAGCCGCCGAATTTTCGATGTTCCTTTTCAGTATGGGATTATCTTGGATAGATTGTGCCAATAGTTCATGCGCATTGGTGGCGTCCGGCTGTTTTGAAAACATAAGCATGGTAACTCCCGCTTGTATCGGAGAAAAAACAATATGGTCAAAGTCATAGTTGTTGAATAACGAAGGCTGAGCAAGGTCGTCAGAGATGATAATTCCTTGAAATCCCATATCTTTTCTTACCATGGATATTCCTTTGCTGGAAAATGTAAATGGATTATCCGGATCAAAACTATCGTAAATTACATTGGACAACAACAAAAATTCCGGATTTGAAACAAGAGCCAGCGAGAAAGAAGAAGTATCGGGAAATTCCTGGACTGTGGCTAGTTTTTGTTCCGGATTAAATGCAATATTTCCGTATCCGGGGAAATGCTTGAGTGTTGAAAGGATTCCGGATTCTTTTTGTCCGTCAAGTAAAGCTTTCGCGAGCGTACCGCTTTGAAAATGTTCTGTCTGAAATGTTCTATCGAATAAAAAATCCTCAGGGTTGGTGTTGTCCAAGACCGGAGAAAGATTTACGTTAATTCCCAGTAAGCGCAGTTCTTGCGCGCGTTTTTGTCCTACCGTATACGCGTGGTCTGTGTCTCGTATAATGGATTGAGCCGTTTTTTCTTTGCCAAATTGGACGCGGGAAATAGAACCTCCTTCTTGGTCTACCGCGATAAACAAAGGAAGTTGTGAATATTTAAGGGAAACTCGCTGAAGGTCTTGAGTAAGTTTTTGCAGTTGTGTAATTGATTGAATATTGCGCGATAAAAGGAGAACGCCTCCCGGTCGGAGGCGTTCCATGAGCTGTTCGAGTTCCGGGGTTAGGGTGGCGTCATTAAAGCCAATCATGAGAATTTGACCGATCGCTTGCTCAAGGCTAAGCGAGGAAGGAGGACTAGAGTCTTGTGTTTGCGTAATCGTCGCGAGCACTTGTGGTTCAATATTGATAGCAGACAACCTTTCTTGGAGGGTTTCAATTGTTTCCTGCATTGTTTCAAAAGAAGATGTAAGGATGAGGTAGTTGTCAACAATAGCGTATACGATTCCGTAGTCTTGCGTAGAAAATGTTTGGAATCGAATTTCTACTCCTTGGTGAGTTAATGAACGGAACGTGGCACTATACCCCGCAGATGGCCTTCCCCAGAATGGTAAAAGAGGTTCAAGGGTTTGTTCCGCCTGTGATTCCCACGCGGATAACGCGGTTTTTGCGCTTTCAGGATTTTGAATTTGGATAATCATCCCAAAACGATTTCCTCTTGGGGACGCAAAAGAGAAAAATCCGGCTTCGTTTGTTACATGAGAGGATATTCCAGGAGGTATTGCTACTCTTAATACAGTAAGAAATTCGTTTGCGCGAGTAATGTATTGATTCTCGGGAATTTTTGAAAGAAGAATATTCGTAAATCCCGATTGAGGCGGTTCGTCAATAAGCTGAGAAAGCAGGGACGTGAGTTGCTCTGATGAAGAAAATTGAAGAGTCGAAGTTTGTTGGGAATTTAAAAGAGAAGTAACGAGATTTGGCTGAGGTGTTGATGTCGGAGTCGGAGTAGGAGTTGGGCCGGGAGTCGGAGTAGGAGTTGGCGCGGGAGAAGGCGCGGAAGGTATTTCATTGTTCGGCTCTTCCTCGGAAGAAAGAAATGGAATTTGAAAAGAGATGGATTGATTTTTAGAAAAAAACCAATACGTAAACAATACGCCATTAAGGGCAATAAACGCAAACATAATAATAAAAAGAACACGCACAAAAACTTTTTTGCGAGGGGAAGGTTTTTTAGGGATATTTTGAAAACGCTGTTCTTCTCCCGGAGGCAAGATCGAATCTTGAATTTTTTGTAAATTATTTCTTTTTTGACTTTCTTCTTGTTGTTTGGTTCGTTGCGCTTCGGCTCGAATTTTTTCTACAGCCTCTTTTTCTCGCTGTGTTTCTTGTTCGGCTTTTAGTTGCGCGATACGCTCTTGTTCTTTTTTTGCTTGTTGTTCGCGAAGTTGCGTAACGTCTTTCTGCATGGTGTGGACTTCTTCGCGTTCAAGAAACGTTTTCTTTTGCGAAGAATCAAAAGAAGGGGTTTTTGGTGTTTCCCTGAGAGGCTCTTTGTATGCGTCTTGCCGGTTAAGAGTGGGAGATTGGATTTCCGGTTCCGGTTTTGGGGTAAATACGGGAGCGGGAATTACGGGGTTGGGTAATCGTTCAACGGGATTTTTTGGCAAAGGATCTGGGGATGCTGTTGGAATATTTGGGGGTGGAGGCGCCGTGCGAGAAGGAATCGGTGAGGAATTTTGCGACGGAGGAGAAACGGGCCTCGGCGTAAAAGTCGGCTGTTGGTATTTCGTATCGGGAGGCGTCATGGATGGTCGTGGTGGTTTTGGTTGTTGTTCGTCTATCATAAAAAAATACAGAAATGATTGTTTCTGTATTTTCTCATGTTCTGAACATGTTTGCTAGCTTTTTGTTGTGGAAAACTCAATTGGGAGTTTCTTTCGCGCTTTTAAGGGAGAGATTGATTCTTCCAAGATTGTCTATTTCAATTACTTTTACGGGAATTACGTCTCCCAATTGCACAATATCGGTTACTTTTTCTACCCGTTGTTGGGCTAGTTGAGAAATATGCACCAATCCTTCTTGCCCTCCGGGAATTTCAACGAATGCTCCAAATTCCATAATGCGCTTTACGGTTCCTTGGTATACATCCCCCACTTGCACTTCGCGGGTGAGATCCTGAATATATGTTACCGCTTTTTCGAGGTTATCTTGTTGTTCGGAGGTTATAAATACTTGTCCGGTTTCTTCTATGTCAATTTGCACGCCGTATTCGTCGATGATTCTGTTAATTGTTTTGCCGCCGGGACCTATGAGCAACCCGATTTTTTCCGGGCTAATTTGAATGGTAGAAATTTTTGGAGCCCATTGAGAAAGTTGCGGTCTTGGCGCGGGCAATGTTTTTAAAATAATATCATCAATAATATGAAAACGCGCTTTTTTCGCGTTGGCTAGCGTTTCTTTAAAAATTTGTTCCGAGATTCCATTTACTTTAACATCAAGCTGGATGGCGGTGATACCTTCTTTGGTACCTCCTATTTTAAAATCCATATCTCCGTGGTGATCTTCGGGTCCTTGAATATCCGTTAAAATCTTATAATGTTTCCCCGATTCATCCATCATTAAGCCCATAGAAATTCCTGCCGCCGGTCTTGAAATGGGAACTCCCGCATCCATTAGGGCCAAGGTTGACGAGCAGATTGAAGCCATAGATGTAGAGCCGTTTGAAGACACGCATTCCGTAACAATACGTATGGTGTAGGGAAATTGGTCCGGGGTGGGAATGATAGGAAATAATCCTTTTTCGGCAAGCATGCCATGTCCTATCTCCCGCCTACCCGGTCCTCGCAATGGTTTTACTTCGCCCGGAGCATAGGGTGGAAAATTATAGTGATGCATAAACCGTTTTTTTCCAATAAACTCCATGCCTTCCATGAGGCGTTGGTCTCCGGGGGCTCCTAGCGTAAGGAGAGAAAGAGTA
>Ga0326597_10008412_pt1 | contig 13916 bp, 11 predicted proteins | sample RVTome_12_FD_203789 | JGI IMG/M metagenome (GOLD analysis project Ga0326597, IMG submission 203789) | Soil microbial communities from uranium-contaminated site in the Upper Colorado River Basin, Wyoming, United States - RVT100D185 | ecosystem: Environmental > Terrestrial > Soil > Contaminated >... | reverse complement strand
CACCTGCAAATGGCCGATCGGCGACCCTGCGACCGAGCATTTCTGGTTTTGCGGCCTGCCTTCGGTGGCTGGCAAACCCTATTGCGAATCGCATGTCGGCGTCGCCTTCCAACCGATGAGCGCGCGGCGCGACCGCAGAAGGTAGGCGGCGCCGGCTGACATGCCGCCCGCGGCGCCGTTGATGGCGGGCATGCGCAACCACCCGCCGGTCGCGCCGGTCCTGCGCCCGACAAGCCGGGGGTGAAACACATGGCGATGCAAGACCCCGCCGCCTTTCTGCGCCTGCTGTTCGATTGTGCCGTTGCCGAGGCCGACCCGATGCGCATGCTGGCGCAGTTCCTGCCTGAACGGCCTGCGGGCCGCGTGGTCGTGGTGGGGGCCGGCAAGGCAAGTGCCCGCATGGCCGAGGCAGTCGAGACTGCCTGGGGGCCGTGCGAGGGGCTGGTGATCACGCGTTATGGCCATGCCCGGCCCTGCCGTGGGGTCGAAATCGTCGAGGCCGCGCACCCGGTGCCGGACAGTGTCGGGGTCAGGGCGAGCGCGCAGATGCTGGCGCTGCTGGCGGGGCTTGGCGCGCAAGATTTCGTGCTGGCACTGATTTCGGGCGGCGCTTCGGCGTTGCTTTGCGCGCCGGTGGCCGGGGTCACGCTGGCGCAGAAACAGGCGGTGACCGCCGCATTGCTGGCCAGCGGCGCGCCGATTGGCGCCATGAACACGGTGCGCAAGCATCTGAGCCGGGTCAAGGGCGGCCAGCTTGCCGCCGCGGCCTATCCGGCGCGGATGCTGACGCTGATGATTTCCGACGTGCCGGGCGATGATTCGGCGATGATCGGCTCGGGCCCGACGGTGGCCGAGGCTTCGACCCCGGCCGAGGCGCTTGCGGTGCTGCGGCGCTGGCAGGTGCCGGTGCCCAGGGCCGTCATTGCCGCGCTGTCGCGGCCTAGCGGCGTGATCGCGCCCGGCGATGCCCGATTGGCGCGCGTGCAAAACGTCATCTGTGCCGCCCCCGCGCAATCGCTGCGCGCCGCCGCGCGGATGGCCGGGGACGCCGGTTGCGAGGTGCGCCAGTTGGGCGATGCGCTGCAAGGCGAGGCGCGCGAGGTGGCGGCCGCGCAGGCCGCGCTGGCGCTGCGGCTGCGCGACGCGCGGCCCCCGGATGCACCGCCGCTGCTGCTGCTGTCCGGCGGCGAGCTGACCGTGACACGGCGCGGGCAGGGGATCGGCGGGCCGAACGCCGAGTTCTGCCTGGCCATGGCGATCGCCCTTGCCGGGGCAAAGGGGGTGCACGCCATCGCCTGCGATACCGACGGGGTGGACGGCGCTGCCGAGGTGGCTGGCGCGCTGATCGGGCCGCAGACGCTGGCCCGCGCGCGGGGCCTTGGCCTCGACCCTGCCGCGGCGCTTGCCGACAATGATGCGCACCGCTTTTTCGAAGCAATCGGCGGCCAGGTCGTCACCGGCCCGACGCTGACCAATGTCAACGATTTTCGCGCGGTGCTGATCGCGCCAATCCACACCTGATCGTGGCGGTCTCGCGGCGGTCTCGCGGCGGTCGGGTCAGGCGTTCAGCACGAAATAGCGCGCGATACCGTAGACATAGAGTGTTGCGAACATCATGTTGATATATTTCAGTTGCGGCTCGTTGCGCAGCCAGCCGCAGTAAATCCAGATGATGCAAAACGGCAGGCTGAGCGCCATGGCGGCCAGCTGCCAACCCTGGACAATGCAAATCGTGCTTCCCAGGCCGAGGGCAAAAGCCACCCACTTCAACTGCTGCTCGTAGGCAGCGATCGTCAAAAGCTTCATGTTCTTGGGCTTTCAGGCAATCAGCGCCGTTGACCCGGCGTTCTGATGCCGAACAAATACCCGAGAATGGCGAAAGCGACAACACCGGATACAGGACGGCGTTCTGTTCGCGCCTACCTCTTCCTGAAAAACCGTGCCCGGGCGTAAAGCTCTTCCAGCCGCGTCATGCGGGCCTCGGTCTGCTGCCAGGTCAGGCTTTGCACTGCCGCCATCAGGGTTTCCACCAGCACCTGAATCGCCACGGTCGAATCCCAGGCCGAGGGCACCTCGATCTGCGCTGAAAAGCGATAGCGCGCGTGCGCGGCGGCGGGGCTGACCCAGGGATCGGTGATCAGTACCACTTCGGCGCCCTGCTCGGCGGCCATTTCGACCAATTGCAGCACGTTGTTTTCATAGCGCCGGATGTCGAAGGCCAGCAGCACATCGCCCGGCGCCATTTCGATCAGCGCCGGCGGCCAGGCGTTCGACATTTCGGAAATCAGGCTGACGCCGGGGCGGATCACCTTCATGTGGGTGACGAAGTAATCGGCCATGGCATGCGTGATGCGCCCGCCGGTGGCATAGACCCTGCGCGCCGGATCGGCCATCAGCGCCGCAGTGGCGTCAAACTCGGCATGGTCGATCTGCGCCAGCGTGGCATGCAGATTGCCCAGCACCGCATCGGCGAAACGGTTCAGGATATGCGTGTCGGGCACGCCGCCGGCCCAGCGGTCGTGCTTGGCCAGCGGCGACACCAGCCGCTGCTCGACCTCGGCGCGGATGCCGACCTGAAAGTCGGTGTAGCCCGAAAAGCCGAACTTCTGCACCAGCCGCACCACCGTGGGGCTGGAAACCTCGGCCGCCCGGGCCAGCGCGGTGATCGAGCCAAGCGCCGCCACCGGGTAGTGCCGCAGCAAATGGCTTGCCAACTGCCGTTCCGCCCGGGTCAGGGTGTCGAAACCGGCACGCAGGCGCTCTTCGATGGTTTGATGGATTGCCGCCAAATCGGGCACCTTCGCAGTGAGTCGCTCTGGATAGAATGTAACAGGATTTTTTGATTTGAAATGATCTTGACAGAATGCCCCCGCACGGTGGAGCCTGATCGCAACAAAAACAGGAATCGACAGGGAAGCATGACGGTTCGGCCGCAATTGCAGGCGCCGCCCGCGCCAGCCGTGGCAACGGTTGAAAACCCCGAGGCTGCGGGGCGATTCGTGCTGTGCTGCGAACACGCCTCGAATGCCTTTCCGGAACCCTGGGGCGACCTTGGCCTGTCGGCAGAGCAGCGCCAGGCGCATATCGCATGGGATCCCGGCGCGCTGGGGCTGGCGCGCGGGCTGGCCGCGCGGCTTGGCGCACCGCTGGTTTACGCCGGGGTTTCGCGGCTGATCTATGATCTGAACCGGCCGCCGCAATCGCCCGGCGCGATGGCCGCGCAAAGCGAGATCCATGCAGTGCCGGGCAATGTCGGGCTTGGTGCCGCCGCACGTCTGGCGCGGACCGAGGCGATCTATCTGCCGTTCCACGCCTGTCTGCGCGCGCTGCTGGCCCGCCGCGCCGCCACCGGGCCGCTGCCGGTGCTGGTGACGCTGCATTCCTTTACCCCGATCTGGCACGGCACAGCGCGCGCGGTCGAGTTCGGCATCATCCACGATGCCGATCCGCGGCTGGCGCAGGCGGTGCATGCCGCCTCGGCGCGCAGCGGGCTCGACGCGCGACTGAATGAACCCTATTCTGCGGCGGATGAGGTGACCCACACGTTGGCGCTGCACGCCACGCCGATGGGCCTGGCCAACGTCATGCTGGAGCTGCGCAACGACCTGTTGCAGGGCGCCACGGCGCAAGAGGCCATGGCCGCAAGGCTGGCGCCCGTCCTGCGCACCGCCCTGGCGGCGATCGAACACCCAAAGGCAGCAAAGGCGGCACACTGACATGCCCGGATGGATCAAGGCCTATGTGCGTTTTACCGATGCGGTCAACTACCGTGTCGGCCGCATGTCGATGTATCTGCTTTACGTGCTGATGGCGATTCTGATGTGGTCGACGATCAGCAAGATCATCGACCAGAACGCGATCTGGACCCTGGAAATGGCGCAGTTCACCATGGTTGCCTATTACATTCTGGGCGGGCCCTATTCGCTGCAGCTTGACAGCAATGTGCGGATGGATCTGCTTTATGGCCGCTGGTCGGTGCGCACCCGCACCTGGGTCGATGCCTTTTCGGTTTTCGCGCTGCTGTTCTACCTTGGCGTGCTGCTTTACGGCGCGGTCGAAAGCACCGCCTATGCGCTTCAGTATTCCGAACGCAGCCCGACCGCCTGGCGCCCCTACATCGCCCCGATCAAGATCATCATGAGTGTCGGCATCTTTCTCATGCTGTTGCAAAGCATCGCCTTTTTCTTTCGCGACGTGGCGCGGCTGCGCGGAGAGGAAATCTGATGTCCTATGACATGATCGCGATTCTGATGTTCAGCACGATGATGCTGATGATGATCACCGGGCAGCGCGTGTTCGGTGCCATCGGCTTTGTCGCGGTGCTGGCGGCGGTGTCGCTGTGGGGGGTGGGCGGGTCTGACCTGGGCTTTTCGGCGGCGATGAAGCTGATGAAATGGTATCCGCTGCTGACCCTGCCGATGTTCATCTTCATGGGCTACGTGCTCAGCGAAAGCCGCCTGGCCGATGACCTTTACCGCATGTTTCACGTCTGGTTCGGGCCGATGCCGGGCGGGCTGGCGATCGGCACCATCGCGCTGATGGTGGTGATTTCGGCGATGAACGGGCTTTCGGTGGCGGGCATGGCGATCGGCGCTACCATCGCACTGCCGGAACTGCTGAAACGCAATTACGACAAGCTGATGGTCACCGGCGTCATTCAGGCAGGGTCCAGCCTGGGCATCCTGGTGCCGCCTTCGGTGGTGCTGGTGCTATACGCGATGATCGCGCGGCAGCCGGTGGGGCAGCTTTGGCTGGCTGGCGTGTTCCCCGGGCTGATGATGGCAGCCCTTTTTGTGCTTTACATCTGGCTGCGCTGCAAGATCAATCCGGCGCTTGGGCCGGTGCTGCCGCCCGACGAACTGGCGCAGATCGGCCGCGCCGAAAAGCTGCGGCTGTTGCGCGCCGGGGTTCTGCCGCTGATGATCTTCCTGCTGATGATGGTGCCGTTCGTCTATGGTTTCACCAGCCTGGTCGAAGCCTCGGTGGTCGGGGCGCTGACCTCGGTGCTGGCGGCGGTGATCAAGCGCCGCTTCACCCGCCGGGTGTTCGAGACGGCGACGCGCCAGACGCTGGCGGTATCGTGCATGTTCATGTGGATCATCCTTGCGGCGCTGGCCTTTGGCGCGGTGTTCGACGGGCTTGGCGCGGTGAAGTCGATCGAGGGGTTCTTTGTCGGCCGGCTTGGCCTGTCGCCCTGGGAAATCCTGATCCTGATGCAGCTTTCCTACCTGATCATGGGCACCTTTCTTGACGATACCGCGATGCTGGTGATCGTGGCGCCGCTTTATGTGCCGCTGGTGCATGCGCTTGGCTTTGATCTGATCTGGTATGGCGTGCTTTACACCATCACCAGCCAGATCGCCTACATGACGCCGCCGTTCGGCTACAACCTGTTCTTGATGCGCGCCATGGCGCCAAAGGAAATCAGCATCGGCGATATCTACCGCTCGATCATCCCCTTTGTCGGGGTGATGATCCTGGCGCTGGCGCTGGTCACGGCATTCCCGCAGATTGCGCTGTGGCTGCCGTCGCTGGTCTATTCAAAGTGACAAGCCCCGCAAAGAGGGCCCAACAAGCAAGGAGAGAGAAGATGAAAACCTCAAGACGCAAGTTTCTGACCTCCGGCGCACTTGCTGCCGGGGCGGCCTCGCTGGCGGCACCCGCGCTGGCGCAATCGACGATCAAGTGGCGGCTGCAAACCTATGCCGGCCCGGCGCTTGGCGAACATGTCATCAAACCCGCGATCGACGCCTTCAACGAGATGGCGCAGGGGCAGATGGAAATTGAACTGTTCTTTTCCGACCAGCTGGTGCCGACCGGCGAGCTGTTCCGCGCCATGCAGAAGGGCACCATCGACGCTGTGCAGTCAGACGATGACAGCATGGCCAGCCCGACCGACGTGACAGTGTTCGGCGGCTATTTCCCGTTCGCCCTGCGCTACTCGCTCGACGTGCCGGCGCTGTTCAACAGCTACGGTCTCGACGAAATCTGGAAAGAGGAATACGCCAAGGTCGGCGTCAAGCACATCTCGGCCGGCTCGTGGGATCCGTGCAACTTCGCCACCAAGAAACCGGTGAACAGCCTCGCCGATCTGCGCGGGCTGCGGGTGTTCACTTTCCCGACCGCAGGCCGCTTCCTCAGCCGGTTCGGCGTGGTTCCGGTGACGCTGCCCTGGGAGGACGTCGAGGTGGCATTGCAGACCGGCGAGTTGGACGGCATCGCCTGGTCGGGGATCACCGAGGATTACACGGTGGGCTGGGCCAATGTGACCAACTATTTCCTGACCAACAACATCTCGGGTGCCTGGATCGGGCATTTCTTCGCCAACATGGACCGCTGGAACGAGGTGCCGCCGCATCTGCAGACGATGCTGAAGGTCGCCTTCGACAGCTCGCACTACTACCGCCAGCACTGGTATTGGGCCGGCGAGGCGCGGCTGCGCGTTGAAGAAACCAAGCTGCAACTGACCAGCATCGACGATGCCGAATGGGCCACCGTCGAGGCCGAGGCGCAGAAGTTCTGGGATGAGATCGCCGCCGAAAGCCCGGTCAAGGCCAAGGTTGTCGAGATCATCAAGAAATACAACAACACCATGCACACGGCCGGCAAGCCCTACCGCTTCAGTTGACCAGTTGCGGGGTGCGCGGCCTGACCCGCCGCGCACCCCTTCATCCACCCGTTTTCCTGCTTGGGAGCCCACGCCAGATGCCCGCGAACCTGACCTTTGATGCCCTGAAAAAAGCCGTCGCCGCGGGCGAGATCGATACCGTGGTGGCCTGCATCACCGACATGCAGGGCCGCCTGCAGGGCAAGCGCTTCGTGGCCGCGCATTTCGTGGCAAGCGCCTGGGAAGAAACGCATTGTTGCAACTACCTGCTGGCCACCGACATGGAAATGGTCACCGTGCAGGGTTATGAGGCAACCGGCTGGAACAAGGGCTACGGCGATTATGTGATGAAGCCCGACCTTGCCACCCTGCGTCGCCTGCCCTGGCTGCCGGGCACCGCTATGGTGATGTGCGACGCGCTTGACCACCACACCCACCAGCCGGTGCCGCACGCGCCGCGCTCCGTGCTGAAACGCCAGATCGAACGCGCCAAGGCGATGGGCTTTGATGCGATGATGGCGACCGAGCTAGAGTTTTTTATCTTCGAGCAAAGCTACCCAGAGCTGTTCGACGCGGGCTACCGCGACATGCTGCCGACCGCGCGCTACAACGTCGATTATTCCATCTTCGGCACCGCGCGCGATGAGCCGCTGCTGCGCGCCATCCGCAACGGGTTGTGGGAAGCGGGCATCCCGATCGAGAATTCGAAAGGCGAGGCCGAGGCGGGCCAGCATGAGGTGAACGCAAAATATTCCGACGCGCTCGACACCGCCGACATGCATGCGATCATCAAGACCGGCATCAAGGAAATTGCGCTGCAACATGGCGTCAGCGCCACCTTCATGGCGAAATACGACCACCGCCGCGCGGGGTCATCGAGCCATGTGCACCAGTCGCTGTGGCAGGTCGGCAAGCCCGCGTTCCGCGACGAAGGCGACGCGCATGGCATGTCGGATCTGATGCGCCACTATATCGCCGGGCAACTGGCCCATGCCGCCGAAATCACCGCCTTCCTCGCGCCTTGCGTGAACAGCTACAAGCGCTTCGTGGTCGGCATGTTCGCCCCCACCAAGGCGGTCTGGAGCCTGGACAACCGCACCGCCGGGTTTCGCGTCTGCGGTGAAGGTAGCAAGGCCATTCGGGTGGAATGCCGCATCGGCGGCGCTGACCTGAACCCCTACCTCGCCTGCGCGGCGTTGCTGGCGGCGGGGCTGGACGGGATCGAGAAAAAGATGGCGCTGGAACCCGCGGTTTCGGGCGACATCTACCAGGCAGGCGCGGTGCGCGAGATCCCGAAAACGCTGGTCGCCGCCGCCGCGGCGATGGATGGTTCGGCCTGGCTGCGCGGGGTTTTCGGTGACGAGGTGGTGACGCATTACCACCGCGCCGCCCTATGGGAACTGGAAGAACAGAACCGTGTCGTGACCGACTGGGAACTGGCACGCGGCTTTGAACGCGCCTGAGCGCAAGAGGACAAGACCGATGACGAAAACCATTCAGTGCATCTCGCCCGTCGATGGGCGGGTCTATGCCGAACGCCCCGCCCTGAGCATGTCCGAGGCCGAGGCGATGGCGGCGCGCGCCCGCGCCGCGCAACCGGAATGGGCGGCGCGCCCCCTGGCCGAACGCATTGCGCTGGTCAAGGCCGGGGTGGCGGCGCTGAACGCGATGCAACCGCGCGTCGTCGAGGAACTGGCCTGGCAGATGGGCCGCCCGACCCGCTACGGCGGCGAATTCGGCGGCGTCAACGACCGCACCGAATATATGGCCGAGATCGCCGCCAGCGCGCTTGCGCCGATGGTGGTGGAAAATTCCGATCGGTTTGAACGGCGCATTGCGCGTGAACCGGTGGGCGTGGTGTTCGTGCTGGCGCCCTGGAACTACCCCTACCTGACCGCGATCAACACCATCGTGCCAGCACTTGTCGCCGGCAACACGGTGGTGCTGAAACACGCCAGCCAGACCCTGCTGGTGGGCGAGCGGCTGGCCGAGGCGTTCCACGCGGGCGGGGTGCCCGAAGACGTGTTCCAGAACGTCGTGCTCGACCATGCCACCACCGAGGCGCTGATCGGCGCGCGCGCCTTCAACTTCATCAATTTCACCGGCTCGGTGGCCGGGGGCGCTGCGATGGAACGCGCCGCGGCGGGAACCTTTACTGGGCTCGGGCTGGAACTTGGCGGCAAGGATCCGGGCTATGTCATGGACGACGCCGACCTTGACGCGGCGGTGGACAGTCTGATGGACGGCGCCGTGTATAACGCCGGGCAATGCTGCTGCGGCATCGAGCGGATCTATGTGCACGAAAGCCTTTACGACGCCTTCGTCGAAAAGGCGGTGGCCTGGGTGAAGGCGCTGAAACTGGGCAACCCGTTCGACCCTGACACGACCATCGGCCCGATGGCCAACAAGCGCTTCGCGCATGTGGTGCGTGAACAGATCACTGAGGCGATCGCCGAAGGTGCCACGCCGCTGATCGACCCGGCGCTGTTCCCCGAAGACGACGGCGGCGCCTATCTTGCGCCGCAGATTCTGGTGAATGTGAATCACGAGATGCGCGTGATGCGCGAGGAAAGCTTTGGCCCGGTGGTCGGCATCATGCCGGTGAAAAACGACGACGAAGCCGTGGCGGTCATGAACGATTCACCCTACGGCCTGACCGCATCGCTCTGGACCCGCGACCCGGTGCGCGCCGCCGCGATCGGTGCGCGGGTGCAAATCGGCACCATCTACATGAACCGCTGCGACTACCTCGACCCGGCGCTGTGCTGGACCGGCTGCAAGGACACCGGCCGCGGCGGCAGCCTTTCGGTTCTGGGCTTTCATTCGGTGACGCGGCCGAAATCCTACCATCTCAAGAAGGTGACGAAATGAGCCACAATGTTCCCAGCCGGAACTGGTCCTACCCCACAGCGATCAAGTTCGGCGTCGGCCGCATTGCCGAACTGGCCGAGCACTGCAAGGCGGTTGGCATCGCGCGGCCGCTGCTGGTGACCGACAAGGCGCTGGCCAGCCTGCCGATCACCAGGGGCGCGCTTGATGTGCTGCAGGCGGCTGGGCTGGGCCGCGCGGTGTTCTCCGAAGTGGACCCAAACCCGAACGAGAAGAACATGGCCGATGGCATCGCCACCTACAAGGCGGGCGGGCACGATGGCGTGGTGTGTTTTGGCGGCGGCTCGGCGCTCGACCTTGGCAAGATGATCGCGCTGATGGCGGGGCAGCGGGCCGATCTTTCGGTCTGGGATCTGGAGGATATCGACGACTGGTATACCCGCGCCGATGCCAGCAAGATCGCGCCGATCATCGCCGTGCCGACAACCGCCGGGACGGGGTCGGAAGTTGGGCGTGCGGGGGTGCTGACCAATTCCGCCACGCACAAGAAAAAGATCATCTTCCACCCCAGACTGATGCCCGCCGTGACCATCTGCGACCCGGCGCTGAGCGTGGGCATGCCGCGCTTCATCACCGCAGGCACCGGCATGGACGCGCTGGCGCATTGCCTTGAGGCCTATTGCAGCCCGTTCTACCACCCGATGAGCCAGGGCATTGCGCTCGAAGGCATGCGGCTGGTGTTCGAAAACCTGCCCAAGGTCCATGCAAACCCGAATGACCTTGAGGCCCGCGCGCATATGATGAGCGCTGCGGCGATGGGCGCGGTGGCCTTCCAGAAAGGCCTTGGCGCGATCCACTCGCTGTCGCACCCGGTGGGTGCGGTTTACGGCACGCATCACGGCACCACCAACGCCGTGGTGATGCCGATGGTGCTCGACTTCAACCGCAAGGCGATCGACGGCCGCATCAAGGCCGCCGCCGCCTATCTGGGCATCAAGGGCGGCTTCAAGGGCTTTCGCGCCCGCATCATGGAACTGCGCGCCGAACTGGGCATTCCCGCCAACCTGACCGCGATGGGCGTCGAGGCCGCGCGCATTGACGAGTTGACCGAAATGGCGCTGGAAGATCCGTCCTGCGGCGGCAACCCGGTGAAAATGACTAGGCGCAGTACTCGCAAATTGTTCGAAGCCTGCATGTAGCCTGCAGCGTGCCGCGCCTTGCGGCCGGGCTGCGCTCCGCGGGGGATATTTGAACAAGAAAGAATCCGGAGTTTTGGCACTGTCTTCAGTTTCTTTCTTGTGAAAATATCCCCGCCGGAGGCCAGCACCGGTGCCACGGCCCGAAGCCCGGGGAGTTTTCGATGAGCGGCCCGATCAAATGCGAGATCGCGGTGATCGGCGCCGGCGTGGTGGGGCTGGCGATCGCGCACCGGCTGGCGCTTGAAGGGCGCGAAGTGCTGCTGATCGATGCCGCGGTGCCGGGAATGGGCGCCTCATACGGCAATGCCGGAACGGTGGCAGATTACGCGGTGCAGCCGGTGGGCACGCCCGCGGTGCTGGCGGCGCTGCCGCGGCTGATGTTCGACCCTGGCTCGCCGCTGGCGATCCGGCAGGCGGCGCTGCCGGCGCTGGCGCCCTGGTTGATGCGTTTTGCCCGGCAATGCCTTCCCGCGGCGGCGCGGCGCAATGCGCTGGTGCTGGCCGGGCTGCTGGGGGATGCGCAGCCGCGCTGGCGTGCGCTGGCGGCGGAGATCGGCGGCGCCGGGATATTGCAGCACAAGGGCTGCCTATACCTTTATGCGAGCTTGCGCGAGCGGCGCGGCGCCGAAGCCGACATCGCCTTTCGCCGCGATCTTGGCGTTGCGGTGGAGCTGCTTGGCGCCGCGGAAATTGCTGCCTTGGAGCCGGGCTTGCCGCCGCAGCAAGGTGGTGGCGCGTTCTTTGCGGATGCCAGCTTCATGACCGATCCCGGGCAGATGGTGCAGCTTTTGGCGCGGGCGGCGCTGGCCGAGGGCGCGGGGCTGCTGCGCGGCAAGGTGCTGGGGCTGCACCGCGGTCTTGACGGGCTGCGGCTGTCCGGGCCGGGGGTGCAGGTGCATGCCCGCCGGGTGGTGATCGCCGCCGGCGCGCACAGCCGCGGCCTGGCGCTGCAGGCCGGCGACCGGGTGCCGCTGGATACCGAGCGTGGCTATCACCTGGAATGGGACATGCAGGCGCCACGCCTGAATCGGCCCGTCTGTCCCGCCGCGCGGGGCTTTTACCTGTGCCCGATGCAGGGGCGGCTGCGCGCGGCGGGCACGGTGGAGCTGGGCGGGCTGGCTGCGCCAGCTTCGCCGCGACGGCTGGCGCGGCTGGCCGCGGGCGCGCGCGCCTATTTCCCCGATCTCGGGGCGCCGGCGCGCGAATGGATGGGCTTTCGCCCCTCGATGCCCGACAGCCTGCCGGTGATCGGCGCGTCGCGCGGCGGCGGCGATGTGTTGCACGCCTATGGCCACGGTCATATCGGGCTGACACTGGCGCCGCTGACCGCGGAGGTTGTGGCGGACCTTCTGGCTGGGCGTGACCCCGGGCGCGATGTCGGCGCCTGCCGTCCGGACCGCTTCTGATGTGGCCGGGGCGCACGTGCGCCCGCCAAATCTTGCGCAGTGCGGCAATGCCGCTCGCACCGCGTGGCGAATCCGCTATACATGGCGGGGTCTGGTCGGGAGGGTCTTGTGTCGGCTTCGCGCGCATTCGGAATTGCAGTTGCCAGCGCTTCGGTGGCGGCGGTGACGCTGGGGGTATCGGCCTGGGCTGAGCCGCTGATCGGCAGCACCCGCGGCGCTTTCGGCCTGCCCGGGCTGATCGACATGCCCACCGCCGAAAGCCTGCCTGACGGGGTGATCGGCGTGACCAGCTTTGCCGCGCCGAACGCACAGCGCCACAGCTTTGCATTTCAGATCACGCCGCGGTTGACCGGGGTGTTTCGCTATTCCAAGGTCGAGGGGCTGATGCCTGGCGGCGAAGCGCTGTTCGACCGCTCGTTCGACATGCAATACCGGCTGCTGGACGAATCCGGCTGGCGCCCGGGCATTGCAATCGGTCTGCGCGATTTCATCGGCACCGGCGTCTATGCCTCGGAATATGTTGTCGCCACGAAATCGCTGACCTCAAGCCTGCGCGCCTCGGCCGGGCTGGGCTGGGGCAGGCTGGGGTCATCGGGGACGATTGGTGCGCCGTTTGGGGCGCGGCCGGCGAACAGCATCACCACCGGCGGGGTAGCCAATGCAGGTGAATGGTTTCGCGGCGACATGGCGCCGTTTTTCGGTGTCGCGTGGCAGGCGAGTGAGCGGCTGACGCTGAAGGCGGAATATTCGTCGGATGCCTATGCGCAGGAAACCGCGAAGGGCGGGTTTGATCGCGCCAGTTCGGTGAACCTTGGGCTGGATTACCGGCTGGGCACGTCAACCTCGGTTTCGGCCTATTATCTGCACGGCTCCGAGCTTGGCGTGCAACTCAGCTTTGCGCTGGATCCGCGGCGACCGCCGTTTCCCTCGGGGCTGGAAAAGACACCGCTGCCGGTGCGCCCGCGCCCGGCACGCGCCGCCGACCCGGTGGGTTGGTCGGGCGAGTGGGCCGCCGAGGCCGAGGTGCACCCCGCGGTGCAGGCAAATGTTGCCGAGGCGCTGGCCAAGGATGGCATGGTCCTGGAAAGCATGGCGCTTGGCCCGACACGCGCCGAAATCAGGCTGCGCAACGAAACCTATGGCGCGCTGCCGCAGGCGCTTGGCCATGCCGCGCGCATCCTGACCCGCGCGCTGCCGCCTTCGGTCGAGGAACTGGTGCTGACCACGATGGTGCGCGGCATGCCGACCTCATCCGTCACATTCCGGCGTGCCGATCTGGAGGCGCTGGAAAACGCCAATTCAAACGAGATATTGCACCGCGCGGTGATTGCCGATGCGCTGGCCGCGGGCGCCGACGATGCACTGCGCCCGACCGAAGGCCTGTATCCGCGGCTGCGCTGGGCGCTGACGCCTTACGGCGAAGCCTCGATTTTTGACCCGGACGATCCGTTCCGCGCCGATGTCGGGGTTTCGCTCTCGGCCCAGTACGAAATTGTTCCCGGGCTGGTGCTGGCCGGCACGATGCGCCAGAAAGTGTTCGGCAACCTTGATGCCAGCACGCGGGTTTCCAATTCAGCGGTCCATCACGTGCGCTCGGATCTGGTGGAATATCAGCGCCACGGTGACCTTGCGGTGCAGAATCTGACGCTGTCGTGGTATGGCCGCCCCGGCGAGAACCTTTATTCACGCCTGAGCGTCGGCTTGCTGGAGCGGATGTATGGTGGCGTCTCGGGCGAATTGCTGTGGAAGCCGGTTGATAGCCGGCTGGCGCTAGGGGCCGAGTTGAACTACGTGCGCCAGCGCGATTTCGACCAGCATTTCAGCTTTCGCGACTACGATGTGATGACCGGGCATGCCTCGGCCTATTACGACATC
>Ga0326597_10008410_pt1 | contig 13918 bp, 16 predicted proteins | sample RVTome_12_FD_203789 | JGI IMG/M metagenome (GOLD analysis project Ga0326597, IMG submission 203789) | Soil microbial communities from uranium-contaminated site in the Upper Colorado River Basin, Wyoming, United States - RVT100D185 | ecosystem: Environmental > Terrestrial > Soil > Contaminated >... | reverse complement strand
TCGGGGAAGTCATGGCCTTGCCGGGCGTGGGACGGTACACGGCGGGGGCCTTGGTCAGTTTCGCCTATGGCGAGCCGGCGCCAATCTTGGATACCAATGTCCGCCGCGTGCTCAGCCGGATCTTCGTTCGGCGCCGGGCGTCGCGCCCGGCCGCGACGGAACGGCGGTTGTGGGCGCTGGCCGAGACCGTGATTCCCGACGGCGATGCCTGGGCCTTCAACCAGGCCCTCATGGACTTCGGCGCGACCGTCTGCACCGCCCGCAATCCCCGGTGCTCCGGCTGCCCCTTGCGGAACCTCTGCGCCTACTACGCCCGGGCCACGTCCGCAGGCGGGAACACCACTGAAAAGAGAGGAGGATCATTATGACGCCCAAGGAGTTTGCCGAATACGCAGAGGCGATCCACCGACCGAGCGCGAAGCTGATCTCCCTGGCGCCTGCGAGCAAGCTGGACTGGAAGCCGGGGCCAGGAAATGTGATGAGCCTCGGCCAGCTCTTGCATCACCTGTCCACGTGTCCGGGAGGTCTCGTGATGGCGGTCAACAATGCGTTCCCTCCTGGCGATGTGTTTCAGAAATTCGTCCAGGAGGACCTGAAGAACACGAAGACCCCAGAGATCGCGGGGCGGGAACTCTCGCGCGGCTGGGACGAGGCCAAGGCGGCCCTGGCCGGGATCAGCCCGACCGATTTCCAGGGACGGATGGTGTCCGTGCCGTGGGGGCCGCCGATGCCCATGTGGCGCACCTGCCTGGGGATGGCGGAGCACTGGGTGAACCACAAGTACCAGCTCTTCTTCTACCTGAAGCTGCTGGGGCAGCCGGTCAATACGATGACGTTGTATGCGGGAACCTAAAACGTAAAACGTAAGACGTAAGGGGAGCCGAGAGCCGAGGGAAACGGCCCTGACTGGGGTCAGGCGGGGCGGCACCAGGAACAGGGCGCGTAGCCGCTCGACCGGGCATCGTCCGGGGTAAGGAAATTGATCCGGTTCCCCTCGTGGATGCGCCGCTCCGCCCGGCAGCCTCGCCGGCAGAAGAATCGGGTGGTGATGCAGCCCACATAGACACTCCGGCCTCGTTCCAGGGCGAGCAGGCTTTCCTTCCTCACCGTGCCGAAAGAATAGCCTCCCAGGCTGCCGTCGGTCTTCACCACGCGGTGGCACGGGATGATGAGGGGGACGGGGTTGGACGCCATGGCATTGCCCACGGCCCGCGCCGCGTCGGGCCGTCCCAGGCGCTCGGCGATCCACTTGTAGGGGCGGACCTCGCCGTAGGGAATCTGCGCGGCGACCTCCAGGGCGGCTCGCTCGAATGCCGGGACCTGGGAGAGATCCACGGGAATGCTGAAGAACGTGCGCTCGCCGATGAGGTATTCCGACAGCTCCTTCCGCGCCTGCTGGAGGAGCTGCCCGATCCGCCCGGCTTCCCGGAGGGGGGCCGGCGCGGGACCCCCGCGCCGGAGAAAGACCCGCGTGACACCGGCCGGCGTGGCCGCAAGTTCCAGTTGGGCCAAGGCAATGGGTGGTTTCTCTACGAGCCGGAGGTCAAGCTGCTCCATGATTCTCCTCGCAAGATCGGAGGGTGCGGCCGCCGGTACAAACATGGCCTGCAGCCAATCCTCACCCCGCGGATGCCCCCGCTGAAATCGCTTCTCGTCCGTCCGCCGTGTGCTCACGATCTCTCCACTCCCCGCGCCCGCAACGCCTTCCGCAGGGCCAGCCGCCCGCGCCGCAGGTGCGTCTTGACCGTGTTCACGGAAATCCCCCGGATCGTCCCGATCTCCCGGTAGCTCAGACCGTCCCCATAGTACAGGGTGAGGACGATCCGCGCCTCCACCGGGACTGTGCCCAACGCCCCCTGGAGGAGGCGGTCTCGTTCGGCGGTCTCCACATTCCGGTGGGGCGAGTCGTCGGTCGCATCGTCCCAATCCTCCAGGGGGACCTGGGGGCGCCGCCGCCGCAGTTCGTCCACGCAGGCATTGATGAGAATGCGATAGAACCAGGTCGAGAGTCGCCACCGGGAATCGTACGCCGCCCGGGCCTCATACAGCCGGAGAAAGGCCTGTTGGACCGCGTCCTCGGCATCCTGCCGCCCGCCCAGCATGCGCAGCGCCACCGCGAACGCACGCCGCTGGTACCGATCCACCAGGGTCGCAAAGGCATCCCGCTCGCCGGACTGGACCCGGCGGAGCAGCGTTTCATCGCTCTGGCGGTTTTCGGGCATCGGCGGCCTCGTCGCGCGTCGCAACTGACTGGAATATAGACCGCCTTCAGCCCGCCTGACAACCCGGGAGGCTCGTGGGCCGGCATCGCCTTTTCCATAGGTCAGAAGGGTATACGAGGAGACGTCCCAAAAGGGTGACAGGAGTGGTACCAGGCGGGTGAATCGCCGGTCCGCGGCCGTGGCGGGACCTCGGACTGGGGGAACTCCTCCCGGTGGCTACCGCGTCTGTGCCGTCACCGGCCCGCCCGGCGGCACCGAGGGGCGCGGGGGAGTGGGACCCCGGAGCCACACCTCCCCCGCACCGGGCTCCCTCAGAGAGACCTCCCCCGGGTGGAGGACTTCAGGCCCGCCGAGCTCGTAGTAGCGCACCGCCCCCGGCATGGCCTGATTCTGCCTTGAGACGTGAAGGCGGGCGCTGTGGCCCCCGGGGTCTCGGCACTCCCGGTTTCAGCCGTTCACCTCCGCGTCGCTTCGATGGTCTTGAAGAGGCTGTCCACGTACTCCTTGCCGATTTCCTTTTCCGCCCACGCCTTGACCGGCGGCTGTGCGAGCTTGCGGAATTGCGCAAGCTCGGCGGGCGTGATCTCTGTGACCTCCATGCCCAGCTTCCCGAGGATCTCCTTGGCGTTCTTGTCCTGATCGCTCGTCATCTTGCGGTGGATGGCCGTCGCCTTCTGCGTGCCCTCCTCCACCGCCTTCCGCTCGATGGCCGAGAGGCCCTGGAAGAAGCGCTCGTTGATCGTGTAGCCATGGACGCTCCAGACATGGCCGTCCAGGGTGATGTGCTTCTGGTACTGGTACAGGCTGGCGGCCAGGATGTTGGTCACGCCATTTTCCTGTCCGTCCACGACCTTCTGCTGGAGCGCCGTCGGCAGCTCCGCCCACGGGATCGCCGAGGGGCTCGCACCGAGGGCGCTGACGAGGGTCTGGAACACGGGGCTGGGCATGACGCGCATCTTGAGCCCCTTCATGTCGTCAGGGGTGTGGATGGGCCGCTTGCTGTTGGTGAAGTGGCGCACGCCGTTGTCGGCGAACGACAGCAGCCGGATCCCGGTTTTCTTGATCATGTCGTCGGAGAACTCTTTCCGCCACGGGCTGTCGTACACCCGCCACGCGTGCTCGTGGTTCTCGTAGAGGAAGGGGATGCCGAGGACGCCGACGGGCTTGTAGACCCCGGCGATGGCGCCGTCGTGGGCCACGGCCATCTCCAGCGTGCCGAGCCGCAGCCCCGCCATGGTGTCGGCGTCGTTCCCGAACTGGCCGGCCGGGAAGATCTCGACCTTGATGGAGCCATTGGTTGCCTTCTCGACGTGTTCTTTGAAGGCGAGCGCGGCGGCATGCTTCGGCTGGTCGGGCCTGGCGGGCTGGAAGTGGGCATACTTGAGGACCTTTTGCTGGGCCAGGGCGGCCGCCGGGAGGGCGAGCAGCACGACGGCCAGGGCGATGAGATACCCGCTTCTCCACTTCATGACGATTCCTCCTTCTCCCTTCAGGGTTAACGAGCGAACCCGAACCACTTGGGCAGCGTCAGGCTGATCGCCGGGACGTACACAACCAGCGCGAGCACCACCATGAGCGCGAACAGCATGGGCAGGATGGCCCGCGAGAGCTTCTCGAAACTCAGCTGGCCCACGGCCGTGAGGACGAAGAGCACCGCACCCACGGGGGGCGTGATCATTCCGATGGTGAGGTTCAAGACGAAGGCCATCGCGAAGTGCAGGGGGTTGATGCCGACCTGATCCGCCAGCGGCGCCAGCACCGGCACCAGGATGATGACCGCGGGCAGGGTGTCGATGAACATGCCGCAGATCAGGACGAAGATCGTCACGATCGTCATCACGATCGTGGGATCGCGGCTGACGCTGGTAATGTAGGCGGCGACGGTCTGCGGGACTTGGACCACGGTGAGGATGTTGGCGAAGAGGGACGCCATGGAGACGATGAGGAGCGCGGCCGAGGTGACCAAGGCGCTCTGCACCACAACCTTCGGGAGATTCCGAAGGGTCAATTTCTTGGTGATGAAAAACCCGACGAACAGGGCATAGAAGACCGCCACCGCCGAAGCCTCGGTGGCGGTGAAGATGCCGCCCAGGATCCCGCCGAGGATGATCACCGGCATGAGCAACGCCGGGACCGCCCGCCACACGCTGGCTAGCCGCTCCTTCCAGGTGACCAGGGTGGAGCGGAACAGGTAGTTCCGCCGGATGGCGATGATGTGGTTGAGGGCGGCCAGCGAGAGACCCATGAGGACGCCGGGAAGCACGCCGGCCAGGAACAGGGCCGCGATGGTCACCTTGCTGTCGGTGATGGCGTAGATGACCATGATGATGCTGGGCGGGATGATGGGGCCCATGATGGCCGTGGAGCCGCTCAGGGCAGCGGCGTAGTATTCATCGTAGCCTGCCCGCTTCATCATCCGCATGATGAGGGCACCGGGGCCGGCGGCGTCGGCCAGGGCCGAGCCGCTGATGCCGGCGAATAGCATGAGGGTGAGGACGTTCACATGGCCCAGGCCGCCACGGATGTGCCCCACCATGTTGTTGGTGAAGCGGAGCAGCAACATCGTGATGCCGCTGGCGCTCATGAGGTCGGCCGCCAGGATGAAGAAGGGGACCGCCATCAGGGGGAAGGAGTTGATCCCGTTGAAGAAGCGCTGGGGCACGGTCAAGAGCGACAGCTTGCCGTCCGCCACGAGGGCCAGGAATCCCGAGCCGCCCATGCTGATGGCGATGGGGAAGCCAATAGTCATGCCAAGGAGGAAGGTGACGACGAGCGTGATCCCCATGACCTAGGCCTCCTCACCCCTGAGGTCTTCCAGGATGTGCCCGGGCGCGTACCGTCTCTCCACGTAGTTGCGGAACATGAACAGGAGGTGCAAGGCGAAGAGCAGGGCGCCGATGGGAATCGCCAGGGACGGGATGCCGAGGGAGATGTTCAGGACGGGGGTCTCCTGGTTCCAGACGAAGACGGCGAACTGGAAGCCGAGGACCGTCACCACACCCAGGAACGCCAGCACGAGGCCCCCGACCGCCATTCGCACCCCGCGGCCCAGCGCGGCGGGTAGGCGGTCCTGCAGCATCTCGACGGCCACGTGGCGGCCCTCGCGCAAGGCGAGGCCCGCCCCCAGGTAGGCGATCCAGATCATGAGGTACTGCGACACTTCTTCAGCCCAGATGATGGAGAAGTTGAAGATATACCGGGTGATAACGTTGGTAAACACCAGCGTCGCCATCACGGCCATCATGAGGAAGATGATTGCCCGGTTGACTGTGATCAGGACCTGCTCAAAACGACTCAGGGACATGCCCACCTCCCAGGGATCGTCAAGATCGCTTGTTCACCAGGGCTCTTCGGGTCTTCTGCAGGCTCGCGACGACACCGCCAGGACGCTATGGGATCTCACATGCAGGGAGACCGCGTGGGGCTTGGGGCGGCCCAGCATTTCGGGTCTCTCGGGTCAGACGAGGCTTGTCCTCTGTTGTAGCTTTACTACATATTTTAGCCGAAACCCATTGTCAAGAGGACACTTTTCAACATTACATGTTGCCATAGCCGAGCCAGCGCCCAGGAGGTCGCCCCAGCAGGCCAGGCCGCAGACCTCCGGATGGCATTCCCTCTTGGGCAGAGCCTATGATTGGAGTATAATGCGAACGTTTTTTTCTGAGGGGAGACAGGGGCAGGCGCGTGAGATGGACTTCCCTCAGGGGCTGAGTGGAACCGTGAGAACCACATGGATCTCGAACTGAGGGAGAAGCTGCCGATCGTCGCCGCATCGAGCAAAGGCATGGGGAAGGCTACCGCCATGGGCCTGGCCGCCGAGGAGGCGCGGGTGACCGTGCTGGCCCGCGGCGAGGCCGACCTTCAGAAGGCCGGGCAGGCAAGGTGAAAGGTCAGCTCGCCCCAGAAATCCCGGGGCGGGCGCTAGGGCCGGCAACTGACCATGAGCGCTGTCATCCACATCCCGATCTTCCCGCTGCCGGACGTGGTGCTGTTTCCCCACACGCTTCTCCCGCTGCACATCTTCGAGCCACGTTACCGTGAAATGGTGCGCGATTGCCTGGCCGGTGACAAGCGTCTCGCCATGGCGCTCCTGCGCCCGGGGTGGGAGAACGACTACTACGGGCGCCCGCCGGTCCACCCGATAGCCGGGGCGGGTGAGATCATCCAGCACGAGGAGCTTCGCGACGGCCGGTTCAACATCCTGCTCCGGGGGACGATGCGGATCGGCGTCACGGCAGAGCTGCCGGGCGACAAATCCTACCGGGTTGCCCGGGCCCGCCCGTTGCCGGACCGGTACCCGGATGCGAACCCCAAGGTGCTGGCGGATCGGGTCGAGCGCCTCAAGGTCTTCTACCTGCGCATCCTGTCCGAGGTGCAAAAGGGCCAGGGGGAGATCGCGAAGATCTTCAGCGGGGTGAAGGACCCGGGCATCATCGTGGATCGTGTCGCGGGGGCCGCCATCGCCGATGCCGAGACCCGCCAGCAGGCGCTGGAAGCCATCGACGTCACCGCGCGTCTCGCCATCGTGCAGGACCACCTGGTGTCCGTTCTCGCCCACCTCTCCGACCGCAACGCCCCGGCCGAACGCGGGAGCGGCCGGCAGAACTAAGGGGATCAGGTTGAACCCAGACATTGCATTTGAACCGCAAAGGACGCCGGTACCAACGGCCTCGCCGTTGGTGCGCAGAGAAACCCCCGGGATCTCCAACCCCCGAGAGTGATAATCCGAGAGGGTATTTGGAAGATTCCGGACAGTCGAGTCTCCAGGATTTTCTGAGATAGGGGGACACTTTGCGTTCATTGCGAGCTTTGCGGTGAAGGATCCGGGTTGAATCATGGCAGGCCCGAAACAGAAGCGGATCGGCTGTCGGATCTACTGCGCGGGGCCGCTCTTCAATCGCCCCGAGCAGGAGGAGATGGGGGACATCGCCCGGACCCTGGAGGGCGCCGGCTTCCCCGTCTTTCTTCCCCATCGTGATGGATTCGTCTTTGCAGACGTCCACCGCGAGTTCCTGCGCGGGGGGTATGCTTCCGGAGAGGCGAGCCGGATGATCCAGCAGGCGATCTTCTGGCTGGATGCCTACGAGGTCCTGGTGGGCTGCCAGGGGCTGGTCCTGAACATGAACGGCCGCGTTCCCGACGAGGGCGCGGTGGCGGAGGCCGCCATGGCCTGGATGGCGGGGAAGGCCATCGTGCTCTACAAGGCCGACAGTCGAAGCCTGATCCAGGGAAGCGACAACCCGCTGGTGCTGGGCCTCGGCAACTTTGCCAAGGTCTCCACCATTCCCGAGATCGCCTATGCCTTTACGCAGCTCTTCCGGAATCGGCGGCCGGCAAAGCCCCCGGCCTTCCCCCAGGAGGCGAGACGCGTCGTCGAGCCCGGGCGCCGCCTGGCAAAGCTCCTGGCGGCCTGCAAGTCCCCCGCCGACATCGTCCCGGTCATCGTGTCCGTTACCCGCAGACCATCCCGGGTTTCGGCCCGGTGATTCCGCCACAGGTCAGCCGCCGCCCTCTCGCTTGCGGAAATCCCTGATCTCTTGCAGGATTGCTTCCATGTTCTGCGTCCTCTCCTGGATCTTTTCCAGCATCGGCCGGATCTCTTCCAGGAGAAGCTGGACCTCGTTCCCTCCCTGATCCCGGCGGACGAATCGCAAGAGTTCCTCCACATATACCGACAGGGAAGCCAGGGGCCGTTCCATCTCGTGGGTCGCCGTGTGGATCGTCTGGGCGATGGCGGCCCGCCGCTCCTTGGTGACCACGTCTTCCTGCAGTTTCTTGAGTTCCTGCAGAATCTTCTCCAGCGTCCGGTTCTTCTCCTCCAGCTCCTGGCTCTTCTCCCGCAGGCTCTCCTCGAGAGGGCGGACCCGCCGCCTTTCGGCCACGAGCAGGGAGACCATCACCGAGATCAGGGAAAAGCCGATCAGCCGGGCGGTGGCCTGCCAGTACGGGTAGATCAATCTCACGGTATCCGGCGCGGAAAAAAGGATGGCCCCGAGGTGGACGAGGGCCGCCAGGAGGGAAAAGGCCAGGCACACCCCCCAGGACTCATACAGCGCCAGGATAACCAGGATCGGGATGTAAAAGGGGTCGGTGGCCACATCCGGCGGCGCGATGTAGTCCAGGGAGCCGATCACGAGGATCAGCAGGAGGGCCACAATCCTTCGGAGACCGGGGGAGAGGACGGATTCGCGCGCCAGATCCTCCGGGAGACTCAGGTGAGGCGTCACGGTTCACCCTCCGTTTTCGCGTCGGGCAGGTGTGACGACGGGGCAGCGTGCCCGACGCGTGGGCAACGCGGGGCAGGCACAGCCTTCGGAGCCGGAAGTATGATGCCCGCCAGCGGGAAAAGCAATTCCGGAATCAAGCTAACCATTTCACCACCGGTACCAACGGCGTTGCCGTTGGTGCACCAAGGCACCACCGGCCTCATGGGGAGAAGCGCTTCCACGGGCCAGACGAGAACGGGCCGATGCAGGAGGTTCCCGGATGCCCTGTCCTGCGGAGTGGCAGCGTCTCTGGGCTGCCCCTACTTGGTGTCTTGGTGCCTTGGTGGTTAATTTTTCTTCTCTTCCGGAGCGCGGCGGGCCTGCTCTATCCGGTATGCCTCCTCCTGAAGGGCGTTGAAACAGGCATAGCAGATGGGGCCCTTCTCGGTCACCATCTTCCGGTGCTCCAGCATCGGCCCCAGATCGCGGCTGCATCGCCAGCACTGCGCCATGGACGCCTCCTTTCCCTGCCCAGTCTCCCGACTCCGAAGGCTCAGGAGGTTTGCTGACGATCCTCCAGGTCACTCATGGAAGTGAGTCGCCCCAGAACGGCCGCAAGGGCGACCTGCTGGTCGGGCGTGAGATCTACGAACCTGAGGCCGCTCTGGTACCGCACAAGCGAATCCCCCTCCGCCCTCCCTTCGCTGCCGACGACGGTGCTGTGGACGACTCGGACCGGGAGGACCAGGGACCCGAGTGCGGGCGGGAATTCGAAAAAGCAGACGGAGCCGGCACGCAAGGGGGTATCGTGTTCGATGCGGGCGCCGGACAGGCTCAGGTCAACGAGACGAATCTCCAAGGTGGCGCTGGCCCGGCCGCCCAGCCGGTCAGCCACCAGGAACCGGCGCGCTCCTCGCTGCGTGGGATACTGGCTCATGGGTCGGCAGTCCTGTCCGACGCGTTCAGCCGGCCTGCAGGTGGTGAAGATTCCCCGATTCCAGACAGAGGAAGACGCGGCCGTCCAGGACCCCGCGCTCCCGGGGATCGGGGACATCCACGATGAACTCATGGGGGGAGGGTCCCTGCCTGGCGGGCACCTCGACCCAATAGCGAATCCACTGCCCGACGAAGGTGTGCGTGCGGATCCGACCCGCCAGGACGTTTCCTCCGAACCCATCGGGCCGGGTCGTGGTGAGGCGGATGGCCTCGGGCCGGATATTCAGGATGGCGGTGTCTCCAGGACGAAGTCCCGTCCCCGGAGAGGCGACCGCGATGGGGCTGCCGTCGAAGTCCAGCGTGAAGCGGTGGGGACCGGCCTCCCGGACCTGCCCGCGAATGAAGTTGGCGGTGCCGACGAAGTCGGCCACGAAGACGCTCTGTGGGGTGTAATAGATCTCCCAGGGGGTCCCGTACTGCACCACCTCTCCCTGGCTCATCACGGCGATCCGGTCGGAGAGAGCCAGCGCCTCCTCCTGGTCGTGGGTGACGTAGACGGTCGTGATGCCGACGTGCCGCTGGATCTGCCGAAGTTCGGCCCGGACCGTGACCCGCAGCTTGGCATCCAGATTGGAGAGCGGCTCGTCCAGGAGCAGGATCTCCGGCTCCATCACCAGGGCGCGGGCCAGGGCCACTCGCTGCTGCTGGCCTCCACTGATCATTCCGGGGAGACGGTCCTCCAGCCCGGCCAGCCCCAGGTCGGTGAGGACCCGCGCGACCTTCCGGCGCAGGGCCTCCCCCCGCAGCCCGGCGATCTTGAGGCCGTAGGCCACGTTCTCGAACACCGTCATGTGGGGGAAGAGAGCATAGTCCTGGAAGACCATGGCGGCATTGCGGCGGTGCGACGGGACATCGTTCATGCGGCGCCCGCTGAAGAAGATGTCTCCCGCATCCGCCTCGTAGAACCCGGCCAGGGTGCGCAAGATCGTCGTCTTGCCGCAGCCGCTGGGTCCCAGGAGCGTCGTGAAGCTTCCCCGGGCGATCTCCAGCGAAACATCCCGCACGGCTGTCACCGATCCGAACCGCTTGGTCAGGCGCTGGATGACGATGTGCGCCGGGGCGTCCGTCATATCCGGAAGAGATCCACGTTCCGGCCGAAGAGGAGCCGGGACATTGCCAGGACGATGCAGGTCAAGGCCAGGAGCGCCGTGGTCAGGGCCGCGGCCGCCCCCCGGTAGCCGTCGTTGGCCAGATTCAGGATGGTGAAGGTCGCCACCACGTTCCGGTTCGTCACCAGGAAGACGATCACCGACAGGGTGGTCACTGCCCGGATGAAGGACACCACGTAGGCCGAGACCAGCGAAGACTTGAGCAGCGGCAGCTCGATATCCCAGAAGGTCTTCAGGGACCCGGCCCCCATGTTGGAGGCCGCCTCGCCGAGGGAGGGGGCGATCTGCTTGAGCCGGCCGATCCCTGTCTGATAGCCCATGGGGATGTTCCAGAAGATCATGCTCAGGATGATGATGGCGGCCGTCCCGTACAGGTCGAACGGCGGGGCGTTGAAGGCCAGGGAATAGCCGATGCCGAAGACGACGCCCGGGATGGCGGCCGGGAGGATCGCCACCAAATCCAGCATCCACCGGCCCGGGAACACCTTCCGCGAGACGAAATACGAGGCCAGGATGGACAGGAGCGAGCTCAGCGTGGCGGCCACGGCGGCGAAGACCAGGCTGTGGACCAGTGCCTGGGCGTTCTGCAGGACGTCCTGCCAGTGCTTGAGGGTCGGGGTGTAGTCGAAGCCCCAGCCGCGACTGAAGGCGCCCGCCACGAGGCCGAGGAAGACCAGGAGAATCAAAACCGAGACGGTGGTGCAGAAGGCGAAGAGGGGCCACTTCACGTACCAGGGGGTCGGGGGGATGGCGAAGAGGGCCACCTTCCCCGTGATGGTGGTGTACTGCCGGCGCCCCACCCAGTACCGCTGGGCCAGGAACAGGCCGAAGGCGGGGACCAGCAGGACCGAGGACAGGACCGCCGCCCCGGTGACGTCCCCCCAGCCGGAGATCCGGGCCCAGGCCTCGGTCGGCAGGACGGTGTAGTGGCCGGCGATCATCACGGGATTGCCGAAGTCCGCCAGGATGTAGATGGCCACGAGGAGCGCCGCCCCGGCCACCCCCGGCCGGGCCAGGGGGAGGGTGATGGTCCGGAACAGGCACCAGCCGCTGGCGCCCAGATTGCGGGCGGCATACTCCAGCGAGGGGGCGATGGAGGCCAGCACCCCCTCCATCATCAGGGCGGCGATGGGGAAGAAGGCGATGGTCTGCGACAGCCACAGGCCGTGCCAGCCGATGATGTTGTACCGTGTCCCCAGGAGGGTGTAGGTGACCAGGCCGTTCCGACCGAAGATCAGGATGTAGCTGAAGGCGATCATGAAGGGCGGCGAGAAGAGCGGCAGGATGGCGATGGCGCGGAACAGCCGCCTCGCCGGGACGGTCGTGCGGGTGAAGGTGTAGGCGAAGAGGAAACCGACCAGCGTGGCGCTGGTCGTGGAGAGGACGACGATGACCAGGGTGTGAAGGGTGGCGGTCAGGTAGCGTTCGTTGCCCAGAAGGCTCAGGAAATCCCGGAGGCCCGGATAGAAGAGCACCCGCAGGACCGGGTAGATGACGAACAGCCCCAGGGAGAGGAAGATGATCGCCAGGGTGGCGAGGAGCAGCGGTTCCCGCAGCAGCCGTCTCATCCATACCTCGTAGGAGAGCGAAGAGCCCGGGGGCTCCCCCCGGGCTCTTCGCGCGGCGCCGACGATCTCTGCGGGACTACTTCCCGGTGATCTGGGACCACCGCTTCTTCCAGGCGTCCAGGCTCGCGGCAACCTTGCCCCCATCGTAGTTGACGAACTGCAGACTCTCGAAGGGGGGGACGCCCTCGGGGAGCTTCACGCCGGCCCGGACCGGGTAGCGCAGGCCGTTCTTGGCGTTGATCTCCATCGGCTTGGGGCTCAGGATGAAGTCCACGAACTTCTGGGCCGCGGCCTGGTGCGGCGCCCCCTTGAGGATGGAGACGGCGCCGATCTCGTACCCGTCATCCTTGGGGAAGATGACGTGCACGGGGAGGTTCTCCGCCTTCTTCTGGCGGATCAGGTCGTGCCCCCAGGCGACGCCGGCAATGGCCTGCCCCTGGGCCACCAGCGGGATGGACCCGTTGGCCCCCGGGGTGTACTGGGTAACGTTCTTGTGGAGGTCGGCGATGTATTTGAACCCGGCCTCCTCGCTACCCAGGCGGAAGATCTGGGTCGCCATGAAGATCACCGCCCCGCCCGTCGTCGCGGGGTTGGCCGCGATGACCTCTCCCTTGTAGGCTGGATTGAGCAGGTCGTCCCAGGTGGCGGGCAATTTCATCCCCTTGGCCGCGATCTCGGCCTGGAACCGCTTCTCGTTCACCAGGACGGCCAGGGCCCCCAGGTACCAGCCGCTCCAGAAGCCGTTGGGGTCCATGTACTTCGACTCGATCCTGGCCCGGGCTATCTCGGGGGAGACGTACTTGGTGAGGAATCCTCCCTTGGCCAGGCTGTCGTGGATCGAGGAGTTGCCGCCGATGAAGATGTCCGCTCGGGGGTTCGCCGCTTCCGTCTGGATGCGGGAAGAGACGGTCCCCGCCTGCTCGATCTGCAGGGCGATCTCGGCCGTCAGGCCCGTGGCCTGTTTGAAGGCGTCGGCGATCTCCTCGATGGTCTTCTTGTCCAGCGCGGCGTAGATCACGACGTCGGCGGCCGAAGCAATCCCCGCGCCCAAAATCGCGGCCGCCAGCACCACCACTCCCACCAGTGATCGTTTCATCGTATGCTTTGACCGGCCCCGACGCGCTCGGTTCCCGATCGCCTCCCCCTTTCCTAATGCTTCAAACGTCCATCCGTCGCTCGACACTCCACACGATCTTGGCATCATCACCTCCTTGCCAGCCCTGGGGAATTCAGTTGTTACTGTTGTACCGACCCCCGACCCCTGCGCTGTTAGATCACCATACGCGCGCGCTCTTCACAATTGGCCATTGGTAATTGGTCATTCCCGTGATTATTCGCGAACGGGCTCGCGAATAATCCGGGCTACGCCTCCCTGACCCACTTGTGTTCCGGGTCATCATGCAGGATGTAGTTCCGCGGCTCCCCCGCCAGGACCCAGAGGTAATACAGGGAGTAGCCGGGCGCCGCGACCGTGGGATGGTAGCCAAACGGCAGCTTGGTCAGCGTGTTGTCCCGGATGACGAAGGCCTCGTCCAGCTTCCGTTCCGGGCTGTAGACGCGCTGAAAACCGAAGCCCTGGGGCGGGTTCAGCTTGAAGAAGTACACCTCTTCCATGCGGGTCTCTTCGGGGGGTGCCAGCCGGTCGTGCTTGTGGGGAGGATAGCTGGACCACTTGCCGGGCATGTTGAAGGTCTCGCCGACCAGCAGGCGCTTCGACGGGAAATTGTAATCGATGATGTCGTGGACCTGCCGCTCGAAGGTGTCCTTGCCCCGGACGTTGACCTTGACCTTTTCGGGACCGATGAGGCGCGGCTCGC
>Ga0326597_10008409_pt1 | contig 13920 bp, 11 predicted proteins | sample RVTome_12_FD_203789 | JGI IMG/M metagenome (GOLD analysis project Ga0326597, IMG submission 203789) | Soil microbial communities from uranium-contaminated site in the Upper Colorado River Basin, Wyoming, United States - RVT100D185 | ecosystem: Environmental > Terrestrial > Soil > Contaminated >... | reverse complement strand
CCAGAGATCTGCCGCCGTGGCGTTGCCCCACGCATGCTGCTTCAGGTACGCCAGCACTCCGGCGCGAAAGGTCTCTTCGCCCATCCATTGCTCGAACATCCCCAGCACCGCCTGACCCTTCTGGTATACGACGCCGATGTTCCCCAGCAGATCGGAGGTCTCATCCACCGGCTGGCGAACGGCCTTAGCCGATGGGCGCGCGTCCCCGGCCAACACCTCCTGCATCCGCTGCACCGAGCTCACATCGCTTCCGTACTCTGGGTATACCTCCTGCACGATTTTGTTGCCCATCCAGGTTGCGAACGACTCGTTCAACCAAAGATCGTCCCACCAAGCCATGGTGACCAGATCGCCGAACCACATGTGCGCGATTTCGTGGGCCGTGGTCGCCGCCAGCCTGCGCCTCTGCGACACGGTCAACGTCGCGGGATCGGGAAGCAGAACTCCGTCCGCGTACACGATGGCGCCGGGATTTTCCATGGCGCCGGGCCAGAATTCCGGCGCCGCGATCAAGTCGAGCTTTTCGTAGGGATACGGGGCATCGAAATAGCGTTCGAGCGCAGCAAGGATCGGAGGCGTGGACTTGACCGCTTCGGCCGCCAGGTGTCCCTTCCCCTTGACGGTGATCACGCGCGTTGGAATTGACGTGCCTGGGACGGGCACCGCGTCAAAGGGACCCACGGCGAAGGCAAGTAGATAGCTGGGCAAGGGCCTGGAGCGAGCGAAGACCACACGCTTCCAGCCGTCCTGCCGGCTCTCGCTTTCGACGGGCGTGTTGCTTATCGCCATTTGATTTTCCGGCACCGTGAGGACCACCTGGTAGGGGAACTTGAAGCCCGGCTCATCCCAGCAGGGAAACGCTTCCCGCGCCTCATCCTCTTCCATCTGGGAAAACACGTATCCGTGGCCCTCCGTCTCCACGCGGTACAGCGAAACCGCTTGCGTATCGAAGATATTGTGGAATTCGATGGCGAGCGTGTAGTCGCCGGGGGCAAGCGGCCGATCAGGCGTCACCATAATCAGTACAGAGTCTGCCTGGACGTGCGCAGCCTTAAGGGGACCGGAGGCATTCGACAACACGAGCGATTCGATCGTCAGCCCTTCGGCGTAAAAGCTGAAGGACGACACCGGCTGGAGCGCCGCAAGCTCGATTTGAGCCCGCCCGGTGTACGCTCGCTCCTCCGGATCCAATCGGAGTTCGATCTGTTGGAAAGTCGGCCTGATGTCCGTCGTCAGACGCTTCGCCGCGGCAACCTGAATCCAGAAGGCGCTGACCAGGAAGAGACAAACAAGCAGAGCCCCGCGTAAACGTGTAGTCGTCGATTTTCGCATCCGCACACCCCTTGATTAAGTACTCGATCCAATATTCGAACTCTATGGGGGTCATTCACCGCATGGGTCCGGCGTGCCGCCATGCAGGCCCACCACGGACCGGGAGAAAAGCTACGCACGATCGAACTTGCAGGTCAACGGCCATTGCCGGGGCGCGTTTCTGCATGGGCGTTTCCTACACCACGGGGACATGGTCCGACTTCGATCAGGACGGCGACCTTGACCTCTACCGCGCCAACTGGGGAAGCGGGGATCTCTGCGACAACTGTCCCCTGGAATACAATCCCGGGCAGGAGGATTCGGACGCGGACGAATTGGGCGACGTCTGCGACTGTCAGATCGTGGTCACGGGCGATGTCGACCTCTCCGGGACCCGAACCGCATCCGACATCATCGGCCTGGTGAATTTCGTGTTCAAGAGCGCCGCCCCGCCTCAGCCCTGTGAAGGCGCAGGTGACGTCAACTGCTCGGGCAGCATCACCTCGGCCGACATCATCTTCGTCGTTAACCACGTTTTCAAGAGCGGTCCGGCCCCCTGCGATGCCTGCGATCTCGTGCCGGGTACATGGAGTTGCAACTGATTCCTGATTTGCGCACCAGCGGCGCCGTCCGGGAATCGCCCACTGGGATTCGCCCACTGGGAGTCGCCCTGATCCGACGTCCAGGCCGAAAGATTCAGTGCCTGCCGGGCTAAGGCCCCTGCCGGATTCGGCCGATATCAGCGACAGAGGGAGATCTTCGATGCGCGAGAGGCGAAAGCACCCTCGAAGGTGCACGCGCTTTCCGGCCGTAGTGCTTGATCGGAAGACCGATCGCTTCGTGGGTTATGTGGGCAACATCACACCGGATGGGATCATGGTTGTTTCCGATGGTCCCTTCGAGGTCGGGGTCGCCTGCCGTTTCAAAATCGATCTGCCGGAAGAGATTCTCGGACGAACCCAGTTCGTGTTCAGCGCAATGTGTCTCTGGTGCGAGGCCGGCGCCCATTCCTGCACTTTCTGCAGCGGCTTTGAGCTTTTGAACCTCACCGCCAGCGACTTCGAACTCATTCGGCATATCATCGAAGACTCGGTTTTTCTCCGCCTGATCAGCTGACTCGAGGTCCGCACCCGGCCTGTCTCACCACGGCAAGCCCCATCGACGGAATATACCCACCTCGTTATTCCCCGCATCCGCATTTGGTGTTGCGGGGCCGGGCAGAGCCTCCTAATGTTGCTCCACCGGGTCACGCTGCCTTGGACTCGGAGAACCTTCGTCCATATCAGGAGGATACGCCATGAACACGAAGCGCTACATCTGGGCCAGCCTCGCGGTCTTTCTCTTCATCTTCCTGGCGGAATTCGCCTTCCACGCCATGATCATGCAGGAGAGCTACAATCTTCACATGGAGATCCTCAGGCCCCAGACCGATCAGGAGGCCACGTTCCCGGTTATGCTGATCGGTTTTCTCGTCCTGGCCTTCGGCTTCTGCCTGGTCTTCGCCAAAGGCTACGAAGGCAGGGGCGTTGCCGAGGGCGTGCGCTTCGGCCTTTATGTCGCGATTGCCTTTGGAGTCTCCTCGCACCTGATCAACTACTCGGTCTTTCCCTATCCCGGAAGCTGGGTGCTCGCCTGGATCGTAGGAGAATCTGTCATCCTGATGCTGGCGGGCGTCGTCGCCGCCCTGATTTACAGGCGGTAGTTTTCAACCGACAGGGCCGTGTCCCGCCGAAGTGTGCGCGCGACCCTGCCTGAGAACCCTATGGCGACCCCGGATCCGAGACCAGGCGGGACGTTCGGGCCCTGCGCGGATTGGCACCGCGCATGAGTCCCCCCGCTGCCGAACTGAACCCGCGATGGCTCTCGGCCGTCGAAGTCAGCCGCCATTACAGGAGCGGGCCGGAAGCGATCCGGGCCGTCGATCAGGTCAGCCTGACACTTGGGACCGGCGACTTTCTGGCCGTCGTCGGGTCTTCGGGCTCGGGGAAGTCGACGTTGCTCAATCTCCTCGCCGGCTTGGATACGCCGACAGCGGGGCACATCGAGGTGGATGGCCGGGCTCTGTCCGTCATGGACCGGCGCGGCAGGGCGCAGTATCGCGGCCGGGACGTCGGCATGGTGTTCCAGTCGTTCAATTTGATCAGCCACCTGACCGCGCTGCAGAACGTCGAGCTGGCCCTCTACTTCAATGACACGCCTCGCCGAAAGCGGCGCGACCAGGCCGAGGCGATACTCGGCCGCTTGGGCCTCGCCGGGCGGATCCACCACCGGCCGGCCGACCTGTCGGGGGGAGAGCAGCAGCGCGTCGCGCTCGCCCGCGCGCTCGTCAAGGGACCGCGGGTGCTCCTCGCGGACGAGCCCACCGGCAATCTTGATTCAGACAACGCGCGGATGATCGCGGAGCTGTTTTCCGAGCTGAATCGGCAGGGGCTCACGGTGGTCCTGGTCACTCACGATCTCGCCCTGGCGTCCCGCTACGCCCGCCGCGTAGCGCGCATGCACTACGGCAAGCTCCAAGAGGACCAGGCGGACCGCCTGGGAGGGGCGGCGCCGTGACCTCCAGGGATCTGCTCGTGCTTGCCGGCGGCAATCTCTGGCGCCTGAAACTCCGCTCGTTTTTGACGGTCGCCGGCGTGGTGATCGCCATTGCGGCGTTCGTCTCGATGCTCTCCTTCGGCGCAGGCAATCAGAAGATGGTCGCCGAGCAGTACGAGAAGCTCGGCCTATTTTTCACGCTGCAGGTTTTCCCCCGGGATTTCGATCGCGCCAATGATTCCCTTCAGCCGCCGAAACTGGACGATGGGGCGCTGGAAGCCCTTGCCGCCATACCCGGCGTGCGACTGGCGTACCCTTTCGACGCTTTCTCCATCACCGTGGCCTCGATGGATTCCGCGCTCAGCTCGCGCGCGCAGGCCCTGCCGGAACGTGCCGTGCGAACGCGTCTGTATTCGGACCTTGTGGCTGGAAAGCCTTTCGCCAATGACAGCGCCCACGAGCTGCTCGTGAGCCGCGATCTTTTGAAGCGGTTGGGGCTCCCTTCAGCGGATTCGGCGCTCGGCCGATCGCTGGCGGTGTCCGTCCGCCTGGCCGTCTTGGACAGCGCCGTGGTGGGCGTGTTCAGGGACAAGGACGGCACCCTGCGAAACCGGCTGCGGGAGGTCCACTTCGATTCGCTGCTTGTGCCCGAATACCTCAGAACCACGGTCCGCCGGGAGTTGTCGGCCGCGCTCGGCCGCTTTCTTGACGGATTCATGAACGCGCGCCGGCTGGTCCAGGACACGCTGATCATCCGCGGCATCCTCCCCTCGCGGGAACACGCCCGGTTTCGCATCGAACCGATCATCCTGCCGGTCGCCACCGCGCGCCGCCTGACGTCGGGCGGACTGAGCGAGGATCCCCAGGACATGTTCACCGCCCTCGCCACGGGCAGGCTGTTCGACCTGGAGAGCGCGGACAACCGGATGTACCCGCGCGTCACGCTCGACCTCGAGCAGCATGCGCCGTACGAGCAGGTGAAAGATTCGGTCGAAGCTCTGGGTTTTCGCACGTTCAGCTACGCGGAGCAGTTCGCCGAGATCCGCCGTTTCTTCGTGTACTTCGACCTGGCACTGGGGATGATCGGACTCATCGCGCTTACGACGGCCTCTCTGGGCATCGCCAACACGATGATCATGGCCACCGTCGAACGCAAGCGCGACATCGGCGTGCTGAAGTCACTCGGTGCGCATGAGGGAGACATCCAGAGGCTCTTCTTCGTGGAAGCCGGGGTGATTGGGACACTCGGTTCGGCCCTGGGCATTCTCTTCGGATGGTCCATCGCCCGCCTCGCGTCCCAGGTCGCCCGGTACGTCATGGTGCGCGAGGGCATGGACCCCGTGGAGCTGTTCGCCTTGCCCCTGTGGCTTGTGGGCACAGCGTTGGCCGTGGGCCTTCTGGTGAGTATCCTGGCAGGATACTATCCGGCGTCGCGCGCCGCCCGGATCGACGCCGTGGAGGCCCTGCGCGGCGAGTAGCCGTTCGGCGCCGCAACCGATCGCGCGCGCGCCGCGGTTGGTCGGGCGAAGGTGCGGGTCAGTCGGGAGGAATCGGGGGTTGCACCAGAAGGAGGTACTCTTCCGGCCGTCGGTCTTCCAGGGCGTGGTTGCGCGGCGTGATCATCTTATCGCGCGCGCGCATCAGATCGACTTCGGCCATACCGACTTCCTCACCGGTGGCGGAGGCCTCTGCCAGCACCTTTGCGTCCGGGCCGGCAATGAGCGATTGGCCGGTAAAAGTCAGGTCTCCCTCCGTCCCGACCCGGTTGGCAGTGACTACGAAGACCCTGTTGGTAACCGCGTGCACGGGCACGGCGCTCTGACAGAGTCCAGGAAGAACCAGGTTGGAAGGATGCGCAATCAGGTCAGCCCCCCGGAGGGCCAGAATCCGCCACGCCTCGGGAAAAATCCAGTCAAAGCAGATGAGCATGCCGACCCGGCACGGCCCCACGGCAAACAGCGGAAAACCGAGATTGCCCGGCTGGAAGTAGTCCGGCTCGTCGCCGAACAGATGCACCTTCCGGTACTTCCCCACCAGACCCGTGGGTCCCACCAGCACGGCGGTGTTGTAGCCGTGTTCGCCCTCCTGCTCGTTCATGCCGCTCGCGATATAAAGGCGATTTCTGCGGCACTCCGCCTCGAGGAAGCGGACGAACTTCGAGTCGGCAAGATTTTCGGATGTCGTGCGGGCCATTTCACGGGAAGTGAACCGATACCCCGAGTTGCACAGCTCCGGCAGGACGATCAAAGCGGCACCCTTCCAGGCGGGCGCGAGCGCTTCGAGCCTCGCGAGCGTGGCATCCAAGTCTCCCAGCGCCGGCGCAAACTGGACATAGCCGATTTTGAAGCTGGACCCGGGCGACGTCGGACCGGCCTCCTGGGTGCGGTTCCGTCCCTTCGGGGCATCTGGCAACAATGGTCTCATGGTCCTTCTCCCCGGCCAATATGGCCGTATTCGCTCTCTGGGGGAAGCGCTTCCTCCCGCAATCGCCGGCGTTTGCAAGCAAGCCTGGGGCCTGTTTCCGTTTGTGCAATTTTCACTGGCGGCGACGGTGGCTGCCGGGTGATATTTTCGCACCACGCAACATCAATCAAAGCGGAATGAAAGCGGAACGGACCAGATGGCCATAGCTCTCGACGGAACCGGACTCTCGATCGAAAAGCTGGTGCGCATTGCGCGCGACCGCGAGGCAGTGGAACTCGACGCCGACGCCGCCTCGCGCATCGGCACCTGCCGGCAAATGGTGGAACGCAAAATCGCCGCGCGGGAGACCATGTACGGCATCAACACGGGCATCGGCGAATTCTCCGAGGTGATTCTGACCGACGACCAGGTGCAGGAGTTTCAGCGTTACCTGATCTACAACCACGCGGCGGGGATCGGGGATCCCGCGCCGGAGGAATACGTGCGCGGAGCCATGGCCTCGCGCATCAACGTGCACGCGCACGGCCGGTCGGGCCTCAGACTCGAAGTTACGCAGACCTTGGTCGACATGTTGAATAAAGGGGTGACTCCCTTCGTCTGCCAGAAGGGATCGGTGGCGGCGTGCGGAGATCTTGCGCCCATGTCGCAGATCGCCCTGCTCATGCTCGGCGAGGGACAGGCCTACTATAAAGGAGCACTCCTGCCCGGCCGAGAGGCGATGTCGAAGGCCGGCATAGCGCTCCCCGGTCTTGAGGCGCGCGACGGGCTGGCCTTGATCAACGGTTCCAACTTCATCACCGCCATGAGCGCGCTTTTCCTCCACGACGCCGATCGCTGGCTGAAGCAGGCGGAGATTGCCGCCGCCATGTCGCTGGAAGCACTCAAGGCGAACATGAAGCCCTATACCCCCAGGCTGCACGAAGCGCGCGGATTTCCGGGGGCCGTCCGGTCGGCGTGCGCCATCGAACGGCTGGTCGCCGGTGGCGATCTCGCCCTGGGCAAAGTCAAGTGCAAGGTGCAGGACGCCTATTCGATGCGCTCCACGCCGCAGGTCATCGGGACCGCCCACGACGCTTTTGCCTTTGCGCAGAAGCAGGTGGAAATCGAGCTGAACGGCGTCGGGGACAACCCCGTGTTCTTCCCCGAGGAGGATCTGCAGCTTTCGGGGGCGAACTTTCAGGGCTCGCCGGTGTCGCTCCCCATGGACATGGCGGGGGCCGCGGTCACCATGGTATCCGTGCTGTCGGAGCGCCGCATGAACCGCCTGAACAATCCCGCATTAAGCGTCGGGCTGCCGGCGTTTCTCACACGCGGGGCGGGCATGTTCTCCGGGCTCATGCTGAGCCAGTACACCGCCGACACGCTTTTGGTCGAGCAGCGCATCCTCTCGGCGCCGGCGTCGATTCAGTCGATTCCGGCGGCGGCCGATCAGGAGGATTTCGTCTCCATGGGGATGAACACGGCCATCAAGAACTTCCAGATTCTCGACTGCGCCTACGGCATCCTCGGCATCGAGCTTTTCGCCGCCGCGCAGGCCCTTGACTTCCGCGATTACGCCTTCGGTCTCGGCACGCAAAAGGCACGCGAGGTGATCCGCCGGCATGTGGCGTTTCTCGATGTGGATCGCCCGCTCTACCCCGATCACACCCGGATGAAAGAACTCGTGCGCTCGTGCGAGATTCTGACCGAAGTCGAGGAAGCCGTGGGGAGCCTGGGCTAGGCGGTCCCATTGCGCTTGTGCCGATCGGGTTTCAAGCGGGCGAACGCGGGATTCGCCAGGAGGGACTGGGTGGAGCACGACCCCGATCTCAAGTCTCTGCCAAGCCACCCGCGGTTTAAGGCCATCTCCTGGCGACCGTAACGGCCACCGCGGCAGGCGGCGCTCAGGGCCGGCCTCGGGCTGCCGGGATTCGGCCCTGCTTCCCAAGCAGCGAATCGAGCAACGTCTTAACCTCGCCTTTCGCATCCGATTGCTCGGCTTCGAGACGCCGAAGACACGCCTTCAAGCTGGCGATCGCCGAGTCGGCCTGCCCTTCGGCGATCCAGCTCTGAGCGATCCGGTAGTGACTCTCCGCCACGTTGAACGCTTCTGAAGCCGTGGCGAGAAAACAGGCGCGCGCGGAGTCGAGTTGCCCCTCTTCCTGCAGTGCCCAGCCCAGCCCGAACCGGGCCGCCTGAAAGGAGGGCTCACGCTTTAGAATCCGCTGGTACCAGACCTGCGCGCTGTCGAAGCGCCCGGCCAGGTTGAACGCCGTGCCGAGATTGTTCCACGCATCCAGGTTGTCCGGCTGGGCCGCGAGCACAGCGCGCAGGAGAGGCACTGCCGGCTCGGCCTCGCCGGCAAGGAGATGCGCGTAGGCCAGATTGTACAGCACGGTGGGATGTCCGGGTGCGGCCGCCCCGCCGGCGGACAATGTCTCGATGGCCCCTTTCAGATCGCCCCGGGTGATTTGCAATAGCCCCAGGTCGTTGTAGGCCTGCACGAAAGTCGGGTCGGCCGTCACCGCGGCGCGGTAGTAGTGCTCAGCTTTTTCAACTTCGTGAATGCGTTCGTAGGCGGCGGCCATGCTGAACAGGCCGGGCGCCTCCGAGCGCGGCGCGTGGCGAAAGAAATCGACATTGGTGACCACGTAACCCAGGGCGATGAGCACGATCGCACCCGCCCGCCACGCGGCGGACTTTTGGCGCCAGGTCTTAAGGAGAAACTGCGCACCCGAAACCGCTAAAAGGGCCACGGCCGGCACCAGCGGCAACCGGTAGCGCGCGGTCACGAAAAAGAGAACCACCCCGACCCCGTAGGCCAGTACAAACCAGGTCAACAGGCGCATGTGCGAACTCTGGCGCAGACCGATCACCAGTCCGATCAAAGCCGGCGTAATGAACAGGCCCCAGGGGACGAACAGCGGACCGTCCTGGACCAATAGATGGAGCAAACGTGAACGGTGCGCGAAGTAGTAGAAGTCGATGTTGTTCGACAGCTCGATTCCTTGCAGCAGAAATAGGGTCTTTCGGCTCATTAGAGCAAGCCACTCCAGGGGGTCGCCACGAACCTCAAGGGCTGCTTTCCGCCACCAGAAGCTCGCTTGCTCCGATTCGTTGAGCGTGCGGCCCGATTCGCGCCCGGCAACCGATGCCGCATCCTCCATCATCCCCCACCAGTCCTGCCGCAGGCCGGGAAGCTGCGCCGAGATCCCGTCGGAACCCCGGTGGTTGCCGATGTAAAAATTCAACCCCGAGTAAGTCCCGATGACGACCCGCTGGCCGGACACCGCCCAGTTGTAGACAGTGACCGGAACGATTGGAGCCGCCAGCGCCGCCAGGTAAAGCGCCGCGTGCGCGAGGGTCACTCCGGCGGCCCTGCGGCGAACGCCCGCCAGAAGCCACACTGCATACACCCCTGCAAACAGCAGTATGGTCGGGTGGGCGATGGCGGATAGCCCGAGGCAGAGTCCTCCAAGGGCAACGGTCGCACGCGACCGCCCTGCATCGTCACAAAGCAGGACGTAAAGCGCGGCAAGGTTCAGAACCATGGCCAGACCCACGGCGAGCCTCTGGGGCTCGTAGAAAATCAGAGTACCCCAGAGCGCCGTGACGAACCCCGCCACGAGGCCGGGACCGTGACCCAGGATCCGTCGCCCGATCAGGAACACGAGCACGGCGCTGGCGCTGCCCAACAGACTCTGCGCAATGCCTACCGCCCACCCACCGCTCCCGAAAACCAGATAGACGAGGGCGAGAAAGTACGGATAGAGCGGAGCACGGAAGAACGGTGCATAGGCGGCACCGCGACCTCCCAGAATGTCCCTGGCCCACTGGTCGTGATAGAGCATGTCCATGGTGGGCGAGTCGAACAGCGGAACCGATGAGAACTCCAGGAGAAAAAGCAGGCGCGCCAGAAGCGCGGCGGCACCCACCACGACGATGCCGGCAAAAAGGCTTCGATCCCGCGTCATCCAGGCAGACACAACGCAAGTATAGGGAGCGCCCGGGGGGCGCGCCTAGGGCAAATTCCGGCGCCGGTACGGGACGGGAATGCGGGGGCCTACGCGTCGTCGCCGAGGTCGAACCACGATTCGAGCGATCCTTCGACGCCGTCGGACTCGTGCCACCGGAATTCGTTGCGCGCGGGGTCGTAGCGGTAGGCGGCACCCCAATCGGCGCGGTGCTTCACGATCTGCCGGACCGCATCCACGATGTACTCCACTTCCGCATCGGTGGTGGTAGGATGAAGGGAAATCCGGACCCAGCCGGGCTTTTCGGAAAGATCGCCGCTGTCGATTTGATCGGTGATGTGCTTGGATTGCACCGGGTCCACGTGCAGGAGGTAATGGCCGTAAGTCCCCGCGCACGAGCAACCGCCCCGGGCCTGAATTCCGAACCGATCGTTCAGAAGCTTCACGATCAGGTTGTAGTGCACCCCCTCGACATAAAACGAAAAAATGCTCAATCGATTCTCGATATGGTCGGCCAGCATGCGCAGGCCGGGGATGCCGCGCAAGCCCGCAAAGGCGGCACGGCGAAGTTCCTCTTCGCGCGACCGGATATTCTCGACGCCCATCTGTTCCTTGAGACGGATGGCGAGCGCCGCACGAATAGCCTGCAGGAAACCGGGAGTACCGCCGTCTTCGCGCTCTTCGATCCCTTCCACGTACTTCCGGCCGCCCCAGGGGTTCGTCCAATCCACGGTACCGCCGCCTGGCTGATCGGGCACCTCCAGGTGGTAGAGGTTGGAGTTGAAGATCAATACGCCGGAGGCCCCGGGTCCGCCCAAAAACTTGTGGGGCGAAAAGAACAGCGCGTCCAGGCGCAGGTCGGGATGCCCGGGGTGCATGTCGATGTCCACGTAGGGTGCGGAGGCCGCGTAGTCGGCCAGGCAGTAACCGCCCCCGTCGTGCATGACGCGCGCCAGTTCGTGGATCGGCGTGTGTATACCCGTGACATTCGAACAGGTTGTGAAGGCTCCGATCTTCAGCCGGCGGCTGCGGTAGCGGTCCAGCATTTGCCGAAGGTGGTCCAGGTCGACGCCTCCACGCCCGTCCGGCTCGATGCACTCGACGTCCGCTATGGTCTCGAGCCACGAGGTGTGATTCGAGTGATGCTCCATGTGCGTGACGAACACCACGGGCTTAAGGTCGTCGGGCAGTGTCATGAAGCCGGCGAGTTGCTCGGGCACCTTCAGGCCGAGAATGCGCTGGAACTTTACGAGGGCGCCGGTCATCCCCGAGCCCGTGGTCAGAATCACGTCCAGCGAGGACGCGTGAACGTGCTGCTTGATCAGGGCATGGGCCCTGTGGTAGGCCTGCGTCATGCGCGTGCCCGTCACGCTCGACTCGGTGTGCGTGTTCCCCACGAACGGACCGAACCGCTCCGCCATCCGCTTTTCGATCGGCCGGTAAAGACGCCCGGAAGCCGTCCAGTCGGCGTACACGATCCTCTTGTCGCCGTAGGGCGTGTTGAACGTCTGGTCGATGCCCACGGTCTGACGACGGAAGCGATCGAAGTATGTCTCCAGCGAGGACGTATTGGACACGGCCATTGCTTTGTTGGAAGTCACACGTTGAGTCCCTTTCCGGAGACGGCCCGTGCCGTCGACACCCGGCAATATACACGGCATCGGGTCGAGCCCAAACCGCGAACTGCAATTTCGTGCTCCTCCTGCATCATGCCCAGGCAGCCGATCGCCCGCATACGAGGATCACCGCCGTGCGAACTCGCCGTCGACCTGGCGCCAGATTCCGAGGGGGTTGGCCTCCTGAAGTTCGGCCGGGAGCAACCGGTCGGGATAGTCCTGGTAGGCCAGAAGCCGCGTGAAGCGGCGAATGGCGTGCGTGCCGACCGACGAAGACTTCCCGTCGGACGTGGCCGGAAATGGGCCGCCATGAACCATGGCGGGCCCGACCTCGACACCGGTGGGGAAACCGTTGTAGATCAGTCGCCCGGCCCGGGCGGCGAGCCGCAGGCCGAGCGGTCTGTGGCCCTCGAGTTCGGCGGCCGTTCCGTGTATCGTCGCGGTGAGCTGTCCTTCGAGCGACTCGGCGACAGCCAGCACTTCCGCATCGTCGCAGCAGCGGACGATCAGGGTGGCCGGGCCGAAGATTTCGTCGGCCAGATTCTGGTTTCTTAAAAAAGTCTGCGCCGTGGTTTCGAAGAGCACGGCCGCGACACGCTTCGCTTCGGCGACTCCCCGGGCCAAACGCGTGACACCGGGCGTTCCCGCAAGGCGCGCCACGCCGCGCTCGAAATTGGCATAAAGGCCGGCGGTCAACATGGTGCCGGCCGGGGTGGCGCCCACGAGTTCACGGAGCCGGCCCACAAGCTCTTCGTACGCATCGCCCGTCTTCAGCACGACCAGCCCGGGATTGGTGCAAAACTGACCGACGCCGACCGTGAACGAGCCGTGCAGGCCCACCGCAATCTCGCGGCCACGCTCACGGGCGGCGCTGGGCAACACGAAAACAGGGTTGACACTCCCCATCTCGGCGTACACGGGGATCGGGTCCGGTCGTTCGCCTGCGAGCCTGTGCAAGGCCATTCCGCCGGCGCGGGAACCCGTGAAGGCGACGGCCCGGATGGCGGGATGCTGGACGAGCTGCTGGCCCACTTCGTAACCGGAATCGAACAGCAGCGCGAATGTTCCTTCCGGAAGGCCGCATTCCCGCACGGCCGCCTGCACCGCTTTGCCCACGAGTTCGGACGTACCGGGATGTGCAGGATGTGCCTTGACGATGACCGCGTTTCCCGCCGCCAGAGCCGAGGCGGTGTCCCCACCCGCGACCGAAAACGCGATGGGGAAATTCCCCGCGCCGAACACGGCCACCGGCCCGATCGGCCGAAGCATCGAGCGGACGTCCGGCTTCGGCAGCGGCCTTCGGGCGGGCGCGGCGCGATCGATGCGTGCCTCCACCCACGACCCCTCGTCGGCAAGGCGCGCGAACATCTCCAACTGGCCGGTGGTCCGTCCGATTTCGGAGCGGATGCGCGACTCCGGGAGCGCGGTCTCAAGTATAGCGCGCCCGGTGATGGCCTCGGCGGCGCCCGCGATGCCCGCCGCGATCGCGCGCAACAGTTCCCCTCTGACAGAACCGGCCGTCCAGGCGAAGCTCTCCTGTGCCGCGGCCGCCAGGTGTGCGGCACGCTCGACGTCGGCCGGCGTCGCCGAAACGAAGTCCGGATCCAGGAGCTCGCCCGACATGGCGGCGATGCCGCGGAAGGACCTGCCGGAGCCATCGGACCGGCCGGAGCCAATCAATGACGCGTGTCGTTTGCTCACACTCTCTCTCCTCCGGATTGCGCCGGATGAAGGCGCAGTCACAATGGCGGACGCACCTTGAGCGCTTCGGTGATCGTCCGCTTTGCCCGGGCCAGTTCCTCCCCCTCCAGCTCCAGCCTTGGGGGGCGCACGCGAGCGCTTCCCAGGCTCAACGCCTCTTGCACCAGCTTGATCAGCTGAACGAACTTGGGCCCGGTATCCATACGCAGAAGAGGCAAAAACCAGCGGTACAGCGCCATGGCTTTCTGCATTTCCCGTTGGTCGCGAAGCAAAAGAGCGCCACCGATTCCGCGGGCAGCGCATTCACCAGCCCCGCCACCCAGCCCGTAGCGCCGGCTGCGATCCCTTCAACGATCAGGTCGTCGGCGCCTACGGAGAGT
>Ga0326597_10008408_pt1 | contig 13921 bp, 11 predicted proteins | sample RVTome_12_FD_203789 | JGI IMG/M metagenome (GOLD analysis project Ga0326597, IMG submission 203789) | Soil microbial communities from uranium-contaminated site in the Upper Colorado River Basin, Wyoming, United States - RVT100D185 | ecosystem: Environmental > Terrestrial > Soil > Contaminated >... | reverse complement strand
CCGGATTAGATTCAGGTAATTCTCCTTCCAAGCAGGATTTGGCAGATTGATACAGCAAAGAAGCTCTATCCGGGCTGGTCGAGATGGAATGCACCTCCACTTCAAAGGGAACTCCCTTGTGTAATTCTCCCTTGGCCGGGCTGTAATAAACTATATAAGCTTGATTCCGGGTGGCAAAGCCATTTTTTTGCAGCAAAAGGGTGTAAGTATCCATCTGGGTCTGGTAATAATTCTGGCTGTAGCCAACATTATTGGGCAGAGAACTACGGGTCTTGTGGTCCAGTGGAATATATATCCCGTCATTTAGAACCAAACATTCATCCAGCTTGCCGGTTATTTTTAAATCATTATCTGAATCAACAAAATTGAGATTCAAAGAAATATCAGCTAATTTCCCCTCTACCTTGCCGGAAATCAGGGGAGGAAGTTCACCTGTGTTTCGGTATTGATTGAAATAATTTTTTATCACCGAATCCATTCCGGTCGGAAGAGTCGGAAAAATCCCCCGGGGTCGGGATATTTTTTGGTTGAAACGCAGCCAGAAACAGCGCGGGCATTCTAAAAATAAATTTAAGGTAGAGTTGGACAGAGAAATCATTTTATGGTGAATTTATTGAACCAGTAATTTTAAGATAAATCTTGAGTAGGAAAAAGTCAATTGATAAGCGATGACAAAGTAGCCATTTGGGGGATTTTATATTATATTTCTTGGTCAAAAATTATGAAAACCGACAAATTTATCCCGGCCAATTATCAAAAAGAACTACCTCTGTCTGAAATTATTATTCATGAGAAACCCGGCGAAGAAAAAGTTGATTTTGATATTGTCTTTGTAGGAGCCGGACCGGCCAGTTTAGCGGGGGCAATTAAGTTAGCCCAATTGGTCAAAGCAGAAAATGAGAAAAGCGGCGGAAAATTAGGAGAAGTGCAAATTGCGGTAGTCGAAAAAGCAAATGAAGTCGGTCAGCATATTCTTTCCGGAGCGATAATCAACCCCAGAACTTTCAGGGAACTTTTTCCAAATTTAAAAGCCGAAGAATTCCCTTTCTGCGGACCGGTCAAGGGTGAAAAGGTTTTATTTCTGACAAAAAATAAAGCCATCCGGCTCCCCACTCCTCCACCCATGAAAAACCACGGAAACTTTGTGGCCTCTTTGTGCGAAGTCACCAGATGGCTGGCACAGAAAGCTGAAGAGCTGGGAGTGAATATCATCACCGGATTTCCGGTCAAAGGACTTTTGGTAGAAAACAATCAGGTAATCGGAGTCAGAACTGCGGACAGCGGCAAAAACCGTGACGGAAAACCATTAGAAAATTATCAGCCCGGAACCGATATTGCGGCCAAGGTGGTAGTTTTAGGAGAGGGTTCCAGGGGCTTGCTCACTCAAGCATTTTTAAAATGGCAAAATATAAAATCCCCCAATCCCCAAATCTATGCCCAGGGAGTCAAAGAGATCTGGCAGACCAAAAACCCCCTGAAAGAGGTGGTGCACACTATGGGCTGGCCTTTGCCTACCAATGTTTTCGGAGGAAGTTTTATGTATCCGATGTCGGAAAATCTGGTGGCTGTGGGGATTGTTATGGGACTGGATTACGAAGATGCAAGCTTGGACCCGCACTATCTTCTACAAGAAATGAAAACCCATCCATTTTTCAGGAAATATTTAGAAGGAGGTGAAAGGTTGGAATGGGGAGCCAAAACCATCCCGGAAGGGGGATACTATTCTCTGCCGGAGAGATTTTCCGGCAATGGTGTTATGATTGCGGGAGATTCAGCCGGCTTGGTGGATGTGCCGTCGTTGAAAGGGATTCATTATGCTATGAGTTCCGGGATTTTGGCGGCTCAAACCATTTTTGAGGCACTGAAGAGAAATGATTTTTCCGCAGAGAGTTTGGGCTGGTATGACAGAGCTGTAAAGGACAGTTTTATTATGAAGGATTTGTGGAGGAGAAGGAATATGCGTTTGGCTTTTAAGTCGGGTTTTTATTGGGGGTCGGTGAAAGCCGGGTTGATGCAGATTTCAGGCGGGAGACTATTTGGCAGTCGAATTGAGATTACGGCTGATAGTGAGGTACCCAGAAGTTTCAGTCCCAAAAAAAGTGGCGATGCCACCTTTCAGCCGGATGGAAAGCTGACTTTTTCGAAGCTGGATTCGGTGTTTAAATCAGGGAATGCTACCCGGGATAATATTCCTTCGCATTTGATTGCGGCGGAGAATGTGCCACCTGAAGTGGCGGAATTTTATGCGCATGTTTGTCCGGCCGGGGTGTATGAGGTGCTGGAGGGGAAATTGCATATTAATCCGCCCAATTGTATTGATTGTAAGGCCACGGATGTCTTGGCTCCCCGCTGGACTCCCCGGGAGGGTGGGTCTGGGCCGAGGTATAAGAGGATGTAAGCATGCATGAGAATTTAAGGGGTTACCTGGACCAGGACTTAAAGCTTAAAACTTGGCCTTCTAGAAAGCATCGAAACAAACAGCTTTCGGTTCTGGGATATCTGGCTTCCAAATTTGAGCACGGGCGGGATTATTCCGAAAAAGAGGTTAACCAGATACTGAACCAGAATCACACTTTCGGCGACCCGGCTATGCTACGCAGGGAGCTGTATGTGGCCGGTTTTTTTGACCGTACTCCCGATGGCGGCCGGTATTGGCTTCAGAAAAAAACTTAATTAGTTTGTAGCCACGTTGTCTTTACCGTGGGTTAATTATCTCAGCTTGTCTCCTGCCCGATACAGTCGGGTAAGTTGGGTTTACAAACTATTTTTGGTCCTCTTTATATTTGAAAGTTAAAAAAATACAAATTAAAAAAAATAATCCAGGCAATACCCAATATTTAAAGTGTATATAGTCTGGTCTTGAATGAAAGATCCAACCATTGACTGTTATTATTACTGCAGATTTGGAAATTCCTTCAAAAATCTTAATTTTTTTTCTTTTGAATCTTAATCTTTCAATTAGAAGGATTGCAAGAATTGCGAAATTTATTAAAATCCATTGTAGCATAAACCATACATGATTTTTATAATACCAAAATAAATATCCATCTTGGGGTTTAATCGTCGGATCTTTAAAAAGCCTGTCAACATATGAGACATCCAAACCGAATTTTTGGGCTTCTTTTCTTAGGCTTTCTATGTCCATTTGAAATTTCCAAAAGGGATAACCAAACTTTGGGTCTTTCTCAACATGAGATTGATTTTCTAATATTACCTTTGCAATCGGACCCAAATTCTTATGGGCTAATGCCTCTCTGAAAAAACTTGAAGAAATAAATAAGGACTGAATTTTTGATTCAGCCAACCATCTACCTATGTTTTTTGCCTTCTCGATTGCAAAGTCAAAATCTACTTCTCCTGTTAGTAACCCTAAATGTTCAATTCGTGTATCTAAAGTATCGCTTTCATCATTATATCTCAATTGAAGCGACATTTGATACAGAATAACTAATGTATTTTGTCTAAGACCAAACCACTTTGGATTGGTATTACTTAATGTTAGTCTTCCGATAGCCATATGACCGTTTAAAGGAGTCTCTATCATTACTGACGATTCTCTGTACTGATTTAGTGCTTCATCGTAAGAAGACATTAATCGTATTGGAGGCTCTGTCAAATCCAGACCCGCAAATATACCCATTTGGATAGGATACCTTGTGCACTCTATCACGAGTTCATTATTTTTAGCAGGTTCTATAGACATGAAAGATTCTGAAACTGATGAAAAAAACGCCTGAACACGAAAATTCTTGCTATTTCCTAATACAAATGAATCCAAGAACACTGGGTCAATTTCCTTGCGAATTAAAGCTAAATATGAATTTATGAAATTTTCTGCAAATGTTTTTGTACCCTCTATTTCTTTGCTGAAATCTTTATCAAATCTTTTTGTACTTGATTGCAAAACGACTTGATCGATTTTGTATATTTCACTCGATTTACTACAGGAAAATAAATTGATGAATATAACAACAAATATTAAATATCTTTTAACCAAATTTTTCTTATTTAGTAAGCCTTGTTTGATTTATGATTAATAAAGCATTGCCTTAGCCATTTCACGAATTTTTGGCGTCCCAACTTGATTTAAACCCTTACTTATACCTATGCTATTCTCCTACCCTCATCTTACAAAACTCATACAACGCATCATACACATAAAACTGCTTACTAATATTATCAAAATCATCTTTAGCTATAGCCCTGAACCCCTCCGCAATCGCCTCCAGCCCGGCCGACTCCGCAGTCAGAGTCCGGTTCCGAGTATCCGCACCCCTGACAATCTGAGCCAACTCCCACAGCGCCTTATCATTCAATTTATACTTTTCAATAATCGCATCAAAAGAGCACTTATCCTCATGATGCCCCAGCTCCACCTCCGGCACATCAAAAGGAATCGCATTCTGTTGCTGGGCTATTTTCAATACCTGCTCTGCCGGAACAAACAGAAACTCCGCTTCCGGGTCCACAAACTTTTTAATCAGCCAGGGACAGGCAATCCTGTCAACTTTGGCTTTTTCACGCGTAATCCATTTCATTTTAATCTCCTTATAGTTTACTTCGTAGACCCACGTTGTCCTCAACGTGGGATAACATATACAAATTAGCAATTTCCGTGTCAAATAACGTCCCCAACGGGATTTGAACCCGTGTTACCGCCGTGAAAGGGCGGTGTCCTGGGCCAGGCTAGACGATAGGGACTTAAACTTGCCTCCGCCAGAGGCGGATCCCTGCCCGACAAAATTTGGCAGGCGGGCGCCAATCATTAGGGCGGATAAATTTCACACATCAATTTCACAATCTAAAAAAAAACCCAAAGAAGTCAATCAAAATTTACGCCACTGCTTCGTATTAGAATAAAAACCCCCCATGTTTTACCAAATCTTAGCTGATACCGTCATATTCATCCATCTCGGCTGGATAGTTTTTATGCTGGTCGGCTTTTTCTTCACCCTGTATGCTTTAAGATTCAAAAAATCTTTGCTCGACTGGTGGAAATTCCGCACCCTGCACTTAGTCGGAATATTCTACGTAGCCGGCTTATCAGTGTTAGGAAAATATTGTCCTCTGACCATTTTGGAAAATAAGCTGCGGGAACAGACCTCACCGGAACAAGTTTATCAGGGTTCATTCATTTCTCATTACTTAGAAAAAGTCGTCTATCCCGAAATCGACCCGTTGTGGATTCAAATCCCCACCCTGGCTCTGGCAATTTTCACAATTTTAATTTTTGTCTTATTCCCACCTTTAAAGATTAAGCAAAGCTTCAAGAAGATGTTGTAGAGATTGTCATTCTGAGCGTAGCGAAGAATCCCCTTTTTAAATCGAGATCCTTCACTTCGTTTATCCTGAGTAAATCGAAGGGTTCAGGATGACAATAAACTAACCCCTCCCTTGCCCTCCCCTTACAGGAGAGGGTAAAATACTCCCTCCCCTCTTAGGGGAGGGTTGGGGAGAGGTTAGTTAACTTTTTCTTGAATTTTATTCCACAAAACCATATCTTAATTTCAAACGCCCCGTTAGCTCAACTGGATAGAGCATCGGACTTCGGATCCGAGGGTTGGGGGTTCGACTCCCTCACGGGGTAATAAAAACAGGGATTAGGGATTAAGGATTAGGGATTTTGTAGCGGTGCGATTCATCGCACATTATAAGATTGTCGGATAAATCCTTCGGCAAGCTCAGGACAGGTCCGACCGCTACACTGCCTTTAAAGGAAAAATCAGGAGAAAAAATGTCCAAAAAAAGAAATATCACTACCAAGGATTTGCTTGCGTTGAAATTTGTCCGTTCGGTAGCCATTTCGCCGGATGAAAAAGAAATTGTTTACGGCGTGGAATGGATAGATGAAAAAGATAATAAATATTATTCCAATCTGTGGATGGTCAATACGGATGGTAAACAAAACCGCCAGTTCACCTTCGGCAAAGTCAAAGATTCTTCGCCGGTCTGGTCTCCAGACGGAAGGCGAATCGCCTTTATTTCCAAAAGAGGTGAAAAACAGGGGATTTTTATAATCAAGCTGGATGGCGGTGAGGCAGAAAAATTAATCGAAGCCGAAGGAAGCTTCAAACAGCTTTTCTGGTCACCGGACGGAAAATACCTGGCATATTCATTCCGAAAAGATGAGATTTTCAAAGACAAAGACGGCAAGCCGACCGTTCCGGTAGTTCGTGAAATTAAGAGAATTTTCTATCGCTTAGACGGGGACGGCTGGCTCCCCAAAGATGGTTTTCATGTCTGGATTTGTGACACCAAGAACGGACAAGCCAGACAGATTACCAGAGGAAAATATGAAGAGCATTGGCCCCGATTTTCTCCGGATGGCAAGTCCATCGCCTTTATTTCCAATCGCTCGGTAGACCCGGATTTGCATCCTTTAAGACAGGATATTTGGCTGATTTCACCGGAAGGAAAAAACTTGAAAAAAGTTTTCACTCCGCTCGGACCCAAGGAAGCTATGGCCTGGTCTCCGGACGGAAAAAAAATTGCTTATTTGGGGCATATTTATCCGGAGGATACCTGGGGAGTGAGAAATTATCAGGTCTGGGTGGTTGAGCCGAACAGGAAAAATTCAGCCCGAAACCTGACAGCTAAATTGGACCGGATGTGTGAGGATTTGGTCATCACCGATACCGGAGACGTGCATGGCGTAGCTCCTCCCTTCTGGTCTGCCGACAGCCGGCGACTATTTTTTGTGGTCAGTGATTCCGGAAACTCTCATATTTATTCAGTTAATCTGCAGGGAAAAATTTCCAAAATTTTGACCGGCTCTTTTAGAACGGCAGATATCCATCTGAATGGAAAAACCGGCAAAATCGCGGTCTTGATTGCTGATGTAGGAAATCCTGGCGAGGTCTGGGTTTTGAATAGTGGTGGTGGAAAAGCCAGAAAATTGACCTCGGCAAATCAGGAAATCTTAGGCCAACTCAATCTATCCAAACCGGAAGAATTTTGGTTCCCCACTTTTGACGGAACCAAGATTCAGGGCTGGATTATGAAGCCACCTGATTTTAATTCCAGAAAAAAATATCCGGCGGTGGTACAGATTCACGGAGGCCCCAGAGTGCTTTACGGCAATGCTTTTTTCCATGAGTTTCAATTTTTGGCGGCTTTGGGGTTTGTGATATTTTACTCCAACCCCAGAGGTTCGCAGGGATACGGAGAAAAATTCGCGGCCGGGAACCACAAAGACTGGGGAAACGTAGATTACAAAGATATTATGGCGGGTGTGGATTATTTATGTAAAAAACCTTATGTGGATGCACAGCGATTAGGTGTCACCGGAGGTTCTTATGGCGGTTATATGACCAACTGGATTGTGGGGCATACCAATAGATTCAAAGCTGCCATTACCGGACGAAGCGTGGTGAATTTTATTTCTTTTTTCGGCAGTTCGGATGTCGGCTATGACGATTATCGGGAACTGGGCTGTCAGCCCTGGGAGGACTGGATGCGGCTTCTGAAAATGTCTCCGATTTACTATGTGGAAAATATCCGGACACCGCTTTTAATCTTGCACAATGAAAACGATTTGAGATGTCATATCGAGCAGGCCGAGCAGCTGTTTGCGGCTCTGAAAATTCTGAAAAGAAAGGTTGATTTTGTCAGATTCCCGGAGGAATTTCACGGATTATCCCGAACCGGAAGACCGGATAGAAGAATTGAAAGGTTGAATCGCATTGCCGGCTGGTTCAAAAAATATTTGAAATAGTTTAAGGGCTTGACAACTACCTGTAAAATTAGCAGCTTTGAGAAAACAAAACTGACAAGGAGGAGAAATGAAAAAATTAACACTTAACTCTATCAATGTAATCATGGCCATCTTGTTGGGCTTGGTGATTGTAGTTCTTGCATCTTGCTCGAGCGGCAACAAGGCCGAATTGAAAAAGTTCACCGATGAAAAAGCCATGACTGAAACCTATCTTACCCGTTTCGATTCATTGGACTTTGACATATTCAGCAATCAAAAATGGGAGTTGCTGAACGTCAGTCATGCGGATGATATTGTCGTTTACTGGCCAGACGGGCATACGACCACCGGTATCACAAAACACATCGAAGACCTTAAAGCTATGTTCGTGTACGCTCCTGATACAAAAATCGAGGAACACCCCATCCGCTTTGGTTCCGGCGAATGGACCTGTGTCACTGGGGTAATGAGCGGAACCTTTTCTAAACCCATGCCCATAGGTGGAGGCAAAACCATCCCGCCAACCGGCAAAAAATTCAAACTAACTATGTGTACCGTGGCCCATTGGAAAGACGGTAAAATGATAGAAGAATACTTATTCTGGGATAATGGCGAATTCATGAAGCAGATTGGCTTGGCAAAATAAATCTGGGTCTGCCGAAAACACTCATGGCAGTTCCTAAAAAAGAATCTCAATCTCTTAACTAGATAACTTTATTTACGGGACAACCCAATTAAAATTTAGAGATTCATATCATCAACATTAACATAAGGAGGTAGAACCCATGACAGTCAAACCTATTCCAGACGGATACCATGCTGTAATACCCTACCTTATGGTTCACGGTGCCGCCCAGCTGATTGATTTTTTGAGGCAGGCCTTCGATGCTCAGGAGAAGGAGCGCCATACCATGCCGGATGGAAGCATAATGCACGCCGAGGTTAAAATTGGGGATTCAGTTATAATGCTGGCGGAAGCAATAGGAGAGTCGAAACCTATGCCGGCCGTGATACATCTGTACGTGAATGATTGCGATGCCGTCTATAAAAAAGCCATCAAAGCCGGCGCCACTTCAGTGCGGGAGCCGGCCAATCAATTTTACGGTGACCGCAGTGGCGGTGTGAAGGATTCCACCGGTAACATGTGGTGGATTTCCACTCACGTCGAGGATGTTCCCCCGGAAGAGTTGCAGAAGCGCATGGAGGAGTACATAAAAAAACAGGCGAAAAGTTAAAATCGAGCAGCCTAAGTTTTGTCATGAGCTACTCCTGACAGTTCCCGAAAGTGTCGGAAGTAAGCTGTCGACACAACATTGAAAAACTAATTAGGAGGAACGCCTCTGCCACAATAACCACCGGCAGAAACGTAGAAAAGATATATGAAAGAGATTGTTAAGCATTACAGCAACGGAGAAGTGACCGTGGTCTGGAAACCTTCTCTATGCATCCATTCCACCAACTGCTTTACAGGATTACGGCAGGTTTTTGACCCGACTAAACGACCCTGGGTTAATGTGCAGGGTGCTTCGACCGAACGCATTATTGAGCAGGTGAAAAAGTGCCCCTCCGGCGCTTTAAGCTATTTCATGAATAATAAATCTGATAAAGCTTAGTGCACTCCTAAAACAGAAGGGTAATCCCAACTGAAGTGAGTTTAATTAGTTCTGGGAGTAGCTACTTTTGATACTTCCCTTGTTATTTGACCTCTAGATATCCATAGACGTTCAACTCACGAGCTTCAATGTAAGCTACATAAATACCACTTGAAACTCTTATTGAATTTGAATCAACAAGATACCACACTACTGACCGATATCCAGAATTTTGGATAGCATCAAACAGTGTATTTACTCTTTGCCCATACCTGTTTTCAATCCATATCTTAACATGTGTAGTTATCGGTAAGGCGTATCTTATAGCAGTACTATCAGTGGCCGGATTTGGGTCACCGATAGTAGCCGAAATAAAAAGAACAGGCTTTGTTGGATTATCAGTGCAGATCCATCCAAGCCCGAAAAGAATGGATAATAAAACAACTATTATGAAAGATAGCTGTTTAATTTCGGAATTTTTGAAATGTAGTGACATATTGCTTATCTCAATACAGCTTTATTGCTGTGAACATTCAATTTACTATACAAGTTTTTAAGGAAAAAATACACTGAAACCCGTGAAAATTGAATGAACCTGAAAATCAATTTTTGGTCGAGAAGGTCCTTGACCCTGTCCACCAGTAAAATTTTGGAAACGGTATTCTGACTTGAAAGCTACTCTGGGCCCTAAGGGAACTTTTAGGCCACCACCCAAATTCAAAACTCCTAAAGTCGCATCCGGAATACTATTAACGACATTATTTGTAATTACTGGAATTGAATTTGTTACTCCATACCCAGCAGTTACAAAAGGCATAAGACCACCCGGGGTCTTAAAGTTATAAGATAACAAACCCGACAATATAAACCCTACATCTGAATTTTCAGGTGCAGTCAAGGCAAACTCAGCTTCTATTTCCAAATTTTTAGTAGCGAAAAACCCGGCTCTCAAAGGTATATTTATAAAAGTAGCTGCTTCGCCATTTTCAGAAAATACTTGAAAAGAGCCTGCCAAAGAAACCTCAACTAACTTCCTTGGCACTTGCCCCCAACCTGATACAACAATTATAAGAAAAATCCAAGCAGTGAAAATTATTCTCTTAAACATTTTGCCTCCCACGATTAAGCCTTGCTGTTCTTTACTTCCCCAATCCATCTGCCGATATGCTCTTCCAGCACATCCAGAGGCAGATTCCCTTCTCCTAAAACCTGGTCATGAAAAGCTTTGACGTCAAACCTTTCACCCAGTTCAGATTCCGCCCTCTCCCTTAGCTCTTTAATCTTCAACTGTCCAATCTTATAAGCCAAAGCCTGCCCGGGCCAGGCAATATAGCGGTCAACTTCCGAATTAATATTATGCTCCGATAAACCCGTATTTTGCTTGAAGAAATCTATGGCCTGCTGTCTGGACCATTTGAAATAATGAATTCCGGTGTCAACAATCAGACGGGTGGCTCGCCAGGCCTGGAAAGTCAGGCGACCGAAATCTGAATAAGGGTCGGAATAAAATCCTACCTCTTTGGGCAAAAATTCAGAATACAAAGCCCAACCCTCTCCATAAGCTGTGAACCACTCGTGTCTTCTGAATTTGGGAATGTTCTGCATCTCCTGTTGAATGCAACCCTGCAGATGATGTCCGGGGACCGCTTCATGATAAGCCAGGGCCTCCATAGTATATTTAGGCCGCATATTCAATTTGGAAGTGTTGACATAAAAATATCCGGGCCGGGAAAAATCCTCCGGCGGTGAATAATAATAGGCATCCGGAGCCGCTTCAGCTCTATACGCTTCAATCTCTTTCAAATCCCATTTGGCTTTGGGCAAATGTCCGAACAGCTCCGGCAATTTGGCTTCCATTTTAACCAAAATTTCTCTGAAGCCATTCATCAAAGAATCTTTGGAGGCGTAAAAGAATTTAGGATTGGTTCGCATGGACTGCATAAATTGCTGCAAGGTCCCTTTGAAACCGACCTCTTCTTTGATCTTATTCATATCCGCGTGAATCCACTCCAGCTCTTTTTTCCCGATGTCAAAAATTTGTTGAGGGGTCAGATTGGTGGTGGTGTGAATTCTGGCATAAAATTCATATCTTTCCTTTCCGTCCTGCAAAGCCCAGATACCCACTTCTTCCCGGCACTTAGGCAGATACTGGGTTTGCACAAACGCCAGAAGCTTTTTGAAAGAAGGAACTATTGAATTTGAAATTGCCTGTGAGACTTCTTTAGTTATTTCCTGCTTTTCTTGAGTCGAGAAATCTTCCGGAAGTTTTTTAACCGGCTGGTAAAGTTCGGAGACCTCCGGCTTGGTTACGATATGGGCTTTGATCTGGTCCAGAGTTTTAGCAATATTGACCCGGGCCGGAAGCAGACCTTCAGCCAGACCCTTTTGCATATTGGCCATAATGTCATCAATTTGCTTGGGGAAAGCATTCAAACGGGTGATGTAATTTTGATAATCGCTTTGAGTTTTGAAGGGATGATAGGAAATTAGCTGGGGGAAATCTATATGCGGTCCATTTTGCTGGGAAATGGGAAAAACGTAAGATTTGAATTTTGCACCCTCCAGCCCGTCTCTGATTATTTTCTGGAAAATCAGCAAACTGACCCGGTCTGTTTCAGATAAATCATTGGGATTTATTTTTTCTGATTGCGCTAAATAATTTTTCAGAGTGTCCAGGTCGGCTAAGTAGGCTGTCTCGGAATAATCCGGCAATTTATCATCGTAGCGGTGGTCGCCGATGTAGGTGGCAAAAGTGGGGTCGGATTTGAGTCTGAATTCCCAGTAAGAATCAAAGATTTGGTTCAGTTTCATGGTCGCTTCCTTTTTTTGAGAACATGATGCCACTGCCAAGCACATTAACGGAATAATAATCCAGCCTAATTTTATCCCCATAAATTTAACTCTCCTTATGCTATTTAGTGTGAGATTTTTCTTTTCCTCAGCGCGATTCTTAGTTCTCGGCGAAATGTTTATTGACACCCAACTGCCACATCAGAAAAGACCAGATATCGGTCTGTTCGTTTAATATTTTAGAAATCGGTTTTCCGGCACCGTGCCCGGCTTTCGGTTCCACTCGTAAAAGAACTGGGTTGGCACCGGCATTGGCTTTTTGCATCAAAGCCGCCATTTTAAAAGCATGCATGGGGTCGACCCGGGAATCTTGCACCCCGGTGGTAATTAAGGTAGCCGGGTACTTTACTCCTTCTTTGACTTTCTGGTAAGGGGAATAAGCATACAGCCATTTGAATTGAGTCGGGTCAGAAGCGGAGCCATATTCCGGAATCCATAATCTGGCGATTAAGAATTTGTCGTAGCGCAGCATATCTAACAGGGGTACTTGACAAATTACAGCTTTGAATAAATCAGGCTTTTGAGTGAGCATAGCACCCATCAAAAGTCCGCCGTTGCTCCCACCCTGTATGGCTAATTTTTGCGAAGTGGTATACTTGTTAGCAATCAACCATTCTCCGGCCGCTATAAAATCATCATAGACATTCTGCTTTTTCTCCAACCTTCCGGCTTCATGCCAGGTTCGGCCGTATTCTCCCCCGCCCCGGATATTGGCTACCGCGTAAACTCCACCCCGGTCCAGCCAGACATATATTCCCCGGATGAAACCGGGGCTTAAGCTGATGTCAAATCCGCCGTATCCGTAGAGCAGGGTGGGATTGTTTCCGTCAAATTTTAAGCCTTTTCTATTTACGATAAACATGGGGACTTTGGTCCCGTCTTTGGAGTTGTAGAAAATCTGCTTGACTTCATAGGCAGAGAGGTCGAAATCCAGTTTCATCTTTTCGGTCTCTTCTAATTTACCCGTTTTCAGGTCGTAGCGATAAACTGTGGGAGGATAGAAATAAGAAGTGAAAGAAAAGAAAAGTTCATCCCCTTCCTGCTTGCCGTCTATTCCTCCAACCGAACCCAAGGTAGGCAAGGGAATCTCTTTTTCTTTTTTCCCCTCTAAGGAATAGATATACAGTTTGGAAACCACATCCTCGGTCATCAGAACCACCATTTTACCCCCCACGATTTTGAAACCTTTGATGACCCCTTTTTGCTGCGGAAGTAGCTCTTCCCAGTTATCCATCTTGGGGTCGGCAACCGGTGCGGTCATAATCTTGTAGCGAGGGGCCTGGTAATTGGTTAAAAGATACAGGGTGTTGCCGAAAACATCCCCATAAAAATTGCCGTCTAATTTTTCTGCCACCGGAATAAATTTTCCGGTCTGATTAACTCCCCGAATCCATAAATCATTTTTGGTCCAGTCCAGAGAGGCAGATAGCATAAGATATTTGTGGTCTGAAGAAAGCTCGATGTCTGACCACTCTTCTTTGGGTCTTCCTTCTCCGAAGATTAACTGGTCATTCTCCGGTTTATCTCCCATTTTGTGATAATAAACTCTTCTATAATATTTTTCATCTCCGGCTGGCACGGTTCCGGGTTTGGGATAGTGGGTGTAGTAAAATCCTGACAGGTCTTTCAGCCAGGCCAGAGCGCAGGCCCGGGTATAGGGAATCTGCAGGTCTAAATCTTTGCCGCTGGCAACCTCCCGGATATACAGGGTTGAAATTTCAGACCCACCTTCCGATTTTCCGTAAGCGATTAAATCCCCTTCCGGTGAGGCGTGCATCCAGTCTAA
>Ga0326597_10008407_pt1 | contig 13922 bp, 8 predicted proteins | sample RVTome_12_FD_203789 | JGI IMG/M metagenome (GOLD analysis project Ga0326597, IMG submission 203789) | Soil microbial communities from uranium-contaminated site in the Upper Colorado River Basin, Wyoming, United States - RVT100D185 | ecosystem: Environmental > Terrestrial > Soil > Contaminated >... | reverse complement strand
CAAGCCGGAGGCGTGCGCTATTCGTGCCCCAAACGCACGCCTCCGGCTTGCGGTTAAACGACTGATTCACGAGAGCCTGAGTAAATCATGGACGAATGCTACAGAATTGAAGACACTTCCGAGATCATTACGCCAGCGATCGTCGTCTTTCAAGAGGTTCTCGAAGCGAACATCGCCAAGATGATCGAGATCGCGGGCGACGTCACGCGGCTTCGCCCACACTGCAAGACGCACAAGATGCGGGAGATCGTCAAGCTGCAACTTGCCAGCGGCGTGACGAAGCACAAGGCGGCCACATTTGCTGAAGCGGAGATGCTCGTCAGCGCCGGTGTTCGCGACGTCTGCCTGGCCTACAACTTGGTGGGACCAAACATCGCCCGCGCCGTCAAGTTTCGCAAAACGTATCCCGATGTCGTCTTTTCGGTCACGGCTGACCACATAGGGCCCATCCAAGCACTAAGCGACGCGATGTCGCGAGCGGGCACGACGATCGAGGTGTTGTTGGATCTCGACACGGGCCAGCATCGTACCGGCGTCGAAGTCGGCGTACATGCAATTGATCTGTACAAAGCCATCGTCGCCGCGGATGGCCTTGTGCCCGGCGGCTTACACCTTTACGACGGCCAGAATCACCAGACCGATTTGGTCGAGCGACGTCGAGCCGTCATGGCTTGCTGGGATCAGGCAGCCGGATTGCGTGGCCAGTTGGAAGCCAACGGTTGGCCGGTGCCTCGCATCGTCGCGGGCGGCACGGGGCAGTTCCCGGTGTACGCCACCGTCGATGATCCGGCAATCGAGTTAAGTCCCGGTACCTGCGTGTTTCACGATGTCGGATACGGCCAGATGTTTCCGGACCTCGACTTCCAAGCGGCCGCGGTCCTGTTGACGCGAGTCATCAGCCGCCCAACCGCCGACCGCGTCACTTTCGATCTTGGTTATAAAGCCGTCGCTTCCGACCCGCCAGCCGATCGCCGAGTGATCTTCCCTGACATCCCAGACGCGAAACTCGTGCTGCAAAACGAAGAGCATCTCGTTGTGCAGACCGCCGACGCCGACAAGTACCAACCCGGCGACGAGCTGTTTGCGATCCCGCGTCATACTTGCCCGACGTCGGCTTTGCACAAACAAGTCTTTGTCGTCTCGAAAGGAAGGCTGGTTGGCCGCTGGGATGTCGTTGCGCGTGATCGCTGGTTAAATATTTGACGAGGACCCAAGGGTGGCCGAATCGAACTGATTCGACCAAACCATGAGCGAAGCCGAGATATTCAATTGGCCACGGGCGCTAGGTTTATGGCACGGCGAATGGATTCTCGGCGGATTGCAGCTGTTCGATGAACGCTTGATCCGCGGCGCTCAGCTTCGCGACGGGGATGGCAATCACGCGGTTGTCACTTGTCCGGCGGATGCTTACCGTTCCATCGCCGACGCTGACAAAGACCGCTTCGACCTTGAAGCGACCCGTGGCGTCCGACCAAGTTCGGGCCGCGCCGGTCGCTGTCGCTGCCGCCGAAGTCACGGTCGTAGCGTTGACCGCTGCCGCAGTCCTTGGTCTCGCAGGCTGCTCCAATTCGTCGGGCGCCAATTGGATACTACGTCGAGCGACAATATCGGAATGTTTGGCCTCTCCCCACGTCAGGAATCCCAGCTTCACCCTCCCATCGGGCAACAGTTCTTGGACCTGGGCCGCACGCCAAAAGTCGCCATATCGAGGTTGCTGCGCTTGCACTAGCTGGCCAACGTACAGCGGCGTTATCGATTCCACAACCCGGCCAGTCGACTTGAGGACTCCGGGACCTTGGTAGTCTTTGGCGAGTGCTTTCCGTAGCTTAAAGTCCGGCGACCAATGGACGAGCGCCCCGGCGGCCGCTTTGGCGACGTCACTGTTCGGACTGCCTAACAGTCTCTCAATCGCACTCGCAATTTCCGGATCGGGACTGGTGGGAGTCTTCGCGGCCAACTCGCCAAGTTTCGCCTTGGTCGTCGCCGCGTTTCCAGATGACAAGACACTCAGGGCATCCCGTTTCTCGTCCGAAGTAAGTGGTGCCTCGGCCGCGTTCTTGGCGACCGCCGCCGCGTGTGCTTTCTCGTCTGCCTCCCTTTTCGCCGATTCTTCCATCTTGGCGAGTTCCGCTGCCGCGATGCGTCGGTACTTCACCGAGATCGGGAACCTGGTGGTTGAGTTGCCTTGCGTGCTCGTCAAATTGTACGACATCTCCAAGGCTTGCGGAACTTTGTCCTTGCGGTCGAACGTCCAAGTTCCCGAACCGGTCATGCTGAAGGATGCGTTATCCGCCGTCTTCGGCATTGCCAACTGGTAGGTTCGCTTCACGGTCACCAAATCGCCATTCGTAGCTTGCACATTGTAGCGAGTGACCTCGCCAGCGGCCTGAACACTGCCCTTGTCGTTACTCCCGAAAGGATCGAACGGACCAAAGCGCCCTCGACGATTCTCGTTCTCTTCGGTGATCGATACACCGGTGTCGGTCGACCATTCGCGTTGCGTCCCGTCCGGCAGCGATTCGAACGGCAGCAGCGAAACATTGCCCAAGAGATACGGCAGTTGTGAATCGCCTTCCATCGCCAGAATGTTTCCGCGCGGAGTAAGCGTTATCTTGTTCGTGGTTTGTGACTTACCCGCAAACGTCGGTCGTTCGAAGGGACTCGGGATATTGGGCGGTCGACCGAACCCGCCGAACGGACTAAATCCGCCTGGCCCGCGGCTCGTCTGTTTTGACTTCGTTGATTCGCGCAAGCCGCCGCGATAAGTAACTCGCAATTGTTCAGGGCTGACCGCATCGACCGTGTAGTGCGTAAGCCCCTTGTAGGTGGTGGTCGTGGCGTCTCCTTCGACCGTGATATCGAAATCGTACGAGAACTTTTGCCCTTGCTGCCATTCATATCGCAACGACTGGGCACGAGCTTGCTCGGGGAGTGCGAGGCTGATGGTCGCGATTGCACAGAGCACACCGGGTAGGAATCGAATCGTAAACATGTTCATATCTACCTTTCAACTTTCGCTAGGAGCCGTCCGAATTCGGCGATTGACACGTCCATGATGGAGATTTTAACGCCGATCGCGTTGCCCCGCAACATCTTGACGCCACCGGAAGTCTCATCTGCATTACTACTTCGCGGACTCCAGCTTTTTCAGTCGTTCTTCCAGCTTGCGGTTTTGCTGTTGAAGCGTCTCCAGCTGCTTTTGGAGTTGCTCGATTCCTTTGCCTTTCTCACGCAACTTTTCAATGGCCGTGTCGATCGCTCGAATCATCCCCGGCGTCTCCTCCTCGGAGCGCTTGGCAAGCAGGATGTCGATCGCGTTTGGATCACCGATCTCGGCAAGTGCTTCGATCGCCTTGCGCCGAACACTGGTGCGGTCGTTGTTGAGTTGTTTGTGCAGTTGCGACAGCACTTCTGTGTCATCGGGCTTCAGTCGGGCCAGGCCGCCGATCAAGACAACTCGGCGCTCGGGCGAGATGTCGCCTTTCAGAAGCTGCGAGATTCGGTTGCTGGCTTCCGAACTCTTCAGTTTGACGAGGCCTTCGATCGCCGCCTTGAGTACCTCTTGTCGGTGAGTCACAAGGTCGAGCGACGCCAACTGATCCGCTTCACAATGATCGTGGTCGACTTTCTCCAACGCTCTGAGGCCTTCGGCAATCGCGTAGTACGACGGGTCTTTGGCAATGACTGTTCGCAGAACATCGTTTGTTGCGTCATGTTTGAAGTTGCCAAGCGATTTGACGGCATCGCGGCGAACGAACGATTTTGCATCTTTCTTGGCGGCGGCGATCAAGGCTTCTCTTGCTTTGTCTCCCTTGAACTTACCGAGCGTTTTCGCGGCCTCCTGCCGCACCGCCCAGAAGCCATCGCTACGAAGTGCCTTGCCGACTGCAGCGAGTGCGTCCTCGTCCTCGTTGAATTCCGCGAGTGCTTCCGCTGCCCGCACGCGGCATATGATGTTGGTGTCGTGCGCGAGTTGATCGAGCAGTTCTTCTTTGCTCTTCGGGAATGTTAATGTTTTTAACAACCAGTCCTGAGGGTCGAAGCAGACGCGTGTCGGACGTTTCTCGCTCTGAAAGTGAAACGTTTCCTCGGCCTTCGAGACCTCGACGCGATGGATTTTCGCGTCGCCACCGGCGGCGATCTCGATCTCGACCGGCATTCGAAACAGCGGCGTGACGGCGTCGACCTTCTGTGTTTGTTTCACCGTGACGCGAACCATTTTGGTCGCGTCGTCCCACTGCCATTGGACATGAAAATCGGGATGTCCGCCGTGGTAAAGCCACTGGTCAAAGAACCAGTTCAGCCCTTGCCCCGTCACTTCTTCAATCGCAATCCGCAGGTCCGCGGTTTCGACCGTGCGGTGCGAGTTGCGAGCCGTGTAGTGATGGATCGCTTTCCAAAACATCTCGTCTCCCAGCACGAATCGCAGCATGTGCAAGACGCGCCCGCCTTTCGGATACGCATGTGAGTCGAACACGTTCTCCGGATCGCTGTATTGATAGTTGACGATCGAGCGGCGATATCGCTTGTCTTCGTTCTTGTACTCTTCCGCCTCTTCATGCCGCGTCCACGTGGCCTCGTCCCAACCAAAATCTTCCTCGTTCCAAAGCGTTGCAAAATACGTCGCGAAGCTTTCGTTGAGCCAGATCTCGCCCCAATCCTTACACGTCAGCAAGTCGCCGTACCATTGATGGGCCAGCTCGTGGGCCACGAGTTCATCGCTGTTTACGTCCAGATGAGCGCGCTCGTCATGCAGCGTGTGCAGATTGAGAGTTGTCGCGGTCGTATGCTCCATGCCACCCCACCCATACTCGTCCACACAGATCTGCGTGTACTTGGGCCAGGGATACTTCACGCCGATCTTTCGCGAGAAAAAGTCCATCATCGCCGGGGTCTTTTCGAACGAACGAGCTGCCAATTCCAATTGCCCTTTGGGGACATAGGAAACCACCGGAACCTTCTTCCATCGCTGTTCGTACGCCTCGAACTCGCCGGCCACGACGGAGAACAGATAGGGGACGTGCGACTTGGCTTGGCTCCAATGCCAGGTTTGCGTGCCGTCGTCGTTCAACACCTGCGACTGGAGCGTACCATTCGAGAGTACGAAGTAATCCTTCGGAGCCGTGGCAACAATCTCGCTGGTCAAGCGATCGGCGGGCGAGTCGATGCAGGGGAACCAGTAATGTGCATACTCCGGCTCACTCTGCGTCCACACCATTCGCGGCTGGTTCTTCTCGCTCTCGTCGGGAACGACGAAGTGCAAACCGTGCTTTGGCTTGGAAATCACGTAATCAATCACCAGGGTCAGTGACTCGCCGGCTTTGGCTTCGCGATCGAGTTGGACGATCAATTGCTGCGGCTTCGTTTCGTGCTTCAGGACCGTCGACTCTCGCGCAACGCGAGTGATCCGCATGCCGGCCGCGTCCAGCGTAACTTCCTTCGTGGTCTTGAAGGGAGTCAGTGTCAGCGTCGCTCGCCCGTCCGCCTGTTGCTTCTCCCAATCGAAGCGCAGGTCTAATCGGATGTGTTTTTGGTCGATTTCGCGACTGCGGACGGAACGTGCATCGTGAGTGAAAGGCCCACGACGATCTTGAGCGACAACCAGCGAGGTTAAACAAGTCAGGACGGCGATCGCAGAACAGAAGCGGCGAGCATGCATCATCGGTGGAGGCCTCAGCGGATGGAAGTGACGGATTCGAGTGGCACTCAGAATCATTCGAGAAACAAATGTCACATCAGGTTCACGCAGGAACCGCGGGCTAGCGCCCAGCGGCTGATTGCAACAGCGACAGTTAATTCTCGACCGTTCCTAAGATAATCGAAGCACGGGGAAGGTTCGAATGGCGTCAAGCATTCTCACGGGCACCGCCTCACCTTGTCAGCCTGGAAAGGCTGACGTACGTCTGACAACCGTACCTTACGGCTGGACCAGATGCAGCAGCGGTTGGCCGCTCAGCCCGCGAAACAGGTTTTCGACCGAGATTTCCGCCATTTTCTGACGAGTCTGCTCGGTGGCGCTGCCAAGGTGAGGCGCAATGGTAACGTTGTCCAAGCCGAGTAGCGGGTGGCCGCGAGGCAGTGGCTCGGGATCGGTGACATCCAAGCCGGCCCCGTAGATCTGACGGCTTTGCAGGGCTGCCGTCAGTGCACCGGTGTCGACAACCGGCCCGCGTGCGATGTTAATCAGGATCGCCGTCGACTTCATCTTGGCAAACTCTTCCGCACCGACCAGGCCCCGCGTTTCTTCAGTCAATGGTACGGTAAGGATTACATAATCCGATTCGCGCAACAGCTCCTCGAAGCCGACGTAGTTCGCGTCGAGCGATTGCTCCGCCGCCTGATTGCGATTGCGGTTGTGATAGAGCACTTTCATGTCGAAGCCGCGCGCCCGCTTGGCGATCTGCTGGCCGATGCGTCCCATCCCGACAATGCCGATCGCCGCGCCATGCACTTCGCGACCGAGCATGTACCCCGGATCATAGGTTGTGAATTCGGGGCTTCGAGCGTAGCGATCTCCTTCGACCAGGCGGCGCGCCGCCGCCAGCAACAACGTGAACCCCATATCCGCCGTCGCACCATCGAGAATCCCTGGCGTGTTGCCCACGGGAATTCCGCGCTCGGCCGCGTCGCGAACATTGATGTGATCGACACCAACGCCGTAATTGCTGATCACCTTTACGCCGGGCAAGCCATCCAGCATCTCGCCACTCAGTTGCGGATGCCCGTACGTATAGACTGCGTCAACCGGCTCGCGGCTCCCTTCGATCACCACCGACCAGGGCAACACCTCAACCCGGTCACCAAACAGCTCTAGCACCGTTTGGCCGAGCGGGCCATCGGCAACAACTCGCGACTTGCTCACTCGTCCAGGATCCCCGCACCGAAGCCCGTGCGTTTCGGTTTAGATTGTGAACTGCTGTGTGGCGTCTGACCTTGCTTGGATGGTTCCGTACCGCTTTGCGAATGAGGTGGCCGAGGCCCGGCCTGACTGGGCTGAATTTCGATCTTTGATTTCGACGACTTGTCCGCTTGCGCGACGGTGATGTCTTCAAACTCGCTGCCGACAAAGACATCGTCGTAATCGTCTTCGTACCGCGAGACGTAACCGGGCCGCTGCGAGAGGTCGCGTTCTTGGCGATACTCTTCCACAACACGATTCTGTATCATTTCGCGACAGGCCGAGTTGATGGGATGAGCGATATCGGCGTACAGCTTGGCGCGGCCCCCATGGTCTTGCGAGCCGTGATCTCTGGTGCCTTGTTGGCCGCTCATCTTGGCGCCGCACTGGTTGCAGTAATTGGCGCGGATGTGGTTCTTCGAGCGACAACGATCACAGTGTGCCGTCAGTTTGCGGCTGGGCATCGCGACAAACGGACCGTTCGTGCCCTCGATGATTTTCAGATCTCGCACGACAAACGCGTCGTCGAAAGTGATCGAACAAAAGGCTTGAAGCCGGTCGTCGGAATCCTCCGTCAGCTTGATGCGAACTTCCGTGATCTCCATGGAACTGCTCCTTACAGCGGTGCCGTCTCGATGCGGTAAGAATGCGGAGCGGTGGTGGCCTGAAACGTCAAACCCAATCCTGCTGCCCGAACTCGGCTCGCCAGACGTCGTGCCTGCCGAGCGCTGCGACATATCCCAAAATAGCTGGACCCACTGCCGCTCATTTGGTGTCCAATGCAATCCAATCGTGCAAACAGCGCGCTCAGCCGGCTGATCCAAGGCGACAGCTCTTCCGCGGACGGCTGTAAACGGTTCACCAGCAATTCACCCGCCGAGCGGTCACCACGACGGAGCTTGGCGACAAGCGGTTCGACAGACGAGGGCTGCGAGGGAACTTTGCAACGCTGATAAACCTTCGGGGTCGAGAGTCCCGCGGGCGGTCGAGTCAGTACAAAATGCATCTGAGGCATACCCGCTAACGGTTCGATCTGTTCGCCCCGGCCGCGGCAGATCGCCATGCCCGATCCTGAGGTACGCGGCGAGAGGAAGAAAGGCACATCGCTGCCAAGGTCCGCCGCGACTTCAGCCAGCTGCTCGCGAGTCCAACCAAGTCGCCATAATCGGTTCGCGGCCACCAGGGCGGCGGCCGCGTCACTCGACGCGCCACCGAGTCCAGCCGCGGCGGGAATCCGCTTCAACAGATGGATCGCGATCCCCGCTGCAACACCGGCGCGCTGTCGTAGCCGCTCGACCGCCTTCCAGACGATGTTGTCCGATCCTATCGGCAACGCGTCCAAATTCGAGGCGGCATGGATCCCATTTCGCGAAGCTGAGAGTGCCTCCATCCCGGAAGCCCACCTACAAGTCAGTTGAGTTTGTCCTTCGGAAAGACTCGTTACGTAGAGCCGATCGCATATGTTGATGGCTGTCATGAGCGTTTCGATCTCATGAAAGCCGTCATGTCGCTTCGCAAGCAATTCCAGGAATAAGTTCAACTTCGCCGGGGTTTCGACTACGATCGCGGCGTCGCTAGAGAGATAATCCATACCTCACGAGAACAGAACAGATGAATCGTGTATGGTGTTACAAGTTCGCCGAACGGCGACGTTTACACCAGCCGAAATTGTACTGGTCGCCGCTAGCGGGTCAACATGAATCATCCTTTTGTTCAGAAAAAGGGTACCTTCAGCAATCGCCGCGACTCGCGTGCTGAATGGTTCCGGGAGATTCCCTAAATGTCGTCCGAAAGTCCCAGGCCTGAACCCGACGGCGAAGATCGCCGACGGGAGTTAGAAACGGCGGCATTCGTTCCGCAGTCCGATTCGGAAAGTATCAGCGAAGATTCAACCCAGGTTCCGAGGCCGGTCACCGAGACAAAACATGACCCGTTTCAAACAGTTCTCCCCTCAACCCCCATCGCAAGCGTGGACGCGAATGCAACTCTTGGGCTTGGGCTGATTGGTGACTATGAGCTGTTAAACGAACTTGGACGGGGCGGGATGGGAGTCGTCTATCGCGCGCGACAACGAAGCATCGATCGAATTGTGGCTCTCAAAGTGATTCGACGTGATCAGCTCGAGTCGCTTCATCCGGAGACACAACGGAGTGTCGTTGATCGATTCCATCAAGAGTCGATGGCGGCGGCGAAGCTGGAACACGATAACATCATTCGGCTGTACGAGGTCGGTGAACACGAAGGGCAACAGTATTTCTCGATGCAGTATGTCCGAGGGCGGAGCCTTTGGGATGTGCTCCGGAACGGACCGCTCGATTCGCGCCGAGCCGCCGGCTATATGGCTTCGGTGGCGTCGGCTGTTGTCGCGGCACACGCAGCCGGCATCTTGCACCGCGATCTAAAGCCACAAAACGTGATGCTCGACGAGACCACGGATCGGGCGTTGGTAGCCGACTTTGGACTGGCCAAGCTGATCGAGGGTGAAGAGCAACTGACGCTTGCCGGCGAAGTCATGGGGACGCCTTCGTACATGTCGCCCGAACAGGCACAAGATGCGAGCCGTGTCACGGCGCAATCGGACGTCTATTCCCTCGGTGCGACGCTCTATCATCTGCTCACCGCCAAGCCACCGTTTCAGGCCGCAACTGTCGTCGAGACGATACGGCTAGTGATCGACGAGCCGCCGGTCCCGCCCACACGCTTGAACCCGGCGATCGATCGCGACATCGAGACGATCTGCTTGAAGTGTCTGGAGAAGGAACCTGCCGGGCGTTATGTAACGGCGCAAGCGTTGGCGGACGATTTGTCGCGCTACGTTCGTGGTGAACCGATCGCGGCTCGGCCTTTGAGCATCCTCGGTCGGACGGTTCGCTGGTGCCGGCGCAAGCCGGTGATGGCGTTCTGGATCGGGACGGCGGTGATGTCCTTTTTCGTCGCATTGATTTCGATGACGGTTGGCTACGTGACGACTTCTCGTGCGTTAGCCGAATCGGAGGCGAGCGATCGCCAGTCTCGATCGACGGTCGACTTCTTTTTTACTCGGGTCAGCGAGAGCGGATTGCTGGACCAGCCGGGCATGCAGGCGTTGCGCGCGGAACTGCTCAGTCGCGCGCTGGACCACTACCGCGAGTTTGTGAAACGGCGACATGATGACCCGGCTGTTGCGAATGAGCTTGGGCAAGCTAACTTTCGACTTGCGCGAATCACGGAAAAAATACACTCGCCGGCTGAAGCCATGGATTTGTATCGCCGCTCGCTGGCGATTCAGCGAGACCTTGTGCGTGAGCATCCGGACGAGGAATCGTTTCGTCTGGATGTCGCCGAAACATTGAACGCGATGGGGCACGCGTTTTACGAATTGAAGCAGTTGGATGAAGCCGAACGCGCTCTTCGCGAGGCACGAAGTCTACGAGAGCAACTCGTGGCGACCGACGAAGCCGACGCGGAACGAACTCGACGACTCGCCAATACATTGATGAATCTTGGACTCGTCGAGGAGCGACGAGGCAATTACGCCGCGGCGAAAGCCAGCATCGCGGAAGCACAACGCCGTCGCTCGCGGTTGTTGGATCGAGACGCCGAGAACATCGAAGTCCGTCGCGACCGCGCAATGGGCTACTACAACCTCGGAACACATGTGCGGAGCATCGACGAGCCAACTCGCGAGCAGTCCACCGAAGCGGTCAAGGTGTTGGAGAACGCCATCGCCGACTTCGAAGGCATCCTAAAGAGGCTGCCTGGCAGTCTTGACGATCAGAGTCGATTGGTTTCGTGCCGCAGCATCCTGGGGGATGTCTATCAGGGTCTCGGGGAAGCAGATGCGGCGCTGGACTCCTACTCCAAAGCCCGCGTCGAAATGCAGAGGTTGGCCGAACAGAATCCATTGGTACTCGGCTATCAAAAGCAGCTCGCCGGATTGGAAGTTAGTCTCGCCGAGCTTCAACTCGGCCGACAGGAATTCGACATGGCCATCGTCTTGCTGCAAAACGCGATCAAGACATTAGCGCCGCTGGCTGACAAAACACCAGACTTTCGACGTGACCTGGCTGTCGCCTATCGCCAGTTGGCATTTGCTTTTCTCCAGCGAGCGCAGCTCGAACTAGCCATACCCAATTTGAAGTCGTCGATCTTGAATTTCAAGCTGCTCCATGAAGAATGGCCGAAGAACGAAGACTACCGGGCCGAGTTGGAACAGTGTGAAACGTGGCTGCTAGACGTCACGGCCCTAAAGGATGCCAATTGATCCGGTTGTAACGATTCGACAGCGGCTTTTTGGTTCAGTTTGTGCCCCCTCTGAGTGTTGTGCGTCGTGTGCAGCGATGTGTCTCGCCGATGAACGAGAGATGTCGAGCTAGGCACTGCGCGGAGATGAATGTTGGCTTTCGCTCCGACGCTGTGAATAGATCAGCCGCTGGGCGATAGGCCGCGGTTTCCCCCGCGGAACCGGACGCTATCGCGTACCGGCTGACTTCGCTCCGCGAAAGCACGCTCACTTGCGGAGCAAAAGGCGACTATTCGGGTAAACGATTTCCCGGCAGTTCCTTAAGGTGCATTGCTTGTAAAAATGAAGGTGACTCATGTCGATGGATCGAACCTGTGGACCTCGCTGGGTAACGGTGATCACTCTGGTAACTTGGAGCTGGTTTGCCGTCATTGTTTCGTTTGGCGACTCGATCGCATCGGCTCAGCAACCGCAGCCTGCAACTCCGGACGATGCAGCATTTCCTGAACCGTCATCGCCTCCGACGGTTGCACCACGCCTCGCACAATTGCTTGCCAGCTACCAGCGAACTCCTTCGCGTACGAGACTCGCGAGCGTTCCGAAGATGTTTGGGGATTCGATTGGACGTATCGCCGGTTTATCGTCGCAACCAAATGGGGTCAGTGTTGGCGGCGGCCCGCCTGTTGACATCGGCATACCTATTGGGAGTTCACGGGCGTCCAAGGTCGGCGATCACAATGCGGCCTTGCCAGTGGATCGAATCTATTTCAATTTCAACCACTTCCATGGTGCGCTTGATGCAACTGTCGGAGCCAACCCCATCGCAGCGACCGACAGCCAATCGATCAATCGATATACCTTTGGTTGGGAGCGCACGTTCCTGGAGGGGCTGTGGTCCGTTGAACTGCGTATGCCCTTCACCGAAACCTATGGGCTTGCGATTCCGGCCTTAGGTGGCACCGCGACGGGAGGCGGCAACGTTGGAAACCTGGCAGTCGTTCTGAAGCGGATGATCTATGAAACAGACGACACGGTCGTGGCTCTCGGACTCGTTCTCGACACGCCAACGGGTGAGGGCACCTTTGCCAGGATTGGAACCACGAACTACTTGATCGACAACAACGTGATGGGAATTCTTCCCTACCTCGGAATGCTCTATTCGCCTGACGACCGGCACTTTATGCATGCATTCTTACAGACCGACATTCCTCTCGGTGACAACACCGTCCACACAGCGGATGCTATTGGCATGCCGCTAGCGGGGAATCTGGAAAATTTTACCCAGCCAACGCTGATGTACCTGGACGTGTCCGGTGGCTACTGGCTCTATCAAGATCCGTCCGCCGCGCACATCACGGGACTGGCCGCGCTGCTCGAGTTTCATTACACGACGACGCTGCACCAAGGACAGAGCCTGATTCGTGCGATTCCGACGGACACGTTCAGGCTTGGTAGTCGTAGCATTTACAGCGATGTCGTGAATCTAACGGTTGCTCTCGATGCCCAATTTGCAAACCGCTGGAACGTTCGCATTGGTGGTGTCATTCCGCTAGGTGCGGACGATCGGTTCTTCGACTCGGAACTAGCGGTTCAGGCGACACGTTACTTCTAATTTGCTTCGGCCAGCGACTCGATCTTATGTCGGCTAGGCCATCAGGTACAGAATTTCGGGAGGGCGAGGCTCTGCCGAGCCATACGGGGAAAGGCTCGGCGGGAGCCGAGCCTCGCTCTCTCAGTTCGCCCTCCGAGGATGTGAAATAATCAGCCGCTGGGCGCTAGCCCGCGGTTTCCCCGCGGGAACCGAACGCTAGCGCGTACCGGCTGATTTCGCCCTCCAGGAATTAGATTAGATTGTCCACAGTTTCCAAGCCACTTTGGACTATGATTGAGCCTGTGCCGACCGCAAAGGAGCAACCATGCCGCTGATCATCGGTCTCGCCTTACTGGTCGTCGCTGGGTTGCTGATTGGTATCGGAGTGTTGCTGGGGCAGTCGCTGTCTGGAAAGAACCAGGCGCAACCAACGCGGCAGAGCGATCTGGCGGCGGCGTCGCGGACCATTCAACGGCTTGCCAACGAAGGCAAGATCGACGAGGAGTTGCGGGTGCAGCTGTTCGACTTGCTTCGCGAATCTCACGTCCAACGTGCGGAAGTTCCTCCCGCGCGCGCGAAGGGATCACAATTGACCCCCCGACCGTCCCCAGAAGTCTCTGCCTTCGCCGCGGCATCGCCTGGCGTTACCGAAGAACCCGCGGTCCCTCCAGTTGTGATCGACAAAGAAGTCCCGGTCGTCGCCGAGATCATCGCACCGGCTCCCGCGCCGCCGATCGTCCATCCCCATCCGCTCGACGCGCCAGAACCCGTTGCGGCACCAGTGCCCTCGCGGCCACAACAACGCCGCCGTGCGCTGGCTGACGTGCTGCAAGCGTTCATGCAAGACAAGAACATTCGTTGGGGCGAGTTGGTCAGCGGTCTGCTCATCGTCGGCTGTTCGATCGCGTTGGTCATCAGCCTGCGCCGCGAGATCGAAAGCCTGAGCGAACGGTTTATCTACTTGCCGGCGTTGTTGTTCATGTTGGCGACGGCGGCGATTCACGCTGCCGGAAACTACACGCTGCGCCGTTGGAACTTGCAAGCGACCAGCCGCGGTGTGCTGATCATCGCGACGCTGCTGATCCCGATCAACTTCCTCGCCGCGATCATCGTCACCGGTCCGGAATCGCACCAGCTTCCTCCGTTTCATCCCCTCTATCTCTCGGCGGTTGCAGTCGGCATTCTCGCGTTCGGCACGATGGCGTACTTCG
>Ga0326597_10008406_pt1 | contig 13924 bp, 19 predicted proteins | sample RVTome_12_FD_203789 | JGI IMG/M metagenome (GOLD analysis project Ga0326597, IMG submission 203789) | Soil microbial communities from uranium-contaminated site in the Upper Colorado River Basin, Wyoming, United States - RVT100D185 | ecosystem: Environmental > Terrestrial > Soil > Contaminated >... | reverse complement strand
GGTCTTCCTGAGGTTCCACGCCCGTTGGGCTTCGTCGAAAATGACGACGTGATCGGCTGGCGCGTGGGGATCCCTCAGCCCCTCGTCTCGAAAGTGATGCACGTTCTGGATGAACGCCTGCACGGCCTGCCCCACGACGCCGCGCCGCGTGGTGTCGCCCTTTCTGCGACGCCGCGCGACTTCATCACGCGTGAGTGCCTCCCGAAGCACCGCCACCAGTGGTCCGTTGCCGGAGAGGAACACGGCATGCGTTGGCTGCGTGTCGTCGCGCTTTTTGGTGGCCACGTTGAGGCCGACCAAGGTCTTGCCCGCGCCGGGAACGCCGGTCACAAACACGATGATCTTGTGCCCGCGTTGCCGGGCCTCGTCGATCAAGGTCTCCACGCGTTGTGATGTGACGCGCAGATTCCTGGCGCCGGCATCGTGACGGGCAATCGCCTCCACGGAGTGCTGCGAGTAGAGCGCCTGCGCGGCCTCGATGATGGTGGGCGTGGGCTGATACGGCGACGCGTCCCAGGCGGCCGCATCGAGCGATCGCCCGGTCGCGTGGGCGAGGCCTTCCGTGATGAGGTGCGCCAGGCCGTCGGCATTGCAGCGGCAGGGCGGATAGACGCCGTCCGCGTGCGGCACGAGCAGGGCCGTGTCCGACCACGTCGCGTCGGTGGCCACCAGGATGGGGACGATCGGGGCCTCGTGGCTGCCCTTGTGGAAGTTTTTCAGGTCTAGCGCGTAGTCCCAGACCTGATTGATGTCGGCGCGACGGTAGCCTGATTCGCCCACCTTGAACTCGATGGCGAAGATGGCCGGACCTGAGATCAGCGCGACGTCAAGGCGGCTGCCGATGCGGGGTACCACGAACTCCAGGAAGACCGTGCCGTCCACGCCAAGGAGCGCCGATTGCAGAAGCGTGATCTGCAGAAGCCAGGCATCCCGCTGCGCGGGCTCCACCGAGAAGCTGCTGTTAGTGACAAGGGTGCCGATCACTTCTTCCGGCGACGCCCCGACGAGCGCCGCGACGTCCGCGGCGTAGTAGGCGTTTGACGACCGGAACGGCATGCGGGCGATTATGGCGCCGAATGGGGGAGGATGGTCTTCTGGCTCGTCGATTGTCGGATGGCTCGTATTCAGCCGGCGCGTCGAGCGAGCCTTCCGAATCCTGCTGGAGGCCCCCAAGGTAGGTGCGCAGCGAACGTGCGGTAGACAAGGACGCCAGAGGTACTGGTATGATGTCTGCACTTCCTCCCCGTCCGACACGCCGTGAGGCCTCGGGCGGGGTTATTCATGTACGGGGGATCCGGCATGCTTAGCGAGCCCTCCGGCAAGCGCGCGGTTGCGTTCGTCGACGGCCAGAATCTCTACCACGCTGCCCGTCAGGCCTTCGGCTATACCTACCCCAACTACGACGTGCACGCACTTGCATCTGCGATCTGTCAGTCGCACACCTGGACCCTTGCGGAAACCCGCTTCTATACCGGCGTTCCGGACCCTGCTGACAATGCCGTCTGGCACGCCTTCTGGGTGGCCAAGCTTGCGCAGATGGGGCGTCAGGGCGTGCAGGTGTTTTCCCGCCCCCTGCGCGCGAGTTCTCCTACCAGACGGCTCAGAACACACGTACCTGGCCGGTGAGGAGAAGGGGATCGATGTGCGCCTGGCGTTGGACGTCATCCGTCTCGCGCACCGGGGCGCCTTCGACGTGGCGCTGATCTTCAGCCAGGATCAGGATCTGTCAGAAGTGGCTGCGGAGATTCGCGAGATCGCGCGCGAACAGTCGCGATGGATCAAGGTGGCCAGCACGTTCCCTTGGAGCCCGACGTCTCGGAACGTACGCGGCATCGACAAGACTGATTTGGATTCGGATCGATCGCGCAACCTACGACGCGTGTGTCGATCGGCGCGACTACCGCGCAAAGCGGTCTCCCGGAGAACTAATGTGACACGGCCGAGGGTATTGATTGAAGGAAGACCGTGCCGTCCACACCGACCAGCGCCGCGACGTCCGCGGCGTAGTAGGCGTTTGACGACCGGAACGGCATGCGGGCGATTATGTCGCCGAATGGGTGCGGGGGAGGGGATTGCCGGGCAGGGCAGGGGACGACGGGGTGTCTGAAATGACACGCTCGACGCACACGCCCTGATCTCGGAGACGGGTACAATGCCCCCGATGACTGGGATGCTGTCGGTCCGACGGGAACAACTGGTGGCGTTGTGCCAGAAGTATGGAGTTCGACGACTCGACGTGTTCGGCTCGGCGGCGCGCGACGATTTCGACGAACAGTCGAGCGACATCGATTTGCTGGTCGAGTTCGAAGAGATGTCATACCCCGATCGGGGCGATGCCTACCTGGGACTCCTCACAGACGCGGAAGCGTTGCTGGGGCGTCACGTCGATCTCGTCGAAGTCGGCGCTGTGCGGAACCCCTATCTTTGCCGCGGTATCGAGGCGTCGCGGCAAGTGTTGTATGCCGCGTGATCCTCGGGCGTGGTTATTGGATATCGTCGTCGCCTGTGACCTGTTGGCGGAGTTTTCGAGAGGAAAGAGCTTCGAAGGCCCGACGGCGAGTCCCGCTCCTGCGATCTGAGGTTGAGCCTCTGCTGCAAAGTCTGCCAGCGGAGTAGGCTGTTCCCGCCCAGTCTGCCGTCCGCGCTGGCTCGTCGGCTCCTGGATTCCTCAAAACCGGATGGCGTCGCAGGACTCAGGCGGGTGCGGTCTCGGGCTGATAGCGCTGGACGCGGATCTTCGCCGAGTTCCTGCGCGCCCGGGCGGTGTTGTAGGCGGCCTGCATGCGCATCAGGGTGTCCATGTTCACGTCAAACGCCTTCTCGATGCGCAGCGCCATCTCGCCGGACAGGTCGGCATTCTGATTCAGGAGATTCGACAGCGCGGGTCGCGAGACGCCGAGCACCTTTGCCGCCGCCGTGACGGAGAGCCCGAAGCCATCGATGATCTCGGTCCTGATGAAGTCGCCCGGGTGAACCGGATTGTGCATCGCCATGGTCGTTCTTCCTCTCTAGTGGTAATCCTCGAGGTTCACCTCGACAATCTCGTCGCCTTCGACCCGGAAGGTCATCCGCCAGTTGCGGGTGACATGCAGACTCCACGTTCCTCTCCGATCGCCGGTCAACTTGTGCGCTTTCCACGTCGGAAGGGCTCGCAGTTCCTCAGGGTCGTGCATCACGTCGAGAAACCCCAGCATCTTGCGGAGCTTATCTACGGTGTCAGCGCCCAGTCCCTTCGGGGAGTCTTCCTCGTACAGGCGGCGAAGACCCTTGTGCGTAATGCTCCGTACCTGCACAGAGGAAGTGTAACGTTACGGGCTACAGACATCAACGGTCCGTCGCCGCGCAGCGTAGAGTGTGTCGTCGAGTCCGCGAAAACTGAGGGCCGCCATGACCATCACACTCAACCCGGCACTTGAGGCTCGATTACGCGAACGGGCCGAAGCAGAGGGGATTACCATTCCCGCCTACCTGGAGCGCCTCGTCCGCGCCGATCAGTCTGCCGAGGAGGAGCTCGAGTCGCTGGCCCTTGAAGGCCTGCGCTCCGGAGATCCCATCCCGGTCGGCCCCGGCTATTGGGAAGAACAACACCGCCATCTGGATAGTCGCCTGAAATAGCACGCTCGACTCACGCTGCCCAGGGCCCCGCCACAGCCGTCTTTGACGTGCATACGTCTCTGACGTATATTCCTTGCTGTAGTGCTGACGTTCATCGAGAGCAAGCTCTTTACGTCCCTCGTCCACCAGTACCTGTCCGACGACGAATACCGCGCACTGCAGCACGCGTTGACCGACAACCCCGAAGCTGGTGCCGTGATTCGCGGCTCCGGCGGGGTACGCAAGCTTCGCTGGCGACTCGCCGGCCGTGGTAAGCGCGGCGGGATTCGGGTCATCTACTACCTTCGGTCACGACAGGGGGAGTTGTGGATGCTCACGGTGTACGCCAAGAGCGAGGCGGAGAGCATTCCCGGGCACGTCTTGAAGAAGATCAAGGAGGAGATCGATGGCGGCACCTAAGCGAAAGATTGGTCTGGAAATTCTGGAGGGGCTTCGTCAGCTCAAGCGTGGCGAGCATGGCCGCGTCACCACCGTGCCGTCGGTCGTGGCCATCAGAGAAGGGACTGGACTTTCGCAGCCTCGATTCGCGCAGCTCCTGGGCGTCTCGGTCCGTACGCTTCAGGAATGGGAGCAAGGCCGACGGGCACCCTCCGGAGCCGCGCGGACGCTCCTGCTCATTGCGTCCAAGAACCCTCGTGCGCTCATCGAGGTTGCGTGACACGGATTCGCGGATCGTGTTCGTTCGAAGTGCGGAGCGCGTAGGTGCGTTTCCTCGTCGACGCCCAGTTGCCGCCCGCGCTGGCTCGTCGACTGTCGCTTGCGCGTATTCAGCCGGCGCGTGGAGCAAGGAAGGCGAGCTGCACGTAGATGCGGCCTACGTGAACACGGCAGGGATACAATAGCGCCCTATGGAGTTCAAGCGCGTGACCATCAGCCCCCGTCAGATGGGGGGGGTCCCGTGCCTGCGTGGACTGCGGATTCCGGTCGCGACGATCGTCGGACTGGTGGCCGAAGGGCAGGCGACGCACGAGATCCTCGCGCTCTATCCGGATCTCGAAGGCGAGGACATTCGCGAAGCACTGCTTTTCGCTGCGGAGGCCGTCCGTGAGCGCGCCTTGCCTCTCGCCGCCGGCGGATGAGGTTTCTGATCGACAACGCCCTCTCGCCAGTCCTGGCGACTCTCCTGGAGCAAGCCGGTCACGACGCGCAGCACGTTCGTCGGATCGGATTGCATCGAGCGGACGACGCGGCGATCTTCGATTCTAACCTTCCGTCGCTGGTCGACGCGCTCGAAAGCGGCAGCATCGTCACGTTCGAGCCGTCGCGCATTCGCGTTCGTGCGCTGCCGATCAACGTCGCGCCACCAGAAGAGTGAGCCCAGGCGCCCGCGCTGGCTCGTCGGCTGTCGTTTGCGCGTATTCAGCCGGGTCGTCAAGCCGGGAAGGCGAGCCGCACGCTGGTGCTCCCAGGGCTGGCCTCGGTGCTATCCTTGCCCAAGAGGGGAGAGCCGCAATGACACAGGTGCAAGAGGACGCCCTGTTGGGCCGGATCACCGTTGACCCCGACGTTTTCGGGGGCAAGCCCATCGTTGGGGGTCGGCGTCTGGCGGTGGAACACGTCCTCGGGATGCTGGCGGCGGGCGACTCGGTCGATGATCTACTCCGGGAGTACCCGTGGCTTGAACGCGACGACGTGCAGGCCTGTCTGGTGTATGCCAGACGGCTCGTGGGTCATGAGCGCGTCGAGCCGGCCGTGCAGAGCCCGGGTGCGTGAAGGTCCTGATCGACAGTTGCGTGGCCGGATCTGTGGCGAGCGCCTTGGTTGAGGCCGGGCACGAGGTCGAATGCGTCGCTTCCTGGTCTGCTGATCCCGGCGATACCGCTGTTCTGAGACATGCCCGCGCCGCGGGACAGGTTGTCATCACTCTCGATAAGGACTTTGGCGAACTGGCAGTTGTGCGCCGGCAGCCGCACGCCGGCATCGTGCGTCTGGTCGGTCTGCCGACCGTGCAACAGGCGCCCGTCGCCGCAGCCGCACTGGCTCGCTATGCCGAGGACTTGGGCCGACACGAATTCTGTCCCTTCATGAGTCCGCGAAAACTGAGGGCCGCCATCTGGATAGTCGCCTGAAATAGCACGCTCGACTCACGCCGCCCGATCTCAAGGACCTGCGGGTATTTCGGGTAGGAACGATCCCTTCCAGTGGCGCGAGCGGTATATACTTTTGGTATATATCAACAGGAGGCCCTATGACAACCACCGCCAAGGTGTTCAAGAACGGACGGAGTCAGGCCGTACGCCTGCCCCGCGAGTTCAGGTTTGACGGGGACCGGGTCCGGGTTCGCAGGGCAGGAAGAGGGGTGCTCGTGGAGCCGATGTTCACGGACGTCTCGGCGTGGTTCGCCGAACTCGACCGCCTGGCCACCGAGCCCTTCATGCCGGACGGTCGGGAGCAGCCACCCACGCCGCGGCGAGACGTGTTCGATGACGACGTACCTGCTTGATACCAACGCGTGCATCGCGTTAATCAACGGCACGCAGGCACCCGTGCGTCGCCGATTCCAGCGTGCCGTCAAACGGGACAGCGTCATGCTCCTGTCCTCCGTCGTTGCGTTCGAGCTCTGGTACGGGGTCGAAAAGAGCCAGCGGAAGGACAGCAACACTCAACGGCTTGACGCGTTCTTCGCGGGCCCACTGGAGTGGACGCCGTTCGACGAGGACGATGCCCGCGCGGCAGGCGCTGTTCGCGCGGAGCTCGAAGCGGCCGGCACGCCGATTGGCGCCTATGACGTGCTGCTCGCCGGTCAGGCTCGACGTCGTGGCTGCACGCTCGTCACGTCCAACGTGAAAGAGTTCGGGCGGGTTGCGGGCCTGAAGTGGGCAGACTGGGCCACATGAGACGACTTCTTCCGGCGACGCCTCGACCAGCGCCGCGACGTCCGCGGCGTAGTAGGCGTTTGACGACCGGAACGGCATGCCGGCGATTATGTCGCCGAATGGGCGTGGGGGAGGGGAGGTTCGCCTTCTGGCTACCGAGCCTGCCGGGCGGGGAGGTGAGGTGAGCCGCTTCGACCTGCCCCAGTTGCATCGGCCTCAAATACTCTTCGAGGAGGATTCTCGCCTGGAGAGACGGCGGGCTCGATCCCGTTCGCCTACGCTCGGGCGGCGGTGAGCAGGGAGGCCTTGACCCGCGCCGGGACCTGGATGGCGACGAACCGGTCCGCCATCGACCACGAATGGATTGCGAATCGTCAGCGTCCCGTCGATGACTTGATCGGTCTGCAGGTCCTCTGAATAGAGCGTCGTGCACTCGGCTTCGAGTGCCGCGGCCACGACCAGCGCATCGTAGATGTGAAAGCCGTAGCGCGACGCGATTCGAAGGGCTGCATCGTGCGTCTCAACAGTCAGCGGGAGTGGGGCAGGGCACAGCACCCTGATTGCCGCGAGCGCCTCGGTGGTCTCCTCCCATGACATCGCGAGCTTCCGGCGCGCCACGGCGGCCAGCTCGTTGAGTACCTGCACGCTGACGACGCCGCCCGTCGCGAGGAGCCCTTCGGCCGTCTCGGTACGTGCGTCTTGTTGGCCGACGACGTAGACGAGGACGTTCGTATCGAAGAAGGGCCTACCGTTCATTCGCCTGTTCCCGGCTGAACGTGAAGCCGGGTGGCAGAGGCCGCCGAAGCTGCCGCAGCCGCTCGAGCGCTTTGTGCCTGCTCTGGTCGTGGCTCACTTCGAACTCGCGGTCGCCCGCAATCCGAATCTCGATCTGGTCCCCCTCTTTGAGCTCCAGCGCTTCGACCACCGCGGAGGGGAGCCGAACGGCCAAGCTATTTCCCCACTTTGCGACCTGCATGGGTTTACCCTCCAAAGATATACCTTGTTCGACTGTATATCATCCAGGCTGGCACTCACCGCGTCAACGTGTTCGGACGAAGCCCGCGAGGCGCTTGCATTGCCTCGCCGCAGATGCCACCGCCGTGACATGAGCGTTTGGCACCGAGCCGGGGCCCCCGCCGCCGGGCCGATCGGTCGCGCACGGCATCCCGCTGCGCGGGCTTCACCGGGAAGCTGCTGTGTGTGTTGCTGTTAGTGACAAGGGTGCCGACCACCTCTTCCGGCGACGCCCCGACGAGCGCCGCGACGTCCGCGGCGTAGTAGGCGTTTGACGACCGGAACGGCATGCCGGCGATTATGCCGCCGAATGGGTGCGGGGCAGGGGAGGGCAGATCAGGATCGCCTACTGGTTCCGCGATGCAGGAATCGCGGCGGATGGGGTCGGATAGCTCAGGGGGGTGCGGAATCGGGCTGATAGCGCTGGACGCGGATCTTCGCCGAGTTCCTGCGCGCCCGGGCAGTGTTGTCGGCGGCCTGTATGCGCATCAGGGTGTCCATGTTCACGTCAAACGCCTTCTCGATGCGCAGCGCCATCTCGCCGGAGAGGTCGGCATTCTGATTCAGGAGATTCGACAGCGCGGGGCGCGACACGCCCAGCACCTTTGCCGCCGCCGTGACGGAGAGCCATCAGCGCCGAAGCCTCAGAAATTCCCACCTCTTCCCGAATATCTCCCGTACCTCAAGGCAATACGCCAGCTGCATGCAGGAAAATGCCGTATCAGTGCCTCGATGCTGATGGTCCGCGTTATGCACTTTCATATGGCGAGCCTTCGGCAGCACGGTCGGCCGTGGGTATCGGAAGATTGGAGGGGCATGGCGTGTAATTCGAAGAGTGCGACGGACACCGAGACCCGTCGACTGCCGGCTCGGCACTGAGGAGCAAATCCTCCGACCCCGCTACGAAAGGGGGCAGCCAAAAGAGAACCGGCAACAGGGCCTCGGTGGCCTGACAACGCGAAGGAGAGGACCGCGAAACTATCCGCCTGGACCAGCTGCCGCCTCGAGTTGTGTGAGCGAGGCGACGCGCTTGCTGTCGCGAATCGCGATAACAAGCAGCGGCGCGACCAGCAGTGCCGCGATCGCGGTGAGTAGCCCGTACGAGCCCAGGCCCACGATCACCCCGGAGAGCACGCCTGCGCTGGCTCCAGCGACCCCCATCACGAGGTCCGCAGCTCCTTGCACCGTGGGCCGTACGTCCGAGGCCACCGACTCGGTGAGTAAGGTGGAACCGGCGACGAGCGTGCACGACCACCCGAGCCCCAGGAGGAACAGCCCGGCGGCAATCCGTGTCGAGTCCTGTTCGCTGGCGGTGCCGGCAATGCCAACCGCGGCAAGCAGGATCAGCGCTCCGCCGACGATCACCAGACGCCGCCCGAACCGGTCCGACAGCAGGCCCACCAGCGGCGAGGCGATATACATTCCGCTGATATGCCCGCTGATGATGAGGCCGATGATGCCAAGTGAAGCGCCCCCGTGTTGAAGGTGAACTGGTGTCATCGACATCACGCCAATCATCACGGCGTGCCCGCCCGCCATCGCCAGCAGCCCGACCGCAGCCGACGGAGCTCGGATGATGTCGGAGAGTGATGCACGCAGCGAGCGCGTGGGTCGGTGCAGCACATCCAACGTTCCGGAGAGTCGAGCGGTCTCCCCGCGGGCGGCGAGCAGGGGGTCGGGTCGCAGGAACAGCCCGATCATCGTGGCGGCCGCAGCAAAGGCCACCACGGTGAGGATGTAGGGACCGGCGAGGCGCGGAATGCCGATGCTGATCGCCAGATCTCCCATGGGCTGGGCGAGGTTTGGACCGACGACGGAGCCAACAGTCGTCGCCCACACCACCGTCCCCAGCGCACGCCCCCGGTGCTCCGGCGCGGCGAGGTCAGTCGCGGCGTAGCGGGACTGCAAGCCCGCGGTCGTGCCACCGCCCGTGAGCACCAGTCCAACGAGTGCCACAGAAAATATGCCGACCAGCGCCCCGGCGATCGTGAGCAACGCGCCGGCGATACCGACGGCGTACGCCAGAAGCAGGCCCAGTCGCCGTCCCCGCGTGTTCATGAGGCGGGCGACGGGCAAGGTGATGAGTGCCGCCCCGATGACCGAAGAGGCAGAGGCCAGTCCGCTGAGCGACACGGTGCTCAGGTCGGCGGCGAGCAGTGCGCCCACCGCTATTCCTGACGCGACGCCGATGCCGCCCAGCACCTGTGCAGCGGCGAGCACGCGCACCGTTCGCTGCTGCATCCGTGGCAGATCGAGTGGTGCGCCGGTGGTCGCCAATGGATAAGCGATGCCCTACTCGAACGTCACGCGTTCGAGACTCGGCGGGTCCTGGTCCATGAAGTGCGGATGGACGACATACAGGTCGTCACCCACCACGGCGGCCGTGGTGGCCTGCCCCTCATAGGATGCCTGCGCCGCGATCTGGGCCGTGGCCCAGTCGTCTGCGCTGGTCAGCACCACGACGCGGCTGGCCGAGTTGCTGACGATGGCGAGCCGGCCGCTCGTCATCCACACCGCGCCGTCCTGTCCGGGAATCTCCTCCGGCAGCATGACCGGCGTGGTGGCATCAGGGTTGTCGACCGGCACTTTGAACATCATCGCGCCGCCCACGACGAGCAGGTAGCCCGACGGGTGGTAGACGATGCCGTTCGGCGCGAAGCCCTCGAACCGGTACATGACGGACGCCTGGTGGTCGGGCGTCACGCGGTAGAGGACGCTGGCGCGCGTGTCGGTCACGTAGGCCGAGCCGTCGGCGCCGACAGCCACATCGTTGGCGAAGTGCATGAGGTCGGCCGGAGCGTTGGGCATGGTCGCCGCCAGATCCACCATCGCCAGACGCTCACCGGTCGAGAGCCGGTAGACACCGAGTTTGGCGGCCCCCGGTCCGCCACCGGTGTCGAAGGGGCTGTTCGAGTTCGCCACCAGGAGCTGGTCGCGCTCTTCATCGACCTCGATCCCGATTGACGCGACGAGGTCGGGGTCGGTCACCACGGCCGTGACGCTTCCGTCGTCGCCGATCATCATGACCGAGCCTTCGGCGATCGATCCGGTCAGGAACCGGTGGCCGGTCGTGTCGTACTCCACGCCCTCGGGGATGAACCCGCCGCGAACGGCCGTGATGGTGGCAGGCGGCATGGCGGCGGCGGGTGTCTCCGCCTCGGTCGCCGGCGCCGGTGACGGCTGCGCACATCCGATCGCCAGTGACGTGGCCGCCGCAGCGACGGCGAGTACGAGTGTCTGCTTGGTCATGTGTGTCAATCTCCTGATACGTCCGCTGGCCGTGTCGGTGACGGGACTCGCGCAGGCTGAAGCCTGCGTGCGACGTCTCATTGCGGCAGGAACCGCTGCACGCGCTCGCCGTAGAAGACTTCGCCCGTGTACAGGTTGCCCTTCGAGTCGGTGGCTTCCATGTGCAGGCCGAAGAAGCTGCCGGCGTTCTGTCCCATCTGACCCAGCGTGCCCAGGACCTCGCCGCTCATGCGATCGAGGAACCAGACGTGGTTGTTGGTCAGATCGGAGATGTAGAGGAACTTCTGTTCCGGGTCGTTGGAGAACATCACGCCGCCGGTCGAACCGCCGACGCCGGTATTCTCCGCCATCGTGATTTCCTGCTTGAAGTTGCCCTGCTTGTCGGTGACGTGGATGCGGTTCCCCGCGCGGTCGGCGGCGTAGACCAGCCCGTCTTTGGAAAAATTGAACGTCAAATGGCCAACGAATTCCTTGGCCATCGGCCCACCGGGCGTGTAGGCATGATCATCCGGGTTGGTGCTGATCTCCGAGAGCGGGTGTCCGTACGCGCCCCAGCCCCGCTTGAATTCGAACGTGTCCAGCGAGAAGACCATCACGCGGCCGCCGAACGCATTGTCCGCGACGTAGATCTCGTTGGCCGCATCGTCCGTGCGAATTTCTTCAATGCCCCCCACGATCATCGGCGTGGTCGGCGGATACTTGGCGATGAAGGCCTGCTGCCGCAACTGGTTTTGCGTCGTCGCCTGTTCATTGGCGTTGCCGGCGCCAGCCTTGATGTCGGCGTCCAGACGGGAGATGAAGCCGGCCACCGGACCCGCGCTGCCCAGGCCGGGCACGCGCTCAGGAATCGTCGGCATGGTGAAGGGGGTGCCATTCTGGTTCTCCGGAATGTGCGGCACCTCCATCAGCATCGTGCCGGTCTTGTCGTACTTGCGCACGGTGTTCTGCCCCAGGTACAGAAACCCCTGATCGTCCACGGCCATGCCGTGCCCTTGCGGCGCGTCAAAGAATTCGATGACCTCGCCATCCGTGTAGCCTGGGCCGTCGTGCCCGGCGATGTGGATCATGGAGGGAGGACGCGTGCAGCAGTCGGCGATAGGGGGATTCCGCTCGGCCTCGAGCTCGAGGCTGGTGAGATCACCGGGACGGTTGTAGACCCACACGTTGTCGTCCTTGTCCACGGCCAGACCAGTCACGCCGCCAATCTTCCACTTGTTGGGGTAGGGTTTGGGCCAGGTCGCATCGACCTCGAATCGCGGCGTTGCCTGCGTCTGCGCATCCGCGCTCGCCGGCGACGGAGCGGACGAGCCTGCGGGCGAGGGAGGGGACGAGCAGGCGGCCAGGCCAAAGACGGCCACAACGACGAGCGCGGGAAGCAGGACTTTGGTGCGATTCATTGACGACCTCTCTCAAGTCATACGGGATTACCGGAGGACAGGAACGATTCGCCCACTCCCGCCATCCGCACGGCGTGGAGCGCTCACGACAAGTCCGCGCATCATGGCACCCGGCGAACCACCCGTCAAACCCCTCGTAGTCGGATCGCGACGTGGTCCTCAGTCTTTCGGGTTCGTGGCAAAGACGGTCAGCTCGGTCGTGAACCCGCGGTCGTCCATTTCGAGCGCCGATCGGACGGCGTGCGCAATGTCGTCGCCCTGTAGTTTTGTCGGGTTCTCCTTGTTCTGCACGAGTCCGGCCGTCGCGTAGAAGTCGGTGAGTACTTCACTGGGATTGACGAGCATCACGCGAACGTTGTACGGCCGCAACTCGGCCCGCCAGCATTCCGTCATCCCACGCAGCGCAAACTTGCTGCCGTAGTAGGCGGTGCCCTTCGCAGCACCGCGAACGCTCGCCGTCGAACCGATGTTGATGATGTTGCCGCGCTTCCGCTCGATGAAATGCTTGGCGGCCTCACGCGCCATCAGCATGGCGCCGATCACGTTGGTGTCGAACACCTGTGTGAAGCTGGCGAGGTCCATCTCGACGAGCGGCTTGATGACGCCGAAGCCGGCGTTGTTGACCAGAATGTCGAGATGACCGAATCGCTGAAACAGTTCCGTGTAGGTCCGAAGGACGTCCGCCTCGTGTGTCACGTCCGCGTGGATCGGATGGGCGCCGATCGCGACGGCGGCCGCGGCCAGCCGCTCTTGGTTGCGGCCGGTGATCGCGACCATTGCGCCGGCCCCGATCAGTGTCTTCGCAACGGCGAGACCGATGCCGTTCGATCCCCCAGTCACTAAGGCTGTCGCGCCTTTCAGATTCATTGTTCAGTCCCTCGACGATTGTGCGTTGCCATGACGGTTTGCCCAACGCGGTTTGCCCAACGCGCGGCTTCACAGCGTCGGTTCACGAGACTTCACCCCGGGCTCGGTCTGATGCGGATTCACGGTCCTCAACTGCGGGGCGTTGGTCGGTGCCTCATGGCCTGTGGCCATCGGGCAGCGTCAGTTCGTTACGCTCACCAGGTGTGTCCTGGGCAAGGGTACCGGCATCCCAGGACGGAATCGGCTGCTTTCCCGGTGCGTAGAGCGACTCGAGCGGTGCCCAGATCCTGTCGACGCGCTCGGTGAAGAGATCGCCAATCAGCAGGTCGGTGAGCGGGCCTCGCAATTCCGGGTACTCCCGCATCATGGCGCCGAAGCTGAACCCGTCGTAGTACTCGCAGACGAGGCGCCGCATGCGATCCACGCCCGCGTTGAACAGCGGTCCCCATCTGCCAAGTTGCGCCGCGGACGTATCATCGCGAGCCAGGCCGTGGACAATCGCGTCGGCGGCTTCTTCGCCGGAACGGAGCGCCAGCAGCACGCCGGAGGAATACAGGGGATCGAGGAAGCCGAACGCGTCGCCGACGAGGACCCAGCCGTCGCCGGCCACCTGCTTCGAGCGGTACGAGTAGTCCTTGGCGGTGAAGCAGCCGGTCGCGCGCGAGGCGCCCGCCAGGCGTTCTTTCACTCCGGGACAGCCCTCGATCTCCTCGTCGTAGGTCCTCGCGAAGGGCCCGCGGCCTTTCAGCAGCGAGTCGAACGGTTCGACGACGCCGATGCTGGTGAGGTCGTCGTGGAGCGGGATGTACCAGAACCATCCGTTCTTGTTGCCGCTCTGGATGACCAGCGTCGCGCCCTCGTCGCGGCCCGTGTCCCGCCGCGCCCCTTTCCAGTAGGCCCAGATGGCGCCCTTGTTGAGCACCGGATCCCAGACGCGCAGCCCCAGACGGTTCATCAGTAACCCGT
>Ga0326597_10008405_pt1 | contig 13924 bp, 18 predicted proteins | sample RVTome_12_FD_203789 | JGI IMG/M metagenome (GOLD analysis project Ga0326597, IMG submission 203789) | Soil microbial communities from uranium-contaminated site in the Upper Colorado River Basin, Wyoming, United States - RVT100D185 | ecosystem: Environmental > Terrestrial > Soil > Contaminated >... | reverse complement strand
GCTTCAGTGAAAATCTTTGCGCAGACAAATTCCCTGACGCATACTGCCAGGATATTCCCAGAATACAGCACAATTAGCAGGAACCAATGAATTCCCAGCGTACCGTTTTTTTTGTCTCGGACCGAACAGGCATCACGGCGGAACATGTGGGCAAAACACTGCTCACGCAATTCCCGGACGTGAATTTCCGCAAACTTTCCTTGCCATTTATCGACACCGTCGAAAAGGCCAGAGCCGCGTGCATGGAAATCAACAACACCGCGCTCCAGGAAGGACGGCGCCCGATCGTGCTCAGCACGTTGATCAACGAGGACACGCGCGCGGAAATCGCCACCGCCGACGCGTTGTGCCTCGACCTGTTCGCGGGTTTCATCAGCCGACTGGAATCGGAGTTGGGCCTGGAATCGTCCCATGCCCTTGGACTCAGCCATGGCATGGGCAGCGAAGTGGCCTACCAGATCCGCATGGATGCGGTGAATTACACGGTGACCCACGATGACGGCGTCAGCACCGATACTTACGACCGGGCGGACGTGATCCTGGTCGGCGTGTCGCGTACGGGCAAAACACCAACCTGCATTTATCTCGGGATGCAGTACGGGATTTTCGCCGCAAATTATCCGCTGACCCCCGACGATTTTGCCGACCACGCACTCCCCAAGCCGCTAGTCCCGTATCGCGCCAAACTCTATGGTCTGACGATACACCCCGAGCGGCTCACGAAAATCCGCAGTGAGCGCCGGCCGGGGAGCCGCTACGCGTCGCTGGAAAACTGCCGCTTTGAAACACGCGCCGGAGAGACCCTGCTGCGTCAGGAACACATCCCCATTCTGGACACGACCATCAAGTCCGTCGAGGAGATAGCCATTTCCATTCTGTACGGGGCCGGCCTGAGCAAGCGCATCGAGAGTTAAACGTTTCCAACCGGAGTCACAAGACTTCTTGTCGCTTCGGTTACAAACAATCACAAGGTGAATTGATCCAAAATATGCAACGATATCGCTGTTCAGGAGTCAATTATTTTTCTTGACCGTTGTTTTTTTCCTGACCATTCTCATTCGTGGCATCTTTCGATGGATCGCTTTTGTCATCGCGTTTATCAATTGTAGTGCTCGCGCACAGCTTAACGGGGAGTTCATTCGGGTAGTCGTACCCAGTGCCCTTATTGTGATCGATGATGGCGCCGATCCCGGCAAAAAGAATAATATCGCCCCACATACCGCCGGCGGCGCGGGAAATGGCGCGCAGAAAACCATCCGGGTGGCCTTCCTAATTGCATTCAACCATCAGATCGCTCGAAGAGCGCCTGACAGACGCGACACCCGGCGAAATCAGTTGCCAACTGCCAAAATCATTTTTTAGCGAGCAAGCTGCTTGCTCCACCGGTTGGCCGTCTGTTGTCTGGGTTGTGACCGTGACAGGTTGCATCTCTGAAGAGGTGATCGTCGCGCACCCCGAAGCAAGTGCTAGGACAATGATCAAAGCCGGTATTTTTAATACCGAATGAACATTCACCAAATTCTCCTTGCCGCGGGCATTTTTCTATCGCCGTCCAAAAATATCTGCATTTTGGACAATTGTTCTTTAGCTTCCCTGCGTGCTATCCGGGAAACCATCATAACAGGATCAATCAGATTAATAATGAGATAAAGACGTTAGTTGTCAGGTAAAATTCTGCTTTTTTCCGCCACCTTGTCACGCAGATAGACGGGATAGGCCAGCTCCGGAGGGACCGCTTTGCCATTGTTGAATAGAACAGCACCGATCTGCGCCACATGCCGGGCTCGCGGGAAAACTTGCTGTTTCCATGTCCTGACGCCGTTCCCCAGACGCTGCGAGAGGATAATATGATATTGATCCCATCCGCTGCCAGCGCCCGTCCATCCCTCATCTTCTGGTATGACCACGTCGTGCGGCGCGGTTACGGTCTCATCGCCCTCGAGTTCAACAATACCCATTTGGTTTTTCCTGTAGGCCCCCCAGTAAACCTGATTCATGCGTGCATCCAGGGCGGCGAGCACTTTGGGCGCGTCCACGCCCTGCGCCAGGGCGGCGAGCGAAGATACAGGAACGACCCGCAGACCTGCTCCGTAAGCTAGACCCTGCGCCACACCGGCGGCAATCCGCAACCCGGTAAAGGACCCGGGCCCGCGGCCGAAGGCGATTGCATCGAGCTGTGTGAGCGCAAGACCTGCTTCTGCCAGCAGGTCGTCCACCATGGCGAGAATGAGCTCGGAATGCCGGTTGCCGGATTCGAATCTTTCCGCAACGGTGCCATCCATCCAGATCGCAGCGGAACAGGCTTCGGTGGCGGTGTCCAGGGAAAGAATCTTCAAGGCGGAAATAAAACCAGCGACTTAATTGGGCATCGGCTTATTGTCGTAGAGATTCAGCCAACCCTTGAGAATACGATAAATGATCCAGATCGCGGTCACGGCAAGTATAATCCAGCCGATAATGAATATATAAGTAAGAACCCCCAGCAGAAACCACAGAAGACCAAACCAGAATGTCCGTATCTGCCAGCGGAAATGCGATTCAAGCCAGGTTTCGCGCACGTCGTCACGCTTGAGGTAATTAATCATAACGGCAATGACGTAGGTAACCACAAGCAGAAGGCCTACCGCCTGCAGCGCATACACCACCGTGGTAATCGTTTTCAGGGATTGAAGATCAGCCTGAGATTTATGATTCTGTGTCAGAGGTGTATTCATGGTGCTCCAGAGCTCATACGATGGTCATTCGGTTTATCTCCCGGCGGGAAGCAGGCGCGGCAATCCGGGCGAAAAATCGAATAATATCGAAAAAAAACGCATACCAGTACCGGCAATATTCCGATTCACGGCCACTCCCGGGCCCCTGCGGGTTCGCTCGCCATTCCACCGCGCCACGGTAACTGTAACTGATTTCACCAAACTGAGCGCAAAAATCATCCCCACGGCAAACACCAGAATGATTTGGTACCCTATGCCTTTCATGATCGCGCCGTCAATTGGGAATATCTGCAAAACGCTGTCGCAGGCGCTGCGTCAATACGGCCTGGTCCAGCCCGTCCGATTTGGAGTCACGTTTGCGCACGGCCCACACGGGATCCGGGAAATGGGCGTCATCGGTAAACCGCGGGATAATATGCCAGTGTACGTGGGGGACTTGATTTCCCAGTGATGCAAGATTGATTTTTTCAGGATGCATTATTTCACGCAAAATCTGCTCTACCCGGAACACAATCTGCATCAGGTGTGCGCGGTCGGATTCAGCCAGGTCTGTCATTTCCTTTACGTGCTCATACCAGATAACACGGCAGTAGCCGGAGTATTCCGGTTCGTTGACCAGCACGACCCTGCATCGCGAGTCGGTCCATAGCACGGTTTCCCGATCAGCATCACAAAGCGAACACGAAATCATGTCATCGACACCATTCAGGCTGATACCGCTTTAACTTTGGAAGCCGCCAGTTTCGCGCGGGCGCGGGCCTCTTCGGTATTGACGCCGCTGGCCAAGGCCACGCCCATGCGCCGACGCATGAAGGCCTCGGGCTTGCCGAACAGGCGGAGATCGGATTGCGGAACGCGCAGGGCCTCATCCACGCCTGCGAAGGCAATGCCCTTCGCGTCCACGCCGCCGTAAATCACCGCGCTCGCTCCCGGCGCCCGAAGCGCCACCGATACGGGCAGACCCAGAATGGCGCGGGCATGCAACTCAAACTCATTTTGATTCTGGCTGATCATGGTAACCATTCCGGTGTCGTGCGGGCGCGGGCTGACTTCACTGAACCACACGTGATCGCCTTTGACGAAAAGTTCGACGCCGAATATCCCGCGCCCGCCGAGATTGTCCGTCACTTTCCCGGCGATCTCGCGGGCGCGCACCAGGGCCTTTTCAGTCATCGGCTGCGGCTGCCACGACTCGACATAATCGCCCTTCACCTGAACATGCCCGATCGGATCGCAAAAATATGTGTCAACTTTCCCGTCCGCGCCCACGGCGCGCACCGTTAGTTGGGTAATTTCAAAATCGAATTTGATCATCTCCTCGACGATCACGCGTGTCTGGTTCACGCGCGCGCCGCTCATGGCGTAATCCCAGGCCTTGGCGACATCCTCCGGCCCGTTTACGGTGGACTGGCCTTTCCCGGATGACGACATCACCGGCTTGATCAGGCACGGGTATCCGATTCCGCCGTCAATGACCTGCTTCATTTCGCCGAGGCTGGAGGCGAATCCGTATCGAGAGGTCGGCAGTTCCAGTGTCTCGGCCGCGAGTTGCCGGATCCCTTCGCGATTCATCGTAAGTCGCGTCGCGCGCGCGGTCGGGATCACCTCTGCCAGCCTGTCACGCTCGATTTCGGCCAACATGTCGGTGGCGATCGCTTCAATCTCGGGCACAATGATGTGTGGACGCTCTTTTTCCACCAATGCGCGCAGCGCCGACCCGTCGGCCATGTTTATGACATGGGCACGGTGCGCGACCTGGTGTCCGGGTGCGTGGGGATAGCGATCCACGGCGATCACCTCCACGCCCAACCGTTGCAGGGCGATGATGACCTCCTTGCCCAATTCGCCTGCCCCCAGCAGCATCACGCGCGTGGCGCTCGGACTCAATGGCGTGCCGATTTTCATTTTTTCAATTTCCTTAAAAAATTAATGGACAGGATTTACAGGATTAACAGAATTCTAAAATCATAAAACATTTAGGGGAACCTATGATAAATGATCATTTACCGCAAATACGCGAAGGACGTAAAGAAAAACATGAGTTTCTATCGAGAAAAAAACTTTGCGCTCTTTGCGGTGAGAAATAGTTTTAGGAATTATTCAGATCATTCTTAGTTTCGCATTTTGTCCTTAATCCTGTAAATCCCGTTAATCCTGTCTATTTATTTTGTTTTTTCTGCAAAATGGTTGTGGCCCATTTCCTGCGGATGATAAGGCCTGCCGGACTCATCCATGACACGAATCCCGGGTTCACGCTCGATTTCACCGATACATTGAAATCTGCATCCGAACTGAAGTTTTTCCAGCGCCTCAAGCTTTCCCGGCGACACGGTGAAACACAACTCATAGTCGTCCCCTCCGGCCAGCACCGTGTCCCAACCGGCTTGTCCTATATGCGAACGGCAGGTTTCGGAGACCGGTATCCGGTCGAGAAAAATGCGAGCACCGGCTTGGCTGCGCTCCAGGATGTGCCCCAAGTCGGCCAGAAGACCGTCGGAAATATCGATGGCGCAGTGCGCAATATTTCGCAATGCCATCCCCTCTCTGACTCGCGGCGTGGGCCGGTCGAGACGCTCGGATAAAGCGGCAAGAGCGAGCGGTGGTAGCTGCAATTTTCCCGCGCGCTGTTTCACCATCAGCGCCGCATCGCCGAGCGTTCCGGTGACATATATCCGGTCGCCTGTTTTGGCGCCGGAGCGCCGCAGTGCCGCGGCCGGAGGCACGAAACCGTGTGCCTCGATCGCGATGTTCAGCGGTCCGCGCGAGGTATCGCCGCCGACCAATTGCACATTGAATTCGCGCGCGAGACGAAACATTCCGCGGCAGAACATCTCAAGCCAATGCGTGTCGGCTTCAGGAAGCGTCAGATTCAGGAGAAACCAGGCGGGTTCGGCGCCCATGGCCGCCAGATCGCTGAGATTGACGGCCAGCGCCTTGTGTCCCAGGGATTCGGGATCGGCGTCCGGAAAAAAATGAACCCCTGACACCAGCACGTCGGAGGTGACGGCAAGCTGCTGGTCATGCGGGGGGCGCAGCAGCGCGGCGTCGTCGCCGATGCCTTCCGCTACGTCTGCGCGCGACACCGGCTGGCGCGCGAAATAGGTACGAATTAATTCAAATTCGTTCAATGGCCGGATTCAGGCCGTGGAGCGTTCGGCCTGAATTTCGCGCGCGCGCAGTCCCGCGGCAATTTTGTCGAGAATGGCGTTCACGTATTTATGACCGTGCTCGGCGCCGAACGTTTTGGCAAGCTCGACCGCCTCGTTCAGAATTACCTTATAGGGAATCTCCGGCTGAAATTCGAATTCATAGGTGCCGATACGCAGGCAGGCAAGCTCCACCGGATCGATATCGTTCAGTTTGCGGTCCAGGTGCGGGGAAATATGATCGTCCAACTCGTGCATGTGCCGGGGTATTTCACGCACCAGGTGGTGGAAATAGTCAACATCCACACCGTTCATTTCATGGTCGAGTATGAAATGATCTTCAATATCACCGGGCGCTTGCTGGGTAAGCTGCCATTGATACAGGGCCTGCACGGCGGCACGGCGTGCTTTGTGACGACTGCCCTTGTTCATGGTTTACCCTCACACGCGCAGTTTTTTCTGCAAATTTACCATCTCGATGGCAGTCAACGCCGCATCGACACCCTTATTACCGGCCTTGCTGCCGGCGCGTTCGATTGCCTGCTCGATAGTATCCACCGTTAACACGCCAAATGCCACCGGGAGATCGAATTGAAAGCTTACCTGAGAAACACCCTTGGCACATTCCGCCGCGACATATTCAAAGTGGGGAGTCTCGCCGCGAATCACGGCGCCGAGCGCGATCAAGGCATCGTATTTCTTGGATGATGCCATCATCTTAAGCACGAGGGGCATTTCGAATGCACCGGGCACGCGCACAACGTCGATGTTCGCCGCTTCTGTACCATGGCGCACGAGTGCATCCACGGCACCCTCGAGCAACCGCTCGCCGATAAAACTGTTAAACCGCCCCAACGCGATTCCGAACCGCGCGTTGCGGGCGATCAGATCGCCGTCAATATTTTTGACTTCAGCCATCAGGATACCTTTTTTTCTTTATTCTGTTGGTGCCGTGACGTCGCCGATAAGTCCTCATCGCTCTCAAGATATTCCACGATTTCGAGGCCGAAACCCGACAACCCGGGGGCTTTCATGGCATGACCCAGCACCCGCATCTTGCTGACGCCGAGGTCCGCGAGTATCTGGCTTCCCAACCCGTATGTGCGCATTTCCTCGCGTCCCCTGCTACCGCCCGTCGATTCTAATACTTTGTCTTGTGTCTGAAAACGGCGTACGCGCTCCACGAGATCGGATGGTCTCTCTTGCTGTTGAAGGATGACGACGATTCCTGTCCCTTCTCCGGAGATATACTCCAGCGCGCGGTGCAAGGTCCAGGAACCGGCACGATGTGCCGTTGTCACGAGATCCAGCAGGCTTTCCTGCACATGAACCCGCACAAGCGTCGACCGGTTACGAATCGTTTCCCCTTTGACCAGCGCCAGATGCACGGCATCCCCGATATCATCGTGATACGCGATCACGTGGAATTCACCGAATTCGGTCGGCAACACGCACTCACCCACGCGCTGGATGGTGGATTCATGCTCCATGCGATAACGGATCAAATCGGCAATGGTGCCGATCTTGAGGCTATGGCGCCTGGAAAACGCTTCCAGCTCGCCCAAGCGCGCCATGGAACCGTCCTCATTCAATATTTCGCATATCACGCTGGCGGGTTCGAATCCGGCGAGTCGGGCCAAATCCACGCCGGCCTCCGTGTGTCCCGCCCGCGCGAGCACGCCACCGCGCTGGGCCATCAGCGGGAATACATGACCCGGTTGTACCAGATCGCTCGGCTTGGCATCCTTTTTAACCGCCACCTGAATGGTCCGGGCGCGATCCGCGGCGGAAATCCCCGTGGTCACGCCGACCGCGGCTTCGATCGACACCGTGAAATTGGTTACGGGTCGGTGCTCCGTATTGTGCACCATCAGCGGCAATTGCAACTGGCGGCAGCGATCGGGGGTCAGCGTCAGGCAAACCAGTCCACGACCGTAGCGCGCCATGAAATTGATATCCTCGGCGCGCGCATGATTGGCGGCCATGACCAGGTCACCTTCGTTTTCGCGGTCTTCGTCATCCATCAAAATGACCATACGGCCTTGTCGGATTTCGTCGATGATCTCGTTTACCGGGCTGATCGGCATAAAATCTCGGAAAAAACAGGGGTTGGGCGCGTATTATCACCTATTTTCGCGCCCGATGCGCTGTAAGCGTCAGATCCGCCCCGGTCGACCCGGGTTACCGCTTATCGGGATTTCCCGAGCTTTCATCCAGCGACACGCCATGCGGCAGATATCGCCACCATACTCAATGGACAGGGACGGATACTGCCTTTGGGGGCGGCATCCGTGAATAGGTATCTCATCCGGTAGCAATAAAATGATGTCCGCCAAAGGAAAAAAGGATGACAGGTTGCAAAGCACCGTCATCATTTCTGGCCGTTTCGCAGCAAGGCGGACGCCGTCCGCAGCGCCCTCCACAGGGGTAACGGCGGCAGAGCCGCTGGAGCCGGGCAGCATGATCGGGCGTTACCTGACCCTGAGCCGAGTCGGTGTCGGCGGCATGGGGGTGGTGTATCGCGCCCACGACACGGAATTGAACCGGACGGTGGCGCTCAAGGTTCTCCCGCCGCACCTCTGTAAATTCCACGACTATCTGCAGCGGTTTCGTACCGAGGCCAGGGCACAGGCCCGCCTTAACAGCCCGTATGTCATTACCTTGTTTGAAATGATGGAGCATCCCGCCGGGGAAATCCTGGTGCTCGAATATGTCGAGGGGGAAACGCTCGAAAATCGTTTACGCCGTCACGGCCCTCTGACTGTCTCCGAAGCAGTTAAAATTTTCGAACAAACTCTCTGCGGTGTTGAATATATTCATCAAATGGGCGTGGTACACCGCGATCTCAAGCCCGGCAACATTTTCATCACGCGCCATGGCGAGATCAAGTTGATGGATTTCGGCATCGCGCGGCTACTGAACAATCAAGATCCGGCACAGAAAGGTACCATGGTCGGAACCCTTCTCTATATGTCCCCGGAACAGATCAACGCGCGTGAAACCGATGGCCGGTCTGATATTTACACGCTGGGCATCAGCCTATTCGAAGCGGTCACGGGTCGCCTCCCCTTCGAGCGCCGGAGTGACTACGCCCTCATGCACGCCCACGTTCTGGAAAATCCTCCCAGCCCGAAGGAATTCCAGCGCCGGCTCCCGCCCGCACTGGAACAGGTCATCCTCAAGGCAATTGAAAAAGAGCCAAACCGGCGTTATCAGAGCGCGAAAGAATTTCGCGCTAACCTGATGAAGCTCGGTCTCATTGAACGCCGGAATTCCTACGTCGTCGATGCCACTTCCGACATGTTGCATTCCTGGCGCCAGCGTTCCGATACGACCGGACGACGCATCTGGGGCGGGAAGTGGCTGGATCTGTCGCTGGTGGCAACGGCCATCCTGCTCGCCGTGGCATTCGAATTCTATCCTTTGCCCAAACCGCCGACAGAATTCACCATCGCCGAGACCGGGCGTGTGCAAAAAACAAGCAGGCAGCAACCGGCAGGCGCCGAATCCGCGCGCGCGCAGAAAACGATCGGGCATAAATCCACCGTGGCAGCGTCCAATCGGAAAGCACCCGTTCAGTCTCTTCAGAAACCTCGAATAACTCAACAGGCTGCCAAACCATCGAAAGACAAATACGCCGCGCTGCGCCAAGCCTGGGGTGGCTAGACAGTTTAGGATTTCAGCGAACGGTTTTTTGCCATGGAATATATTCCTTGCCTCAGGTCGTTTCGCCGGTTTTTTCCGGTGTTGCTGACCGGATTGAGCCTTTTGATATCCGGCTGCGCCACATTCCAGGAACAAACCTGTAAACAGTTTGAGGAACAGCGCAAAGACACTGACTACACCACGCAATATCGACCGGCAACGGGTGATCCGGAATCTGTCGGACGGTTATCCAAACTAGCGCTGCGCGGAAAACCGGTCGCTGTCCGTTTATACAAGATAGACATCAATCCGCCTGCCATTAAACCGTGCAATCACCTTACGATACACAAAGCGGTCTACATCCAGCGTGGCGGCTCTGCCGGTCAAATCCTGGAAGAAGTCTGGGAATTTTATACCGCCAAGGGCGAACTGATTACCACTAAAACGGAATCGGTCGGCGATCAGTTTCGGGCCAGCGGATATTATGCCGCCGAACTTCCCCTGCCTATTCCTGAAAAGGCGCCGCCGGGAAATTATCGAATCGTCAGTAAATTGATCATGAAAACCAAAAATAAATCGCGGGGGACTGTGCTCGCCAGATCAAATGCGACTTTCCAGGTCGTTTCCCGGAAGTAATCCCGTTATTTGACGAACCCGTGCCGCGCGAGAAACTCACGGGTAATCTCCGACCCGTTACTCAACGCTTGCTTTGACTGAATCAGCCGTTCCAGGTATCTCGCTAAAATATCCGCTTCAAGGTTGACGCTGGACCCCGCAGTGAGGTTGCCAAGCGTCGTATTTGCAAGCGTGTGCGGGACGATATTCACCTCGAATTCCGGGCCATTCACGGAATTGACGGTGAGGCTGACGCCATCCACGCTGATGGAGCCTTTTTCAGCGATATAACGGCTGAGACCCTCCGGTGCCCGGATGCGCAATTGCAACGATCGTCCTTGCTTGCGGCAACTGACCAATTTTCCCAGTCCGTCAACGTGTCCGCTCACCCAATGCCCGCTCAAGGGGGTGGACAGCGTCAGGGATGTTTCCAGGTTCACGGGATCGCCTCGAGACAAGCTTCCCAATGTGGTGCGGGACAGCGTCTCACCGGAGACATCAGCGGAAAATTCCGTTGCGTGGGATGCGGTGACTGTCAGGCAAACTCCGCTCACTGAAATGCTATCGCCGGATTTGACCGTAGATAAATCAAGTTTGCCGGATTCGATGCGGACTCGGGCATCTCCTCCCTTGTTCTCAAGCGAGCTGATTCTTCCAATAGCCTGAATGATGCCGGAGAACATGCCTGATTCCGTTACTTTTCGCTTACCTTTGCGATGACCCGCCAATCTTTTCCGATAGATCGGGTATCGATGATATCAAGCTTGATGCGGTTGGCCATGCGCGTCAATGACGGCAGCATGAACATGCCACGTTCGTTGCTTCCCATTACGTGCGGACCGTAATAAAGCACAATTTCATCGACGAGATTCTCATTCAGCATGGCCCCGCAAAGCGTCTCGCCCGCCTCGACCAGTAATTCATTCACCTCCAGCCTGGCTAGATGTTTCATCAACGCAGTCAGGTCCACGTTATTTTTTTCCGTCGCCATGTAGGCAACTTCGGCACCGGTGCGTTTGAGGTTTTCCGCCTGCTTGATATCCTGATTGGCCGCGACAATCAGGGTCTTTCCCTCGCCTCGAAGCAGGCGCGCCGTCGGCGGCGTGCGTAAACGGCTGTCGACCACCACGCGCATCGGCTGCCGGCCAAGCTCCATGTCCCGCACGGTCAACATCGGATCATCGGCGAGGACCGTGCTGACTCCCGTAACAATCGCCGAACTGCGAGCGCGCCATTTTTGCACGTCGGCACGCGCGGCTTCGCCGCTGATCCATTTGCTTTCTCCCTTCGCCATGGCCGTCCGTCCGTCAAGACTTGCGGCGAGTTTCACCCGAACATAAGGCCGACCGCGTTTCATGCGACTGATAAATCCCGGATTGAGCGCTTCCGCTTCCCGCTCCATCAGGCCGACATCCACCTGGATGCCGTTTGCTTCCAGTTCCCGGCAACCGTTTCCCACAACTTGGGGATTGGGGTCCCGCATGGCGGCGACCACGCGCATGACGCCTGCAGTGATCAGCGCCCGTGTACAAGGTGGTGTGCGCCCCGGATGGCAACAGGGTTCCAGGGTCACATACACACCGGCGCGCCGCGACTGAATCTCGCCCGCCTGGCTCAAGGCGTTAATCTCGGCGTGCGGTTGGCCGGCGCGTTCATGCCAGCCTTCACCGATGATTTCACCGTCCTTCACGATGACACAGCCGACACGCGGATTCGGATCCGTGGTATACATGCCGCGGCGCGCGAGCTGGAGGGCGCGCGCCATGAAGCGCGCATCCGCTGCCGAAACCGTCATGATTTTTTTCCCGTCAAGTTCGGCTTTCTTCCCGGACCTTGGTTTCGTTTGAGAGGTACCTCCGGCTCCGGGATCAACGACAGCTGTTTGCGGCGCAAATCGGCGCTCGGCTCACTTTGCAGGCGCTGCACCTCCTCGCGGAAAGCATTCAGATCCTGGAAGCTGCGATATACCGAAGCGAACCGCACAAACGCCACCGGATCGAGCTCTTTCAATTCCTCCATAATCCACTCGCCGATTCTGCGCGAGGGTACTTCACCTTCGCCGCTGGCAATGAGTTTATGCCGGACACGTCCGACGATTTTTTCTATCGCATCGGTATCCACGGGGCGTTTCTCAAGCGCCCGGGAAAGCCCGCTGAGCACTTTCTTTTCGCTAAACGGTTCGCGCCGGCCGTCCGATTTGATCACCTGGGGCAGACGCAATTCGGCGCGCTCAAAGGTGGTAAACCGCTCTCCACAAACTTCGCATTCCCGCCGGCGGCGCACGGAATCTCCTTCGTCGGAAAGCCGCGAATCGATGACACGAGTTTCATCAGCAGAACAGAACGGGCAACGCATATACTTTAGATACAAGCAGCAAGATACAAGATACAAGTAAAACCTGAAACAGCGGTTTCTTGTATCTTGGACCTTGTATCTTGTATCTGTTTATTGTTCATACACCGGAAATCGCCGGCAGATATCCAACGACTTGTTTCGAACCGCGGCGCGCACCGAGGTATCGGCGATATTGTCGAGAATATCGCAAACCCATCCGGCCAGTTCGAGGGTTTCCTTTTCGCCAAAACCGCGCGTGGTGATTGCCGGCGTGCCGATACGAATGCCGCTCGTGACGAACGGCGATTGCGGGTCGTTCGGCACCGCATTCTTGTTCACGGTGATATTCGCCTCACCGAGCGCCGCTTCGGCATCCTTTCCGGAAATACCCTTATCGATCAAGCTCACCAGAAAGAGGTGATTGTCAGTACCGCCCGAGACAACCTTGAAACCGCGATCCATAATCGCCCGCGCCATGGCACGGGCGTTCTTCAACACCTGCTGCTGGTAAATGATAAATTCTGGTTGCAACGCCTCCCGGAAGGCCACCGCCTTCGCCGCAATGACGTGCATCAGCGGGCCGCCCTGGGTACCGGGGAATACAAGCGAGTTCAGTTTCTTTTCAATCTCGGGATTGGTCTTCGCCAATATGATGCCGCCGCGCGGTCCGCGAAGCGTTTTGTGCGTAGTGGTCGTGGTGACATCGGCGATCGGAACCGGGTTTGGGTAAATGCCCGCGGCGACCAGGCCAGCCACGTGCGCCATGTCCACGAATAGATAAGCCCCGATCCGGTCCGCGATCTCGCGAAAACGCCGCCAGTCCACGACGCGTGAATAGGCGGAAAAACCCGCGATGATCATCTTGGGCTTATGCTCCCGCGCGAGTTCCTCGACTTGATCATAATCGATTTCCTCGGTCACGCCGCTCAGACCATACTGGACGGCGTTATAGAGTTTTCCGGAAAAATTCACTTTGGATCCGTGGGTAAGGTGTCCCCCATGCGCGAGACTCATGCCAAGAACGGTTTCTCCCGGATTGAGCAGCGCCATGTAAACCGCGGCGTTGGCCTGGGAACCGGAATGCGGTTGCACGTTGGCAAAGGCGGCGGAAAAAAGCTGTTTCGCGCGGTCTATTGCCAGACGTTCGGCGACATCCACGTGTTCACACCCGCCGTAGTAACGCTTACCGGGATAACCTTCGGCGTATTTGTTGGTCAATAACGACCCTTGGGCCTGCAAAACGCGCGGGCTGGCGTAATTCTCGGAGGCAATCAATTCGATATGATCTTCCTGGCGGCGTGACTCATTCTGGATTGCCGTCCACAGTTCATCGTCGAAACCCCTGATAGTCATGTCTTTGGTGAACATGGAAACCCAGTACTCCTATCGATTGTCGTTGGTGTTTTCTCAAATGCCCCAATGAGTGAAGTCATGCCTCGAACAGCGTGCTTGCCGCCGGATCCCGAGGCG
>Ga0326597_10008404_pt1 | contig 13927 bp, 14 predicted proteins | sample RVTome_12_FD_203789 | JGI IMG/M metagenome (GOLD analysis project Ga0326597, IMG submission 203789) | Soil microbial communities from uranium-contaminated site in the Upper Colorado River Basin, Wyoming, United States - RVT100D185 | ecosystem: Environmental > Terrestrial > Soil > Contaminated >... | reverse complement strand
GGGATCCCGGCGGTGAGTTGAGAGAACACGGTCGATACCACGATATCTCTGCCGATGGCTACTCCTTCACGCTCGATCGCTCGTACGACGGTGGCAAGACGTGGATGCGGCCCTTCGTTTCGTTTCGCGCCACTCGTCGCGGGGCGCCACCGCAGCGATCTTTCGAGGATGGAGACTGAGAGAGTTCGGGCCGGCGCCGCTCACTGCGTCCTATGTGGAGCGACCATTCGAGGCGGGGAAGAGGCGCTGGTCACGCCGGATTTCCTGGCTGATGACGCCGATCCGCTGTGGCGCTTCTCCGATGCGGCGATGCACCGGGCGTGCTTCCTGGTGTGGGATCAGCGCAAGGCCTTCGTGGCGCGCTTTAATGCGGTGGCCCAGCGCCTCAGGGAGCCGGATGAGTCGTACCCGCACATGACCAGCGAAGGAGAGGTGGTGCGCCGGGTCGGCTCCGCTCGGGCGTCGAGTGCCGATGTCGATAAGAGAACGTAGTGATTGTGCGGCCGGGAAGCTTGTCGCTTGCAGTTGATGCGCCAGTCGTTAGCTGGACGAAGACTGGGCCAGTGCCCACAGTTACGGTGGCAGAGGACAACCAAGGAGAGAGTCGATGACAGCAAACCGTTCGCGCGTGGCCCAGGCGGTGGATGTCGATACGGAGACCCTACGCAACGCCATCAAAGACGAATACAAGGCAGTGGCCGAGGATCCCGGCAAGGGATTCCACTTCCACACGGGCCGTCGCCTGACCAAGATCGTCGGCTACAAGGACGAGTGGCTCACGGGGGTTTCGGAACTGGCCATTGAATCGTTCGCCGGTACCGGCAACCCCTTTGCCATGGGCGAACTGGCCGCTGGTGAAAGAGTTGTCGATGTCGGCTCGGGCGGGGGCATCGATTCGCTCATCGCTGCACGCATGGTCGGCCCAACCGGAGAAGTCGTCGGTATCGACATGACCCCGGCGATGCTGGAGAAGGCGCGTGCTGCTGCCGCCGAGTCTGGCATCGACAACGTCGAGTTCCGCGAAGCCTACATGGAGGATCTCCCGGTGCCCGACGCCTGGGCCGACGTGGTGATCTCCAACGGCGTGCTCAACCTGACTCCCGACAAGCTGAAGGTCCTGGGCGAGATGTTCCGCGTGTTGCGCTCAGGTGGGCGGCTGCAGATCGGCGACATCCAGGTCAACCGGGAAGTGCCGGAGGGGGCGAAAAGCAAGATCGCCCTTTGGACCGGCTGAATCGCAGGCGCTCTGCTGGAAGCAGAGCTCGAGGCGACGGTCGTCGCTGCCGGTTTCACCGAGTTTGCAATTACCTGGAAGGCCGAGGTCTTCGACGGCGCCCCGCAGGCATCAAGCGCGAGTGACTTTGGCACCGTTGGCATTAATTTCCGGGCGACCAAGCCCTGAGGGCAGGGGGGAGGCCACCTCGCTCGATGGATGGGGCGAAACGTCTTGCCACTCTGGAGACATCGTGAATCATGAGTGAGCCCGTCTTCTTACTCGCTCTCACGATCGCCGCCACCACGGCGATACTGGTGGCCAGGGCAATAGCCGCGGCCATAGGCGGTCGCGGAGCCTCGCGATCCGAGTTGGCCCAGCTCCGGGAGCAATTTGAACAGCACGCCGCAGCGCTGGAAGACGCCGAGACGAGCTTGGCTAGTCAGTCGACTCAACTCGCGGAGCTTCAGGAACGGCTCGACTTCGCCGAGCGCCTATTGGCCCAAGGCCGGGATCGCACCGCGTTGGAGCCCGGGGATAAGCGCGGATGAGGCGCGGAAGCGCAATTTAGGGCTTTGGAAGGAGCTACGATCCACTGTAGATCGGAGATACAAGGCCGCGACCGTTGTTCTAGGTATTGATGAGGAAATATCCAGTATTAGAATCGGGCCGCCTCGCCAGGTCGTAGATATTTGCCGGTAATCGGGATTGCCGATTTCCGAACTTTGGAGGTGAAAAATGGCATATCAACTCGAAGGTCGCCTTCTCGAAGTTTGTACCTGCAACATCCTCTGCCCCTGCTGGGTAGGAGAAGACCCAGACAACGGGACCTGCGACGGCGTGCTCGCCTGGCAGGTTGGCGAGGGCACGGTGAATGGGACGGATGTCTCGGGGCACACCCTTGTCATTCTCGCCCACATCCCGGGGAATATCCTGCAAGGCAACTGGCGTGTGCGAGTCTACGTTGATGATCAGGCCACGCCCGAGCAGAAGCAAGCTCTGCTCGATGTGTGGACCGGAAAGCTCGGCGGGCCGGTGGCTGACCTGGCGAAGCTGGTCGGCGAAGTGATTGCGGTAGAGCAGGTGCCCATCACTTTCGAAGTCAAGGGAGCTGACGGAACACTCAAGGTCGGCAAGGCCATAGACGCTGGCCTCAAGCCGTTTCAGGGTGCGACAGGCAAAGATACGGCCATTCACGACACCATCTTCACGACGATTCCCGGCTCGCCGGCCTACGTCGGCAAGGCTTCTCATTACCGTGTGGACGCGCCGGAATTCCAGATTGATCTCCGAGACCACAACGCTGTCTCCGGCTCTTTCCGGTTTGTAGCCTGACAGACGAGACTGCCCAGCAGCCGCTGTCCTGGTGCACATGGTTGCGGTTCGGGGAAGGAATAGCGGCGGAACAAGGTGACGAGATGTCGGTTTTCACAAGCCTTGCGCCTCAGGCAAAAGGTCGCGCGGCGTTGGCGGTTTGTATCCTACTGATCTCCGCAGGCGCATGGCTGGCACTCTGGCTCTTGGACGACCCCTCGCAAGCTCTACATCACCGTCCTTCCCATCACTCAGTCGGGCATGCCGAAACGCCAGGGCTGGCGGCGCTGCTGTTCATCGTTGGCTGGGCTCTGATGACGACGGCGATGATGCTGCCAACAAGTCTTCCGGTGCTTGCCGTCTTCCACGCCATCACCGGGCGGCGGAGCGACCGGTCTCTGCTGGTAGCGCTCGTCGCCGCCGGTTATCTATTCGTCTGGACGATGTTCGGAGTCGTCGCTTACTTCGGGAACGTGGTCTTGCGGTGGCTCGCGAGCGGTAGCCTATGGCTAGCGGAGAATGCTTGGGCCGTCGCCCCGGCACTTCTGCTCCTCGCCGGTCTCTTTCAGTTTACGCCTCTCAAATATCGCTGCCTCGACAAATGCCGTTCTCCCTTGAGCTTCGTCATTGAACACTGGCAGGGGCGTCACGACCGACGGCAAGCCTTCCGGCTCGGGGTTGATCACGGCGCCTTCTGCGTCGGGTGCTGCTGGGCGCTCATGCTCCTCATGTTTGTCGTGGGCGTCGGCAGCCTCGTGTGGATGATGATCTTGGCGCTGGTGATGGGGGTCGAAAAGAACGTCGCTTGGGGGCGACGGCTGAGCGCTCCGCTGGGCGTCGCTTTGCTGGTTTCCGGGGCGGCGTATTTTGTTTTCGCGTAAGGGCATCACGTTGCACGCACCCCAGCTGTGTGAGATCAAGTTTAGTGCAACAATAGAGGTCATGAGGCGTAGGTCTCCTCCGGAGTGCGATAGACGAGCCGTTTCCGGGGCCGGCGGTTGAGCGCCCGGGCGAGGCGGTTGCAGTCGTGCGCGGGGTGGCGAAGTAGAAGCACGGGGCGCCGCCCTACCAGGAAACTGCTGCCGACGCCAGAATTAGAGATACCAGAAGGCCGCCCCAACCACTCCGTGGCCCACTATGAGCGAAGCGCACCGTCTCCGGCCCTCGTCCTCTCCCGCCCTTGCCCTGCTGGCGGCTCTGGTGGCATGCTCCCGGACCGCTCCGGCTCCCGCTCCCCCTCCTGAGCTCACCAGCCCACAACCTCCCACGGCGACGGCCGTCGTTGCCGCTGATCCCTATCACCCCCCAGCACGCGACACCGTTGAGGTCGCAGTCTATAGGGGTTGGCAACAGTCAATGCTGCATTGCGCCCGATGCCACGGCGACGATGCGCAGGGAACGTCGTTTGCCCCCAGTCTCGTCGTCCCGCTTCGGCCGGACGGCCGGATCCCGACCCGCGACGACTTCCGGAGCGTCCTCATCGACGGGCGTCAGGACAAGGGGATGCCATCGGCCGCCCAGATGGGGCTCGATTCGGTGTACTTCGATGGCCTGTATCAGTATCTCAAAGGCCGCAGCGATGGTCGCTTGCATGGCGGTCGCCCGGCTCGGCGAGAGGACTAGCATGGTCGGACGCTGCCTGACCCGCGCAAGCCGCCGACGCCCGACATCGCTGATGGCAGGGGATGGAAGGACCACTATTGGCGCGCGGAATGTGCCACCAGGTCTCTGGAGCCAAGCATGGAAGCATCACCCGCCAGCCGGCTGAAGCGCGGTAGCGTACCCGAGGCCGTCCGGTTCCTCCTGCTGGCGGACGTTACCATGGCCGCCCTGTACCTTCTCGATGCCACGCTGGGATCTCCCTACCAGACCGTGACTCGCCTGCTGGATCTGGACGGCGAGGCCAGCATACCAAACTGGTATTCTTCCGGGCAACTCCTGGTCCTCGGCTTGCTCCTTGGCGTGTTTGCCGTCGTCAGGACCGATCGGCGTGCCATTCGCTCGTGGCCCCTCCTTGCCTTGCCGGCGCTGTGTTTGGCGCTGTCCTTGGATGAAGCCGCCCAAATTCACGAGTGGCTCGGCAAGAAGAGCGACGTATTGTTCGCGGCCGGCGGCCGCCGGGACCTGCTCGTTCCGCGCTCCGGACTCTGGATGCTTCTTCTCGGTCCGCCGTTCCTGATCGTGGTTACCCTTCTGTGGCGTGCGTTCTCACCCGCTCTACGGGGTCGAGAGCGCGTCGCGCGCCTGTACCTCGTAGGATTCTTCGTGTACGCCGCATCCGCCCTCGGCATTGAGATCCTCGCCAACTTCGTGAGCCCTGGCGGCCTGCTTTCAGTGGTTCAAGTTGTCTGCGAGGAGCTGGGCGAGATGCTCGGCGTGACTTTGCTGGTCTGGGCCACACTCGAGCTGCTTGCCTCCTACGACATCCACGTTCGCGTGGGAGACCAGCGTGCTACTTGAAAGATCCCGCGTCGCTCCTCCAACTTGGGCTCACTCCACCCGCGGCCCGGAGACCGACCATCGCTAGCCCACCCACTCCGGGTAGGGCGTGGTCCGCCGCAGCGCCTCGGGATGGGCCCGGAACCAGGCCATCAGCAGCAGCACCTCGTCGATCGTGTCCAGCGGGAGTGACCCGGGGGGATCGACGGGCCGCTCGACCTCCTCAGCCACCACGGCGCGGAACGCCTCCCGCTCGATCGGGGTGACCGGATCGGGGAACGAGGCGCGCACCACGCCCTGGCGCACCAGGTAGACCCGGTCGTCACCCAGGGTGCCCGGGTCGCGGTAGACGAACGTCAACAGATCCCGCGCCGTCCGGGCGCGACTGGTGGCGGCCAGGAGCCACTCCAGCTGCTCGAACTTCTCCCGCCAGCGCGCTGCCGCCTCGAAGCGGGCCTCCCCCGCTGCCTGCTGCATCGCCTGCACCACGCGATCCAGCGGCTGTAGGGTGCGCCCTTCGAGAAATGCAACGGCGGTCTCCACCCGCCGCCGGTAATCCCTCTCCGCCACGAAGCCCGCGCACGGCCCGCTGCAGAACCCCAGCTCGTGGCGCAGGCATCCGGCCTGGCGGGTCTGGTCGAAGAGATCGCCCTGGCCGGCGAAGACCGCCGGCATCGTCGCCCCGCAGTCCCGGAGGCCGAGGAGATCACTGAGGGTGCGGACCGACGAGAGGGTACGGTCCTTGGAGTGGAATGGTCCATAGCACCGGGCGTCGTCCCGCGCCACGCCGGCGCCGGCGTACACCCGGGGGGCCGCGTCGCCCGACACCTTGATCAGGATGGAGCGCCGGGTCCGGTTGCCGCGGTGGTTGAAATAGGGCCGGTACTTGCGGATCAGGCGCAGCTCGTTCAGGTAGGCGGCGAATTCACTGGGCACGTAGTCCCAGGAGAGATTGCTCGCCGCGTACAGAATGCGGGCGGCCTTGTCGTCCGGGTAGGTGGCCCGGAAATAGCTGAGCAGTCTGGTGCGGAGACGTTTGGCCTTGCCGACGTAGATGATGCGGCCGGTGCCGTCGAGCATTCGATAGACCGCCGGCCGGTTCTCCGCCAGCGCGCGCACCCGGAGCCGTAACTGGTCCAGGTCGGTGCTGGGCAACGAGGCGACCCGCTGGGCTCGCCGCGTCGGACTCACGACTGGCACCGGTGGCAGAAGACGGTGCTGCGGGCGTCGATCTCGTGGGTGCCGGTGAGCCGGGTCCCACAGCGACGGCAGGGCTCTCCCTCGCGCCCGTAGACCAGCAGCTCCGGCTGGAAGGCGCCGGGCTCTCCCGTCCCGGTCCGATAGTCGCGGATGGTGGTCCCGCTCGCGGCGATCGCCGCCCGGAGGATTCGCCGCAGCTCGGCGTGCAGCCGCCGATGCTGCTCGACGCTGAGGCGCAGGGCCAGCTTGGACGGGTCGATGCCGGCGGCGAAAAGGGCCTCGTTGGCGTAGATGTTGCCAACGCCCGCGAGGTGGCGCTGATCCATGATGACCTTCTTGATCGCCTGCCTGGAGCGGCGAACCGCCGCGCCCAACTGCTCCGGAGTGAACCCCTCCTCCAGCGGCTCGGGGCCGATCCCCGCGGTGTAGCGATCCCACCCGGCCCGGTCCAGCAGGAGCAGAGTGCCCAGCCGGCGAACGTCGTCGTAGACCAGCTCGCGGCCGTCGTCGAGCGGGGCGCGGAGCACGGCGTAGCGAGCCTCCGCCGGCGAGAGGGGCCGGTCATGGACGACGAGCGACCCGGTCATACCCGGCTGCACCACCAGCCGAAGGCCGACGAGATCGAGGACCGCGTGCTTGGCGCGCCGGAAGACGCCGACGATCGACGCACCGCTCACCCGGCGGATCAACCGCCGCCGGCTGACCCCGCGAAGCACATCGTCATGACTGAGGGAGACGCGACCGAAGCAGTGCCCGACCAGGGCCGGGCCGATGTCGCGGACCATGGTCTCGACTTCGGGGAGCTCGGGCATCGCCCAAAACTAACGCCCCCCCCGGGTCTTACACCGCGGTGGGGGCGCGACGAGCCGCCTCCCGCCAGCCGACGTCGCGGCGAAAGACCTTCCCCTCGAATCCAATCGCTTCGGCGCCTTCCCGACTCCGCCGCTGGGCCTCGGCGAAGGTCGCCGCCACCGCCGTGACGCTGAGGACTCGTCCACCAGCAACCTGGAGGCGGCCCTCCGGGGGGGGGCTCCGGGTGGTCCCGGCGTGGAAGACGGTCACGCCGTCGGGAAGCTCCGGCGGGATGGTGATGGTCGCGCCCGTTTCAGGGGCGTCCGGGTACCCGCGCGCGGCGAGCACGGTGGTGACCGCAGCGGCTCGTCGCAGGCGAATCGGAGACGGTCTCTCGCCGTGGCTGACCCGCCAGAGACAATCGGTGAGTCCCTCCGACACCAGCGGGAGAACGGCCTGGGCCTCGGGGTCGCCCAGGCGGCAGTTGAATTCCACCACCCATGGGTCGCCCGACGGGTCGACCATCAGCCCGGCGTAGAGCACCCCGGTGAAGGGGGTTCTCCGTCGCCTCATCTCTTCCAGCGTCGGCAGGAGGATGGCCTCGCGCACCCGGTCGAGCAGGGCGGGCGTGCCCACCGACACGGGGCTGTAGGCGCCCATCCCTCCGGTGTTGGGGCCGGTGTCGCCCTCCAGCAAACGCTTGTGATCCTGTGAGACCGGCAACAGCTCCACGTCGGAGCCATCCGTCACGGCCAGGACCGAGATCTCCTCGCCCTCCAGAAAGGCCTCCACCACCACCGTGCTGCCGGCGGCGCCGAAGGCTCCGCTGTCGAGCATGACGCGGACCGCCTCCCGGGCCTCCCGCCGAGTGGGGCAGACCACCGCGCCTTTTCCAGCGGCCAGTCCCGACGCCTTCACCACCACCGGCTCCGGGTGCCGGTCGACGTAGGCCAAGGCCTGCCCCAGGTCGCGGAAGGTGCGGCTCTCGGCGGTGGGAACCCGGGCCACGGCCATCACCTCCTTGGCGAAAGCCTTGGAGGCCTCGATGCTCGCGGCGGCCGCGCTGGGGCCGAACACGGCCCGTCCTTCCGCTCGAAGCCGGTCCGCCAGGCCCAGCGCCAGCGGCACCTCGGGGCCGACCACGGTGAGATCGATGCCGTGCATGTCGGCTGCGTCCGCCAGCCGGTCGAGATCATCCGCGCGAATGGGGAGGTTGGTTGCCAGGCTCGTGGTGCCGGGGTTTCCGGGGGCGCAGTAGAGATCGGCATCGGGGTCCTCTCGACGCAGCGCCCAGCAGATCGCATGCTCCCGGCCGCCACCTCCTACGACCAGGAGCCTCACGGCTTCTGGGCGTTGCGGAAGGCCTCGCGGGCCCGCTCCGCCGCCCGCTTGGCCGCCTCGGCGACCTGGCTGACGAGCTCGCGGGCCTCGCCGGCGTAGTAGCTGCCCGCCGCGCTCAGGTCGTCACGCAGCGGGCGGTCGGCCGCCTCGGGGCCACGCCGGACGTACTCGCCCCGGAGGATGCGCTCGTACTCGCCGCTCGCCACCCAGCGTTGCAGCTCCGCCGCCCGAATGGTGTGCATCGGGTGGCTGAGGGCGAGCGTGCTCACCACCTTGTAGACGACGTCCAGTCCCTCGCTTGCGCTGGCGTACTCGTGGGCCTGCTGCATGAACGCGTCGACGTTGAGCTGCCCGGCAAATCCCTCTCCCCGCCCGCCTCCGGCCATCTTCATGTCCAGCCGCTGCGCCGCCACCACGTCCTGACCGCCCAGCAGCCCGGCCCGGTCCGAGGAAAGCTCAGCCTTCCGCGACCACTCCAGGAACGCGAGCCGGATCGGCAGCACGGCGATGCTTGCCAGCACCGGGAGCGCGCCCAGGCTGATCAGCGCCAGAATGGCGGCGATGGTCCGGTACAAGGCATGGCCGCTGATGACGTGCCCCATCTCGTGCGACAGGAGGACCCGGAGCTCCTCGTCGTCCAGCAATTCGATGGCCGCCGAATGGATCACGACGAAGGGCTGGTCGATCCCGTAGGCGCCGGCGTTGAAAAACGGGGTTTGCGAGACGTAGAGCTCCGGCACGGCCGGCCAATCGAAGGTGGTGACGCACTCGGTGTGCAGATGCCACAGCTTGGGAAACTGGGCCGGCCCGACGCGGACCGCGTTGCCCTTGAAGAGCAGGCTAACGCCTCGTTCCCCTCCCAGTAGCGCCAGCACCTTCTTGATCACCTCATCCACGCCCGGGATCGCCCGGAGGGTCTGGAGCGCGGCCCGGTCGGCGGGGTGCTCCCAGGACACGGCGGCGATCTGGGGGAGGCGGACGCGGGGTCGGGGGGTGGGAAGCGAGGTGGTCATGGTCGGCTCGGGTGAAGGATGATCGGCCGTACGGCAGAGATGGGCGTTAGTTTCATCCTGAGACGCAATGGCTTCATCGGGCGCTCTGATCCAGGGCCTGCTGGAGGTCGCCGATCAGATCCTCCACGTCCTCCACGCCACAACTCAGCCGCACCAGGCTATCGGTGAGCCCCATCGACTGCCGCATGGCGGGTGGCACCGAGGCATGGGTCATCGAGGCCGGGTGCCCCACCAGGCTCTCCACTCCGCCCAACGACTCCGCCAGGGCGAAGATCCGGGTCCCCTCCACGAAGCGGCGTGCCCGGGCCGAGTCCCCAAGGTCGAACGAGATCATTCCTCCGAATCCGCTCATCTGCCGGCAGGCGAGCTCGTGCTGCGGGTGGGAGGGAAGTCCGGGATAGTAGAGCGCGGTGATCTCCGGGCGGCGGCTCAGCCAGTCGGCTATGCGGCGGCCGGTGGCGTCGTGCTGCCGCATCCGGAGCGGCAGGGTCTTGAGGCCGCGGAGGGCGAGCCAGCAGTCCATCGGGCCGGGCACGCCCCCGGCGGCATTCTGGATGAAGCCCAGCCGCTCGGCGAGGTCGTCCCGGTTGGTCACCAGCATACCCCCGACCATGTCGCTGTGCCCATTGAGGTACTTGGTGGTGGAATGGAGCACGATGTCGGCGCCGAACTCCATGGGACGTTGGAAAAACGGAGTGGCGAAGGTGTTGTCCACCACGTAGAGGTAGCCGTGCGCCTGGGCGAGGTCCCCCAGGGCGGCGAGGTCGACCAGGTTCATCATCGGGTTGGTCGGGGTCTCGCAGTAGAGCATGCGGGTGGTCGGGGTGAGCGCCCGCGCGACGTTCCCGCTGTCGCGCATGTCGACGAAGGTGAACCGAACCCCGAACTCGGTATACACCCGGTCCATGAGTCGGTGGGTTCCCCCGTAGACGTTATCGCCCGAGACCACGTGGTCTCCGGACCGGAGCAGCTTGAGCACGCTATCGATGGCGGCCATGCCGGACCCGAACGCGAAGCCATGGGCCGCGCCTTCCAGGCTGGCGACATTGCGCTCCAGCGCTTCACGAGTGGGGTTCTGGGTCCGGGCGTATTCGTACCCCCGATGCCGGCCCAGGGCCGGCTGGACGTAGGTGGAGGTCTGGTAGATCGGGGTCATGACCGCCCCCGCCAGGGGCTCGAGAATCTGGCCGGCGTGCACCGCCCTGGTGGCGAAGCGGTGGTGGTGATCGCTCGGGAGAATGCGGGTCATCGGGGCCCGGTTTGAGGGAGATGAAGAAGCGTAATGGCAGCCGACAGGGAGCGGCAAGCGGCCCGGTCTATCCCGCTGTCGGTTGAAGAGATGGGTGGTGACCGGTTAGCTTCGGTGCGTGAATGCCGCGGCTCCCGGCGGGTCCTCTGCACGCTGTCTTCTGGTAGACGACGATCCTCAGGTGCGCCGAACCCTCGCCCGCGTTATCGCCACTCAGGGCCTGTCGCCGCTCGAGGCCGCGTCAGGATTGGAAGCGCTGGCGCTGCTGGAGCGGGAGGGCGAGGTGCCCATCTGCATCCTGGACATTTACATGCCCGAGATGGATGGACTGTCGTTCCTGCAACAGGCGCAGCGGCTCTACCCCAACATGGCGGTTCTCATGCTGACCGGCGTGGCGGAGGTGACCACCGCCGTCGAGTGCCTCAAGCTCGGTGCCATGGACTACATCGCGAAGCCGGTGTTGGTGGAGGAGGTTCGCGCCCGGGTGGACAAGGCCCTGGAGAAGCGCGACCTCATTCTCCAGAACCGCTTCTACCAGAAGAGCCTCGAGGGGCGAGTCCGGGAGCTGGATCGGCGGAACAAGCAGGCGCTCATCAACGGAGTTCAGATGCTGGTCCACGCCTTGGAGGCGAAGGACCCCTTCACCAGCGGGCATTCGGTAAGAGTCAGCCGCTACGCGGTCAAGACCGCGGTGCAGCTGGGGTACACCGGCGAGCGGCTGGAGCAGGTTCGACTCGGCGGGGAGCTGCACGACATCGGGAAGATCGGCACGCGGGAGGACATTCTGAACAAGACCGGGCCGCTGAGCGAGGAGGAGTTCGAGCACATCAAGGAACACGCTCCACTTGGCGAACGCATCCTGGCGCCGTTCCTCGCCGAATCTCCCGTGGTGTTGCGGATCGTCCGTTCTCATCATGAGCGCTTGGACGGAAGCGGGTTCCCCGACCGCCTGCGCGGCGACCAGATCCCTGCCGAGGCCCGGGTCGTCGCGGTGGTAGACGCGTTCGACGCCATGACCACCAACCGGGCCTATCGCCCGTCCCGCACTCCGCCCGATGCTGTGGAGGAGTTGCGAAGGGGCGCCGGCAGCCAGTTCGACCCCGACGTCGTGGAGGCGTTTCTCCGGACCGTCCACGACGTCACCAGCCTGCCCCTTCATTGACCCTCGCATCGGACCGGAACGCGATGTCCGACACGCTCATGATCAGCGTATCCGGGATGCGTGGCCTGGTCGGCACCGATCTGACGCCCGAGCTGGTCGCCCGTCACGCGGCCGCGCTGGGCGCCTGGGTGAGGGAGGGTGGCCCCCGGGCGATGAAGGGCGCGCCGCCCGAGGAGCGCTCGGTCGTGGTGCTGGGCCGCGACGCCCGCACCAGCGGTGCGATGTTCGCCCAGGCCGCCACGGCCGGGCTCCTGTCGGTCGGGGTCGATGTGGTCGACCTGGGTGTGGTGCCGACGCCCACGGTGCAGCTCGCCGTCGAGCACCACCGCGCCGGGGCCGGATTGATCCTTACGGCGAGTCACAATCCGATAGAATGGAATGCCCTCAAGTTCGTGGGGCCGGACGGCATCTTCCTGGATGCCACGGCCGGCGCCAGGGTCCGTGCCTTGGCGGAGGAGGGGCCGCCTCGGGCAGGGTGGGACGGCATTGGTGAGAGGCGGGAAGATCCGGGGGCGGTGGAGCGGCACCTCGCCGCCGTCCTCGCGCTTCCGGTCCTCGATGTCGCCGCCATCAGGAGCCGGCGTTTCCATGTGGCGCTCGACTGTATCCGCGGCGCCGGGGCGACGGCCATTCCCCAGCTGCTCGAGCGGCTCGGCTGCCGGGTAAGCGGCATCAACCTGGAGCCGGACGGCCGCTTTCCCCGGCCGCCGGAACCGGTGCCGGAGAACCTGGGCGACCTCGGGCGGTTGGTGCGGGAGAGTGGCGCGGCCCTGGGCCTCGCGGTCGATCCCGACGTCGATCGGCTGGCGTTGGTGGACGAGACCGGGCGCCCGATCGGGGAGGACTACACCCTGGCCTTTGCCGTCATGGCCGTGTTGAATCGACACAACGCCAAGGCAAAGATCCCGACCGTGGTCGTCAATCTCTCGACCAGCCTGGTGGTGGAAGACGCCGCCAGGGCGGGTGGCGCCAGGCTGGTACGGGCCCCCGTGGGGGAGGCTAACGTGGCTCGCACCATCCGGGACGAGGGAGCGCTCATCGGAGGGGAGGGAAACGGGGGGGTCATGTTACCGGATCTCCACCTCGGCCGGGATGCGCCGTTGGGGGTGGCCTTAATCTTGCATCTTCTTGCAAGCAAAAGGGTAACGGTATCTGGCCTGGTTGCTGCCGCACCCCAGTATAGCATTGTGAAGGCCAAAGGGCCCCGAGGGCCCGATCTTGCCCGCGTGTACGCCGGTCTCCGGCGGCGGTTCCCCGAGGCGGAGGCGGATGAGAGGGATGGACTGCGGCTCTCCTGGCCTGATCGCTGGCTGCACGTGCGGCCGTCCGGGACCGAGCCCATCGTCCGGCTCATTGCGGAGGCTCCTACCCCGACCGGTGCCGACGGGCTGGTAGCGGCTGGTCGAGAACTCCTGCAGCGAGGTTCATGACCCGATGTGTGGCATCGTGGGATATATCGGCCCCCGTCCCGCCGCCGGACTCCTGCTGGACGGTCTGCGCCGGCTGGAATACCGCGGCTATGACTCGGCCGGCATTGCGGTGGTGAACGGCACCGGCCTCAAGATCCTGAAGGCCGCCGGGAAGCTCTCCGTGTTGGAGCAGGAGCTCAAGGTGGGCTTGCCGTCGGGCACCATCGGGATCGGGCACACCCGCTGGGCTACCCACGGCGCCCCGACCACCCCGAACGCCCATCCCCACACCGACCAGTCGGGGCGCATCGCCGTCATTCACAACGGCATCATCGAAAACTCGAGCGCCATTCGGAAGGCGTTGCAGCGGCGCGGGCACAGCTTCCAGTCGGAGACGGATACCGAGGTGCTCGCCCACCTGGTCGGCGAGCTCTACCGGGGCAACCTGGAAGAGGCCGTGGCCGCCGCTCTGCGCGACGTGGACGGGGCCTACGGCCTCGCGTTCATCTCGGCCGACGAGCCGGACGTTCTGGTGGCGGCCCGCAAGGGATCGCCCCTCCTGGTGGGCGTGGGTGAGGACGAATGGTTCGTCGCCTCAGACGCCTCGCCCCTGCTGGAGCACACCCGGTCGGTGGTGTATCTGGACGACGGGGAGATGGCCGTCCTCACCCGCGGCGGGTACCGGGTGCGCAACCTGCACGAGACCCGGATCGAGAAGCCGGTGAACCAGCTCGACTGGGATCTCTCCACCATCGAGCGCAACGGCTTCCCGCACTTCATGCTGAAGGAAATCTG